>Ga0180429_10002878_pt1 | contig 14053 bp, 10 predicted proteins | sample SS_ome_FD_132428 | JGI IMG/M metagenome (GOLD analysis project Ga0180429, IMG submission 132428) | Hypersaline lake sediment archaeal communities from the Salton Sea, California, USA - SS_1_S_1 metaG | ecosystem: Environmental > Aquatic > Non-marine Saline and Alkaline > Hypersaline > Sediment ...
GGGACGCATGAAGAGTCCGCCGAGCAGCAGGTTGTCGAAGAACATGACCACGAAGCCGATCAGGCAGACGACGATGGCGCGGCCGTTGCCGCGGTAGTCCAGGGCCTGGCGCACCGCGACGACCATGGCCACGAGCATCCAGACCGAGGCGATCAGCCCGATCAGCCAACCCAGGAAGGGGATGAAGCCCACGACCCGCAGCACGCCCGGGGCGCTGGAGAAGCCGATGGTGCGCAGGAGCTGTCCGTAATCGGCTTCGGTCTGGGGCTCGGGCAGCAGACGCGTGCCGATGAAGTACACGACGTAGGACCAGAGGAACCATGAGACGAGGGCGATTATGGCGCCCGTGAACATCATGCCGAGTCCTCCGCCGACGGGACTGCCGATACCGGCGGCCACGCTCGAGAGCAGCACCACGGCCACGGCCTGGCTGGTCGCGGTGGTGTCGTGCTCCACTTCCTCGTAGAGCATGGAATCGAGCTTGGCGGCGCGCAACATGCGGTCGAACAACTGGTTCATGGCTTCCCTCCCCGGGTGGATGATCGATGGCGCGGACATTGTGGCAGCCCGCGGACGGGCGGTCAAGCCCGCCCGGGATCATCCGGAGTTTGCCGGTGGAAGCGGCCCGTTCCAGATGCTATCGTTGGCCCCTCGCATCGGACACCGCCCGGAGGAAAGAGATGAGCCAGACCGCCCTGAACGAGTTCCAGGCGCAGATCCGCGCCGGCCTGCCCGCGACGCCACCCGTGGCGCCGCCCGTCGATCCCGCGGTCGCGCGCGCACCGCGCCGCCCCATGCTGCTGTCGCGTACCGAGCAGGAGCTCGCCCTGCGCAACGCCCTGCGCTACTTTCCGGCGCAGCAGCACGCCGAACTGGCCCCCGAGTTCGCCGCCGAACTGGCCGAATGGGGCCGCATCTACATGCACCGCTTCCGCCCCCGCTACGAGATGCGCGCGCGACCCATCGACGACTATCCGGCCCGCTGCCCGCAGGCCGCCGCGATCATGCACATGATCCAGAACAACCTCGACCCGGCCGTCGCCCAGCACCCCTACGAGCTGATCACCTACGGCGGCAACGGCACGGTCTTCCAGAACTGGGCCCAGTACCTGCTGACCATGCGCTACCTGTCCGAAATGACCGGATCGCAGACGCTGGTGATGTACTCTGGACACCCACTCGGGCTGTTCCCCTCCCATCCGGACGCGCCGCGGGTGGTCGTGACCAACGGCATGGTGATCCCCAACTACAGCTCGGGCGACGACTACACGCGCATGTCCGCCCTGGGCGTGACGAGCTACGGTCAGATGACCGCCGGCAGCTACATGTACATCGGTCCCCAGGGCATCGTCCACGGCACGACGATCACCATCCTCGGCGCCGGGCGGATCTACCTGGGCGGCGCCGGCGACGCGAATCCCCTGGCGGGCAAGCTCTACGTGACCAGCGGCCTCGGCGGCATGAGCGGCGCCCAGGGCAAGGCCTCGGTGATCGCCGGCTGCGTGGGCGTGATCGCGGAGATCAATCCCGACGCCACCCGCAAGCGCCACGAACAGGGCTGGGTGGACGAGGTACACGCGGACCTCGACGTCCTGCTCGACCGCATCCGCGCCGCCAAGGCCGGCCAGGAGGCGGTGGCCCTGGCCTACCAGGGCAACGTGGTCGACCTGTGGGAGAAGCTGGCCGGCAGCGACGTCGACGTGGAGATGGGCAGCGACCAGACGAGCCTGCACATCCCGTACACGGGCGGCTACTACCCCGTCGGCATGAGCTACGAGGAATCAAACGCCATGATGGCCGCCGATCCCGAGGGCTTCAAGGCGCAGGTGCGGGCCTCGCTGCTGCGGCACATCGACGCCGTCGACCGTTGCGCGGTCAAGGGCATGAAGTTCTGGGACTACGGCAACGCCTTCCTCCTCGAGTGCAGCCGCGCGGGCGCCGACATCGCCACCGGCGACGGGCGCTTCACGTACCCGAGCTACGTGGAGGACATCATGGGCCCGCTGTGCTTCGACTACGGCTTCGGGCCCTTCCGCTGGGTGTGCACCAGCGGCGATCCGGCCGACCTGGCGGCGACCGACCGCATCGCCGGCGACGTCATCGAGGCCCTGGCCGCCGAGGCCCCCGAGGAAACGCAACGGCAGTACCTGGACAACCTGCGCTGGATCCGCGCCGCCGGCGAGAACCGCATGGTCGTCGGCAGCCAGGCGCGCATCCTCTACAGCGACGAGCAGGGCCGCCGCCGCATCGCCGAGGCCTTCAACACGGCCATCGACGCCGGCGAGATCAGCGCCCCGGTCGTCCTCGGCCGCGACCACCACGACGTCTCGGGCACCGACTCGCCCTTCCGCGAGACGGCCAACATCCGCGACGGCTCGATGTTCTGCGCCGACATGGCCGTCCAGAACGTCATCGGTGACGGCTTCCGCGGCGCCACCTGGGTGAGCCTCCACAACGGCGGCGGCGTGGGCTGGGGCGAGGTGATCAACGGCGGCTTCGGCCTGGTCCTCGACGGCAGCGCAGACGCGTCCCGCCGCCTGAACATGATGCTCAACTGGGACGTGAACAACGGCGTCGCGCGGCGCGCCTGGGCCCGCAACGAGGGCGCAGAGTTCGCGGCGAAACAGGCCATGGCGCGCGACGCGGACCTGCAGGTCACGCTGCCCGCCCACGCCGAGGACGGACTCGTGACCGACGCCATCGACAAGGCCTTCACCGACTAGGAGAGGCATGAAGCCCGAGGCCGAACGCATCGCCCGCGCCGTCTCCCCCGCCCTCGAGGAGATCCTGGGCGAGACCTTCCCCGTCCTAGACGACGGCTTCGTGCGCGTGGTCGACTACATGGGCAACGACGCCTCGGTCGTCCAGGCCGCGCGCGTGTCCTACGGGGCGGGCACCAGGAAGGTGAGCGAGGACCGCGGTCTGATCCGCTACCTGCTGCGCCACCGCCATACCACGCCCTTCGAGATGTGCGAACTGAAGCTCCACGTGCGCGTGCCCATGGACGCCTGGCGCCAGTGGATCCGCCACCGCACCGCCTCGGTGAACGAGTACTCCACGCGCTATTCCGTCGCCATCGACGCCATGCAGGCCACCCAGCCCGGGCGTTGGCGAACTCAGGCCCAGCAGAACAAGCAGGGCAGCGGCGACCCGGTCGATCCGGACGAGGGCGCGGCGCTGAGCGCGCGCGAGGCGGCCCTGCATGCCGAGGCCCGCGCGACGTACCGGGAACGCCTCGACAAGGGCGTCGCCCGCGAGCAGGCCCGCAAGGACCTCCCCCTGTGCACCTACACCGAGGCCTACTGGAAGATGGACCTGCACAACCTGCTCCACTTCCTGGCCCTGCGCATGGACGGCCACGCCCAGAAGGAGATCCGCGACTACGCCACGGTCATCGGCGAGGAGATCGTCTCGCGCTGGGTGCCGTTGACCTGGGAAGCCTTCCTGGACTACCGCTTCCACGCCACGGGCCTGTCGCGCATGGAATCGGAGATCCTGGCGGCGGTGGGCGCCGGCGACCCGGTAAAAGCCAACGCGATCGCGCGCGAGGCCGGCTGGCTGGAGCCCGGCAAGAACGGGCTGAAGGCACATCGGGAACGCGGGGAATTCGCGCGCAAGCTGAAGGCCTGGAACCTGGACGTGCCGTGGGAGACGGACTGATCCTCGACACCCTCTACCTCACCAACGCCACCTTATCGACGACGATCTCGCCGCCCGCGCGGGCCTCGTAGAAGTAGACGCCCGACGCCAGGGTCCGGCCGCGATCGTCGCGACCGTCCCACTGGACCGTCTGGCGGCCGGCGGGCCGCTCCTCATCGACGAGCACCCGGACGAGCTGACCCCGCACGTCGTAGACCCTCAGAAACAGGTGCCCCACGCGCGGCAGATCGAGCTCGAACCGCGTGATCGGGTTGAAGGGATTCGGGCGATTCCGAACCGACAGGGGCGTCGGCGTGTCACCGACGGCGACGGGCGGACACAGATTGTCGCAGAAGGCTGGATCGTCGTAGAAATAGCTGAAGATGCCGCACATCACGTACGCGCGAACCCAGTAGGGACTCTGCGGGTGGTAGCCCCAGGCCCCGATGCTGACAGGCGAGATGACGATCCTGGCACCGGACAGGAAGTCATTCGCCACCATGGCGGCGACGTCGGGATAGACGCCGGGTTCACCGGTCGGATCCAGATATTCGGCGATGCGGTAGGCGGTGGCGGTCAGGGGCGCGACGGCCTCGAAGCGTCGCGGAAAAGGACATGAACCGACCGCCTGATAGGTATATTGCGGATACAGGACAGTCTGGCCGGGCACGCCTCTGACGAGCGGGGCCGCCTGACCGCCGATGTGGGAGCCGACATCTTCGTCGAGCAGATCCAGACCGAAATACGTGCTGACCAGTTGCAGGCCGCCGCCGTCGGCCTCCCGCTCGAGAGCGCCGAGGAGCTGATCCCCGCTGCCGAAGAAGTTCCGCGGACCCAGCAGGTAGGTCTTGATCATGGCGATGTCGTTGGAGCCGTCCCCGATCCAGTCACCTGAGGCTGCATCGAGGATCTTGACCCCGTTGAGGGTGAAGGCGTCCAGATCCCCCGCGCCATATAGGACGTGATCGTAGTGATTCAACGTCCCCATGTTGAACGTCGCACCGAGCCCGTTGCCCGTGCCCGAAGTCGGCCCCTTCGTGATGTACAAATCGTAATCTCGGGCCCGCTCCAGCCTGGCGCATGAGTTGTGCAGCGCCATGTCCCACTCGAGGGCTCCCTCGCGATCGCCCATGTCGAGCCAGACCAGGATATGGGGGATATCGCCGACCTCCGCCGATCGCACCGTGGGCAGACAGCTGAGCCAGAAATCTCCGGGCCACAGCCGCTTCGAGAATTCCTCGTCGTCCGGAAATACGCCGAAGCCGTCGAGGCGCACCGGTAGGGTCACGGTCACGGGCGCCTCGCCACCGAGCGTCTCCGTGGCCGCGAAGTAGTAGTGCATCAGGTCGCCGGGATAGAGGAAATCGAGGTCCGGCAGGGTGAAGGACCAGCGGCCATCGGCGTAGCTGGTTTCGTCCAGCCGGATGGTATCGCCCGCCACGGTGCCGACGTAGGCCGTGCCGCTGGTGCGCCATTCGTCGAAGACCGGGTTGGTCCTGACGTGGTAGTGCATCACGGGCGGCCCGGACAGCCCGCCGCCCGGTCGCGAGGGGCGGCAATCGATCACGATGGAGTCGCCGAGCTGGAGGCCGGCACCCTGGCGGCCGATGATGTCCTGCCCCATGTCGAAGGGGACGTCCATGCCGCCCAGGTTGCTCCAGTTCATGGCGATGGGCTGGCCCGCGGGATCGTGGGGCGAGTTGTCCTGGGCCAGCTCGAATTCACGATAGGAGAAGACGGGGCCCTCGCGGGGGTAGCTGTGCCAGGAGACGTCGTCGAAGTAGGGGGCCGGCGTCGAGGCGCCCTTGATGAACTCGAGCCAGGGCTGGGTCACGCCGAGGGAGATCTGCGCGTAGCGTGCGCCCGGGAGCACGAGGTCCGAGACGTCCTCGTGGGTGCGGATGTAGTCCGGGCCGCCGTAATAGACGTAGCGACGGTCCCGCCAGTCGGTCCATTCGAGGCCGTCGAGGCTCGAGCGGACTTTCCACGTGTAAAACAGGCCGCCCATGGAGTGCAGGTCGAAGTGGCGGTAGACACCGAAGCGGATCTCGTGTCCCGCCGTGCCGGGATCGATCTCGATGACCGGCGAGTGGATGGCGTTGTCCAGGCGGTGGCCGCTCGTGCCGGCGAGACCGAAGGTGGAGTTGGTGACGCAGCCGGAGGGGCCGTAGTCCCACGCGGGATTGACGGAGGGGCCGACACCCGGGATCTGGCCAAAGTCGACGAAGGCCATCTGGGGCGTCGCGTTGTCCCGGCAGGGATCCGCATCGCCGAGCGCGTCCCAGACCGCGGCGAAATCCCCGACGCAGGGCGGCTCGTCGCAGGTGAGGTCGACCGAGGTCCAGCCGTTCCAGAGGGGGTCTCCCTGCGCGGGGTTGCCGGGCGCCGAGAAATCCCAGTAGGCGACGCGCGTCGTATCCGCCTTCACCGAGGTGCGCTCCCGCGGATCGGCGATCGCCTTGTAGGGGAAGAGGGTTCCGCCGGAATCGACCGGCCCGGCGAAGAGGAGGCCGACGGGCCACGCCGCGACAACGAGGAGTGCGATGAGCGTTCTCATATCGAATACCGACCCGGGCATGTCGTTCGCGATCAGGGCCTCTATGGATCAGCCCCGCCTGATGCCGGCGACGGCTGCTGTCATGATCATACGTCCATCGTCGGCCACGATCAAACACGGCCCGCTTTCCTACCTGCCGTAGACCGCCTTCACCCCGCCCCAGCTCATCTCCTCGACGGGCATCGCGCCCCGCCAGGGGTCGAAGTCCACGGTCGCGTGGACGAATCCCGAGTCCTGGGCGTCGCTGATGGTGGCCGCGATGGCGGTCTCGCCGGTGGCGCCCCACCAGTTGTTCTCGGCGTCGATGGTCGCGGCGGGGGCCGGGAAGTACGTGACCACCAGGTTCCCCATCGCGTGACCGTGGATGTTGCAGTGGTTGAAGCTTGGAATGGAGCTGGACCCGTAGATCCGGATGCCGATGTTGCAGTCGGTGATCTCGCTGTGCGTGACGACGGGCGAGCCGTTGTAGCAGTGGACCCCGTACGCGCAGTGGCGGAAGGTGCAGTGGTCCACCGTCGGCGAGGAGCCGTTGGCCCGCAGGCCGTCGGCGGCGTACTCGAAGGTGCAGTAGGTGAAGGACGAGGCGTCCGAGCCGAAGGGCTGCACGAAGTGCCAGTCGCTCGGCGCGGGCGTGGCGGCGTCGGATGTGAAGAGGATCCGGTTGCCGGGCGCGCCGTCGGCGACGATGTGGCCGCCCCAGGCCGAGCTCAGGTTGGAATCGGCTTCGAAGGCGACCGTGACGCCGGCCTGGATGGTCAACGTGACGTCGTTGAGCACGGTTACCTGGTCCTGGATCACATACGGGCTGTTCGTCGCATACCAGGTCGTGTCGGTCTGGATGTTCCCCGAGACGTAGGTCTGGGCCGGGGCCGCGCCCGCTAGCATCACGAGTATGATCAGGACTATCGTCGTCCGCATCTCCGCTCCCCCTTGAACAAGACAGTTCTGCCATCGAAATTGTGTTTCGGCCGAAATCTGCGCTGCGGACCTCGTATTGAGGCGCGTAACTGAAATGAAATCAGCATGAAGATGCTCCTGGCCGAGTAAAACACAATTTCGTTGGCATAACCGAACAAGACTCCTCCCCTGCGACTCCACGTCATCGTACTTGAAATTCAGCGTTCACGGCCAGGAGATAGAAATGCGCCCGAGCGCCTAGCCGACACGCCGACGTGCGGATCATCCGCAGCGAATCCTCACAGGTTTGCGGCGATCGGCCACAGTCGATCCTGACCATGCGACGCAAGAACCCACGAGAAGAGGCCGGTTCGCGGCGTTTCCGGGGGGATCTGCCGGGGCATATCCCTTGCTAGTGGTGGGTACGACCTCTCGACGACGATCCATCATACAGGAGGGAAACGGACATGAAGACCCCAACGACGAACCGCTTGATCCTGCGCTGCTGGCCGCTGCTGGCCCTGCTCGTTCTGGGCCTGGCCGGATGCAGCGACGACCCGACGGATCCCGGTACGATCCCCGACGCCGAGAAGGCGGCCGAGCTGACCGCCGGCGTGCAGGGACCGGCGACCGTCGGCGGCACCCTGAACGACCTGGAGATGTTCCGGAATCCCCTGTCCAGCCTCTCCGAGGACGCCGGCATCTACCAGGAGACGCCCGTGGACGGGGACTGGGGCGGCGACGTGACCTTCGACTATCCCAGCAAGGCGGCCATGGCGGCCGCCGGCTTCCGCGGCGCCAAGACGGCCGCCAAGGAGGCCCGGGTCCTGACCGCCGCCAAGGGCGCGCCCCTGGCGAGGCTCGCGCGCAAGGCGATTGAGCAGCCGGGCAAGGCCGCGGGCGACACCGTGGCCGTCGTCTACTACGACACGGCCGACAGCACCGGCCTGGACGCCCTGATCGAGACCGACGAGACGGACATCCTGCGCCTGGTCTCCCAGCGCGCCTACGCCGGCGCCGGTCCGTTGCAGATCGCCATGCGCAGCACCGAGATCGTGCTCGACAGCAACGGCACCGTCGAGGACGGCGCCGACGACGTCTTCCACGCGGTGAGCCACAGCTCCGCCCTGGGCAACGGCGAGACGACCACGGCCGAGCTGGCGCCGGTCGCCGGTCCCGGGCCCATGGAGCCGGGCGTCGAAGTCCGGGCCTACCAGCGCGTGGACGACCCCAGCTTCCACATCCTGCAGGAATGGCACGAATCCGAGCTGATCCTCGATCCCGGCGACTTCCAGACCGACGGCGACGAGGCCATCCATTCGCTGGTCGCCACGGTGCACTGGCGCAACGGCGCCGAGCACACCGCCAGCATCGCGCCGGTCGCCGGCGGCGCCATCCTGCCCGACGAGGACGTGCGGGCCGTGGGCGCCTTCACGGCGCGGCCCAACAACCTCTGGCTCGAGTCCACGGCCGACACCCTGCGCGTGCGCCTGGGCGACCTGGAGGACGACACGGACGACCTGCTCTACGAGATCAGCCGCGCCGCGGTCTTCGACGGCGTCGCCGCCGACGGGGGCCAGCCGCGCAGCTACGTGCACATGCTGCCCGACGAACCCGCCGCTCCCGGCGACGAGCCCTGCGGCGGCGAGGCCCTGCAGGACATCCACTACCCGTCGGACTGGTGGCTGTCCCGCCTGACGCGCAGCGCCGACATCGACTGCGACGGCAGCGGCACCCTGACCGTTGACATGACCTACCGCGACGGCACCAGCTTCACGCGCACCATCACCTGGGACGGCCAGGGGGCCGGCACCGTCACCGAGAACCGTATCGACGGCACCGTCGTGACCGGCAGCTTCGACGAGACCACCGGCGCCTACGCCCTGACGACCACCTATCCCGCCGGTCACGATCCGGTGTCGCGGGACCGCCACGGCACGGCCCTCGAGGGCTCGGTCGAGGCCTGGGAGATCGTGGTCTGGCAGGACGCCCACCCCGACACGACCTACTTCACGGCCGTCGAGAGCGGCGGCGAGACCACCGCCAGCGGATACCGGGTCGACGGCGACCTGCGCGAGGACTTCAGCCTGGTCCACGACGAGGACGGCAACGCCAGCGGCGAGTGGACGCGCAACGACGGCGCCGAGGGCGAGTTCGAGCTGGAGATGCTCGAGGGCGGCGGATCGCACCTGGTCTTCGCGGCCAGCGATCCGGCGGCCGAGGGCAGCCCGAGCGTCACGGGCGAGATCTACTACGCCCCCGACGGCAGCGGCACCGGCACCGTGACCTTCACCCAGAACGGCAACTCGGTGACCTACACGGTGACCTTCGGGCCCGACGGCGCCGGGACCCTGGAGGACGGGGCGGGAAACACCGTACCGCTCTAGACGCCAGTATCCATGGCATGAACGAGCCGGGGTGGTCTATGACCGCCCCGGCTTTTCCATGCTTTCCGGCGGGACGGCGCCGCAACCGACTCAGAGCCTGAACACCAGCAGGGTCGGCTCCTCGTGCCAGAGCTCGGCGAGCTCCGAGAAGACGTTCCGGATGGCGGTCCAGGTGCCCGGCTCGATGTCCCGTCGGTGCCAGACGACGAAGGCCACGTCCAGGCGGCGCAGGTCCGCCACGGCCCCGGGGATGGTCCGGTCGCTCGACAGGCGCACGTGCAGGTTCTCCCGCAGTTCGAAGGACCGCGCCTCGGGCGTGGGACGGATCAGCGGTCCGCCGGGAATCGGCCGCCGGTGGGCGAGCTGGTGGAAGGCGGCCCGGTTCAGGTCGTTGATGTCGCGCAGCGGCAGCTCGATGAGGGCCCCGGGGGCGGAATCCGCGCCGATACGCCGGAAGACGTCGGGCACCTTCGCCGGCACCGCCGTGATGGGGTCGGGGACCAGTTCGACGAGGGCCAGGACGGCCAGCGCGGGGATCGCCCACCGCCCCGCCCGGCGCGTCGCCAGCCGGCCGACGCCGGCCGCGGCCAGGGGCACCAGGGCCATCAGGGCGACGACCACGAAGCGGTTGGGCGTGCGGATGCCCTGGAGGACGGGCGCGATCCCGAGCAGCGTGTCGTAGGCGTTGGGCGCGTAGGGGTGATGGGTGCCGGCGATCCAGATCCCCGGCCCCAGCGAGAGGAGCAGCGCGAAGAGGGCCGTGGCCAGCAGCGGGATCCCCTTTCGCCTCAGCGCCGCCATCCCCAGCGCGGCCGCGACGAGGAGCGCCCAGCCGAGATAGACCTCCTCCCCCGAGGGGCGGTGGAAGCCGGCGGCCATCGCCTCCACCAGAGGGCCGAGCAGGGCCGAGTCCTGGGGCGTGACGAAGCCGAGCAGGTCCGGGCTCCAACGCACAAGCTCTGTCGGATGCGCGATGCGGCTCTCGCCGCCGGCGAGCCAGGCCAGGCTCAGGGGGAGCGCGCCGAGGGCGAAGGCGCCGGCGGCCAGCAGGACCCGCCGCACGGCCCCGGGACGCCACGTGCCCGCGCGCAGGATCGCCGTCAGGATCAGCCACGACGCCACGAAGAGGCCCGTCATGGACGCGACCGAGAAGCTGGTCGCGGTCAGGCCGAAGCCGAGCAGCCCGATCCAGAGCAGGCGCCAGCGGGACGGGGCCGGAGGCGCCTCCTCCCCGGCGCGCCGGCCCTCGAGGAGCCAGCCCCCGATCAGCCAGGCGGCCAGCGGCAGCCAGTGGGTCGAGAGCAGGTTGAGATGTTCGAGATGGTGCAGGCGGAAGGCGCAGAAGGCCATCAGCAGGCCGGCCGCGAAGCCCCCTGCCCGCGAGGCCGTGAGCCACGTCGCGAAGAGGAAGGTGGCGTAGCCGGTCAGCACGAAGGAGAGCACGATCAGGAGGTTGTGGGCCAGGACCGCGCCCTCGGGCTGACCCAGGACCCGGACGAGCGGCGCCGCGAGCAGACCGAAGAGCGGCGTGAACTCCGTGAGCACGAGGGTCGTCCCGGTGGGATGGAAGAACAGGTCCGTGAAGAAGGGATCGCGCCACTGGAACAGCGACTCGCTCGCCCACCAGAGGTTCCAGAAGCCCAGGAAGTTGTCCTCGGAAAAGCTGGGGAAGGTCGTGCGGGCCGGATCCCGGAGCACGTCGGCCGACAGGGCGGCGGCGAGCACGGCGTAGGCGAGGACGGCCAGGAGATGCGATGTCCGTTGGCTCAAGTGCGGCGGTCCTTGATGCGGTGGGCCGGCGCCGCCCGCGCACGCCGGGGGCGGTCACGTCCGCATGTTAGCACGTCGGCCGGCGGCGCGTCAGTCCAGAAGGTTGCGGACGACCGGCGTGAAGCCGTCGATGACCAGCTGCACCGCGATGACGGTCACCAGAAGGCCCATGAGCTTCTCGACGATCCGCAGGCCGGTGCGCCCGACGCGGCGCAGGACCAGGTCCGCGCCCATCAGGATCCCGCCGGTGGCCAGCAGAATGGCCAGCACGGCTCCGAGCACCAGGGGCTTGCCCAGGGGCGTGTCCGGCGCCTGACTGACCAGCACCATCACCGTGGTGATCGAGCCCGGCCCGGCGATCAGCGGGATGGCCAGGGGCGTGACCGACGGATCCTCCTCCTCCTCTTCCTCGCTCTCCGCCTGGTCCCTGGCGAAGGCCTTGCGGATGCCCGTGCGCCAGCGCCGGGGCTTGGACTGCAGCATGTCCAGGCCGATCCCGAAGAAGATCACACCGCCGGCGATCCGGAAGGCCTCGATGGTGATGCCGAAGAGGCGCAGCAGCTCGTGGCCGAAGAAGGTGAAGACCAGCAGCAAGAAGAAGGCCACGGCCAGGGCCTTGCGCAGCACGCGGCGCTGCTGGGCGCGGTCGAGGTGCGAGGTCAGGCCGCTGAAAAAGGGGATGCAGCCCAGCGGGTCGATCACGGCGAACAGCGACGAGAAGGCGAAGATCACGAAAGCGGTGGTTCCCACGGGACACCTCCCCCGTTGCGGATGGAATGGTGCGGACTCGTTTGCGCGCGCGAAAGGTGGGTAGCGGTCTCCGGGAAGTCAAACGGGATCGCCGCCCCGGACCGGGGCGGACCGCCGTCGGCGATCCGCCCCGCGCGGGCGATCCGGATGGCGGGATCAGTCGTCGTCGCGGTTGCGCTGGATGTCGAAGCCCTCGTCCTCGAGCTCGTCGATGAAGTCGTCCAGGCTCTCGCCGTGCAGCTTGCCGGCCATGCCCAGCAGGTAGGCCAGGTCCAGGTCGCCCACGACGTTGACGAAGGAGGCTTCGCGGCCCGGCTCGTAGGCCAGGACCATCAGGCCGACCATCTCGTCGTCGACGGACTTGGTGCTGACCGACACGATCTCCTCGTCGTCCCGCAGGTAGATCAGGCGACGCCAGTCCTTCTTCTTCAGCTCTCTGCTGATCCTGTCGACGGCCTTGTCGATCTCGGGCTCCTCGTCGTCCATGGTGAAGGAGACCACGCGGATCGACCTGATCATCTGGAAGGCCTCGTACAGCTCGGTCTCGCCGCGTTTCTCGGCGTTGGCGGCCGCGCTGATCAGGGCCGGGCCCAGGTCGATGTCCCGGATCTCCTCCGCGTCGTCGGGGATCTCGATCCATTCCAGGTCCACGTAGCCCGGCTGCTTCCGCAGATCGTCCGCCACGGCCATGCCGCCGGCCAGCAGGGCCGTCAGCAGGACGAGCGAACAGAGTCCACGTCGTGTATTCATCCTTGTCCTCCTTCGAGGGATGTCGTGATCGCTTTGACGGATTTGTCTATGGCGCCGGGCAGCCGTCGCCCGAACACTTCGCTGACGGTCTTGCGTTCCGATTCCTCTATGATCCGGATCGCCAGGACGAGGGTCTGGCGGATATCCCTGCGGGCGTTCATGATCTCCTGCTCGGTCAAGGCGTCCGCGGCGGCGAACTCCGTCCCGTCGGGCCGGTCCCGCCAGGGCGCGGCGACGAGGAGTGCGATCACGGCGGCCGCGGCGGCCAGTCCCCCGATCGCGCGACGCCAGGCCGGGAACACGACGAGGCGGCGGTCTCCGTCGCGCCCGTCGTCGGAAGCCTCGACGGCCGCCATGATGTTCTCGCTGACCCGCGCCGGGCAGGGCACCAGGGGCAGCGTCGCCAGCGTCTCGCGCAACGCGATCTCAGAGGCCAGCTCGCCGCGGCAGTCCGGACACGTCACGAGATGCCGCTCCACTTCGACGATCTCGCGCGGGTCCAGGTCCCCCGCGGCGTAGCCGGCCAGCTGGGTCTCGATGCGTCGGCACACGCTTTCGTCTCGCCTCATACCGTCTCCCGTTTCATGGCCGGGGTCATGTCGTCCCCCGGATCCAGCACCCGGCGCAGGGCCCGGCGCGCCCGGTGCAATTGGACCTTCACGGTGCTCGTCTTCTTGCCGAGTATGTCGGCCACCTCGTCGAGCTTCAGGCCCTGGAAATAGTGCATGATCAGGGCGCTGCGCGTCTCTTCCTTCAGGCCGGCCATGGCTTCGAGCAGAACGGCCCGGGTCTGGTCCCGCTGCAGCCGATGATCGGGAGCGCTGCCCCCACCGGTCGCCGGGATGTCCGCGACGATCCGCTGGTCCGGATTCCCCAGACGCTTCCTGACGGTCTTGAGCCGCCGCGTCCGGTCGATGCAGAGGTTGTGCGCGACCCTGACCAACCAGGCCTCCGTTCGTTGCGGATCCACCTCGCGCCTCTTCTGCCACAGGCGCAGGAAGGCATCCTGGGTGACGTCCTCCGCGTCGTCCCTGTCCCTCAAGTAGTACAGGGCGTAGCTGAAGACGCGATCCCGGTGGAGCCGCAGGATCTCCTTGAACATTCTCTTATCCATGGCACTACAAGAACGTTTCAAGGGAGACTTGGTTACAGCGCGGGATCGAATCAGTCCACGTAGCCCAGCGAACGCAGGCGTCGGCACTCGGCCTCGCTCAGGTCGGCCGGCCGGCCCTCGTCGCCCGCGGTCAGGGGCGAGGCCGGATCGAAGTGGGTCCACAGCGCCGCCGTCAGGGCCGACGCCACC
>Ga0180429_10002879_pt1 | contig 14048 bp, 9 predicted proteins | sample SS_ome_FD_132428 | JGI IMG/M metagenome (GOLD analysis project Ga0180429, IMG submission 132428) | Hypersaline lake sediment archaeal communities from the Salton Sea, California, USA - SS_1_S_1 metaG | ecosystem: Environmental > Aquatic > Non-marine Saline and Alkaline > Hypersaline > Sediment ...
ATTCTGATTTTTCGCTCTTTCAATACGGCACTGATTGGTTTGCGAAAGACAACCATGGCAGCGAGCAACAGGGCCGGCCAATAAAGTTGCGTGATTAATTGCGTTAAGTTTATCGGCTCCATGGTTATCTCCCACCGATCAGATCGGTTTCATTTGCCTGCCCGATGCCCGGGCAGGCGGGGGCCTGACTGCACGTCAGTGACGTTTTCCTACGTGTTGATTTCCCTGCTACCGATCATGCTGCCATCTCAAGAAGCGAGCGCAACATGGTCGATCCGCTTGGCGACAATAGCCATGCAAATGCCCCACAATTGGCGATAACGGTAAACCAGAAGACAATACGGAAGGGTTGTTTTCTCGATTTATGACGCAAACTTTGCTGGGCTATCAGCGCTCCAGGCCATCCACCAAGAACCGAAAGCATATGCAGAGTACTCTCCGGCGTGCGCCAGTCGCCTTTTACGGCCGCCGCCTTGTCGAATGCATAGACGATAAAAGTAACCAGGCTTGCGATCAGATAGGCGGCAAATATGACAAGCGGCACTTGCCGGGTGATACCGGCCAAGGCAACAGACAAAAGAAAAATGGAGGCGCCAGCAATCAAGAGGATGCCCGTAGATCGCCTGGTTTTCAGGGGTAGACGGGCTCCCGCAAAAGTCGCATTTGCGGCGCATGGCCGGCCTTGTTTATCGGTAGACAGGGTATAGGCAACCACCTGATTGACGTCAGGGCGGCGAGTGCGGGTGGGGAAGGCCTTGATATGGATAAATACGCGTTTACCCCCAGCGAACGGTTCGATAAAGCCATAGCCCTTTTCGTCATTCCAAGACGAGATTTTTCCTTTAATGCGCATCTTTTTTCTTTGTGTGGCGAACCGTCCATTTTTCCAACAACACAGTCCCAATTCAGGTGGATGCTTTTGGGTGTGCCGCCGGACCGGGATGGTAACGCATGGTCTCAACGAGGCGCATGCAAAATGATGCGGCCATAGTTGCTTTGGCAAAGCGAATATCGAGTCACTAGATGGTGGCCGCTACTGGGTTGGTAACAAAACGGACAAGAGGCTGGTGGAATTTCGGCTGGCGGTCTGAAACAGAAGCTGGCCGACCCGCAGATCAATCGCGCAAACAGAAAAATCTGATCTTGGCAAACAGCGCGGGTAGATCAGCTGGACACCAGGTCCGTAATCTTTACCCTCCATTCCGCCGGGCCACTCTGGTGCACTGAATTTCCCTTGCTGTCTACAGCCACGGTCACCGGCATATCTTCGACCTCGAACTCGTAGATTGCTTCCATCCCGAGTTCCTCGAAGGCGAGGACCCTGGCGGAGCGAATGGCCTGCGAAACCAGGTAGGCGGCCCCGCCAACAGCCATCAGGTAGGCAGCCTTGTGTTGTTTGATCGCCTCGATCGCTATTGGTCCGCGCTCCGCCTTGCCGATCATGCCAATCAGTCCCGTCTGGCTGAGCATCATCTCGGTGAACTTGTCCATGCGTGTCGCAGTCGTTGGTCCGGCGGGGCCAACGGCTTCGTCGCGCACAGGATCGACCGGGCCGACGTAGTAGATCAGTCGATTGGTGAAGTCCACGCCCTCGGGCAGGCCTTGGCCGGATTCGAGCAGTTCCTGGATGCGCTTGTGAGCGGCATCCCGTCCCGTGAGCAGTTTGCCGTTAAGCAACAGGCGCTGGCCGGGTTTCCAACTGGCTACTTCTTCGGGAGTGAGGTTGTCGAGGTCGACACGTGTTGACTCGTTACTCGGAGTCCATGTCACGTCCGGCCAGTCCTCCAGCCTGGGCGGGGTGAGCACCGCCGGGCCACTGCCATCAAGATGAAATTCCACGTGACGGGTTGCGGCGCAATTCGGGATCAAGGCAACCGGCAGGGATGCCGCATGAGTCGGGTACTCGGCGATCTTGACATCGACCACCGTAGTCAGGCCGCCCAGCCCTTGCGCGCCGATGCCCAGTGCATTCACCTTGTCGAAGATCTCCAGGCGGAGTTCCTCGGTAGAGTTCTGCGGACCGCGAGCCTGAAGTTTCTGGATATCGATGGGTGCCATCAATGACTCTTTGGCCAGCAACATCGCTTTTTCGGCAGTACCGCCGATGCCGATACCCAGTACACCGGGTGGGCACCAACCGGCACCCATGGTCGGCAGGGTCTGGACGATCCAGTCAACGAGGCTGTCGCTGGGGTTGAGGATGGTGAACTTGGACTTGTTCTCAGAGCCGCCGCCCTTGGCTGCCAGGGCGATCTCCAAGCGGTCGCCCGGCACCAGTTCGTGGTAGATCATTGCCGGTGTGTTATCGCGCGTGTTAACGCGTTTGCCGATGGGCGGGTCGACCATGGAGGCGCGCAGCTTGTTGTCCGGATGCAGATAGGCGCGGCGCACACCCTCGTTGATCATGTCGTTCAGGGACATGTCGGTCTCAAAGCGCACATCCATGCCGATTTTCAGGAAAGCGACCACGGCGCCTGTATCCTGGCAGATCGGGCGATGTCCCTCCGCACACATGCGGGAGTTGGTCAGGATCTGTGCCAGCGCATCCTTGGCCGCTGGGGACTGTTCCCGTTCATAAGCCTTGCCGACCGCCTGGATGTAATCAACCGGGTGGTAGTAGGAAATGAACTGCAGGGCGTCAGCGACGCTCTGAATGAGATCTTCTTGCTTTATGACGGTCATGGCGTTGGGTCAGATGTTCAGCAACAGACGCGACGGATCTTCCAGGTTCTGCTTGATGGTCACCAGTGTCTGTACCGCCTCCTTACCGTCGATGATGCGGTGATCGTATGACAAAGCGAGGTACATCATCGGCCGCACCGCGACCTCACCGTTGATCACCACGGGGCGTTCGACGATGTTGTGCATACCGAGTATCGCGCTCTGGGGCGGGTTCAGGATCGGCGTGGATAGCATGGATCCATACACACCGCCATTCGAGATAGTGAAGGTGCCACCGGTAAGGTCATCGTAGCTGAGGCTGCCATCCTGGGCTTTCTGCCCAAACTGCTTGATTGTCTTTTCGATGTCGGCGAACGAGAGCTGGTCTGCATTGCGCAGGATGGGTACCACCAGGCCACGGGGTGAACCCACCGCGATGCCGATGTCGTAATAGTTGTGATAGACGATGTCATCACCATCGACTGAGGCGTTCACCACGGGGAATTTCTTCAATGCCTCGATGGTAGCCTTGACGAAAAATGACATGAAGCCAAGGCGGATGTCATGCTGTTTTTCAAAGGCATCGCGATAGCGCTTGCGTAACTGCATCACCTCATGAAGATCGACCTCGTTGAAGGTGGTCAGGATGGCGGCTGTCTGTTGCGCCTCGACCAGCCTTTCCGCAACGCGCGCCCGCAGCCGGCTCATGGGTACACGCTTGTCGCTTCGCGCCGCTGCAGCCACATCGCTGGGAATGCTCGCCTCAATATCCGCAGCCTCGCTCTCCTTTTTCTGCTGGTCGAGGTAGCGCATCACGTCGCTCTTGAGAATCCGTCCATCCTTGCCAGTGCCCTGGATGTTGGAGGGATCGATCGACAGCTCCTTGATCAGGCGACGAACAGCCGGGGTGAGCACCGGCTCAGCGGCGCCAGCCGGCGGCGGTGTCGGTAACGCGGGAGTCTCGGTTTCCGGTGTCTCACTGGCGCTGGTTTCTCTGGTGGGGGTCGCTGCCTTGCCGCTGCCTGGTTCGATGAGTGCGAGGATGTCATCGCTGGTGACCACTGCGCCGGCTTCCGCTTTCACCTCGCTCAGCACGCCATCCACGGGTGCAGGCACTTCCAGCACCACTTTGTCTGTTTCCAGATCGAGCAGGTTTTCATCGCGTGCCACGGCATCGCCGGGCTCCTTGTGCCAGGTCAGCACCGTAGCATCGGTTACGGATTCTGGCAGGGCGGGTACGCGCACTTCAGTCATGTTCAGCCTCGTTGTTGAAAGACTCTGTTTTGGGGCAAAAGCCCCTTGTTATGCACGGAGACGGCATGGGCCTAGCCTCGGCGATTCATGCGACGGTCGACCACGCCCGTCAGGGCATCGTCAATGAGCCTGTCTTGTTCTTCCTGGTGCACCTTGGAATAGCCGGTGGCGGGCGCCGCAGCAGACTGGCGCCCCGCATAAAAAACGTGATGACCGGCTTCCTGGAGACTGTGGAAACGGTGTTTGATCTGGTCCCAGGCGCCTTGGTTCTGGGGTTCCTCCTGGCACCAGATAAACTTGGTGGCATTCGGGTAGCTGTCCATCAGCGCGTCGAAATCTTCGCGCGGGAATGGGTAAAGCTGTTCGATACGTATCAGGGCGACGTGTTCCAGGCCGCGGCTGCGACGTGCCTGCAACAGGTCGTAGTAGACCTTGCCAGAACACAGCACCACCTGGGTGATGTCTTCCTTGTCTTTGACATCACGGTCGTCGATGACACGCTGGAACCCGCCGTTGGCCAGTTTCTCCAGCGGTGAGGTCGCCAAAGGATTACGCAGCAGGCTCTTGGGTGTGAACACGATCAGTGGATGACGGAAGGGACGGATCATCTGCCGCATCAGAAGGTGGAAGATCTGTGCGGGGGTCGTCGGTACGCACACCTGGATGTTGTGCTCGGCACAAAGCTGCATGTAACGCTCCAGTCGGGCAGAGCTATGCTCCGGGCCCTGGCCCTCGAAGCCGTGTGGCAGCAACATGGTCAGGCCGCAATAAAGGCCCCACTTGGCACCGGCAGAGGTAATGAACTGGTCGATCACCACCTGAGCGCCGTTGGCAAAATCACCGAACTGCGCTTCCCAGACCGTCAGGCAGTTGGGCTCGGCAGAGGCGTAGCCATACTCAAAGGCCAGCACCGCTTCCTCTGACAGCACCGAGTCGATAACAGTGAAGTTGGGTTGCTCCGGGTGCACATGACGCAGCGGGATATAGCTTTCGCCTGTTTCCTGGTTGCGCCACATGGCGTGGCGGTGGAAGAAGGTGCCACGTCGGCAGTCCTGCCCGGATATCCTCACCGGGAACCCCTTGTCCAGCAGGCAGGCATAGGCCAGGTTCTCCGCAAACCCCCAGTCGAGCAGCTTGTCGCCCTGCGCCATCAGCTGGCGATCTTCAAGAACGCGTTGCAGGCGAGGGTGAACAGGGAAGCCCGGAGAGGGGGTGAATATCTGTCCCGCGAGTGCAGCCAGCCGGTCCTCGTCCACCCGCGTATCGACCGGTTCATCCCAGCGCACACCGCGGAATCGCGACCAGTCAACATGCACGCGCCCATCCAGGTCACAAGCGGTGCTGCGGCCAACACAGTGGCCTGCCTCGAACTCGGCACGAATCTCGTCGACCTTTTTTTGTGCCTCTTCCGGAGCGATCACACCTTCTGCGATCAGCTTGTCGGCATACTTGGCGCGTACTGGCTGATGACTGCGAATCAGGTCATACATCACCGGCTGCGTGACAGCCGGTTCGTCGGCTTCATTGTGTCCCTGGCGACGGTAGCAGACCAGGTCGATCACCACGTCTTTCCTGAAGCGCATGCGGTAATCGAAAGCCAGGCGGGTAACGAATAGCACGGCCTCGGGGTCATCACCATTCACATGGAAAATGGGGGCCTGCACCATTTTCGCAACATCGGTGCAGTAGTGGGTCGAGCGACTGTCCAGCAAGTTGCTGGTAGTGAAGCCGATCTGGTTGTTGACCACGACATGCACGGTGCCGCCGACCGTGTAGCCGCGTGCCTGCGACATGTTGAAGGTTTCCATGTTGACGCCTTGACCCGCGAAGGCCGCGTCACCATGGATGACCACCGGGATAATCTTGCTGCCATCCTGGTCCTTGTACCGTTGCTGGCGGGCACGCACCGAGCCGATCACCACCGGCGAAATGATTTCCAGGTGAGAGGGGTTGAAACCGAGGGTGACATGGATCATGCCGTGCTCGGTTTCCATGTCGCTGGCGAAACCTTTGTGATACTTCACATCACCCGATGAGAGGATGCCGCGATCGGTTTCCTCGGGACGGGTGCCGGTGAACTCCTGAAAGATCATCTCTGGTGGCTTGCCCATGATGTTGGCGAGCACGTTCAGGCGCCCACGGTGGGCCATGCCGATCACCGCTTCCTCGGCGCCGTCGCGGCTGGCGCGTACGATCAGTTCATCCAGCAGCGGAATAAGCGATTCGCCCCCTTCGAGCGAGAAGCGCTTTTGCCCGACGAAACGTGCATGCATGAACTTCTCGATACCTTCCGCGGCGGTCAGCATATGCAGCAGCCAGCGCTTATTGTCGTCGTCCAGTTCCGGACGACCACGGTAGGTTTCCAGGCGTTGCTGTATCCAGCGCTTTTCCTCGGTGCTGGTGATGTGCATATACTCGGAGCCGACCGGGCCTGTGTAAACGGAGCGTACGATGTCAAGGATTTCGCTCAGTGGCAGTCGGTCGGGTGCAAACAGCGACCCGGTATTGAAGGTCTGGTCGAGTTGGTCTTCGTGGAGGCCGTAAAAAGCCGGTTGGAGTTCGGGCAGCTCGAAGGTGTCGTGCAGCCCCAGCGGGTCGAGGTCGGCATTCTGGTGACCGCGCACGCGGTGCGCGTTGATCAGGCGCAGCACCTTTGCCTGGCGTTCGGCAGCCTGTGCGTCGAAGCAGGTGCCGCCCTGCCGCCCTGCCGATTCGCGCGCCACGCGGATGTAGTTCTGCTGGATCTCCCGGTGGGATACATCGGGCGCTGCCGGATCGTGTCCGTTGACCGCGGGCAATTCTTCAAACCGGCGTCGCCAGTCCTCCGGGACGCTGGAGGCATCCTGTAACCAGGATTCGTAAAGGTCCTCGATGAAGGGGGCATTGGCGCCGAAGAAGGCCGAGGACTGACGCAGTCTTTGGAGGTAATCCGACATGATTTGGATGTTCGACCTAAATTCTTAAAGTTCGTTTGCAAGCGCCCGCTATCTAAAGAAGGTTAGCACGTGGCGGGGTGGCCACCATGATCTTTTTTAATATTAGATATTCATCCGAAAAGACTGTCTCAAACTTTGCATTGATTCCCATTTTTCCCGCAAAGCGCGCTGCTACAATTTTGTTATGAGTGATAAGAAGAATCAGCGCGAGGAGGAAGCGGTGGATATCAATGCGCTGGAGGCTGACGTTGCCTTTTTCGATGCGCGCATATCACTGGCTGCCAGGCAGCACGACACGGCTTACCAAAAAGCCCAGAAGAAAACCTACGAATTGCTTTGCGAGGTGATGTCTTCCAACCTCGAGAAGCTGCGCAAAAAATCCAAGTCTTGAGCAGACGCAAAGCGCTGCTAGGCGCGCTCGCGGGATGTGTTTTTCCCGTTGGTCGACAAGCGTTGTTGGATATCAGCAGCAATCGCATGCAGCGCAGGAATCAGTAACAGAACCACGAAGAACGCGGTGATCGTACCGAAGGTCAGGGCGATGGCCATCGGCACCAGAAACAGGGCCTGGGTGGACGTTTCGAAAAGCATCGGGGCCAATCCCACCGTGGTGGTCAGTGCGGTCAGCAGAATCGGTCGGAAGCGGCTCAGGGTGGCCTCCATGAGGGCTTCATGCGTCGACAGGTGATTGAACTCGTTGTAGCGCACCGTGAGAACCAGGGCGCCGTTCACCACCAGCCCCCCAAGCGCGATCATGCCGTACACGCTCACCGAGCTGAGGTGGTGGCCCAGCAGGACGTGCCCCGCGATGGCGCCACCGATCGCAAAGGGAATCGTGAGCATCACGATGGCGCCCTGGGAATAACTGCGGAAGAGGCCGGCAAGCAATGCATAGATCACCAGGCCTGACCACAAGAGACCCTCGAAAATTGCGTCAAAGGTCTTGCTACGGTCGCGTCGGCCGCCGGCAAAACTCCATTGCAGTCCAGGGTAACGTGCACTGACCTCCGGCATTACTTCGGTTTCGATAAGGCTGCGAATCTGTCGGCTGTTGGCGTTCTTCTTGTCGATACTGGCGCTGACCTTGAGAATGCGCCGACCGTTTTCCCGGTCAATGGTGCTGTAGGCGCGGCCCTCACGGATATTTGCGGCGCGCAGCAGCGGTATCTCGGTACCGTCTTCGGCCCGCACCGTCATCTGCTGAAGGTCTCTGGTAGACAGGCGTTGTTCCCGCGGTAAGCGCACCATTACCTTCACTTCGCGTCCGTTACGCAGTATTCGTTGCACCTCGGCACCATAGAAGGCATGGCGTATCTGGCGTCCCAGCGTCGTTTCACTCAGGCCGAGGGCCCGGCCTTCCGAGGTGATCTCGAAGACGATCTGGCGTTTGCCCTCGGCGATCCCATCGCTGACATCCACGACCCCCTGAATATCCCGCATCTGGCCGGCCAGGGACCTCGCCGCTTCTTCAAGTACCCCGATGTCATTGTGCGAGAGATCGAGCCTCAGCCCCTTGTTGCCGCCGGGGCCGACAAGGTACTCGAAGAAAACCGACTTGGCCTCCGGCAACTCGCCCAGTTGTTTACGCCACTCCCGGGTGAATTCCTCCTGCGTGAACGGGCGCTGGTCATCCGGGACCAGGTACATGTTGACGTCGCCATAGGTTGGGCGACGTGCGCCGGCGCGTATGAACCAGCTTTCCAGGTACTGGCGACCACCGAGCTGCTCGATGGCAGCCAGGCCGGCGGCCTCGATTTTTCGCACAGTGGCCAGGGTTTGCGTCAAAGACGCATCCACCGGCATATCCAGTTCAGCATCTACACGTGTACCCGGGATCTCCGGCCGCCAGGTCAGGTCGATACGTCCGGCCGCGTTCCATGCCACAATCAGCGCGAGCAACCCGGCAAACACGGCGAGGGTCAGATAGCGCTCCCGCAGTACCTTCTCGAGCAGCTGCCGGAATTGCCTGTCTCGCAGTTTGTCCAGGCTATCCGCTGCAACATCGTGGAAACGTTTGACCCTTGCAAAGGGTCTGTAAGCGCGCGCCAGAGCAGAACTCTTCTTCATGTGCAGATGTGAGGGCAGCACCAGCAGCGCCTCGAGCAGCGATATGCCGAATACGATGCATGCAACCACCGGCAGGTCGCGCATGAACTGGCCGGTTGGCCCGGGGACCAGGAGCAGCGGGATGAAGGCGATGATGTTGGTACCGACCGCATAGATCACCGGCACGACCATCTGGCGGACGCCCTCGACCACGGCATCGCCGATTTGCAGACCCTGTTGCAGCTTGGCGTGGATGTTTTCACCAACAATGATCGCATCATCCACGACAATGCCGACTGCCAGGATGAAGGCAAACATCGAGATCATGTTGAGCGTGACACCGGCGTAGGGCAGCACGCTGAAACTGCCGATGAATACCACGGGGATGGATACTGCGACCCAGAAGGCCAGGCGGGGATTGAGGAACAGGCCCAGTACCACAATGACCAGCAGCAGCCCGATCACGCCATTCTTGGCGAGGATCTGGCGGCGTTCCGCGTAGCGCTCCGAGCGGTCATTCTGCACGCTGATCTCGACCGTGTCGGGCAGCTCATCGTTCAGTTGTACCACCAGTTCCCGCACCCTTTGGGCGAGTTCGATGGGGCGCTGGTTTTCAGCCTGGTAGATATCCAGGCGCAGGCCCGGGCGTCCGTTGAAGCGAAAGACCTGGCGACTGTCTTCGAACCCGTCACGGATCTGTGCGATGTCAGACAGCAGCACCCGGGTGCCGTCGGCGCGGGTCTTGATCGGGATATCGGCAAAATCACCTGCCTGCTCGCGTCTGCCCAGGGTGCGCAGCAGGATCTCTCCCTCAGAACTCTCGATGCGCCCAGCCGGAACGTCCCGGGCGGCACTGCGAAGGCGTTGCGCAACATCCTGCAGAGTCAGGCCTTGTGCGCGCAAGGTTGCCTGGTCGATCTCGAAGCTGATCTCGGGCTCCAGTGCACCGCGCACATTGACCTCGGATACGCCGGGCATATCCAGGGCCTGACGGCGGATGCGTTCGGAGAGATTGAATAGGTCCTCTGCAGGCAGATCGGCAGCTACACCGATGGCGATCACGAAGAAACCGTGCTGGCGCAGGCTGACCTTGGGCTGCTCCGCATCGTCGGGAAAAGTGGTGATACGCGAAACCGCATTGCGGATGTCGGCCAGCAGCTGTGCGGGGTCCGCATCCTGGTGCAGTTCGGCGGTCACCTGTCCGGAACCCTCGCCGGCCGACGCGGAGAGGGTATCGATCCCCGCCATATCCGAGATTTCTTTTTCGATCGGCAGAATGATCCCCCGTTCCACCTCTTCAGGGCTGGCACCGGGGTAGGCCATGCTGATTCTCACGCCTTCCAGGGTAAAATCCGGTGTGATTTCCTGGCGGATATCGAGCAGGCCGAGTCCTCCGCCCAGCAATAACGCCAGCATCAACAGATTGGCGGCGACAGGGTTGCGGGCAAACCAGCTGACAATGCCTTGCGATGAGCCGTTCACGGCTTTTCCTGCACGCGGACTTTGCTCCCTGGCACAAGACCATGGGGGCTGCTGAGCAGAATGCGTTCACCTTCGTCCAGCGGTGACAGGTAAACCGTTTCTTCACCGGCATACACGGGGTCGACCTCTCGTACCTGCAGATTCTGGTTTGCGTCGACCACCCACAGTCGGTTGTTGTCCTGCAAGGCTGTCCGGGGAGCGGCCAGTACGCCGCTCAGGGTGCCTGCTCCAATTTGCGCTTCGACATAAGTTCCGATCAACAGCGGTGGCCGGTCCCGGTTAGCGGGCTGCTTGCCCAACGGGTCGCTGACTTCCGCCAGGACGCCGGCGAGGCGACTGTTTTCGCTCAGTTCAGCCCGTATGCGCGTGATCTCAGCAGGGTAGACATGTCCCTGGTGGATAATGTTCACCTGTGCTCCGGGTGTGCCTTCACCGCGTGGAATCAGGCGTGGCAAATATTCGGGGGGCACTTGGAGTTCCACCCAGAAGCGATCGGCTCTCGCCACTCTGCCGATGCTGTCACGGGCCGCAAGAATCTCCCCCGGCACTTTGTCGCGTTGCAGCACAACCACATCGTGAGGTAACCGGTAGCGGGTTCTGGAAAGTTCTGTCTGTGCCTGCTCAAGCAGGTTCTGCGCGCGCATCAGTTCTGCCCGTGCCTGCTTGAGTTGTGGTTTGCGCAACGCAAGGGCACGCGAGGAATCGTCGATCGTCAGCGAACCCTCGAGCAGGCGCAGTTCCTCTGCCGCCACCCTGCGCCTGCCTTGTTCGATATCCAGGTCTGCTCTGGCCTTGGCTATCGTGGCCTCTGCGGTCTCGACTTGCAAAAGGTAATCGGTTTGATCGATCGCGAACAGTTGTTCGCCGGCGGGTATCACGCCACCGGGCTCGAACGCGGGGTGAAGTTCCAGCAGCTGTCCTCCCACCTGGGGACGTATCACCAGGGTGTCGGCAGCGCGCACACTCCCATGCGCATCGATTTGCAGCGCGTGGTCTGCCGGCAAACCGTCAAGTACCTGCACGAGCGGAGCCAGCGCGGGCTCTCGCTCTTTCCGCGGAGCGGGATCGGTGTCCAGGATCCTCCATACACCGAGTGCCGAGATACCCACCACGGCAGCGATCAGGAACCCGCGCACGGGAAACGACTTTTTCATGCAGGCTCTCCGGCTGGCTTGTCTTCTGCCGGCGGGGCGGGTAATCCCATTGCGCTATGCAGACGCACGATCAGGCGTAATCGTTGCGCCTGAAGTGCAAGGTGGTCGCGCTGCTGTTGCTGCAGGGAACTCAGCGCGGCCAGTACCGGCAGGTAATCGCTGATGCCGCGCTCGTAGCGTCGCCGGGTGGAGTCAAACAGCGCAGAGGCCACTTTCCCCCGGTTTTCTGAAAGCTGCAACAGAGCTTTGTTTGCCCGCAATTCCTCCACCAGGTCGTTGGCATCTCGAACCGTAGCCAGCCAGGTCTGCAGGTATTCGATGCCGGCACGCTCAAGTGCGGCGCGTTTCTGTGCATCGATAGCATCCTGTCTGCCGCTGTCGAAGAGCGCGACAGCGGCCTCGATGGCGGCGCTCAGTATTCGGGTCGAGTCACCCGCCACCAGCCTCAGCAGGGCGGCGCTACTGAGCGAGACATCCGGCAGGCGTTCGTTGAGTGCGGCAACATAGCGCTTATCACTGGCCAGCAGGGCCGCGCGTTTTTCAATCAGACGGGGGTGGCGTAGCAGCAGTTGTGCCGGCTGGTCGATCGCGAATTCCTCCGCCATGGCAGGTAAACCTGGGGGTATTTCAGTGCTGCTGCCGGGCAGCTGGCCGCGCAGCTCGTCCATGGCTGAAATCGCTTGCACCAGTTGCAGTTCGACCCGGGCAGGCTGCTGCCTGAGTGTCGCCAGCTGCTCACGTTGCTGCAATACGTCGACGCTGGATACCAGGCCCTGTCCAAAGCGCAATTCAGTCAGGCGCAGCAGTGTGCTCACCGTATCGATCTGCTGATCCAGCAGCTCGAGGAGCTGTTTTGACTCGGCGGCATCAATGTAGCTGAGGACGAACCGTTCAACCTGGTCGAGCCTTTGTTGTTCATACTGCGCAAGGCTTGCAGCGAGATCGAAAGCGGCAGCATCCCGGCTGTCTTTCAGGCGCTCGAAAACATCCAGTGGCATGCGCAGGTCGACCCCAAGCTGCGCCCTGGTACTTCTGTCCCCATTGCTTGTCTGGACGTTGCCAGAGGCGTCGGCCGATATGTCGACCCAGCGTTGGGCCTCGGCAAGATCGAGTTGAGCGCGTTGTTCGGCAACATCCTGGGCGGCAATGCGGATCTCGGTATTGGCCTGGAGCATTTTTTCGACACGGGGTTGCAGCTCGGGGGGCAAACCGGTCTGCCACCAAGGCAGTCGCGCAAGCGCTTTGTTGACACTGACCGGCGAGGTGAAGCTGGTGCTTGTCCCCAATGCCGGTACCTGCGGTTTCTGCAGATCGCTGGCACAGCCGGGCAACAGCAAGGGAGTCAGTCCAATGGCTGCGAGTAGGGAAGGGCGCTTGGGCTTGCTGGGCGGCAACATCGCCCGAATATAGCGAATCAAACTGATCAGAAAAACAGCAGCTTGGTAATGAAAGCAATCAGCGCTGCGTAAAGTACCCGGCGTATCCAGATTTCGCCATGTGTGATCGTGGTATGCGCACCCAGCCAGCCCCCGATCGCATTGCCGAGCGCCAGCCATAAACCGATCCACCACAAGAGCTGCAGTTGCGAGGCGAACACCGCCAGGGCGACGATGGTGTACACGAGCGCGATGAACACCTTGTGCATGTTGGTGAGCACAAGGTTCAGGCCTATAACCCGGTGCAGGATGGGCATGAGGATGAAGCCCACCCCGATCTGGATGAAGCCTCCCCAGAAGCCGGCACCAACCATCAGGATGTGTCCGAGCAGCAGGCGCTGGGGTTTTTCCCCTCCACCGTTTTTGTCCTTTTGCTGCAGCCCACCCGTCCACATCAGGATCAGGATGCCAATCATGATCAGTGCAAGCACACGGTTGAACCACTCGCCTTCCAGGCGCACGCCGACCTGGGCGCCGAACAATGCACCAAAGGAAGCGGCGGCAGCCAAGGACATCGACAACCGGAAATCCGAGAAGCCCTTTTTGCGAAAAGTGGTGACCGCAGTGATGTTCTGCAGAAGGATTGCGATCCGGTTGGTGCCATTTGCCACGGGACCGGGGATGCCCATGAATACCATGATGGGCACGGTCAGCAGGGAGCCGCCACCGGCCATCACGTTCAGCCATCCGGCAATCACGCCTGCGAACGTCAGAAGAGCAATCTGCCAGATTTCCATGGGGTGTCAGGGTGCGTAGTGCTGTTCGGCAGGGATCGGGCCGTTAACATTAACACCGAAGGAAAACTTTCGCGTTGCGGCAAAGGCGGCTCCTTTGGGTAGTTCAGCGGAAATCAGCCCAGGTGAACCCTGGGGTTTTGCGGAAAATACGAAATGCCCAGCTTGTTTCGGGCAACGATTGATCTGGGATGCGCCCCGACCGATGATTCGCTGCGCTTTGTTCTGCGCGGCTTGCGCCGCTTGTCGAACGACTTTTCAGAATGTCGGCCGTTCGAATCGGGTTCTTGGCCTGGAAGGATTGGGCGCCTGCTTTCTTCGCGCCAGATCCGGGGTAAATTGGCG
>Ga0180429_10002882_pt1 | contig 14045 bp, 16 predicted proteins | sample SS_ome_FD_132428 | JGI IMG/M metagenome (GOLD analysis project Ga0180429, IMG submission 132428) | Hypersaline lake sediment archaeal communities from the Salton Sea, California, USA - SS_1_S_1 metaG | ecosystem: Environmental > Aquatic > Non-marine Saline and Alkaline > Hypersaline > Sediment ...
AAAGCAAAGATGAGCAGGTAGACTATTATAGTAAAGGGAATAGGCCCTATTTTTGCCCTGCCCAAAAATTCAAAACTTCCTCCCAGGGAATGGGGCCTTCCCTTTACTATAATAGTCTACCTGCTCATCTTTGCTTTTGCCTATCTTTTAAGGCGGTATTCAAAATACGGCAGAAGGCTGAATGCTATCGGGGGGAATGTGCAGGCGGCTTTCCTGTCCGGGATAAATGTAGATATGCATATAATATCAATATATGCTTTGAGCGGGATGATAGTAGGACTTGCCGGACTGGTCCTCGCTTCAAGACTTGGGATGGTCAGGGCCGATAGCGGAACCGGGTATGAGCTTCAGGCGCTGGCCGCATGCATTATTGGCGGCATAACTTTTGAAGGAGGCAGAGGCAGCCTGGTGGGAGCATTCCTGGGAGTCCTCCTTCTGGGCATCATGTACAATGCCATGAATATAATCGGTGTGTCTTCGTATATGCAGACAATATTCCTGGGCGCGATCATAGTTATCGCAACCGTAATAAGCAATATTGGAAGAATGCGAAGATGACCCTGGGCATTTCCGGTAAAACTGTAAAAAAATACAAAAAACAGCGAGGTGATAAGAATGAGAATACTTGCCATAGGCGCTCATCCGGATGATGCGGAAATGCTTTGTGCCGGGACACTGGCAAAGTACAGCAGGGAGGGACATGAAGTATTTATCTGTCATGTATGTGACGGAAACAAGGGAAGCATGGTATATGGATCTGAAGAGCTGGCGAAAATCCGCAGAAAGGAAGCTCTAAGCTCTGCCGGGATAATAGGCGCTACTTCTATATGGGGCGGATTTTCAGACGGTGAGGTCGTCCTGGACCTGGATTCCAGGATTAAAATAATCGATGTCTTAAGACAGGCAAACCCGGATCTTTTGATCACCCATTATCCTGGCGACTATCACTCAGATCATATCAATGTGAGCAAGCTCGTCTTTGAAGCTTCTTATCTGGCAAACCTGAAATTGTGGAAGACAGAGTATCCTGCCACAGGCAAGCTCCCTTATCTCTATTATATGGACACCCTGGCGGGAATCAATTTTGAACCAGGGGAATATGTCGATATTTCCGATACCATTGACACAAAGATCGAGATGATGATGAAAATGCAGTCTCAGCTGGGATGGCTAAAGGAAATGCATGACAGTGATGCGCCGGACTTCCTCAGGGCAGTTGCAAAATTCAGGGGATTTCAGGCCGGTGTCCCTTATGCGGAAGCTTTTTGTCAGCAAAAGATGTATCCGCAGGGACTTACCCGCAGGTTGCTTCCATAAAGCCAGGTCTTTAACAGTATTAATATTTAAAATGATCCGAAAGGGGACATCATGAAAAGCAAAATTGGAGTCGTAACTTCCAGCTATCCTAACTTCACAGGAATAGAGGCAATGGACGGGATATCAAAAGCAGGTTTTAAGTATATAGAGCTTGCATCAGCTCCGGCGTTTTTTGAACATATGCCCAGGCCTGAAAAAAGCACCGATCAGAAAACAGTGGACGGCCTGCTTGATCTTTGTAAAAAATATGGTCTGGTCCTCCAGACAATCGCGGGGCATACCAGGCTGATGAAGGAAGACTCGGTACAAAACTTCAAGGCTGTTTTGGATTTTGCACATCTGGCAGGAGTCAGATTCGTGACCACTGATACCGGCGAGGTAAATAATGCAGACGATGAGAAAAAGTTCTATGATGATGCGGCAGAACTTGCCGAACATGCCAAAGACAAAGACATCACAATATGTTTGGAGATGCATGGAAACTGGTGCAATAACGGGCGAAAAGGGGCAGAGATAATAAAGTCCATAGGACATCCCAATATTAAGTTAAATTATGATACCGGTAATGTCATATTATACGGCGGTACAAGACCGGAAGAAGACCTGGTATATGCGCTGGACCATATGGGCCACCTTCACCTTAAAGACCACGGGACCGGCAAGATAGGCGAATGGGACTTCCCTGCACTGGGAAATGGGGTACTGGATTTTGATAAAATATTCGACCTGCTAAAAGACTATACAGGCCCATCCAGTGTCGAGGTCGAATTTGAAGGAAAAGAGCATACCCTGGATGAAATAAATCAGGCCGTGAAACAATCATTTGATTTTTTAAAAAGTTACGGCTATGTCTGATCTTATTTTTCATAAAATCACAGGCAAGGGAGGACTAATATGGTCAAGATAGCAATTTTAGGAGCCGGTTTTGTGGGTGATATACATGCAAATGCATATAGCCAGGTACAGGGAGCTGAAGTGGCTGCAGTCGTGGATAAGTCAGGGGAAAAAGGGAAAAAGATGGCTGAGTCAAGCGGTGCCGAGTATTATGGGAGCCTGGAGGAATTATTTGAGAAAGCTGATATAGATTGCGTAGATATCTGCGTTCCCACTTTTCTGCACCATGATATGGTGATGAAGATAGCGCCAAAAAACAAGCATATATTTTGTGAAAAGCCTCTTACCCTGACCCTGGAAGATGCTGATAAGATGGTCGAAGCAGTAAAGGACAGGGATATAATATCTATGGTTGGACATGAGATCAGGTTCTGGCCGGAATATGTCAAAGCCAAAGAATACCTGGAGTCGGGCGTACTGGGAAAACCGCTGCATATCTTCTGCCAGAGACTGGCTTCATTTCCGGACTGGCATGATAAAAACTGGGGTTCCGATGAAAAATTAAGCGGGGGCGCCGCCCTGGACCTTCACATCCATGACCTCGATTATATGCTGTGGCTTTTCGGCAAGCCCGCACTGGTCAAAGCCCAGGGAGTATATAATCCAGATATAATCAAACACGGAGGCCTGGTACATATTGACACCTCTGTTGAATTTGAGAACGGGGTAACCGGCTTTGCCGAAGGCGGCTGGGCTTTCAGGGGATCCTTTCCTTTTACCATGGTATTGAGGATATTATGCGAAAAAGGCACCATTGAATGGATATTCAGGGCAGGAAAAAATATAGAGGAAAGATCACAAAAATCAAACCTTACGGTATTTAAAAATGATGGATCGACAGAGACCCTGGATGTAGAGCAAAAAGATGCATTCCTTGCCGAGCTCTCCTATTTTGTAGACTGCATCGAGAACAACAGGCCGGTTGAAAATGCCACATTTGAAGATGGCAGGAATGCGGTAGAACTGGCACTGGCCGCCATAAGTTCTGCCAAGGAGAAGACAGTAATAAATTTTTGACCTCATCCGGCATCAAGGACTTTTTATGGATCTCTTATAATCATTTTGCCTGGCTTTTCTGGATGGGAGGAGGACTGATACTGGCCGGAATAATGATCACTAATAAGACTTCATCAGCCAGGAATATTAAATAATGAATGTACGGACGGGATGGACATAATTTATTTTTACCAGGTTTTCTAATATAATAAATTATCCTTTAAACGCTATTTATGGAGAAGATTGAAAGAAAGAGATATTGTAAAACTTACACACCAGTATTATAAAAAGGGCAAAAGGCTGGTAGCGCCGCTGCTGGGCTTTCCGGGAGTCGAGCTGACGGGCAGCAATATAAAGCTGGCCCAGCAAAACTTCGGGGAGCATTATAAGGTCATAAAAGCAGTGGTTAATCGTTTTAAGCCAGACATAATCTTTCCGCTGATGGATCTATCAGTAGAGGCAAATGCCCTGGGAAGATACACTATCTTTCCCCAGGAGGATTCTGCCACTGTTCCAAAAAGGCAATTCTTTTTAGAAGAGATAAATAAATTGAAAGAGGTCAATATATCATATGACAGCAGGGTCCTGAGCTATGTAGAGACAATGAAGCTTATGAGTGTGGGATTGCCTGACGATGTTATCCGGGGAGCATATATTACAGGCCCTTATTCAGCGGCTGCCCTCATGATGGGAGCAGATGATGCAGCTATGACTTCGGTAACTGATCCTGAAAAGCTTCATCTTCTTTGTGAGTTTACTGCTGAGAAAATAAGGGAATATGCTAATCTTTTGATCTCTGCCGGAGCAGAAGTCATATGCATCTTAGAGCCCACCGCAGTGACTCTTGGACCTCAGCAATTTGAAAAGTTTTCTGCCGATTATATAAAACATATAATAAATAGCATCCATTATAGCGGCGTAAGTACTATATATCATACCTGTGGAAACACCATGCACCTGATAGAAAAAATGCTTGATTCAGGCATAAATGCAATAAGTCTTGATTCTGAAGAAATGGGTGTCGACCTGAAAAAAGTTGCGGACATGGTTCCGGAAGATATTGTAGTCATGGGAAACATCAACCCTTCCACAACCATGCTCCGGGGCACGGAAAAAGATGTAGCAGAGAAAACTAAAAATCTGCTGGAACAGATGAAAGACTTTCCTAATTACATTTTAAGTACGGGATGCGACCTGCCCCAGGAAACACCTCCTGGAAATATAAGCGCTTTTATAGAAACCGGAAGAAACTGGACGGCTATATAAAAACAGATCAGAGGTTTAGAGTTATCTCTATCTTCTTGCCCTTCTTATATCCCCTGAGGTTTGCCACCAGGGCTTTTATGGTATCAGTCAGGATCTTCTGCACAAAGGGCACCATATTTATTTTCCTGCCGTCCACTGAAAGCAGTATCGGCGCTTTTTCTATCCTGCAGTCGGACCTGGCAGACTGCCCCTTAAGTATCCTGGCACAGAGCTCTCTGCAGGAAAACCCGCAGGCGGTGCAGCACTGGGGAGAAAAATCCGGCAATATGTCAAATACCTTCTCTATTATGATATCTGCCATATGCATGATATCGTCTCTTGAGTTTATAACCGGTATTCCCTCCAGTATCTCTTTTCCGGAATTTGCCGCCACTCCCGATATCATAAACACCCGTTCAAAGTAATCCTTTTCCTTATGCTTTTTCAGGTCTTCTTCATCATGGACACACAGTATGATGGGCGTGTTGAAATCAGTCACCCCCTCCAGGGCTGCATAGTCCTGGGTATAGTGCCTGAGTATTTCCTCCACCGGAAGCTTCTCCTGGTATAATATGTCTGTCTCCCTGTGGCCCCTGGCAGTTACCAGCTCCGCCCCTGCCTGCCGGTGCCGGTAGGTATTGGTGCCTTCGCTGTCCATGGCAAAATCTTCATAGTGGATGTCCTTAATAGAGCCCACAGAAAAGCCCCTGCGCTTTATTTCCCTTATAATATTTTCTATAGTGGTGGTCTTTCCTGACCTGGTTATTCCTATTACAGAAAAAGCTTTCATAATATCCTCCCCGGGAAACCAAATACATAATAAAGGATAAATACAGCCGCTGTAAATACAAGGGTTATTACCATGACTATATAATCCTTTGGAACTAATTTTAGCACAAGATAGCTGGTCCTTTCAGGATATGCCCTGAACGCCCTTGCCTCCATTGCTGTTGAAAGATCCCTGGCCTTTTTTATTGCTCCTGCCATTATGGGAGTAAATATATAGGAATATATTTTAAGCCTTTTTTTGAAGGGTATTTTTTCAATATCCACCCCCCTTAGCTGGATGGCAGTCATCACATCTACAAATTCGGATCTCAGAAGAGGCAGGAACCTTATGCCGACTGACACCATGAATGCTATTTCATATGGTATTTTTAGCTGTACCAGTCCCTGCACTACTTCCCTGTGGTCCGAACTGGCTGCAATGGAGGCAGAGAATATTATTACCGATATCCTGAGTAGAAATTCGGAGCCTTTTATAAGGCCGGCATCAGTCAGAACCGTAAATCCCCAGACAGAAAAAAGCGGGCTGCCGGCGCGGTTAAATATGCTCTGGATTATTACCATCACTATAAAGACATACCACAATCTCCTTAAAGCCTTTATAGTCTTTAAGAGGCTGCCATAGAATAATGCAGACAGGACTATTGAGATAATAAGGAAAAAGAGAAGTACATATACATGCTGGATCACTACTGCCGTGGTAGATATCCCGGCTACTATTGCCAGCCTGGTCCTTACATCAAAACTGTTAAATAACGGTCTCAGCTATCCTTCCCTCCCTCATGTTTAAAAGCCTTCCGGAAAAATTATTTACAAACCTCCTGTCGTGGGTTATGACTGTCATCCCCATCCCCTCATCCAGAAGTTTTTTTAGTATTGATATGAGCATATCCTTCCTTACCATATCAAGGCCGGTGGTTGGTTCGTCAAGTATCAGATAGCGGGGACCGCATGCCAGTATCCCGGCAATGGCCAGCCTCTGTTTCTCGCCATAACTAAGGTTAAATACAGGCATATCTTTTTTGTCTTCAAGGTGCAGCAGCCTTATAAGCCTTATGGCTTTTCTTTTTAAACTGCTTTCATCCCCTCCCTTCAGCCGGGGGATGAATACAAGCTCATCCATGACATTCTGGGAAAAAATCTGAAACTGGGGGTTCTGGAAAAGATAGCCTATCTTCGATCCCGCCTGGCCAAGGCTGAGCGTCCGGGTGTCGTCACCGTCTATAAATACCCGGCCCGAAGAAGGCTTGAGAATCCCCATCATGAGCTTGCCTATGGTGGTCTTGCCGCTGCCGTTGGGACCCATGATAGCAGTAAAGCCACGGCCTCCTATACTTAAGTCCAGACCGGATATGACTTCATCCATGCCGTCATATGCAAATGAGACTTTATCTGCCTCTAAAAAGGCCAATTGCATCACCTTTCCTGTTTTTATCTATCTCCCTTAGTCTTCCTTTTTCCATGAAAAAGACCCTGTCAGCTATGGCCAGGTTTTCCAGGTCATGCTCCACCATTATGATGGTCTTTTTCCGGTCCCTTAACTCCAGTATGGTGTCCTTTATCCTGGCTTTGCCCTCACTGTCTATCTGTGAAAGGCTTTCGTCAAATATCATTATTTCGGGCCTGAGCGCCAGTACTGATGCTATGGCTATAAGCTGCTTCTGGCCTCCGGACAGTTTTTCCGGGTGCGCCAGCCGGTAACGGCTCATCCCGGTTATTTTCAGGCATTCATCTATTCTTTGCCCTATCTCTAATCGGTCAAGACAAAGGTTTTCGGGGCCGAATGCTATCTCATCTTCCACGGTGGGAGAGAAAAGCTGGGTATCCGGGTCCTGGAATACTATTCCCACCCGGGTAAATATCAGCGGCAGCCTCATCCTGGAAGCTGGTTTGCCGAAAATAAGCACCTCGCCTGAGAGTATCCCCTCATATATATGGGGTATGATACCGCACATGCAGTAGCATAAAGTGCTCTTTCCGCATCCTGAAAGCCCCAGTATAGAGGTTATGCCCCCTTTTCCTGCGGCAAGGTCTATGCCGTCAATTATGCTGGGCCCTCTTTTTTCATAACTGAAATGAAGCCCCCTTATTTCCAAAGGTATTGTCATCTTAATTCCAACATGGTCACGAACTTGCACCATCTCTGGCTGAAAGCATCTTTTCTGACTATTATCTGGTAAGGGCCGCTGCCTCCTGTGCTCTTGGATCCCAGGGCCTCCCCGTCTCGGGCTATAGCCAGGTAAATATTGTCCTCTTCCCGGACTTCTGAAGCCTCATAGGCCACATTATATCCGTCAATGGCTTTGGCTATGACTGTGTCATGATCCCGGATATCAATACCCAGTTCTTCCAGGACATTTTTTAGAAGTACTCCTGTATAAAGATGTTCACTGGGACCCGAATCGCTGGTATCCCTGGTGGCGGCAAAGTCTGCCGGGCCTATCCTTTCAACAAGTCCCATGTCTATCTGGCCCAGTATGACTTCGCCTGTACTTATCTGGATCATCTCTTCTTGTTCCAGGGCTTTTTTTTCTTCCAGGTTGCCGGCATTTAAGAAAGCAGTGACTGCCACCACTATCAGGAGTGCCGCTATAACCGAAGATATGATAATTATATTGTTCTTTTTCAACTTTTACCCCCATCGATGATCATATAGGGAACTGCCATATCCTCATACCGGAACTGGCCATGGTCTCCCCCTCCGGAAGTGGAGTGCATGCCGTGGTCAGAAGTTATTATGACTTTTCCCTGCCATCCTGATACCAGCTGGCTTATGTATGAATCTATTATCTTTATCCTTTCCATGGTCTCCGGCGACATGCCGCCGCTGTCATGGCCTGAGTCATCTATGCTGTGGAAATGTACTGCCATAAGGTCTGCGCCCTGGTCCAGGTTTTCCATGGCCATTTCAAATATCTCATCATCGATAGTACCGTCAGAATCACTGTCGGAGTTCAGCGAAGCTTCCACCTCGGTCTGTATCACCTGTATATCCCCTTCTATAAGGAGTGCAGCTCTCCCCTGTTCGAGCATTTCTCCCATTATAGTAGGGACCTGGGGGATCCTCTGTTTCCTGGAATATATCCCGTTCTCGGCAGGCGGCCTGCCGGTCAGAATGGCGGCAAGTCCGGCATTGGTCACCGGCTGGTAGACTGATAATGCCATATCCGCCCCGGGCATAGAACCCATAAAAGGGGCATAGCCATTTTCTACAGCATATTCATACTGATGATAACCCATGCCGTCGGTGATTATGAGAAGGACGCTGATGCCGTTTCCGGTAAAGCCAAGAGTATCATGGCATACATCCATAATGCTTGCTGCGGCAGGGTCCAGCACAGCACCTTTAAGATCGCTTATTGAGTCTTCAGCTGATAACCCATTGTAGGCAAACCTGTTGTCCTTTACTTCCAAAGATATGCTGCTGTTACCTTTAAGGAATAAATACTCGCCTTCAGAGCCCATAAGTACCATAGTCTCCGGCCGGGCATCAGTCAGCTCCTCCAGCCTTATCATATATCTTTCCTGGAATGCAGAGGCTTCGAGCTTTTCGTCCCCTGATGCCTTAAAAGAAGTCCCGCCAGATCCAAGATCCCTGGCTGCCGACAGATAGGCATTACCCGGTGTTATAAAAGTGATGTTTTCCTCCATGCTTATTATATTCAGGCCAAAATCATCCTGTCTTTCTTCCAGCGCTACCACCATCTCCCGGATACCTTTTATATTGCTGCTAACGGGATGGCTGGGATTAAAGGCTTCCCAGCCGTTTTGGCTGCCCCATCCTATATATGAACCCTGAAGCTGGTCACCCTTTAGCGCCGCGGCCCTGCCGTCAGAAGCTATGATATAGACGCTGAAATCGGGTGATGCAGGCCCGGCCATGGAGATCAATTCCTCCAGGCTTATGAGGCCGGTATTTCCATTGCCGTCACTCTTATTACCATACTGCTCGAGGATTTCTTCCTCCAGCTGAATGACCCTGTAGACGTCTCCCCTGATAAACACAGACGGAATATAGCCCCGGTCCTGCCAGGTATTGTATGGTATTAAATAGCCGGCTGACGCTCCCGCTACAAGGCAGAAAACAGCAATCGAGGCTAAGAGGATCGTTTTTACTGTTTTACCGATCTTTTTTCCACCCCTTCAGTCTTGTTGATACCTGCAATATTCAACTTCTTGAAATTCTTTATTATAATGTATGCCAGCAAACCTCCCAGACCGCCTGAAAGGGCTCCCCCGGCAAGGGTGAGCAGCAGCGGTATGAGCGGCAGTTTAAAAAAAACAAAATTTGTAAGTACGGTACCCGCCATATTTGCAGCCATTCCGGAAAAGAAACAGGCAAATATATTATCACCCTTCTGCCTGGTTGCAAACAGCAGGACCTCTACTGCTATCCCGGGAGCCACATAGGTTATAAGGCTCATTATGCCATGGGTTCCTATAACCCCTATGGATATGACTATTATGGCCTGAACCAGGGCTATAAGTGTGGCTGCACCTCTTTTGCCTACCAGCCCCGCGCCCACCACTATCCACATCATATAAAAGCCGCCGGCAATTGCTCCGCCCGGGATAAAAAGCGGCCCGGTTATTATATGGACAAGCGGCACTATCACCGGCTTCATGGCAATACCCAGTGCAGCCACAATGGCTATTATGACCAGGTCAAACAGCGAAAACCTGGCAAAAAACTTTTTAAGTCTTGCTGACATATAGTTATTTATTTAACGTTACTCCAATACTTCTATCTGGGCTACATTCTTTATCCAGAACATACCGGCCATGGAGGGAACCACCAGCTGGACCAGTCCGTCATCGGCGCTTACTTCCTGGCCATCCTTGAAAAATCCCAGGATGGTCTCCGGGTCATCTATGGCTGCAGCATCATATTCCTGGCTATAGCCGTCGCTTGCGGCCACTGATACCATATTGTAATCATCGATGCCTGCACTCTCCAGGACCATAGCCAGTGGTATGCCCATCCAATTTTCTTCTGTGGTGCTGCCGTCCTTCTTCTCCAGTTCGGCTGTCACTTCCACCATTTCTATGGCGCCGGCGTCTTCATTGGTAAACTCTGCAGTGGTACCGTCGGCTGCCTTTATGGTTATGCTCCACTGAGCTTCGGTAGCGCTGGCAGCTTCGGTCCCGGCACAGCCATAAGCTGCAGCAAATGAAAGCATCATAAATGCCGCCGCTGCCCATACCAGGATGTTTCTCAAGGTCTTCTTTCTCATCTTTTTTTCCTTCCTTTTCACTATCTTATTAAAAAAAACTTCTTTACTCAGCCGCTCCTATGTAAAGGAGGTCTTTTATTTTTGTGTTTTTCTCCAGGCCCTCAAAGGCGACTGCAGGAAGCCCGTTTTCCTGAATATACATATATCCCTGGCCGATAGACCCTGCCTCTATTTCCACCGAATAATTATCAATTGCCCTGAATATATATTTATTTGCCTGCTTGAGGCCGCACTGCCTAATAATACCGGGAAGCCTTACCGCATTTATTCCTTCAATTTTCTCGCTTTCAAGAGCTTCAAAACCCGCAGTCAGTGAAAAGTATGCGGAACTTCCAAATGTGAAGTAAAGCATCTCTTTTATCCACATCCCGTGGGGCAGGTCTTCTGAAAGAAACATGGGCGAGTCGCTGCCGGTATATTTAAGATATGCGCTTTTGAAGATATCAGGTTTTTCATTCTTTTCCAGACCGTCCACGCTCTGCGCATATACATTTTCCGGATCATCCTCGAATTCCAGCAGGAGGTCGCTTATCTTTACCGCCCTGTCCGCTTCACCATAATAGTCATATTCCTGGTCCGTGATATAGCTTATCCGTGATTCTAACATTATTATCTTCTCGATATCAGCCGCTGACCTTGCCTCCACCACTTCTATCTTCTCCAGGTTCTTTACCCAGTACATCTCGAAGACATCGGGCACTACCGACCTTAAGGGCTTTTCCCATCCTTCCAGCGGTTCCCCGTCTAATTCAAAAGCCAGTATTATCTCCCTGGTCTGCAGCAGGTCCTTTGCAACCTCGATGGAATAACCGTCGCCGGCAACCAGCCTGATAGCTTCCGGGTCTTTTTGTGAGATACCGGCAAATTCCTGGAAGACATCTTCCAGCAGCACGCCCTTTACCAGCCTGGCCTGCGTCTCTTCATCTTCCCTGGGTACCGGAGTGACCTCTTTCTCAACCACATCAAGTTTAAGGATCTCATCCATGCTTATGACTATTTCCTGACCGCCATTGACTATAGTCAGACTTAGTGACACTCCGTTTTCCACACCGGCAGTCTCCTGGCCTGCGCCATCCACTGAGCATGCTGTCAGCACCAGTGAAAATGCTGTTGTGACTATAAGGATGGCCATTACGGATCTCTTCAGTACACTCATAGATTCCCTTTCTTGTCCCATCTGTCCTTAAAAAAAATAAAAACCGGCAAGAAAACCTGCCGGTCAAATATAGATTTGAACCCTTGAGGTCTCCTTTCCAAATGGGAGGCTGGCCAGTTTCCCGGACAACCCTGCCGCTCAAGGCCCATGACCTTTAAAGGTTTTAGGACGTTTGAGTCGGAGACAGATATTTAATTTTTAACGATTATACTACTATAATAATGAATTTCAAATAATATAAGCTAAAATAATATAAGCTTAAAGACATCCCATGTTGTAAACATCCATGACGCTTCCCTTTTTGACATCGCCCATGTCGGGCGGGAAACAGGCTATGGCATTGGCCCTGACCATGGAAGTAAGCATCCCGGAGCCCTTGATCCCGGTGGAGCCGAACAAGTATCGGCCCTCCTTGTTTTCCAGTATTACCCTGGCAAAGACTGTCCCTCCCTTTTTGTTCCTGAACTCATGCAGGGCTTCAGCCCTGACCAGGGGCCGGAAAAGCTGGCTGAACCCCATCATCTTCCTTATGAGCGGCCTTACATACATCTCAAAACATACCATTACTGAGACCGGATTTCCCGGAAGTCCGAATACGGGCCTGCCTTTAAGCCTGTATAATATCATGGATCTTCCCGGTCTCTGGTTTATCCTCCAGAAGACAAGCTCAGCTCCCATATCCTCCAGGGTGTCCCTTAGCAGGTCATATTCCCCCATTGATGTCCCGCCGCTTATGAGCATCATGTCATTCTCCCTGAGCCCTTTTTCTATGCTCCTTTTTATAAGCTTTTCATCATCTGAAACCATCCCATAGCGATTATAACGGGCTCCGGCATCTATTATCTGGGCCGAAAGGGTATAGCTGTTGCTGTCTCTGACCTTTGCCCTGGCCAGTTTTTGATCTATTCCCACAAGTTCATCGCCGGTTGCTATGACTCCCGCTGCGGGCGGCCTGAAAGTCGGTACTTCACTGATGCCCAGCGATGCCAGCACGCCGATAGAGGAAGGGCATATTATATGCGGGCTTTTTAACACTTTATCGCCCTTTTTTATATCGTCACCACTGTATCTTATATTTTCCCCCTGCATAACCTCCCTGAAGACCAGTATGCTCTTGCCGTCCCCCTGCACGTCTTCCCTGGCAACTACCGCATCTGCTCCAGCCGGAATGGCAGCTCCGGTCATCACAGGGACACAGAAGCCGGGGTCTATCCTTTCTTGGGGCAGTTTTCCCGCAGGTATGCTGCCGCCGGCTATTACCAGCCTTACCGGATAACTTTCATCAGCACCCTTTACATCATTGGCGATAACGGCATAGCCGTCCATGGCTGAATTATCATAAATAGGTATGTCATCTGCTGCACATATATCCTGTGCCAGCACCCTCCCCATGCTTTCCAGCAGGGGCGTGTCCGCAATAACTGGTCGCGGTGCCTGGTCAAGCACCAGTCTCCTGGCTTCATCTACTGAGATCATCAGGAAAAAGTCCTCGTCTTAATAATGCTAATACAGCTATTTCAAAGCTTTCTCGGCAGCCTGCTGTGGCTGGAAGCATGCCCGCTAATACTGCCTGCCTTGACCATCTTGGGATCATCAAGTCATTATCCTTCCAGGAAATACTATACCAATACAGGATGAAATAATAAAGATAGAGACTTTCACCGTGTTTATCCTGTTAGACGGTTCAGTATCCTGTCTTGTTCTTCTTTCTTGAAATCATCCCTGTAGAATCTTAAGAATAGTTGCTTTCTCTGTTCCTTTGGAGAAGCATCTTTACTAATAGAGCTCAGCACTATGCTGCGGGCAAAATCCAACATAGAAAAACCCATCAGCATTCTTTCTTCACCGGTCTTTTTTCCCATCATCTTTCTATAGATAAGATCAGTCTCTTTTTTATTCACCACCGGATATCTCCATGTAAAAACCTGTAATGCCTAACCTGTCAACCCATTTATCTAGATAATATACATCTATTTTTTCTTTTAACAAATTTTTTATATCATTTATCTGAAAATCAGACCGGCTGTCCTTTGACCATAATAACTTGGAAATGATCAGGTCTTCTATTGTTACAATAAATACTTTAAATCCATCTATTTCAACCTGTTTTCTTCTCTCAAATTCTATTTTCCTATACTCGGTGTCTTTCCTTATAATAAAATCTATCTTCATTGCTTCTTTTAAATGGATTATATTGAACATGGATTTATTTTTTACTGCATCCTGGATAGTCCTTATATCTATATAATATTCATCTTTAAAAGTATTATAAAAACCCTCAATATCTTCAATTTTAATGACAATATCAATGTCCCTGGTCATCCTTGGGATAGAATAATACATCATAGCAACCGATCCGCTGATCATATATGAAATATTATTGCTATTTAACTTCTTTACAACATCCCTGAATATTT
>Ga0180429_10002884_pt1 | contig 14043 bp, 9 predicted proteins | sample SS_ome_FD_132428 | JGI IMG/M metagenome (GOLD analysis project Ga0180429, IMG submission 132428) | Hypersaline lake sediment archaeal communities from the Salton Sea, California, USA - SS_1_S_1 metaG | ecosystem: Environmental > Aquatic > Non-marine Saline and Alkaline > Hypersaline > Sediment ...
CTCGAATTGCTGATCGACACCGATCTGCAACTGCGCTCTTCCTCGCGCGCCCCGCAAACTGCGCTGATGGAGCGCGCTCTGATCCGGCTTGCCCATATGGCCCGGCGCTGAGGCAGGCCCCGCGCTTTCGCCTCAGACGAAGTCGATCGACGAGAATTCGAAGTCCGCCGGCTCCAAGCCAAGCAATGTCACCGAGGCGACTCCCCAGCTAACCAGCAGATCGTTGCCACTCTGTTGCAGGGTCACCGCGCTTTCCTCCACACCCTCAAGGCGCAGAAGATCTTCCAAGGGGTCGAAATCACCGATCACGTCGAACCCGCTCGACATATCGAACACGAAGACATCCGCGCCCTTGCCGCCGAACAGCAGATCGTCACCCGCCCCTCCGTCGATCAGGTCATTGCCGCTTTGGCCATAGACCGTATCGTGACCATCGCCCCCGAACAGGGTATCGTTTCCGTTGCCCCCCGACATGCGATCATTGCCGGCATCGCCGTATAGGAGGTTGTCGCCCTCACCGCCGTTGACGATATCGTCGCCGTCACCGCCATGGAGGGTATCGTTTCCGATCCCACCCTTCAGCTTGTCGTTACCGGCACCGCCAAAGATCAAATCGTCCCCGTCTTCGCCGAGCAGGAGATCGTTGCCCTCGTCGCCATGAATCGTATCGTTCCCCTTGCCGCCAAACAGGCGGTCGTCACCAGCACCACCGAACAGAAGATCATGCCCGGTATCGCCATAGAGCGCATCCTGTCCGTCGCCACCATGGAGGGTATCGTTGCCCTCGCCGCCTGAAAGGTAGTCTTCCCCCGGCCCGCCGTGGAGCTCGTCATTGCCCGCGCCACCGATCAGCCGGTCGTTGCCATCCTCGCCATAGAGCGTGTCGTTGCCGTCTTCGCCCTTCAGCTTGTCGTTGCCACCGCCGCCCGAGAGGTGATCATCGCCAAGGCCGCCCAAGAGCCGGTCCTTTTCCTCACCGCCCACGAGCGTGTCGTTCCCCGCATCGCCGAAAAGCCAGTTCGACCCCGCATCGGCAAACAACTGATCATCCCCCTCTCCACCGAAAAGCCAGTCGTTCCCCGGCCCGCCATGGAGCACGTCATTGCCATCCTCGCCATAAAGGCGGTCATTCCCCTCTTCGCCGTAAATGGTATCGTTCTCGGTGCCGCCGTAGAGCTTGTCATCCCCGCCGCCGCCATAAAGGACGTCATCGCCCGCATCGCCATAGAGCAAATCAGGATCGTCGCCGCCAAAGAGCCAATCGTTTCCGGGTCCACCCGACAAGGTATCGATACCGGCATCTCCAAAAAGGATGTCATCGCCTTCACCGCCATTCAGCCGGTCATTGCCCGGTCCGCCGGAAAGGAAATCATCACCGTCATTACCTTTCAGCACATCGTTGTGCGCCCCACCGTAAAGCCGGTCATTGCCGTCGCCTCCCGACAGCACGTCCTTGCCACCTTCGCCCCACAAAGTGTCATTGCCGGCACCGCCGATCAGCCAGTCTCGGCCATCGCCTCCGTAGAGAAGGTCATTTCCGTTGTGGCCTTTCAGGGTGTCGTGCCCCGCACCTCCGTGGATCGTATCATGCCCTCCGCCGCCGCCGATATCGTCGTCTCCGTCCTCTCCGTAAAGTTCATCGTCGCCAGCGTCGCCAAGGAGCACATCATTGCCCGCCCCGCCAAAGATCGTATCGTTGCCGTCACCTCCCGACAAAAGGTCATCCCCCGGCCCGCCGTGGATCTCGTCATTTCCCGCCGCCGTGGTGACGGTATCGTTCCCCTCGCCGCCATCGACGAAAACGCCCGGCTCCCCGGCCAGTCCGAACCCGGTGACGAAGGAGTCGTTCCCGTCGCCAAGGAACACGCTCTGGGTGTGCTCCGTTCCAACCAGGGTATCGTCGCCCGGCCCGCCGTTGAGGATGGTGGGATCTCCCTCATCCGCAACCACAGGCACACTGCCGGAAAGGTCGTATGGCCGGTTGATCGAGAGGATGACGCTCGCCTGCACCGCGGAGGCGCTCAACGGGCCGTTGGGGCTGCGCAGGATCAAAGTCTCGTCGCGGTAGGTGATCACGGCACCGTCGGCCGTTGTCAGGATTTCGAGGCTCGCCGGATCATAAAGAAGCGGCCATGAGTTGAGGTCGAGGCGATCCAGCGCCGGATCGAAATCGGTGATCTCGTCAATCTCGCCATCGTGGCGAAACACGAAGGTATCGCGCCCCGGCCCCCCGGTCAGGGTATCCGAGCCGGCCCCGTCGATGATGATATCGTCGCCGACACCGCCCGTGATCAGATCGTCGCCATCCTGCCCGACGAGCACGTCATTCCCGCCCGTGCCTTCCAGAACGCCACCTTCCGCATCGGCGATGCGCTGTTCCCCAAGGTTCGAAAGATCAATCGCAAGGTCGGTGAGCGCGCCCTCGGATTGGGTAGCGGCAATGATGCGCAAGGTTGCGCCGATCTGTGTCGCAGCGATGGCCGAGATGTTGGCAAGGGCCGTTTGGTGGCTGTCGGCGATCGATTCGAGGTGTTGAAGTTGCCCCCCAGGCAAAAGCAGAAACGACGACAGGCCATCATCGCCGCCACCTGCGATCAGGAATGTCATGCCGCCCGCTTCTGTCACCGCAATATCCTGGACGGCACCAAAGCGGCTATCCCGAGTGTCGAGCACATGATCGGTCGGGGTCAGCATGCCATCGCTGTCGATATGGAACACGCTGAGCGCACCCCCATCATCCATGGCGGTGCCGACGATCACGTAGGCCTGGCCACCGATCACGGCGGTTTCCATGGTGGTCGGGCGCATCAATCCCACGCCCTCGTCAGGGCCGCTGCTGTCGGTGGCAATCAGCCCGGCGGCGGCATTCTGAAAAACGCTCAGCCCATTCTCGCCGTGTGATGCGGCAATGAAAAAACTTGTCCCGTTCACATTCACATCGGAAAACACGGAAACTGAATCGACGTGGGTCTGGTCCGTGTCGTGGATCACGCTGGTTACTTGCAGCGCAGCACCGTCCACGCCATAGGCAACAAAGCCGTTCCCCATCCCGGCAACCAGGACATCGCCACCACCTGTTACATGAAGGGCCTCGGGCCGGTTCGTGGAATGATCGAGACCCGCGAAATGCGTGATGCCGCCAATATCCCCGGACGTGGAGACGGCATAGGCACCCAGCGCGGTGCTCGATGTCATCCCGATCAGGAGTTGCGAGTTGCCGTTGGCCTGCTCCAGCAGGGCGATTTCGTCGGAAATGCCGACCGACCAGGAAGGGTTGAAAAAGGCATAATCAACAAATGAAGCCGTGCCCGCAGCCTCCAACGCATAGCCCGCAAGTCCGCCGTTGGGGCCGGACGTCGAAAAGAGCGCGATTTCGTCGCCATCCTGAAGAATGAATAGGTCTGAAATCGCATAATCCAGAGCGGAAAAGCCGCTCTGAACCATTCCTCTTACAGAAAACTGCATGTCCCGCACCCCCAGGATCGCACGGGTGCCAGACTGCAAGGAGGCCTAGTCCCCGGTCGGTACCGGATTGTGACAAAACCGCGGAGTTTTCTTTCATTTCCGGGGTTTAAGGTAGCGCAGCATTAACCGTTTTCAGCCCTGCGGATCGCAATTCGCAACAGGCGAAAACTATCCAAAAATTCGATCAACTTTTTTATTGATAGGCAAGAAAGAATCAGATAACGGCGGCCCGAATGCAACTCGGTCCGGCGCACGGCGCCTTGGAGGCAAACATGCTGACACGCGACGATCTGATCCGTGAACGCAGGACACGCGGTGGAAACCTGCCCGGCCTCCTATTGGTCTATTCCGTTCTGGTGGGCACCATGGCGGGAACCGCGCTGGCTATTCTCTGAACGATTCAGATAGCAGGGCCGGTCGCGCAAACTGCGCGCCCGGCCCGTTCTGCGTTACACGTCCGCGCTCTCACCGACATTGTCGACGCCGCGCTCCTCAAGGAGCGTGGTGAGCCAGTTCGGATCCATCTCCGGCACGGATGAGAGCAGAAGGTCGGTATAGGGGTGGTGCGGGGGCGTGAACATCTCGTCCTTCGGCCCTTGTTCCACAACCTTGCCGTTCTGCATCACCACCACTTCGTCAGCGATCGAACGCACCGTGGCGAGATCGTGGGTGATGAACATGTAGGCCAGCCCAAGTTCCTGCTGAAGCCGGTCCAGAAGCTTCAAGATGCCCTCAGCAACAAGCTGGTCGAGCGCACTGGTCACCTCGTCGCATATGATGAAATCCGGCTCGGCGGCAAGCGCCCTGGCAATGCCGATCCGCTGTTTCTGCCCACCGGAGAGCTCGGGCGGATCGGTTGTAGTATTGCGAAGGTTCCAGCTCGATCAGATCGAGCAATTCATCCACCCGCTGCTTCAACGCCGAGCCCTTGAGCCCGGAATAGAACCGCGCCGGTCGGCCGATGATCTCGTGGATCTGCACCTTCGGATTCAAAGCGGTGTCGGCCATCTGGTAGATCATCTGGGCCTGGCGAAGTTGATCACGAGTGCGGTCCTGGTAGCGCGCGGGCAATGTTTCGCCCTTGAACTGGATTTCGCCTTTCATCGGGGGCAGAAGCCCGGTGATGCAGCGCGCGGTGGTCGATTTTCCCGAACCGGATTCGCCCACCACCGCCACGGTCATGCCGGGGTAGATATCGAACGACACATCCTCGAGCACCTTTGCGCCACCTGTATAGGCGGCGTCGATGCCCTTCACCGAGATGACAGGAGGCGTGCCGTCGGTCGGCCGTGATTTCTGCTTGCGCTTGAAGCTGCGCACCGCCCACAGGCTCTTGGTGTAGTCCTCTTTCGGGTTTTCCAGCATCTCTTTGGTGGAAGCCTGTTCAACCTCTTCGCCCTTGAGCAGCACCTTGATCGTATCCGCCATCTGCGCCACCACGGCGAGGTCGTGGGTGATGTAGATCGCGGCGGTGTTGAACTGGTCGACGATATCGCGGATCGCGGCGAGAACCTCGATCTGCGTGGTCACGTCGAGCGCGGTGGTCGGCTCGTCGAAGATGATCAGGTCGGGCCGGCACGACATCGCCATGGCCGTCATCGCCCGCTGAAGCTGACCGCCGGAAACCTGGTGCGGGTAGCGAAAGCCGATTTCCTGCGGATTTGGCAGGCGCAACCGCTCGTAAAGCTCCATTGCGTCTTCCTGCGCCGCGAGCCTTTTGTGGATGCGGTATTGCACCGGCGCTTCGGTATGCTGATCGATGATCTTGTGCGCCGGGTTGAACGAGGCCGCGGCGGATTGTGCCACGTAGGCAATGCGCGAACCGCGCAGAGCCCGTTTTTCCGCTTCTGAAGCCGTGGTCAGCTCCATCCCGTCAAACTCGATCCGGCCACCGGAAATCCGCGTGCCATCGCGGGCATAGCCCATCGCCGCCGCGCCGATCGTCGATTTGCCGGCACCCGATTCACCGATGAGCCCAAGCACTTCGCCACGGTGGAGCGTGAGGTCGACACCTTTGATGATGTCGACCCAGGTTTCATCGGAATACCCCTGGATCTGTAGATCCTCGATTTCGAGCAGGATGTCCTTGTCCGAGAATTTCGTCATATTATTGCTCCTTCAGACCGGAGGACCGGAACAGCATCCAGTCGACCACGAAGTTCACCGACACCGTGAGCAGCGCGATGGCCGCCGCAGGGATCAGCGGTGTGATGTCACCGAACGAAATCAGCGTTGCATTCTCGCGCACCATCGACCCCCAGTCGGCTGTCGGCGGTTGAATGCCAAGGCCGAGGAAACTGAGGCCCGCGATCAGCAGGAACACGAAGACGAATTCCAGCCCGAACTCGGCAACCAGAGGTGCGGTCGAGTTTGGCAGGATCTCGCGCCGGATCAGATACCAGTCGCGTTCACCGCGCAGCTTGGCCGCCTCGATGTAATCCATCACCACGATGTTGCCAGCCACCGCCCTTGTCAGGCGGAAGACGCGCGGCGAGTAGATCACGGCGACAACCACGATCACGATGACTTCGGAGGGATTGAACAGCGTGGTTCCTGCCAAAGCGAAAACCACTGAAGCGCCGACCGCAACTGCAAGTCCGATGACCCAACCGATCACCTGATAGGCTGCGGCGGCCGTGAACAGCAACCCGACAACGATCGCGAAAACGAACAGGAGCCAGAAACTGGTCGTCGGCCCGGCGAGCGTTCCCCCGAAGATCGAAAGCATCAGAAGTGCGAAGATCAGCGATGGGATCGACATGATCACATCGGAGACACGGCCCATGACCTGGTCAAACCAGCCGCTCTTGACGGCCGCCAACAGCCCGGCCATCGCACCAAGAACAAAGGCCAGAACGGTGCCGGACAGGGCGATACCCACGGTGTTGCGTGTGCCGTAGATCAGGCGACTGAAGATATCGCGGCCAAGCTGGTCGGCGCCGAGCAGCATGTTTGCATCGGCCGGCGCGAATGAGGAGGCAATCACTTCCGCCTCCCCGTGCGGCGCGATGACTGGCGCAAAAATACCGGCAACGGCGTAGGTAAAGATAATGAACATACCAAACGCTGCCGTCAGCGGCGCGGTGCGCAGCTCCTTCGCGAAATCGGGTTTTACGATCTGCACCAGAAACTCTCTGAACGCGTAGGACACAGCCGCAGCCATCGCGAGAAGCGCCACGAATATGGTGATCGTGCGAAGGGCCCCCACTCCGCCCACGATTCCGGCCACAAACGAAATCAGGGTCAGCGTGAAGACCATCATGAACCATTTGCGGTAGCCCACGTAGGCCAGGACAACCGAGGTGATAAGCAGGGCCGCATAGTAGCCAATGACAAAGACGCTCATGTTGCCCTCCTTATTTCGGGTGCCGCAGACGCGGGTTGGTCAGAATGGCACCAACATCCGCCGCAAGATTGAGAAGAATAAAGGTGGCCGCGAAGATCAGGCTGCAGGCCTGCACGATCGGGAAATCGCGCTTCGAAACAGCATCGACAAGCGCCTGCCCGATTCCGGGATACACGAACACCACCTCGACGAGCACCACGCCGGTGATCAGGTAGGCAAGGTTCAGCGCCACCACGTTGATGATCGGCGCCCAGGCGTTCGGCAAGGCATGCCGGACAATAACCTTCCACGGCGGAACACCCTTCAGGCGCGCCATCTCGATATAGGGCGAGGCAAGCAGGTTGATGATCGCCGCCCTTGTCATCCGCATCATGTGCGCCGTGACCACGAGCACCAGCGTCAAGGCGGGCAGGAAGGTCCGATGCAGGAGTTCGCCAAGGTCCATATTACTGGAAAGGCTCGCAATGGCCGGGAACATGCCCGCTTTCACCGAGAAGAACAGGATCAGGATGTAGCCAAGGAAGAATTCAGGGCTCGAGATCGAGGTCAACGTCAGCACGTTGGCCACCCGGTCGAAGACGGTGTTGCGCAGAAGCGCCACGATGATCCCGAGCGTGATCGCCAAGGGCACGGCAATGACCGCAGCATAAGCGGCAAGGAACAAGGTGTTGACGAACCGCGCTCCAATCGCGTCTATCACCGGCTCACGTGTGACGGCCGATATGCCGAAATCCCCACGCACAGCGCCGCCGAGCCATTCCAAGTATCGGACCACGGCCGGACGATCGAGTCCGAGTTGATCGCGCAGTGCCTGGACTGTTTCGGCTGTCGCACCTTGGCCGAGGATCTGCTGGGCGACATCGCCGGGCAACAGTTCCACTGCGAAGAAAATTAGGATCGACACCACGAGCAGTGTCAGCAGGCCGTAACCCAGCCGCTTGAAAACGAGCTGTAACAGGTCGCCCATTTACTTCTCCCCCGTTTTGCACACCCGTTACGGGCGGTCATTATTGCCGTCGCGCTCCCGTTTTCCCGGCGTCGCGGTGCCGGTGATCGGGGGCAAAGGAAAACGGCCCGGCACAGTTTTGCGCCGGGCCGTGCGTTTCAGCCGATCAGCTGTTGAACCACCAGCGGCTCGCGGCGCGGCCGCCGTCGCTTTCCCAACTCGCCGCCAGTTGATCCGGCGTGCCGACGTTCGAGCGAGCGCCGTAGACGAAGTTGTTGAAGAACGGAATGACGGTGCCGCCATCGTCGCGGGCCAGCATCGCCATATCGCGATACATCTCCGCACGCAGGGTGTCGTCAAGCTCGCCTTTCGCCTGCAGCAGAAGCTCGTTGAAGCGCTCGTTCTGCCAGCGGCTTTCGTTCCACGCCGCGTCATGCTTGTAGGCCAGCGTGTACATCACATCCGGCGTCGGGCGTGCGCCCCAGGAAACCAGCGAGAACGGCTTCACCAGCCAGACGTCGGAATAGTAACCGTCGTTCGGCTCGCGGACCACGTTGATGGTGATCCCCGCCGCCTTGGCATGTTCGGCATAGAGCACCGCCATGTCGACGGCACCGGCACTCACGCTGTCGGCGGTCGAGAGGCTGACAGTAAGACCTTCGGCGCCCGCCTTCCTGAGCAGCGACCGGGCCTGATCGGGATCATACTCGCGCTGCGGAATGTCGTCGGGCCAGTAGGGCTGAGCCGGCGAATGGTGGAAGTCGTTGGCCTTGGTGCCCGCGCCGAACAGGATCTTTTCGATGATCTCGTCGCGGTCGATCGAAAGCTTGAGCGCGTTGCGCACGTCAACGTTGTCGAACGGCGCGGTGTCGCAATGCGTCGGCAGGGTGATCGCACCGGCCGAGGGGACGTTGAACACCTGAAGGTTCGGATCACGCTCCATCAGCGCCATCGTCTTCACGTCAACCTGTGAAACGGCATCGACATCGCCCGTCACCAGCGCGGTCTGACGCGCGTTCGGGTCATTGAGCACGATGATATCGACGCTGTCGAACCACGCGCCCTCGCCGTGCCAGCCGTCGTGGCGGGAAAGCGAGAACTGCACACCAAACTCGCCCGAGTCGATCTTGTAGGGGCCGGAACCGTCACCCGAGCGCCAGTCGATCGTGCCATCATCGTTCGCCGGGCAGATGGCGAAGTGGTAGTCGGTCATCAGCCACGGCAGGTCGGCGTTGCCGCCGGTGAGCTTGAAGGTCACCGTGTGGTCGCCGTCGGCCACGATGTCTACAACGTCCGAAAGCAGCGCCTTGGCAGCCGAGGTGGTATCGTCGCCACGGTGGTGGTTGAAGGAAGCCACCACGTCGTTCGCCGTCACCGGGCGACCGCTGTGGAAAGTGGCGTTGGGGTTGATCTCGAAGGTCCACTCCGACGCATCGGCGGAGCCTTCCCAGCTATCGGCAAGATCCGGGCCAAGCGAACCATCGCCGTTGATCATCGTCATGTAGGACCGATGGGTATGGGCAAGGAAGATCATCGTCCGGGTCACGTAGGTGCCCGGATCGTGGGTATCGCCGGTGTTGCCGTCATGAATACCCCAGCGGAACGTGCCGCCGCGCTGCGGATTGGCCGCCGCGCTGGTCGCCCAAAGGCTGGTGGCACCGGCCGTGGTGAGGCCCGCGGCCACGGAATAGTTCATGAAATCCCGGCGCGAAATGCGACCCATGCGGGCACCTTCTGCGATCCGGTTGATGAGGTCTTGGTCTTTACTGGACATGACATCTCCCTGGTTTGTAACGGTGCCGACACGTTGGCCCGCACCCTTGATGATCCTCCCCAGGCAGCAGGCAAGGGAAGGTCAAAAACGACATGCCATAATCAAAACACGAAATGGCACCATGTATCCACCCATAAACAAAGATTTTTTTGTACGCTTCGTTGTTCAGGGATGTCGCTTTTTGAAAACTATGAGGTCTGTTAAGGCGTTTACGCGAAAGAAATGACCAGCAGCCGACCTATCCGTATTCTGACAAGGTACCATAAAACGATGGTTGATGCATGATCAGAACGCGACTCACCTGGCAGATTCGGCCTTGGCGCATTGACGGGAATATGTGCAGATTCGCTCACCCCGAAGGCGATCAACGGCATTCGGTGACGAACTCGCCAGCATGTTCGCGTAGAAACAGGCAGACGGAGTAACGGTTGCTGAACCGTTTCGGGCATGGGTGGTCATTGGATTCCGCCGGCTAAACGCCACGCAAACACGGCACTCAACGCGCGAAAGCCACTTCACATCGGCTACCATTCCCGGCATCGCGGGCGGTGCGCTACCCGTCACCGGGCCGCGTGCGCTGCGCCCCGTGGACGGGTCTGGAGCACCGGAACGGGCTTGGCCGGGGTCAACCCTTCATCCCGTCCCAGAAGCTCTTGACCTTGGAGAAGAAATCCGTGCTCTCGGGATTGTTTTCCTCCGAGAGTTTCTCGAATTCCCTGAGCAACTCCTTCTGCCGCCCGGTAAGGTTGACTGGGGTTTCGACGGCAAGCTCGATATACATATCGCCATGCCCGCCGCCACGCAGCCCCGGCATGCCCTTGCCGCGCAACCGCATTTGTCGGCCCGCCTGGCTGCCCGCCGGGATCTTCACGCGCGACCGGCCGCCGTCGATTGTCGGCACTTCGATATCGCCGCCCAGCGCGGCGGCGGTCATCGACACCGGTACGTGGCAATGAAGGTGCAGGCCCTCACGCTCGAAAATCGGATGCTGCGCCACTTCGATGAATATATAGAGATCGCCCGCAGGGCCGCCGCGCATACCGGCTTCGCCCTCGCCCGCGAGGCGGATGCGGGTTCCGGTCTCCACCCCTGCGGGGATGTTCACGCTGAGCGCGCGCTCCTTCTCGACCCGGCCGTGGCCGTGGCACGCCTTGCAGGGGTTCTTGATGATCTGCCCCATACCGTGACAGGTCGGACAGGTGCGCTCGACCGTGAAGAAACCCTGTTGGGCACGGACTTTGCCAATCCCTGAACAGGTCGGGCAGGTCACGGGTTCGCTACCACCCTCGGCCCCGGTGCCGTTGCAGGCATCGCAGGCGATGGAGGTGGGCACGTTGATGGTTTTCTGAAGCCCGTTGTAGGCTTCTTCGAGGGTGATCCGCAGGTTGTAGCGCAGGTCGGAGCCGCGCGTGGCACGCTGCCGACCGCCGCCGCGGCCACCCCCCATGAAATCGCCGAACAGATCGTCGAAAACATCGGAAAAAGCGGAGGCGAAATCGCCCTGACCCTGGAAGCCACCGCCGGGGCGCGCGCCGCCACCCATGCCGCCTTCAAATGCGGCGTGGCCGAAACGGTCGTAAGCGGCCTTCCTCTCGGCGTCTTTCAGAACGTCATAGGCCTCGTTCACTTCCTTGAACTGGGCCTCCGCGTCGGGATTGTCGGAGTTGCGGTCGGGGTGCAGCTCGCGCGCCTTGGCGCGATAGGCCTTCTTGATCTCATCCGCCGAGGCGCCCTTGGCAATGCCCAGAACCTCATAGTAATCGCGCTTTGACATCGGTCAGTCCCCCTTTGGGAACGCAAGCGCCGGCCCGCCGGGACTGGCGGACCGGGCACGAGCTTATCGGGCCTTACGACCGCTTGTCGTCGTCGAGGTCTTCGAAGTCGGCATCGACGATGTCATCGTCCACGCCCGAGGGCGAGTCCGAGTCGTCCGACGCTTCTTCGCCCTGCGCCTGTTGCTCGGCCTTGTAAATCGCCTCGCCCAGTTTCATGGCCGCATCGGTCACGTTCTGGATGCCCGACTTGATCTTGCCGGCGTCGTCCTTCTCGAGATCGTCCTTGAGCGCGGCGATGGCGAGTTCGATCGCCTCGATCGTCGTCGGGTCGACCTTGTCGGAATGCTCTTCCATTGCCTTTTCGGTCGAATGGATGAGGCTTTCGGCCTGGTTGCGCGCCTCGACAAGCTCCTTGCGCTGCTTGTCGGACTCGGCGTTTTCCTCGGCGTCCTTCACCATTTTCTCGATGTCTTCATCCGAGAGGCCACCCGAAGCCTGGATCGTGATCCGGTGCTCCTTGCCGGTGCCCTTGTCCTTGGCCTGAACCGAGACGATGCCGTTGGCGTCGATATCGAAGGTCACCTCGATCTGCGGCATGCCGCGCGGCGCGGGCGGGATGTCTTCGAGGTTGAACTGGCCGAGCATCTTGTTGTCGGCCGCCATCTCGCGCTCACCCTGGAACACCCGGATCGTCACGGCGTTCTGGTTGTCTTCGGCGGTGGAGAACACCTGGCTCTTCTTGGTCGGGATCGTAGTGTTACGGTCAATCAGCCGGGTGAACACGCCGCCCAGCGTCTCGATACCGAGCGAAAGCGGGGTCACGTCGAGCAGAACCACGTCTTTCACGTCGCCCTGAAGCACGCCGGCCTGAATGGCCGCGCCCATCGCCACCACCTCGTCGGGGTTGACGCCCTTGTGCGGCTCCTTGCCGAAGAACTTGGTGACTTCCTCGATGACTCGCGGCATCCGCGTCATGCCACCCACGAGGATCACCTCGTCGATATCGCCGGTCGACAGACCCGCATCCTTGAGAGCGGCCTGGCAGGGCTTCATCGAGTTCTTGATCAGATCGCCAACGAGGCTTTCAAGCTTGGCACGGGTGAGCTTCATCACCATGTGCAGCGGCTGGCCGTCGGAGCCCATCGAGATGAACGGCTGGTTGATCTCGGTCTGGCTCGAGGACGAAAGTTCGATCTTGGCCTTCTCGGCAGCTTCCTTGAGCCGCTGAAGCGCCATCTTGTCTTTCGTCAGGTCGACGTTGTTTTCCTTTTTGAACTCCTCGGCGAGGTAGTTCACGATCCGCATGTCGAAGTCTTCGCCACCAAGGAAGGTATCGCCGTTGGTGGATTTCACTTCGAAAAGGCCATCGTCGATCTCGAGAATGGTGATGTCGAAGGTGCCGCCGCCGAGGTCGTAGACCGCGATCGTCTTGGTCTCTTTCTTGTCGAGACCGTAGGCCAGCGCCGCCGCAGTGGGTTCGTTGATGATGCGCAGGACTTCAAGGCCCGCGATCTTGCCGGCGTCTTTCGTGGCCTGACGCTGGGCATCGTTGAAATAGGCGGGCACGGTGATAACGGCCTGTTCCACCTTTTCGCCCAGATAGCTCTCTGCGGTTTCCTTCATCTTCTGCAGGATGAAAGCGGAAATCTGCGAGGGCGAATACTTCTCGCCTGCGGCTTCGACCCAGGCGTCGCCGTTGCTGCCCTGGACGATGCTGTAGGGCACCAGCTTCTTGTCTTTTTCGACAGCCGGATCGCCGTAGCGACGGCCGATGAGGCGCTTCACTGCAAAAACGGTGTTGTCGGGGTTGGTGACGGCCTGACGCTTCGCAGGCTGGCCGACAAGGCGCTCGTCGTCTTTGAAGGCGACGATGGAAGGCGTCGTGCGCGCACCTTCCGAGTTTTCGATGACACGCGGCTGCGCGCCGTCCATGATGGCAACACAGGAGTTGGTGGTGCCGAGGTCGATACCGATGACTTTGGCCATGCTCAAAATCCTCTCTTGGCGATGTTGTGGGCGTGGACCTTGGAAAGCATCCTTGCCCGATCCCAGTTTCTTGGCCGGAACGAGCGATCCCTCTCCGGCGTCTGGGCGTATATAAGGAGGGGTATTGGGGGCTGCAAGCCGCCGTGACCGGGCGAAAATGGAAAAAAGCGAGTCCTTTTCAGGGTATTGCAGATGACGCGAACCGATTGCGGCCCAGCAGCCGGCATCACGCTGCGGGGCGCCACCCTCTATCGCGGGTTCCTCACCGCCGCAGATCAAGCCGCTCTGGTTGAGGCGCTGCGCGGCGTCGTGGCCAAAGCACCGCTGTTTTCACCCGAGACTCGTTGGGGAAGAAAGATGTCGGTTCGCATGACCAGCGCAGGGCGCTACGGCTGGTTTTCAGACCGCCGCGGCTATCGCTACATGGATCGCCATCCTTCCGGCACCCCTTGGCCGGCGATCCCCGCGCAGGTGCTCGAAGTGTGGCGTTCCGTTGTGCCCACGGCCCGCGCGCCCGATTGTTGTCTCATAAACCTCTATGGTGAAGGCGCAAAGATGGGGCTGCACCAGGACCGCGACGAGGCCGATTTTTCGCAGCCCGTGGTTTCAATCAGCCTTGGCGACGAAGCCCTGTTCCGTATCGGTGGCACCGAGCGCGGTGAAAAGACGGAATCGGTCTGGCTGACATCGGGCGACGTTCTCGTGCTTGGGGGCGCTGCTCGCTTGGCTTTTCACGGGATCGACCGGGTCC
>Ga0180429_10002886_pt1 | contig 14038 bp, 8 predicted proteins | sample SS_ome_FD_132428 | JGI IMG/M metagenome (GOLD analysis project Ga0180429, IMG submission 132428) | Hypersaline lake sediment archaeal communities from the Salton Sea, California, USA - SS_1_S_1 metaG | ecosystem: Environmental > Aquatic > Non-marine Saline and Alkaline > Hypersaline > Sediment ...
CCTTGATGAAGCGGATGTTGATCACGCGATTCCGGCGGATGCGGCGATAAACGTCGTCAATCGGGCCGTGCATCAGGAGCTTGCCCCGTTCGATGATGCCGATCGACGTGCAGCAGTCGGCCAACTCCGTGAGGATGTGGCTGGAGATGAGGATCGTCTTGCCCATCCGCCGCAGCTCTTTCAGCAGCGCCTTGACCTCGACCCGCGCGCGGGGGTCCAGGCCGCTGGCCGGCTCGTCGAGGATCAGCACGGGCGGGTCGTGGACCAGTGTCTTGGCCAGGCAGAGCCGCTGCTTCATGCCTCGCGAGAGAGTATTTACCAGCGCGCTGCGCTTGCCGGTAAGATCGAGCAAGTCGAGCACGTCGCCGACTACCTGCTTGCGCTTGCTGCGGGGAATCTGGTAGGCCACGGCGAAGAAATCGAGGAACTCCCAGACCCTCATGCCGTCGTAAACGCCGAAGGCGTCGGGCATGTATCCCACACTGCGGCGCACCGCCAGCGGCTCCTTGGTTACCCGGTGGCCGTTTACCATTCCGTCGCCGCCGGTCGCCTTGAGCAAGGTGGCGAGGAACCGGATGGTGGTGCTCTTGCCGGCGCCGTTGGGTCCGATGAAACCGAACGTCTCGCCCGGCTCGATCTTCAACGTCAAGCCGTCGACCGCCGTTAGATCGCCGTAGCGTTTGGTGAAGTTGACAAGTTCGATCATGGGCAGAGGTGTCAGGTGTCAGGGTTCAGGTATCAGGGTTCAGGTATCAGGGTTCAGGTATCAGGGTTCGTTGGCGCGTAGTGACAAACGCCCCCGGACTGCGCTCCGGGGGGGAAGGGGAAGCGGTCTGATATCTGCCGCGGCGCCGGCGCCGGGTCCGCGCGAGTATTCGTGTCCGGCCTGGGATCCTCGCCCGGACCGTACCCCAGGTGAGCGACGACCAGGGCGACACGGCGGACTTGCGGCGCAGAGGGCCGGACCGTCATGCCGGGGATTTCGTCTTCGGCCACGGCCACCAGCCGCATTTCACCCGGGCCCAGGTCATCGCCGCCGGCGGCCAGTTCCGAGAGCATTTCAAGGTCCAGTTGCCCGATTCGCTCAGGAGCTTCCTTCGGACTATCTATCACGGCCACGGCGGCCTCCGGCCGGAGCGTGCCGAGTCGCATGCTCTGGCGCTGGTCGCCTTTGCGCCGGACGACGATTGCGTTGCGCAGGGTTAGCGGCGTGCGATTGACCAGCCGAGCCGAGCCATCGGGTGTGCGCAACAGCGAGATTGCGCCGCCGAGGTCGACCATCTGTTCCGCGTGAATCATGCCGGTGGTGTTCGAGCGGACCAGAAACCCTTCCAGCCGGGCATTCCGGTCCCGGCGGTAGCAGACGCTGGAATACCGTTGGCCGGGAAACATCCGGAACTGCCGCGGCTCGGCCACGGTGGGAAACGGCAATGCCGCCGCGCCGGCGCCGTCGAACTCGAAGTCGTACCTGGTTGTCAGCGAGCTGTACAGCGCCGTATAGCGACTGACGTGTGCGCGGGCGTAGCCGCCTTGCAACTCCATCACGGCGATTTCGGTTCGGCTCCGGGCGAATCCGATATCGAGCTGCGCCAGGCGGACGACGATGATTGTACAGATGACCGCGACTACCGGCGCCGCGGCCCAGGCCCATTCCACGCGGCCGAGCAGCCGAAACACCAACCAGTTGGCCGGCACCAGGACCAGCAAGTATCCGCCGATCATCCAGACGACGAAGCTCCTGTTGGGGATCTCGATTTCGGCGGCCTCTTGCAGCGCCCGCCGGGCGTGTCGGGCAACGGGACTGGAGTCGTTCCAGGCGGCCATGCCCGGCGCGGACGGCAACAGCTCGAACGAGTCCACGTTCCTGGCAATCGCATCCGCCCCGTAGGTTCTGAAGTCCGAGCCGGAATCCCGCGCGAAATAGCGCAGCTTGCTGATCCGCGCCGCGTCGAGCCGGTTGCGGCGGTCATTCCACTCGACTTGCAGATCTCCCAACTTGTTGTCGGGGCTTCCGGTGAACCGCCGCGGCGGCCGGCGCAGCAGCATGGCGTTGAGCAGCTCGTCGATTCCAGGATTCCAGGCGACCAGTTCCCGGCCGCTGAGGCGGAAGGCCGAAACCAGCAGACGACCGCGACCCGCGCGGCGTTCGGCCAGCAGATCGCCGCTGCCGGGGACGAACCTTGCGGACGGCCGGAGCTTCAGTTCCACACCGGTCCAGGGCTGCGCCAACTGCGGAGGTCGGATCTGCTTGCTCTTTGCCGCGCCCGACCAGGCCACGAATTGATCGAAATCGGCGGCGGTGATCTGCCGCCGGCTGGTGGCCGCGGTGGCGGGCAGATAGGGGGCCAGAAAACTGCCGGCGAGCGTGTCGAGTGTGTCCGGCCCGCTGATGATCAACTGTCCGCCCCAGTGCAGCCAATCCAGCAAAGCCTGCTGCTGGTCGCTGCTCAGCGCGCCCGGCTCGGCGTCGTCCCACAACACGCAGGCGGTGCTGGTCCACATCAGCGCGTGCGAGGGCAACGGCACGCGGCGGTCGGCCTGGAACAGCGAAAGCCGGTAGTACGGCTCCATCGGGTCATTGTCGAAGGTGTCCACCGGCGGCTTGACCGTATCGAGCGTTTTCAGATAGCCGTAGCGTTCCGGCCATCGGGCCAGAACGACGAAATGGTACTGGTAGGAGGGCATCCGGGCGATGCGATTGCCGAACGACCAGGCGCGCCGCCCGCCCCGGCGGTAGCTCAGCCGGCACGAGGCACTCACCGGCACAGCGGTGGCAGGGACGTAGATCACCGACTCGAAGGCCTTCGGCTGCCGCTTGGGCAAGGCCACCTGCCGCGCCGTGGTCAGTCGAAACGGCACGGCCGGCAACGGGACCGGCGTTTGCTTCTCGCCGACCTGTATAACCTCCAGATTGCCCAAAAAGTCGAAATTGTTGGCTTTCGCCGCCAGTGCGGTTGATGTCCAGTGGCCGGGTTTGTAGAAGCTGCCGGGAGGGCGGTTGCTGTCCGGTTGGGTTACCAGCCGGCTGACCTCGAAATTCGGCTTGGGTTTCTCGCGTTCCTTTCGGGCGCGGATTTCCGCTTCTTTTCGCCTGCGCTCCTCTGCTTCCTGCTTTCGCTGGGCGGGGGATTTGCGGCATCCGCTGCAGCCGGGCAAGGCCGCCGCCATCGACACACCCAGCAGCAGACACAGCAACACCATAAGTATCAATCCAGGAACAACTGGGGGACTGTCCCGATTTTCCCGCAGGGAAAATGGGACTGTCCCCTTCCCAAACCGGACAGTTACTTCTTGCTCGGTCCCAAGCAGCCGCTCGGGCCAGTCGGCCGATCGGTTCTTCGCGCCAAATGTCCCCATTGCCGGTCAACCCTCCAGCCCATGAGTGTAGACATAACCGCCGGCAGGGGGAAGATGGGCAACCAAACGTCGAGCTGCCGCGAGAACCTACGCCAGCGCCGGTTCGGCCAACTCCTGCGATGCCAGGAACCCACTCACGTCGGTTCCGTCGACCGAGGCGATTGACAGATCGCAGTGCAGCGCCAGGTCGATTTCCTCCAGCGCCGGGTGTGAGAAGGGTTTGCCGTCGGCAGCCCGCAGACAACGCACCTTTGGCCGGACCGGGTAATCGGGATTGAAATCGACGACCGCCGCCTCGACCCCGTCGCTGAGCACGACGACTTTCCCGACGGGAAATGCCGGCACCGTGCGATAAAACGCCTCTTCCACCACCGGATCGAAGAACCCGTCGCACCAGGTGCGCATCTCGTGTAGCACCTGGACGGGGAGTTTCGCGTCCTGGTAGCATCGCTTGCTCGTGGCCGCATCGTAGATGTCGGCCATGATGGCGATACGCGAGAAAACAGGGATTCGTTTGCCCGACGGCGGCGGCAGCTCCTTGCCGGACTGGTGATCGGTCCAGCCGGGGTAGCCGGTGCCGTTGAATCGCTGGTGATGGTTGAGCACGACTTGGGCCGCCGCCGGCGGCACGCTGCCCTTGACCAGCTCGTAGCCGTAACGCGGGTGCCGCTGCATCTCGGCCATCTCTTCGTCGGTCAACTTGCCCGGCTTGTGGAGAATCTCCGCCGGCACGCGCATCTTGCCGATATCGTGCAGCAACGAGCCCAGCGCCAGCAGGTGCAGGTCCTTGGCCTCGCGAGGACTCTTGTGGAACCGTTCATCGATCAGGTATCGTTCCAACTTCATTCCCAGCAGCAAGGACAGGTAGCAGATGTTGGTCGAGTGGGACATGAGGTAATTGTCAAACGCATCCAGTTTCTGCAGGAGGATGCTGGGGCCGGAACTCTGCTTGAGGAACTTGAATAACTCGCCAATCGAATCTTGAAAGTGGGACAGGTCCAGCCCGGCGCCGTAGCCGTACAGCATGGCCTCGAAGTTTCGCCGCACGTGCAGGTAGACTTCCCGCTGGCGCTCGCCGAGCCCCTCGTCGATGATGTCCTCTAGAAACTCGAGGTCCGGGTGCCGCACCCAGACTTCCAGAATCCCCAGTTGCTTCAGCCGCGGCACCAGGCTCATGGGGATTTCCAGGTCGCGCTGCAGCAGATAACGGAACGGATCGTTGGGGACCGGGATGGGGCGGGCGAGTATCATCCCGGGACGAATTTTCTCAAGCGGAACTCGAAGCATGGCAAGGCAATCGGCAACACTGTAAAAAGGTAAGCTAACAAAAATCTAGCTTACGAATTGCCTGCCACCATAAGACCGACTCGCTGCTGCCTTGCGAGGGATATCCTCGCCAATCGCTCGCCCCGAAAGCTGATGCCCGCACCTCGATGCGAAGGCAGTGGCCCCGGATAAAAACCACCGTGTGACGGCTGCAACCACCGCGAGGGCCGATTGCGCCGGTTGTAGCAGCAGCAAGGCCGCCTTGGGCCGCTGCTTGCCTCACACCGGCTGAAGAATCTCCAGCGTGATTCGAAGCCGCAGATCCTCGATCACCTTGCGAAATTCGATCATGTGAGGCGCTATCAGATGGGCCTCCAAGGCCTCCAGGCTCTCCCACTTCTCGACCGAGACGACCGTATCGTTTCGCTCCGGCCCCTGGATTTCGATGTTCGTCGGCACATCGACCCAAGGGCCGTACTCGATGCAACCCTCTTCGGCCAGCACCTTGGGAACCACTTTGCCAAACTCGGCCAGAAAATCATCCCGGCGCCCGCCGGGCACCTCGACCCTTGCAATTACGTAGATCATTGTTCTCGCTCCGTGGTTCTGACTAGACGATTCTTGTCTTCGCTACAGAAAGCTGCTTTAGCGTCTCCGCATTCGGCTCAATGCCGATCCCCGGCTCGGGCCAAAGGGGGATCTGCAAGCTCCCGCCGTCCTTCCGGCGCTTCGGCGGCAACGGTTCGGCGAGATCCGCTTCGAGGACTTCACCGGCGTGGAAGTAGTCGGCCGGGTAGTTGAAGTTCTCCTTGGCGGCCAGGGCCAGCCCAATCCGCGTGCCGACGGCGCTTTGCGGCATCGCGCCGACGAAGCAGCGGGCGTCCTCGTTGCGGCACAGATCGTGGATCGCTACAGCCGGCGTCAGCCCCCCTACCCTGCCCGGCTCGATGTTCATGTACTTGCAGCTTTTCAGTTCCAGCGCCATCTCGGCCTGATCGACGCTGCTGATGCTCTCGTGCAGGCAGATCGGCGTGGAGATCGACTCCTGCGCCATGGCGTGTCCGATCAGGTCGTCCGCCGGCAGCGGCTGTTCGTACATTTCCAGGGCGAAGTCGTCGAGGCGTTGCAGGATCTCGAGTTGCTCCAGTCTCAGGTCGGCCTCGACGTCGACGTGAATCGCCTCGGTGGCGAACTCTTTGCGTACGGCGTCGACCATTTGAATGTCCCAGCCGGGGCGCAACATCAGTCTGACGCGGGCGAAACCGGCCTCGAACGCCCCGCCGATCGCCGCCAGGAACTCGTCGATGGAGTCCATCCGGTCGAAGGTCACCCCGACCTCGACGCGGTCGCGCGTGCCGCCGAGCAGTTGGTGCAAGGGTTTCGCTTGCAGTCGCGCGCTGAGGTCCCACCACGCCATATCCAGCGCCGCCTTGGCGTAGCGATTGCCTCGAAAAGGTTTTAGCCGTTCCGCCAGTTCATCGCCGGAACTGATCGCCGCTGCGGCCACGGCCGGGGCCAGGTAGTCCTTCAGGCACGCGAACGCCCCGGCGGCCCATTCGTGACTGGAAAGCGGCGCGTTGCCGGGGGCGGCTTCGCCCCAGCCGGCCGCATCGCCGCTTTGCATCCGGACCAGCACCGTCTCCAATGCCTCGGCGGGACCGCAGGGCAACTCAACCGGCCGCCGCAGCGGCAGGGCGAGGTGGAATAGTTCTATCGAGTCGATTTGCATGGTGTTGTTCCTAGCGCGCCGTTTGACCGTAACCAAACTGATTGCAAATAGAAAATTGAAGATTGTCCATAGATGCGGAAATCCCAGTCAATACTCTACCCCGGCACCACACGGGCTGACAAGCAGCCCGTGCCACCCGGCCGGGTCCCAACGGCCGAGGACTAATTCTCGCCGAGTTTCGGCGGCACGTCTACCCGCGGGTTGGCCGTGAGCATCTCGTGGGCCTTGCGAAGTGCCCGGCGCATTGCCAGATAATCCGGGTCACTGGTTCCGGAAAAAGGTTTTGGAAGACCCTCTTTGGGCCGGCACAACCCCAAGCCGCCGGCTTCTGCCGGCAGTGGGGCGGTCAGCATCCGGCTCCAGTCGGGGTGCGTCAGGTTGATGCGGCCGTCGGGGCCGATCTGGCCGGTCCAGCAGATCCTCCCATGGCCGAGCTGGAACTGGCTCAGTGCGGTATCGTTCCACCGGCTGCTGGTAACGAGGATCGTACCGTTGCCGCCGGGGTTGTAATTGTACGTCTGCGGCGTGAGATATCGTTGGTGACACGACATGCATCGCCGGTTGAATACCGGCAAGAACTCCTTGTGAAACCAGCCGTCGCGGTCGTCGACAAACCAGCGGTCCCGGCCGCCGATAACGCGGCGATCGGCAACGTCGTACGTGCCGTAATAGGGAACGTTGGCGTCGATCCACGCATATATCCGCCGGCGGTCTTCCGGCGGCAACGGCCTGCAACAGCGATCGGTCTCGATGTGCCGGCGGATGCGGCTGACCAGCGAACCCCTGGTCTTGGGCGTACTCTCGGCATGATCGGTCCCGGCCACGGGAATATAGTGGACCAGCCCTCGATCCAGGAGTTGGTCGTAGGCCATGCTAAAGAAGTGCGTCTTGTCCGAGGAGAGGTCGAGTAGGCCGTCGGGCTTCGGCCCGCTGTGGCACTCGACACAATGTTTGTCCAGCACCGGCTGCACCATGCGATTGAAATCGAGGATTCCCTTGTCGGTCCAGGGGGGATACTGCGGCACGGACGGCCCGCGCAGGGCGGCCTTGGGGACGCCGGCCGCCGGGCGCACCGGCGTCGAATCCCGCCGCTCGTGGCAGCCGACACAACCGATGGTTTCGTCGGGCATAATCTGCGTGGTGGACCCCATCCGCCGGATCGCCCGGCCTTGAGCGTCCAGCGCGTTCAGCGAAATATCTCGCAGGGCCGGCGCCGTGAAGTGCGCCGAGCCGTCCGCTTCGACCGGCACGGCGCCAACGAGCCGCCGCACGTACATCGTGCCGCGACCGATCACCGACCAGTGGCCAAACAACGCCTTTCCTTGAATCGTTCCGACGCGCGGCACCTGCTCGACGATTTGCAGCGCCTTGATTTCACCGCGCCGAACGCCGGGTGAAAGTCCCTCGTAGACATCTTGCAGGAAGAACGTACCGGTGAGGCCGTCATCCGGGTTGCGGTTGGCCTCGGCGGGATCGCGGCAGACAAATTCCGGGGTATTGCCGGCCGGTGGGATTACCGGCGGGCGTTTTCGCGGCCGAAGCGGCAGCGGGTTCCAGCAACCCAACTTGCCCGACGCCTCGTAAATGCACTTCCGGTTGCCGCGATCGTCGAGCAGGTAGAGGCGATTCTTTCTTGCGCCGTCGCCGCCGTAGGAAACCAGGAACAACCGCTCGTTGATGGGATACGGGTCGCGATATCCCCATGGCAGCGTCGTATCGCCGATGCTGGGCATCTCGCCGGTGATCCAGCGGAAGCCTTCGCCGCGCGGGGCCTCGAACCCCAGCCGGTTCCAGATCAACCCGATCATGCCCGCGTGGTAATTGTGATGCGGCCCGAACACGCAGACCACCTCCGGCCGGCCGGGTATCGCCCGCATCTGCCAAAAACTGTTGGGATCCTCGATCGTGTTGCCGAAGAAAAGCTGCAACCGCGTGCCGTCCGGATTGACGGTCCAGGGCGTCTGCCGGGTAAAGACGTTCTTGTCGACGCCGTAGTCCCATCGGGTGAACAGCACGCGGCCGTCGTTCATAATCTGCGGGGTGTGATCGCTGAGCGTGTTGCCCGAGACCCGCCGCACGCCCGTGCCGTCGCGATTACACACGTAAAGAACGCCCGAGGCGCCCTGCTGGCAGACCACATGATTGCCGGATCGCGTCGAGACAAACATGATCTCGCCGCCCGGCAGCAACAGCGGGCTGATGTTGTCGCTGTTTCCGCGTGTGATTTGGCGCAGGTTGTCGCCGCCGGATCCGATCTCGTAGATGTGCCACCCGCCTTCAATACCGCGGCGGCGCGCGGAGAAGAAGATTGTCGCGGCATCGTACGAAAGGTTCATATCGAAGATCGCCCCGGCGGGGTCCTCGTAAATTACCTTCGGCGGCTGTTGCGGCTTTGCGGGATTGAGCACGCAGATGGCGGCCGGGGCGGCGCCCCGGGCGATGTAGGGCGAAATTGCGTTGACATGGAACGGCGGGCAGCGGATGAACGCAATCGGCGGCAGCGCGCCGATCTGCTCGGACCACGTCGCATCGATTGCCCGCGCGGCGGCGAGCATCTCCCCCTCGCACTGCAAATTGCCCGCCTCCCAATCTGCCAAGGCCTTGGCGGCAACCTCCTTCACGGCAGCTAGTTGGGCCAGATAGCCGCTACCGCCGGCAGACGGCGGCGCGGTCGCCTCCAGGACTTCGACCATCTTCAGCTTGGCCGGGTCGTACATCGGCAGCGGCTCAATCTCGAAGCGGAACCGGCGGACCTTCTCCAATGCATCGGAGAATCGACAACAGCGGAAGTAAATCTCCCGAATTTGCGCAAGATCGCTGGCCTCGCCGGCCTCGGGCAGCAGGGCCGCCGCTGCGGCAGGCAATGAAAGCCTGCGCAAAATCGCCCGCGAAAACCCGCCGTGCTGCAAGGCCGGCGATCCGGCAGTGGGAATTCCGTCCTCCTTCAGGCATTCCTGCCGATATCGCCTTTGGGAAACGGCCGCATCCGCCTGTCTGCGGCAGAAGTAGGGTTCGTTTCCGGGATAGAACCGCAGCGGATTCCAACTGGCTCCTCCGGGACGAACCGGGTTCGACGGAACAAACGGCGGCAAGGCGAACGAGAAGCCGTGGGCGCCGTGCATGCTGGTGATCTTCAGCAGCAGCCGGTTTTCGCCCGGCTGCAACTGAATGTTCGTTGCCAGGTGGGCCGCAAGCCGCGAGGCGCCGCTGCGGGCGGGGTTGTGGGCCTCGCCGACCGGCCGGCCGTTGAGCCATGCCCGAACGTCGTCCCGCGCCAGCACGTGCATCTCGACCGCAGCCGCGTCGTTTGCAGCAAGGGTTCGATAGAGATAGCACGTTTCGTTCTTCATCGGCGGCGGGCCGACGGGGAGGTGGTTCAGGTAGCCGTCGATCCATTCGGAATGTTCCACCCAGCGGCGCGTCGCCCCGGTCATGTCCGGGTATCGCTCGACTTGCCAAGCAACGGTCAGATCAATGGCGTTCGCCCCGGCGGCAAGCACCTGCCGTTCGGGCGGAAAGGCCGTGGCGAACGAGCGCAGGTGGAGTCCTTCGGCAGTGTCCTTGAAGGGACCGGCGCAGTACCACGGCCCGAGTTTCAGCCCGGCGTGCTCGGTTTGCGCGTCGACGGCCGCGCGGTGCTGCTTTGCAGCGGCCGCCGACAAGTGCAGCAGTTTTTGCCAGGCATTGCCGCCGGAGAGGCCAGCGGCCGGCGGTGCGACCTTGAATTCCCGGGGACCCCCGCTGATCACGATGCTAAACGGCCAATACCCGACGAGTTCCGCACGTGCGGGATCGATGGGAATCATCATCGCGACGAGCAGCGGCAGCAGGAGGGTCGATCTGGTCATGGCAGGTGCGATGGGTTGTGCGCAAGGTCCCCCCCGGACCGCAGTCCGAGGTCGTTTGGCGGCGTCGCAATATATCGTCGCTGTTGCTTCGAGACAGTGAGTGTCAAGTTTGCTGTTTAGCGGGGCCGCATCGCGGCCCGTAGATATAGGACAGAGCGGGCAGCGTTGCTGCCCCGCTAAACTCGCAGTGGCAATGCCCAATGCCCAATCCCTCACCCCCGCTCTTCGGCCAGCTCGATTGCCTTGAGCAATCCCTTGGCCTTGTTGAGCGTTTCATTCCACTCGTTTTCGGGGATACTGTCGGCGACGATTCCGGCGCCGGCCTGGACGTATGCAGTGTCGCCCTGGATGACGATGGTGCGCAGCGCGATGCAAGTATCCATGTTGCCGTTGAAGTCGAAGTATCCGACGGCGCCGGCATAGGGACCGCGGCGGTGCGGCTCAATTTCGTCGATGATTTCCATCGCGCGGACCTTGGGGGCGCCGGAGACGGTGCCGGCGGGCAGGCAGGCCTGCAGGGCGTCGAAGGCGGTCTTGCCCTCGGCCAACCGGCCGCTGACGTTGCTGGTGATGTGCATTACGTGGCTGTAACGCTCGATGGTCATAACGTCGGTCAATTCGACCGTTCGATAGCGGCACACACGGCCCACGTCGTTGCGCCCAAGGTCGACCAGCATCACGTGCTCGGCGCGCTCCTTGGGATCGGCCAGCAGTTCCTCGGCCAGGCGCCTGTCTTCCTCCTCGGTTCGGCCGCGCGGCCGGGTGCCGGCCAAGGGGCGGACGGTCAACTCGCCGCCGACCACCCGGGCCATCACCTCCGGTGAGCTGCCCACCAGGGCAACGCTGGGCGTGCGCACGTAGAACATAAACGGGCTGGGGTTAATTACCCGCAGGCGGCGATATATCTCGAACGGGTGACTGCGGATGGGCACCTCCAGGCGCTGGCTGAAGACTACCTGAAAGATGTCGCCGGCGCGGATGTACTCCACGCATTTCTCCACTGCTTGTCCGAATTCCTCCCGTGTGAAATTCGATTCGTACGGGATCGTCACCTCGCCGACGGCGTGGATATCGATGGGCTTTACGCTACCGATCGGCGAGGATAGCTGCTCGACCAATTTATCGACGCGGCGGCAGGCCTGCTGATAAGCCTTGCGGCGATCGGCGTCGGCCGATTCGAGTCGGGCCATCACCACCACGATGATCGTCTTCGATACGTTGTCGAAAACGACCATCTGGTCGTAGAAGGCGAAGGCCATGTCGGGGACCCGGCGGTCGTCCGGCGGCGGGTTGGGAAGCTGCTCGAAGTAGCGAACCGCGTCGTACCCGGCGTAGCCCACCGCGCCGCTGATAAACGGCGGCAGCTCGGGCAGGTGGACCGCGCGGACCGCCTCCACCCTGCGCCGCAACTCATCCAGCGGATTATCGCATTCAATTTGGCGGGTAACCAGCGTGGGCGCCCCGGCGGCCGAGATCCCCGAGTAAGCGTTGGTCGTAACGTGATTGCCGTAGGCCTCGATCTCGAAAAACGGCTCGGTCGCCAGGAAGCTGTAACGGCCGACCTTTTCGCCGCCGACGACACTCTCGAACAAGCAGGCACAGCGGCCGGTGTCGATCTTGTGGAAGGCGGTCACCGGCGTCAGGGCGTCGCTGACGAGGCGCCGGTAGACGGGCACAAGTTCTGCGCCTTCGGCCAGTTTCTCGAAGGTCTCCGGATCGGGGTAGTGCGAGTTGGGCGCCATGTCAATGCTGACCGGTTGCATCGTTGGGGGTGGCAGGAAAATCTGCGCCTCCCGGCCATTATCTTGATCCGGGGCTACGGCAAAGCAAGGGGTCGTCGCCCGATATGGCCGGAAACGCCTTCCCTTTCTTAGCTTACCAACCCCCACCGCCGGTGGCAAGCGTACTCGCCTTGACTCCCGGGTGGTTGCTGTTAGAATCCTGAAGGTGGCGGTTAGTGGCGGGTAAAGAACGGATTTCCGCTTTTCAAAGTACTCCTCACACTCCGCGCAAGGAGATTCGCCACGCGGAGCGTTACGAGTACGGTAAGCTATCCTCGAGGTATGCTCGAATGAAGTGCCAGAAGTGTAGCAAGCCGGCAACCTTTCATATTACCGAGTTGACCGGTGGCAAGCCGCAAGAGTTGCACTTGTGCGAGGAGCATGCGCGGGAATATCTCACCTCTTCCAGTAACGAGCCATCGGACGCCGGCAGCATGGCCGCTGTGTTGGCGCAGCAGATGGCGCAACAGATGGCCGTGGGCCATACCGCGGCCGAATTGGCCGAACTGGATCAGCGGGCCTGTCCGGTGTGCGGGGTAACGTTCTACGAATTCCGCAGCCAGGGGCGATTGGGCTGTTCGCACGATTATGCCTGTTTCAAGGCTCAATTGGAGCCGCTGATTCTGAATATTCACGGCGAGGGAGAACACGTGGGCAAGGCACCGCAACGCGGCGCCGCCGGCAGCGCCAAGCGGACCCAGTTAATTCGTCTTCGCCGCGAAATGAAGGAAGCAATCGATAACGAAAACTACGAGCGCGCGTCGGAATTGCGAGACGAGATCAAGCAGGCCGAAGCCGACGGGAGCTGACGCGGCGACAGATGCCGCCGGGTAACATGCCATCGAGAACAGTATAGTGACAATCGACGATCTGACACGGTTGAGCGGGGAATGGTTGCGGGGAGGCGGTCCCGAGGCCGACATCGTCATCAGCAGCCGGATCCGCCTGGCGCGAAACCTGGCCGACTTTCCTTTCGTCAGCCGCGCCAGCGCCCAAGACCGCACCCAGATCGAGAAGGCGCTGCGCCAGCGGATCCTCGACATCGTGGTCGAAAGCGATCTGCTCTACGTGGACATCGAACAACTCGAAGGCGTCGACCGCCAGTTTCTCGTCGAACGGCACTTGATCAGCCGGGAACATGCCGAGAGCGAAGGCGCCCGGGCCGTGGCCATCGACCGCCGCGAAAAGTTCAGTCTGATGATTAACGAGGAAGACCATCTGAGAATTCAGGTGATGCAAAGCGGATTGAACCTGGACAGCGTGTGGGAACAGATCAACCGTATCGACGACCTGGTGGAAGAGAAGGTCACCTACGCCTTCGACGACCGCTTGGGATACCTGACCGCCTGCCCCACCAACGTGGGAACCGGGATGCGCGTGAGCGTAATGCTGCACTTGCCCGCCCTGGTAATTACCCGCCAAATAGATAAGGTCTTCCGCAGCCTGCAGAAGATTTCTCTGGCGGTTCGGGGCCTGTACGGCGAAGGCTCCCAGGCGATGGGAGACTTCTACCAGATCAGCAATCAGATCACCCTGGGACGCAGCGAGCAGGAATTGATCAAGCAGATCGGCGACATCGTGCCGGTGATCATCGACTACGAGCGCCAGGCCCGCGATTTCCTCGTCAAGGAAAGCCATGAGAACCTCCACGACCAGGTGAGCCGGGCGTATGGCATCCTCCGCACCGCGCGAACCATCACGTCCGAGGAGACCATGCACCTGCTCTCCAGCGTGCGGATGGGAGTGAACCTGGGGTTGATCCCCGAACTGGAGATCCCCGACGTTAATCAACTTTTCATCCACACCCAGCCCGCCCACCTGCAGAAGCTCAGCGGTACGGAACTCGATACTACCGATCGGAACATCGAGCGGGCTCAATACCTCCGCCGTTATCTGAACAAGGAAAACGGCACGGAAGACGCGCAAAAGAACTAAGGGATGACTCAAAAATGACTTCGGGGTTCGGCCGTAGCCACGCTCGCCAGAGCGTGGGCGGCGCAGATCTCCACGGTCTGGCGACCGTGGCTACTACCGAAGTTATTCTTGAACGGTTCCTA
>Ga0180429_10002887_pt1 | contig 14037 bp, 11 predicted proteins | sample SS_ome_FD_132428 | JGI IMG/M metagenome (GOLD analysis project Ga0180429, IMG submission 132428) | Hypersaline lake sediment archaeal communities from the Salton Sea, California, USA - SS_1_S_1 metaG | ecosystem: Environmental > Aquatic > Non-marine Saline and Alkaline > Hypersaline > Sediment ...
CTTTTCCATTCTCCCTTCCCCCTTCTCCCCCCCCCCCCCCCCCCCCACTCTCCCAGAGATCCCTCATGTCCAGCCTCCGCAGCGATCGTCGCCGACTCCAGCCCCGACGCGGCTTCAGCCTTCTCGAGGTGATCATCGCGGTCACGATCGTGGCCCTTCTGGCGACCCTCGTGGTGCCGCGGCTCACCCGGTTCCTCGCCGGGGCCAACGAAGACAAGGCGGTCGCCGAGGTGAACAGTCTCGCCAACACCGTCAAGCTCTACACCGCCGAACAGACCACCGGCGTCCTCACCGACGACTTCACGCTGGAGATGCTGGTCGAGGGCGAGAATCCGTTTCTCAACAGCCCCGAGGAACTCATCGATCCCTGGGGCAACTCGTACGAGATCGTGATCCCCGGCGAGCGGAACATCGACTTCGACATCGTGTGCTACGGCCCCGACGGCAAGCCCGGCGGCGGCGACGACATCGTCCACGGCAAGCGTTGAGCCCGCCGTCCATCGGAACCTTCACCTGACCATCGAGCGACCATCACGACGCCATCGTCCGCGACCGGGCTTCACCCTCATCGAGGTGATCCTGGTCGCGGTGGTACTGGTGATCCTCGGGACGATGCTCGCCCCCCGCATGGCGGGCGCGACCCGGGGTCGCTTCACCGCCGCGGTCGAAGGCATCGCGACCTCGATGGCGACCTTCGCCTTTCATGAAGCGACCGACGATCGTCCGGTGGCCCTGGCGTACCGGGCGAACGACCGACGGATCGACGTGCTGGTGCTCGGGTCGCTCGACGGCGACGGCGGTGGTGCCGAGTGGCGACCGATGCCGATGGCCCCGTCGGTGATCCTGCCCGACGACTTCAACTTCGTCCGGGTGACCGTCGACCAGGCGTTGCTCGATCCGGCCGACTGGTTCATTCCCACGCCGCCCAGCGGGCGACGTCCGGACGTCCGGCTCCGCATCGAGTCCGAGACGGGCGACGGCGCCGAGATCGTGCTGACGCCCCACGCCCTCGCCCCGCAGATCGTGCGGGACGGCGATGCGAAGGCCCCGTACATCCGCGAGGCCGCGGATCTCGACGCGATGGGCGCGGGAAGGGAGTCGTGGTGAGCCGTCGACCTCGGACATCCCGGGCCGCGCCGCGTCGCGGCTTCGCCCTGCTCGACGTGGTCATCGCGGGCGTCATCCTGGCGATCGGGCTGACCACGCTGTTCTCGCTCACCGCGAAGTCGCTGGACATGCAGCGCGACGGCGAGGTCCGGGTCAAGGCCGCGGCGATGCTCGACGACCTGCTGTCGCTGGTCCTGCTCGAGGGCCCCGCCGACTTCCCGCAACTGCATTCGGTCGCCGGTCGCGGCGAGGCGCCGTACGAGGAATTCGAGTTCCGCGTGCGGATCGACGATCCGGGCGAGGGCGAACCGTACCGCGTCACCGCCACGGTCACGCACGAGACGGGTCGCGAGTACTCGTGCGAGACGCTCATCGCCGCCAAGCTCGGCGAGGAACCCGACCCGATCCGAAACCCAGAGGAACCCATCGACCGGGAGGCTCGCTATGAAGAGATCTTCGGCTTCTGATTCCGCCGGTCGTCGACGCGGCTTCACCCTCGTCGAGCTCATCCTGGCGGGCTCGATCGCGGCGCTGGTGCTCATCACCGTGGTGACCACGCTGTCGCAGGTCGGCCGGGCCCGGACGATCTCGCGGTCGCGGCTGCTCGCGCACCTGCGGGCCGACGCCGCGCTCGACGCGGTGCGTCGCGATCTCACCAGCGTGCTCCGCGACGCCGACCTCTTCCACGCCCGCGTGCTGCTGCTCGACAGCAACACCGCCACCGTGCTCGGCCGCGATCGCCTCGACCTCGCCCGCGACGAGGTGCTGGTCTTCAACGGACGGCTCGAACCGCTCGGCGAGATCGACTACAACGGCGAAGGCGGCGAGTACGAGACGCAGTACCGCATCGACGAGGACGACTATGGGGTCGCGCTCTGGCAGCGACGCGATGCGGTGCCCGACGAGTGGCCCGACGGCGGCGGGGTCGCGACCCCGATCGCCGAAGGATTGGTGGCGTTGGAGATCCGCGCCTACGACGGACAGGAGTGGTACGACGAGTGGGACTCGGACCTCGACGGCCTGCCGTGGGGCTTCCAGATCTCCGTGACCGCGATCGGCACCGAGGACGGCTCGCTCGACGACGCCGAATCGACGACGATGGCGACGCTCCGCACCCATGTCGCGGTCGATCGGATCGTGCCGCCGTGGGTCGAGCCCGAGGAAGAGGAACCCCCGGCCGGGGACGCGGCGGCGGGCGAGGACGGCGCCCTCGACGGCGGCCCCGGCTTCGCGCCGCCCGGAGGCCCACCGGGCCGCGGACGCGGCGACTTCCCGGGCCGCGGCAGGCCCGGCGGCGGTCGCGGCGAGGGCGGCTTCGGCGGCGGCGGTGGCGGTGGCCGCGGCGGTTCGTCCGGCGGCGGCAAGCCCGGACCGGGCGTCGGCGACGGCCTCTTCTCCTCCTCGGGTCGCGGCGGCAAGACCATCCGACTGAACTCCACCGGTCCGACCCGGATCGACTGAGACCCATGACCACCCGACGCGTCCGCCAACCCCGGTCCCGAGGCTCCGCGACGATCGTCGTGCTCTGGTCGATCGCGATCGCCGCGGTGGTCGTGGCCGCGACGCAGTTCGTGACCTGGCGGACCGCGGCCCTCGGTCACGCGACCCTCGGCCGGGTGCAGGCCCGCTGGGCGGCGCGGGCGGGCGTCGAGCGGATCATCGCGACCCTGGCGTACCACACCGAGACGCCGGATCCCGAGGATCCGATGGCGATCATCCGGGACCTCGAGTTCGACTGGCAGGGGACGCTCGAATCGGGCGGCTGGGACATCCGGCACTCCGAGGAGGGGCTCGAACTCAAGGGACCGCTCGACCTGCACTCGCGTCTGAACATCAACGTGGCCCAGAAGGGGCAGCTTCTTCTGGTCCCCGACATGTCGATCGACACCGTCGACGCGATCCTCGACTGGCGGGACGAGGACGACGAGGTCCAGGGCATCGGGGCCGAACGCAGCTTCTACGAAGGTCGCGACCTGCCCTACATCCCGCGGAACGGCCCGTTCAAGTCGATCGCGGAACTGGAGCTCGTCGCGGGGGCGTGGCCCGAGTTCGTCCGGGGCGAGGACTGGAATCTCAACGACCGACTCGATCCCGGCGAGAACGACGGCGACCTCTCCGCCCCCGGCGACGACGCCGACGGCTCGCTCGATCCCGGCTGGGCGGGCTACCTCACCGCCCGCTCGATCGACTCGCGGCTCGGACTCAGCGGGCTTCCGCGGATCGACCTTCGCCGCACCTCCACCGAGGAACTCGTCGAGGTGCTGGGCGTGGACGAGACGCAGGCCGGGGCCCTCATCCAGTACGCCTCCAACGACAGCGCCCCGCTGGGATCGCTGCTCGCGGTGGATCTCGGCGAACTCGTCGGGGCCCCGTCCGGCGGCTCGGCCGGCCGATCGTCGGGACGATCGACCGCCGGGAGCAACAACGCTTCGAACACCCAGCAGCCCGCGGTCGAGCCGCTCTCGAAGGACCAGCTTCGTGCGATCTTCGCCGAGTGCACCACCTCGGACTTCGAGTCGCCGGATCCGGTGCCCGGCCGGGTGAACCTCAACACCGCGGGCCCCGAGGTGCTCGGCTTCCTCTTCGAGGATCCCGGCGTCGCCGAGTCGATCCTCGCCCTGCGTCAGTCGCGGGCGGAGGGGATCACGAGTATCGTGGATCTTCTTGATCTGAGGCGGGTGGACCCCACCCAGCTCAGCGGCATCGCCGACCTTCTGGACGTGACAGGCTGGACGTTCTCGGTCACGAGCCGAGGAACCTCGAACACCGGGCAGGAAGTGGAAATCCACGCCGTGCTCGATCGTTCCAACCTGCCCATACGGATCCTCGAGTACCGCGAGGACTGATCCGTCCGGAAAACCGCCGACCGAGACCGCCTCCGCGATGGCCCGACGCCGCATCGAATCAGATCCCGACCTGCTCGCCGTGTGCCGGCGCCGCGATGGAGACGACGAGGACGTCCGCGTGCTCCTCGTCCGCGGCGACCGCACCGTGGCGGATCGGTTCACCTGCTCCATCGCCGACCTGCTCGATCGACTCGCGACCGCGTCGTGCGGTCGGGTCATCGCGGTCCTCCCCGGGGCGGCCACCCTCGTCCGCACCATCCACGTCCCGGCGTCGAGCCCCCTGCAGGTCGAGTCCGCGATCCGGCTCGAAGCCGAGGCCCGACTGCTGGGGTCCGCACCGTGGCACCGCACCGGCATCGGGGTGCTCGGCGGCGACGGCCCGCATCCGACCGGCATCGTGGCGGCGTGGCCGGAAGGCCTTCCCGGCGGCATCGACGTCCTCGAAGGCACCGCCGCCTCCGGTTTCGAGGTCGAGCGGGTGCCCGAGATCGCGTGTCTCGCGCACCTCGCGGGCGAGACCCCGGACGGCGTGGTCGCGAGTCTCGACGGCCACGGCCGCGGCCGCACCTTGAGCGCCGTCATTCCGACGTCCGCGGGTCCCGTGTTCCGTTCCAGCCGTGGCGGCGACGGCGACCTCGTCACCCGCCTCCGGCCACTGGTGGTGGAATCGCTGCTGGCCGACGGCGTGACTCCCTCCGAGATCCGGACCGAGTCCGATCGCCTGCTCCGAGCGGTCCCCGAACGCACCGTCGGCGGCACGCTCGCGATCGGCGAATCCGGCGAGACGCTCCTGACCTCCGAGTTCGGCTCGCTGCCGACCGACTCGGATCCGCACGCGGCCGAAGACCGGCTCCTGCTCGCCGCCCTCGGGGTCCGCGGCGGCGCCCTCTCGCCGCTCGCCCGGCTCCGCGCCGAAGAGACCGTCGAAGAGCCGGGCTTCGTGCGAGGTCTCGCCCTGAAACTTTCACACGGTCGCACCGCGGTCGCGATCGTCTTCGCCGCGATCCTCGTGCTGGTGCTCGCCCCGCTCGGCTCCGCGGGCCTGCGACTCATGGTGATGCGGGGCAAGGTCGACGACCTCGCCGCCCTCGAGACCAAGGTCCGCGAGGCCGAGAACCGCCAGAAGATCTACCGCGAGCTCGATCGGCAGGCGTGGTCGGTGACCAAGCTGCTCGGCGACGTCGCGAACCTCATGCCCGAGCAGATCGAGACGACGTCGATCTCCTTCTCGCACGGCGATCCGATGTCGATCAGCGGGCTGGCGAAGCGCGACGGCGACGCCAGCGGCACCGACGCGGTGTTCGAGTTCAACCGCCGACTGCGGGAGAGCGGACTCTTCGCCGACGCCGGTCCCATGCCGTCGATCGATCCGCCCGACGGCCGCGGCTACTCCGAGTTCAAGATCTCCGCCGACCTCGCCGACCCGCTGCGGCCGCTCCGCACGCCCGCCGAAGAGGACTACGCGGTGCTCACCTTCAGCGACCGCCGCTTCGGGCCGGTCGACGACGACGGGTACCTGATCGTCGACCCCGAGAAGAAGGACGCGCGGATCGCGGCGTTGATCAAGCGGGGCCTCGCGTTCGAGAAGCCGCTTCCCGAGATGAAGGCCGAAGGCGATCCGAATGCGGTCGTGGACGACGCCGAGACCGTCGCCGACACCGCGAGCACGGGCGGGGACGACGCGACCACCGCGGTCGCCACCGGCCCCGAGTCGACCCCCGACTCGACGCCCGGCCGAACGACCGGCACCGACCGGCCCACCCGAACCTCCCGCCCCGCGGCCCCGTCCCGTACGACGGGCGACCGGGAGCGTGACCGCGGATCGAGTCGCGGCGGTGCCGGCGAACCCGCCTCCCGCGGTTCGATCCGCACCAACGTCGTCGACGTGCCGCCACCGATCTCGGCCGAGGAGATCGCGGTGCTGAGCAAGGCCGAAGCCCTCGACCGCTGGTCGAAGGTCGCCGCGGCCCGGAACTCGCCGGGGATCTCCGAAGAGGACAACGCCCGCCTCGCCCAGGAGTTCGAGTTGCTCAAGCAGCGGGTCCGGGAGGCGAGCAACCCATGAGTCAGTCCCACGACGACATCCGTTCCGGCACCCCGAACGGTGATCTGATCGACCGCTTCCTGACCCTCCCCCCGATCTGGCGGATCGCGGGCGCCGGCGCCCTGCTGGTGGTCGCGGTCCTGGTCGCGCAGGATCACGTCTGGCCGATCGCGGACGAATGGAACCGCGAGGCGGATCGCATCGCCCGCAGCATCGAGCGGGGTCGCAACCTCGACGCCGCCCTCGACGCCCGCATCGAACGGATCGCGGTCGCCCTCGGCCCCATCGAGGTGCCGCGTTCGGCGGCGCCGGGCGCCACGCGACTGGAGGAGACCGTCGGACGCATCTGCGCCGACCACGGACTCGACCCGAAGATCGACGGCCGCACCGGCAGTCGTCTGCCGAGCAACAGTCCGCTCAGCGAGGTCGCGGGCGGACGGGTCGAGCGGCTGGTGTGCGAACTCGAATTCGTCGCCGACCCCGACACGCTGATGAACGTCGTCCGCGAACTCGAGCGCGAGCCCGAGATCGAGTCGATCTCCGACCTCCGCATCGAACGCATCGACGACGGCCCCCAGCTCGACGTCCGACTCGTGGTGGAAGCATGGGTCGTGCCGACCCGGGGAGGACGTTCGTGAGTCCGTCGACCACTCGAAACCGCGGCCTCCGCGACATCCGCTGGTCAGGGCCGCTGGTGACCAGTCTGGCCGCGATCGCGATCGGACTCGGCGCGGTGGTGGTGGAACTGCCGTCGCTGACCTCGGCGGTCTCGACCCCCTCGTGGCAGGACGACGGCACCGATGCGTTCGCGACCGTGGATGCGTCGCACCGTCGGCAGGCCGACGTGAACGCCCGCCGCTTCGCGGGTCGGTCGCCATTCGTGGTCCCCTCGCGACCGCGGACCCGCCCCGCCCCGCGACCTCCGCGACCCGAGCCTCGCCCCACCGAACCCGTCCGCGAAGCTCCCAAGGTCGAGACCGGGCCGCCCGCGACCTACACCGGTCCCAAGGTGGCGGGCGTCGCGGCGGAACTCGTGTTCTTCGAGAACGGCACCGAGATCCTGGTCGGCACCGAGTCCGACGGCGTCGCGGTGCTGGCGATCCTCGGACCTCGCAAGGTCCGGCTGGGTCACAAGGGCGGCGAGTACGAGGTCGACTTCCTCGCCACCGATGCCTCCACCGTCTTCGAAGCGTTCCGATCCGCCGCGAGCGGTGATCGCGTGCTCGGAGCGCCGCCGGAAGGCCGCCGCGACGCGCTCGGCTTCGTGCCGTCGGTCGGCGACCGCGTGCAGGCCACGGTGATGATCGCCGGTCAGCGTCGGACGGTCGACGGCCGCGTCGAGTCGATCTCCGGTCGGAGCGGGGCCCGCGTGATGCGGATCCGGCCCGAGGACGGCGGCCCGGTCCGCACCATTCTCGAACGTCAACTCACCGGGATCGCCCCCGCCGACGACACGCCCGCGGTTCCGGGATCGAACCTCACCGAGGACGCCGAGCCGAACGCCGACGAGGTCGATCTCACCGCGGAGAACGGCGACGAGCCGTCCGAGTCCGACGACGATGACAAGGACCTCGACGAGAACGATGCGGCCCCGATTCCGCCCGCCCGCACCGAAGCGGAGTACCGCGCGATGTCGGTGTCGGAACTCGAAGCCGCGTATCCCCCGATCGCCCGCGCCCTCGAACGCAGCGATCTCGACGACGCCACCCGCGACCGACTCGGCGCGGAGATGAACCTCATTCACGACCTCCTCCGGCCGCCCGCTCCGGGCGGCGGCTGAGCCTTCGTGCCGTCCCAGACGCGGATCGACCGATCGGGTCGCGCCGCGGGATCCCCCACCGCGGTCCGCCGGACCGCCTTTCTTCCGCCGAGGATGACCTCGTGACCGCCAGATCGCACGCCCTCCGTGACCGCCTCGCGTTCGTCGCCGCCCTGTCGCTGGCGGCGTTCGCGCATGCTCAGGACGATCGTTCGCCCGACCGCGACGGTCCCGCCCCGCCGACGACGCCCAGCCGGGTCGCGGGCGGAAGCGGCAGCAGCGACGCGATCACCGACACCCGTCGCGAGCTCGACGACGAACTGGTCCCGCTGAACTTCGACGACAAGTCGCTGCAGGACTTCATCCCGATCATCGTCGAGTACACCGGCAAGGCGGTCATCACCCGCAACCAGGTGCCGATCAACACCAAGATCTCGATCCGCAGCGATCGGATGGTCACCAAGCACGAGGCGTTGAACCTGATCTTCCAGGCGTTCCGCCTCAACTCCGTCGGCGTGGTCGAGACCGCCGACATGATCATGATCGACGCCCTCAACATCTCGAACATGAGCAACTTCCAGCCGGGGCTCATCCTCGGTCCGGACACCGACGTCTCGACGATGCCCGAAGAGGGCCAGATCGTGACCAAGGTGTTCCGCCTGGAACACGCCAAGGCCGCCGACATCGCCGAACAGATCGAGGACGTCAAACCCGAGTACGCCCGCGTCTCGTCGGACGTCAACTCGAACCAGCTGATCTGCGAGGGCGACCTCGCGTGGGTGAAGCGGGTGCAGCGGCTGCTCGACCTCCTGGACGTCGAGCCGTTCCTCGACGTCAAGACCCAGACCTTCCGACTGGCCTACGCCGACGCCCAGACGATCTCGGACATCATTCTGGAACTCTTCAGCCCGAGCCCGAACGCGGGCGGCTCGCGGACCAGCCGGACCACCGCGGTCCGCGGTCGCCCCTCGCCCCAGCAGAACAACCAGGAAGTCCCGCAGGTCGGCATCAGCGAGCAGCTTCAGGTCAGCGTGCTGCCGCAGACCAACTCGGTGACGGTCCGGGCCGAGCCGCAGATCCTCGAGGACATCACCTTCCTGATCGACACCGCGTGGGACGTGCCGCCGAGCCGCGAAGGCGACGTGTTCCGCCTCTACGACCTCCGCTACACCGACCCGGTCAAGGTCAAGAACCTGCTGACCGCGCTTCTGGAGACCGGGGGCGGTGGCGGCGGCGCCCGCCCCGCGGGCCGCAGTCAGGGCGGCGGCGCCCCGACCGGGGCCGACGCCGCGGTCGCGGACATCTTCCGCATCGAGGCGTATCCCGATTCGAACCGCCTGGTGGTCATCTCGAAGACCCCGGACAACTTCGACTGGCTCGACGGCATGATCGAATCGATCGATCAGCCGCTGAGCGTCGGGCTGCCGGTGAACGTCGAACTGAAGTACGCCAGCGCCATCGACGTCGCGGACATCCTGAACACGCTGCTCGCCCAGGCGGGGGGCGGCGGCCGCGGCATCCGACTGCCCGAGGAGGGCCTGAGCGGCATCGACTTCTCCAGCGCGGGTGGCGGCGAGGGCGCCCAGGGCACCCAGCAGGAGACCGAGGAGATCACCTTCCCGTGGCAGTCCGGTCGCGGTGCGAACGGTGACGAGGCGGCGGAGGTCTCGGCCCTGGTCGGCAAGAGCCGCGTGGTGCCGAACCCCGGCCAGAACTCGCTGCTGGTGCTCGCGACCCCGGAGATCCAGGAAGCCCTGCTCTCGATCATCGAGGACCTCGACCGTCCCGGTCGTCAGGTCATGATCACCGCGACGCTGGCCGAGGTCACCCTCGGCGACGGACTCAACCTCGGCATCCGGGTCGGTTCGGGCATCAGCGCGTCGGGCGACAACTCGATCGGCGGCGGCGTCGGGCTCGACCTCACCAAGGGCAACGCCGACGGCAGTTCCGGCGACCAGTTCGCCTCGCCGTGGTTCGACACCTCGTTCCTCGAAGTGAACACCGACGTCAACTTCATCATCTCGGCGCTCTCGGAGACCAACAACGTCCGCATCCTGCAACGGCCGCGGGTCTTCACCAGCGACAACCGCGAGGCGAAGTTCTTCGCCGGTCAGGACGTGACCTTCCAGACCGGATCGACCACCAACCAGAACGGCACCACCAGCAACTTCGATCAGCAGTCGATCGGCATCGGTCTGAACGTGCGGCCCCGCATCACCAAGGAGCGGAACGTCGCGATGGAGATCGAGGTGCTGCTCTCGAACCTCGCCCAGACGCAGTTCATCAACGACAACCCGGTGGTCAACCGCCGCCAGACCACCACCTCGGTGACGGTCAAGAACAACCAGACCATCGTCATCAGCGGCATCCGCCGCGAAGACGACTCGGACATCGTCCGCAAGGTCCCGCTGCTCGGCGACATCCCCGGTCTCGGCGCCCTCTTCAGCAGCACCGAGAAGTCGAAGGCCCTGGTCGAGCTCGTGATCTTCGTGACCCCGATCGTGGTGGACAACCCCGACGAGAACGACGCGAACTTCAACGAGACCGACCTCAAGCGACTCGACGAACTCTCGAAGCCGCTCGAGGAGATGTCCTCGGGCCTCACCCGGGGTGCGTTCTTCGACGCGATGGAGGACACCGGCGGAACGGGACCGGGCGGTTCGAACACCGACTCGACCAAGCCGTCCGGCGACCCGACCGACGGATGACCCGCGACCGGGCCGTCCTCGTCGCCGCCGCGATCGCCGCGGCCGGAATCATCACCGCCCCGGGGTGCGTGACCGAAGAAGTGTCGCGCACCCCGGGGCGGTTTCTGATTCCCGAGGACACCGAAGGCGGCCGCACCTTCTCGCCCGTCGACCTCGGCGCGAGATTCACCTGGCGGCGACTCGGCGAGGTGGACTACGACGACTTCTCGATCCCGCTGATCTCGCCCGACGGCGATCGGATGGTGATCCGCGGCGGCGCGCCGCCGACCTGGGACGCGGTGCTTGCCGATCCCGACGCCCGCCCGCCGTCCGCGGCGACCTTCCGCATCGTGGCGATCGGCGATGACGACCTGCGGATCGAGCACGAGATCGTCGGCCCCTGGCTGCTCGGACGCGCCGCCGACGCGACCGGGTTCCTGATCGAAGAGCCCCGCCCCGACGGCTCGCGGCGGATCGGCCGTGTGGACTGGGAGACCGGCGAGGCGACCTGGCTCGTCGACGAAGGGTTCGTGGACGCCTTCGGCACCCTCGGACCCGACGGTACGCTGGCGTGGTCACGGCGGGCGATCGACGGCCCGGCCTTCGACCTGATGGTGCGGCGGGGCGACGGCGCGGGCACCTGGCGGCTGCCCGCCCGCTGGGAGCGATCGTGGATCGACCCGGTCATCGCGCCCGACGGCCGGACGATCTTCATGCTCCGCCGGGGCGACGGCACCGTGGAACTCGCATGGTCGCGGCTGACCGACGAGACCCGCTTCCGGGACGGGGTCTCGACGCATCCGATCTCGGTCCGCGTGGACGCACGCCGCACTCGGACGATGCTCGCCCCGCAGGTCGGGGTCGCGTCACCCGCGGCCGAGCACGCCCGCATCGTCTTTCTGCACCCCGACCTCGGGCGGCTGGTCGAGTGGTCGCCGAGAACCGATCTCGTGCGGCCGTACCCCGACCGCACGATCAGCGCGGTGCATCTGGATGCCGACCGCGCGGTGGTCTCGACCCCGGACGGACTCGCGCTCGCGGTGCTCGCGGACGGACGGGGTCGGCCGCCCTCGGTGCTGCCGCTGACCGAGGAACCCGCGATTCCCCGGCGGTCGGGCCGGCCGGACGAGCCGATACTCTTGTTCCGGCCGGTGGCGGGACGTTACGAGGTGCTGCTCGCCCGCTTCCTCGACCCCGACGACGAGACCGAGTCGCTGACCGCTGATCGGGATCGCTGACCGCAATCGCGGGTCGGGATCGTGCCGGAAGCACACCGCCCCGCGGGCTCGCAGCGAGCACGCGGGGCGGCGCGGGTTTCTCAGGACGCAGGCCTCGACGATCGCGGGCCCGGGGAGGGGGCGGGACGGATCGGACTCAAAGGTCCTCGTCGTCGTCTGCCTCGCCTTCTTCGTCGTCGCCGCCGAACGCATCGTCGTCGTCGTCGCCGAGGAAGTCGTCGTCATCCTCTTCGTCCTCGTCCTCGTCCTCGTCCTCATCCTCGTCGTCTTCGTCATCGTCGAAGTCGTCGTCATCCTCCTCTTCGTTCTCGTCCTCCTCTTCTTCGTCGTCGTCGAAGTCGTCGTCCTCCTCGTCCTCGTCGTCGTCCTCGTCGTCGTCGTAGAAGCCCTCGTACTCGTCGTCCTCGTCGTCACCCCAGCCGACCACGACCGCCGACGAACCGCCGCCGATCGACGGACGGACCGGCGACTCGACTCCGATCAGGTCCGCGGCGAGCACCGGGACATCGAGCAGCGACACCCCGTCGAGCGAGTCGAGACGGTCCACATCGACGAGAAGCGAGTTGCCCATGGCTTGATGTCCCTGAGGTCCGTCCGCAGCGGGCTGCGGTCATCGAAAGAGCGTCCGGCGCCGGGAACGACGGCGACGCACCGTCGGGAGTCCGGATCCGGGGAGGGATTTATGCCCGATGACCGGAGCTCCGTCAAGGACGCTTCGGCAATTCCGGGGTCGCCTCCGGAGACGGCGACATCGGCACGGCGTGCGTCTCGACTTCAGTCGAGAGCAACAACCATCCATCGACGACCCGGACGTCGCCGTACGGCCGTCCCCCGGCGATCTCGAACGGCCGTCCGACCAGTCGCAGTCCCTCATCGGCGTCGAGTTTCTGGATGCGATGCACCGCCCCGCCGGGCAGCCCCGCGGTGATCCGGGTGACCAGCAGCACGCCGTCCCGCACCGGCAGCGCCCGCCAGTCGCGGCGACCCGGAATCGCCATCGCGTCGACGCCGAGAAGTTCGCCCGCCGAGTCGTGCATCATCAGCCGGGCGTCCAGATGCAGCACCCGTCGATCGCCGAGATCGATGGTCTCGAGCGGCCGCCCGAGCAGGTCCGTCCGATCCTCGGGCACGCTCCAGCGGTCGGCGTCGATGAGGCCCCGCTCGACGTCCCAGACCACGGTCGAGGAAGCGTCGTCGACCAGCACGAGATCCCGATCCTCGATCCAGCCCAGCCGGATCTCCTCGGAACCGCGACGGCGTCGACGCCAGCGATCGCCGCCGCCGACGAGCTCGCCGATCGGATCGAGCACCTGCACTTCCGAGATCGTGCCGACCGCGAGCCGTCCCAGCGGATCCGGAATCGCCCAGCGGACTTCTCCCGACTCGATCGGTTCGTCGAGCACGATGCGTCCCGGCCCGGGATCGATCGAGATCACTCGTCCGACCGCCTCGCCGCGATCGTCCTCGCCTCGGCCGTGGAGATGGACGAGTCCGCCGCCGGTCGAGATGCCGTACACCCCGTCCATGAGCCCCCGCCGACTCCAGAGCACGGTGCGACCGTCGACGCGATCGACGAGCGACGCCGACCCGTCGCGGCGGACGAGCAGGATGCCCTCGTCGAGCGGAAGCGACAGGATCTCCCACGGCTGGAAGACGCCGCCGTCGGGCAGGAAGCCGTCGGCGTTGACCGCGAACCGATCCGGCGCCGGCAGCAGGCGCGCGACGTCGGGCGTCGACCAGCGGACCTCGCCGGTCTCGGGATCGATCGCGGACAGAATCGGCTGACGCCGGCCCGCGCCTTCCCAGATCAGAAGATCGGGCGACCACTGCATGACGAGGTGATCGCGATCCCACGGCCGCCGCCAACGCTCGACGAGACCGTCCGCGTCGAGCGCCACCAGTTCGGAGGTGTCGGGCTCGTGGAGCAGGACGAGATCCGGCGGTGCCTCGGCGGCCGCGGCGGGCGTCATCGCGACCAGTCGCCCGCGAAGCGTCTCGATGTGATCGGGCACCCCGCCGACCGACGGCGCCGTGGCCCGCGACGGCGCGGACCCGGTCAGGTCGAGCAGCATGCGTTCCAACCCGGGCCGTCCCGCATCGACGCACGCGGCGGCCGCTTCCTGCAGCAACGCCTCGCGGCGGACGTCCTGCGGATCGAAGTCGCGGGCGGTCACCAGCGCGACCGCGGCGGCGGACATCGGGTCGCCCTCGTCCCGCAGGATCTCGATCGCCCGCGACGCGGCTCGCCGCGCCGCGTCGGTCCCGGCCGCGCGACGCGCGAGATCGACGAGCACCGACGCCGTCTCCCGCGACTCGATCGCCTGCTCGACCGCCCGCATCGCCTCGTCGTCGAGTC
>Ga0180429_10002888_pt1 | contig 14036 bp, 13 predicted proteins | sample SS_ome_FD_132428 | JGI IMG/M metagenome (GOLD analysis project Ga0180429, IMG submission 132428) | Hypersaline lake sediment archaeal communities from the Salton Sea, California, USA - SS_1_S_1 metaG | ecosystem: Environmental > Aquatic > Non-marine Saline and Alkaline > Hypersaline > Sediment ...
AACCATACCTGGACCTACCTGGAGAAATCGGGGGCTGCCAAAGTGGGAGTGGATGACCTGTTGTTGCATATCACTGGCGGTGTGAGCGTTGACTTTTTGAGGGCCGAAGGAGAACAGGTGAACAAGGGCGATCTCATTGCCACGGTTTCACAGGGTGACCGGCAGCTGAAGATCGCATCTCCCATCACGGGAAAAATTCAGAAACTGAATACTGCTGTTCATGAAAAGGAAGGCCTGATCAACAGTGATCCTTATGGCAAGGGGTGGATCTGTAAAATGAAGCCGGAAAACTGGAAAACCGAGATCAATGATTGTAAAATGGATGACGAGGCCCTGGAATGGTCGCAGGAGGAGTTGACCAGGTGCAAGGATTTTATGGCTGAAGCTGTCCAGCTGATCAATAAGGATTCAGCCAGGGTCGTTCTCCAGGAAGGTGGAGCACTGGCCGATTTTCCACTGGCTGATATGCCGGGCGAGGTATGGAATAAATTTCAGAAGGAATTTTTAGATTAGCTGTTTTTTCGTAATTTAACCGTTGTTCAACAGGACGAGCAGCTCATGCTGAATATACCGGGGGAGGGTGCATGCACATTTCCCCCGGTCTTCATCTTGTCGGGGGTTCATTTCGGTTTATTTTCATTTTAAAACCAGGGTAGTATGGCAGGACCGCTTGTCGGATTTTTTAAGAAGAACAGGGATAAAAAGGTGATCAGAAATTACATGCGTTTCAGGTCTTCGATCTACGGGCGCGTGGTTTTTATCATTGCAGGATCACTCTTTGTGCTTTTTATCCTGTTTAACATTGTGTTTCGCACCATCTACCTTGATCTGTTTGATACCACCATCCGGCAAACCGGAGACCAGGTGAGCTCTGTTGCGGAAGGAGCGTTGTATTATTCGATGCTTGAAAATGACAAGGCGATGTTGCAGCGTGAACTTGATGTCATCAGTACGATGTCGGGTATCAACGAGGTGAACATGTACAATGAACACGACCAGCTGGCCTACAGTTCCATGTCGGCAGATTTTGCAGACAACAGGAATCCGAACTGCAATGAGTGTCACACCAACCTGTCGACCATGTTTTCATACATGGAAAAGGATTACAGGATCATCGAGGATCTGCCTGAATGCGGTGTTTTTCAGGATGATGGCAGTGAAAGACAATTGATCATCCGGAAACCGATATTGAATGAGCCGTCCTGTTACACCGCAGCCTGTCATGCACACGATGCATCGGAGCAGGTGCTGGGCTCGCTGGTGATCAATCTTCCGCTCAGGGACCTGGATACATTTATCGACAGGTCGTCACGTGATTTTTTGTTACTTGCACTGCTGATCACAGGGATGATGGTTGGATTCCTGATTGTATTCACCCGGCGCCGGATCAAGAACCCGATCAATTCCATCATCAAGGCCAGTGAAGCCGTATCGGGCGGAGATACCAGTATCCGGCTGCAGATCGAACCCCATTTGCTTGATGATATGCGGATGGTTTCCGAGGCATTCAACAACATGCTTGATCATATTGACGAAGCCACGGAGGAATTACAGAACTGGTCGCAACAGCTTGAGTACAAGGTACAGAAGAAATCTGAAGCGCTTTCCGAGGCGCAGAATGAACTCATCCATGTGGAACGTATCGCTTCGCTGGGGAAGCTCTCCTCATCGGTGGCGCATGAGATCAATAACCCTTTATCTGGAATCCTGGTGTATTCCAAATTAATCACACGACAGCTGAACAGTTCTGAATTCTATCATCCGAAAAAAGATTCGATACTGAAGAACCTTCACCTGATTGAAACGGAAACCAAGCGGTGCGGAGATATCGTTAAGGGACTGCTGGACTTTTCGCGGAAGGACCGCGACGATTTTGAAATAACGGGCTTGAATAAAGTATTGAAGGAGACCTACCAACTGATGCGCCACACCATTAAAATGGCAGATGTGACGTTTCACCTCGACCTGAGTGCAGAAAATGACGAAGTGCTCTGCAGTCCGAACCAGGTCAAGCAGGCCTGTGTGGCGATCTTGGTAAATGCCTCTGAAGCTGTCAGTGAAAACGGGGAGATCACCATGCGCACCACCAATCCCGAACCGGACAAGATCGTGCTGGACATCACCGATAATGGTGTGGGGATTGCCGAGCAGGAATTGGCTCATATCTTCGAACCTTTTTACTCCACCAAGCGCGAGACCAGCGGGATCGGGCTGGGACTTGCCATTGTACATGGTATCGTTGAAAATCACAAAGGCAGGATCAGGGTGGATTCAACACCCGGAAAGGGGACCACGTTCTCAATTACCCTGCCATTGACTGAAAGCAAAAAATAAGTATTATGGCTGATAATGTTTCTATTCTGATCGTTGATGATGAGGAATCTGTTAGGGATTCTCTTTACGACTGGTTCATTGATGACGGTTATGATGTTGATTGTGCAGCGGACGGAAAAGAGGCGCTCAAAAAGCTGGAGTCGAAGGAGTTCGATATCGTCCTGGCAGATATTAAAATGCCGGGAATGGACGGCATGGAATTGCACAAGCGTATTAAAACCCTGGCGAAGGAACCGGTGTTTATAATCATGACTGCCTTTGCTTCGGTTGATACCGCAGTGCTGGCATTAAAAAACGGCGCGTTCGATTATGTCACCAAGCCCTTTGATCCGGATGACCTGTCGCACCTGATCAGGAATGCGGCAAAGCAGGTAACCCTGCAGGCAGAGAATGAAACATTGCGTGAAAAGATCACGTGCCTGGAAGATGTGGATGACATCATCGGTGAGAGCGATGCACTGAAGAAGGTACTGCATGATGTTGAAAACATTGCACAATCGAGTTCCTCGGTAATCATCACGGGGGAGTCGGGGACGGGGAAGGAGTTGATTGCAAGGGCGATCCATTCAAATTCCTCGAGAAAGTATTTCCCCATGATCAGTGTGCATTGCGGTGCGCTTACTGAAAGTCTGCTCGAGAGTGAGCTGTTCGGACATGAACGGGGCGCATTTACAGGGGCCAGCTTTACCCGTAAAGGCCGTTTTGAGATGGCCGATGGCGGAACGATATTTTTGGATGAGATCGCAACCATTTCGCCCAAGATGCAGGTGGAGTTGCTGCGGGTACTTGAGTCAAAGACCTTCACGCGGGTTGGAGGAAACAAGGAGCTGACTTCCGACTTCAGGGTGATATGCGCCACCAATAAGGATCTGGAGGGTATGGTGAAAAACGGCACGTTCAGGGAGGACCTTTTCTACAGGCTCAATGTGTTGAACATCAAAATTCCACCTCTTCGCGAAAGAAAGGATGACATCCCCCTGCTGGTGGAGCATTTCATTGCAAAATACTGTAAATCAATGAGCAGGGATATGCTTACCATTGAGCCCTCAGCGATGAAGCACCTGATGAACTTCGAGTTCCCCGGGAATGTCAGGGAACTGGAAAACATGATTGAGCGTGCAATCGTTGTGGGGAACGGAAAGGAGATCCGGCTGAAGGATCTCCCCATGGGAAGTGAGATGATGAGTAGTTCGGTGGAGAGTCTTGGTGAATTGGAGCGGAAGCATATTGAGAAGATCCTTAAAAAATACAACTGGAATATTTCACGCACGGCCAAAGCATTGAATGTTGATCGTGTGACGCTTTACAACAAGATCAAGAAATTCGGACTGAAGAAAAAGTAGTGGTTCCAGGATTCCGCGGAACCTGGGAACAGATTTTTCCAAATCAACCGGGAAGTCTTTGAGAAAGAATAAGATAATTATCATCACATGCGGCATGTTCGAGAAGAGGACTACCGGGCATATTATGGCAGCGATTGCAAAATCCTTTCATGTAGATGTCGACCTGAAGGAGTGCACCATGGATATGAGTCGCTTTTATAATCCCGGGCGCCGGCAATACAATGCAGATCATATCATGGAGGCGACTACTTCCCGTGCTCCAAAGGGTTATCTGAAATATATGAGCCTGTTCCGGGGCGACCTGTATATCCCCATTTTGACTTATATTTTCGGACAGGCGCAGTTGAATGGCCAGTTCGGGATTGCTTCCCTGTTCAGGTTAAGGAACGAACTTTACGGGTTGCCGGAGGATTATGAACTGATGCTGGAACGTTTCACCAAGGTTGTCATTCATGAACTGGGACATACTTTCGGACTGATCCATTGTACCCACCCTGTTTGTATCATGCGGTCCAGCACATACGTGGAGGACCTGGACCAGAAGGAGAACAGGTTCTGCAGGGATTGCAGCGAGAAACTTGCTGCCAGTATAGATATTGACATTTAATCTGTCTTGTGTGTCAAGCAAGCAATTCTTTTAATCCCGCATTGCGGGTTATATAAGAAAAGGCGGCCCATGTAGACCGCCTTTCATAATAAAACCAGGTTATTCCGGATGCAGATTATGCCGGAAGTTGTGTTGTTACCCGTCAGAAGTAATACCTGACAGAGGCTGCACCGCCATCATACAAAAAGTTTCTGGTGCCGATCAAATTAAAACCAGGCTTCCAGTCCAGGCTGATGTTGATCGGGATTTCCTCGAAATTATACTCGATTCCAATGATACCGTCCACCCCGATTGCAATATAGCTGCCTGACGGATCATTCCAGGAGGTATAGGCTCCGTTCCAGAATCCGATATGACCACCAACGCCATAATACCAGTTCAGCCTGTCCACATCAAAGGCATTGTCGTTGTAGATCTCATACAGTGCCGTAACGTTGAATCCGCTCCACCGGGTGGCCAGGATCCCTTCAACAGCACTTTTTTCTCCCAGGAACATTTTGGCGGTGATCCCATTGTAATATCCACCGCGAATACCGATGGCTTTCTGGTAGTCCTGTGCATTACTGAGGGCAGTCATGGAAATAATCATTGTCAGGGCGAGTACGATTTTTTTCATGATATAAAATTTAGTTGATAAAATGATTCTTTGGTAAGCAAATGTAGAAAATTTTAACATGTTTGTAAACGGTGGTAGCAGATTTATCTGTTGTTTCTGAAAAAAAACCGATGCTGAATCGATCATACTCCGCCGGTTTTCATCTGGTTCAAAAAACAACTAAAAAAACAGTAGATCAACTAAAAAAGCAGTTGATTAATATTCTTCCGGTGTTATTGTATCACATCGCCCTATAAATCTTACGAAACCAGCTGTTATTGCAATTACCAGTCAAACGGGGTCACCTGGTATACATAGTAGTTTAGCCAGTTGGTAAACAGCAGGCTGGCGTGGGCGCGCCAGCGGATCACCGGTGCTTTTGACGGATCATTTCCCGGGAAGTAGTTTTCCGGCACCGCGATCTCAATTCCTTTTGCGATATCACGTTCATATTCATTTTTCAGGGTAAGCGGATTGTACTCCAGGTGCCCTGAGATAAAGATCTGCCGGTTGTCGTTGGAAAGAACGATGTTGGAACCGGCATCTTCCGACCATGCCAGCAGGGTCAGGTCAGGGTGTTTCCGGATGTCTTCAATGCGGTTTTCGGTATACCTGGAATGGGGTGCGGGGAACACATCGTCGAATCCGCGCACCAGGTGGTGCTTCCGGTCGGTAATGTGGTGATCGAACACGCCGAAGATCTTTTTCGGTAACTCATATTTCTGAATGCCATAGTGGTAATAGAGCCCGGCCTGCGCTCCCCAGCAGATGTGCAGGGTGCTGGTAACATTCGATTTGCTCCATTCCAGAACCTCACAGAGCTTGTCCCAGTAATCCACCTGTTCAAATTCAAGCAGTTCCACCGGGGCACCGGTAATGATCAGTCCGTCGTACTTTCTGTGCCTGATCTCTTCGAAGGTCTTGTAAAAAACATCCATGTGCTCCCTGGGGGTGTTCTTCGATTCGTGGACATCCATGTAGAGCAGGTCAAGTTCCACCTGCATGGGGGTATTGGAGAGACTCCTGATCAGGTCTGTTTCTGCCACTTTCTTCACCGGCATCAGGTTCAGCAGGGCGATCCTCAGCGGACGGATATCCTGCTGAACAGCGCGGTCCTGTTCCATCACGAAGATGTTCTCTTTTTTCAGTTCGGCAATGGCCGGCAGGTTATTGGGAACATTGATTGGCATGATTCATCAGTTTTTCAGTTTCATGCAGCAAAGATAACCTATATGTTTTTAAACATTACAGGTTACAGGGAAGAAGTTCTGTCATACATGAATAAACTTAGATGAGCGAATACCCTTCTTCGGGTTCAGAGGGTCCTTTTTTGAAATTGATTTCTTTCAGCTTTTCCACATCGTTGAGATCCATTAAGCGCGATGATCCGGTTTTTATTTCGAGTAGTGTCTGGAGGTCTATGACAAAGAAGGGAGTCTCATCAACGGAACCCTTGATTCTTTTTTTGAAAGCAGTTTGAAAATCAGACCTGAGGATGGCGGCGTCCAGGACTTCGATAAGGTTTTGTTCTTTCGGCAGATTGATTTTATGATGTTCTGTTAAGTAAGCGATAGCTTCTTTGGACTTGCCTGGTTTATACCCCATTGCAGTAAATGCATTCAGCAAATTACCCAGATTTTTTTCAGATGTGTCGATCCACACATCCAGGTCCAGCGTTGCCCGGGTGTACCCGTGAAAGTTGACTGCCTGACCGCCCACCACCAAGTATTCCACCCTGTTCGTATTGAGTGCGTCGAGAAATTTTTTATAGAATTTTGAGAGTGCCATGACTACCTGAGCGTATATCCTTCCTGCATCCTTTTTTCCATTTCATCTCGCCACCGGGAATTAATTTTCAGGCTCCATTCAGTAAGTTCCCAGCATTTTTTGATGCGTTCCTCTCCTGACATATTCCTTGCAATCGTGTATAACGCGGATGCCATGTTCAGTCTTGTTTTTATCTTCAAATTTACAGAAATAGAAACGGATTGCAAGCAGTTGTGCTGCTTTTTGTATTGTTGTAGTCTGCCTGAATAGTATATTCTCCGGGAGCTTCTGGTGAACAGATCAGCATGCAGCATGGCTGCTGGCGAAATGAACTGACAGTTATCCCCTGGGTTTATGCAGATCGCTCAAAATGAACTGCTCCCGTCCCAGCAGTGCGTACAGAGCTTTTCCTTCGGCAACCCGATCGCTTCCACCAGGTCGTCCAGTTCCTGGTACATCAGGGAGTCGATCCCGAGGTTCTCCGCAATTTTCTCCACCATGATCCTGTATTTTTCGCTGGTGGGATCGGCATACTCCGCAAGGTGTTTTTCCTCGCCTTCGAGCTGTATAATCGCTTTGTGTGTGGCCAGTTCCTTCGTGGACCGGGATTGTGAGAAATTCAGGAAATCGCAGGGGAAGGAGAGGGGCGGACAGGCGATGCGCATATGGATTTCCCTGACCCCGGCTTTCCTGAGATCCAGTGTGGTATCCTTGAGTTGGGTGCCACGCACGATGGAGTCATCCAGGAAAACGATGCTTTTGTCCCTGATCAGCTCTGTGTTGGGGATCAGTTTCATTTTTGCCACGAGATCGCGGGTGTTCTGGTTCTGGGGCATAAAGCTTCGCGGCCAGGTAGGCGTATACTTGGTATAGGCGCGCTTGTAGGGAATCTTTTTCTCATTCCCGTATCCATAGGCATGTCCGACCCCGGAATCGGGAATGCCGCATACAAAGTCAGCTTGCACATCGTCGCGTTTTGCCAGGGCGGCACCACAGCGGTACCTGCTTTCATCCACATTGATGCCTTCATAGTAGGAAGGGGGGTAGCCGTAGTACACCCAGAGAAAAGCACAAACCTGCATTTTTTCATTGGCGGGTTTCAGGGTCCTGTAGCCGTCGCTGGTTATTTCCACCACCTCACCGGGCCCCAGGAAATACTCAATCTCGTACCCGGTGTTGGGAAAGGCTGCCGTTTCTGATGCAGCGGCATAGGCCCCCTCCTTTTTCCCGATGATCACAGGCGTCCTGCCCAGTTTGTCACGCGCCGCAATAATCCTGTCCGGCGTCATAATAAGCAACGAACAGGAGCCTTTGACCCGCTCGTGTACGTTCTCAATTCCGGCTACGAAATCGTCTTTCTCACATACCAGGTTGGCCACCACTTCTGTGGGGTTGACATTGCCCTGGAAATTCTCGGTGAAGTGTTTCTTACGGTCCAGGGAATATTTTTCCAGTTCTTCGATGTTCACCAGGCGACTGACCGATACGATCGCAAATCTTCCCAGGTGGGAATTGAACAATATGGGCTGCGGATCGGTATCACTGATGATCCCCATCCCGATCCTGCCCCTGAATTTGTCGAGGTCCGGTTCAAACTTGGTCCTGAAATAATCGCTTTCAAGACTGTGAATGGACCGCCGGAACCCTTCCTTTTTATTGAAAAATACCATCCCGGCCCGCTTTGTGCCCAGGTGAGAGTGGTAGTCGGTGCCATAGAAGACATCGTAAACGCATCTTTTTTTGGAGACCACCCCGAAGAAACCGCTCATGTTGTAAGATAGATTTGAGTTTTGTCGCAGCGCCAAACTTACATAAAAATCATGTATTATAAGTGTATATATTACAATTCATATTATCTTTGAAAATGAATGGCAAAATACTCGGGCATGTACAGAAAAAACAAAAAATTTCATGTGGCGGTTGATTGCATCATCTTTGGATTTGACCGGCAGGAATTGAAATTGCTCTGTATCAAAAGGGATTTTGAACCTGAGAAGGGAATGTGGTCGCTCATGGGTGGATTTTTAGAGGAGTCAGAGGACATTGATCACGCTGCGGAGCGGGTATTGTACCAGCTGACCGGACTGAAGGATATCTACCTGGAACAACTGCAGGCCTATGGTAAACGTGACCGTGATCCGGCCGGCAGGGTGATCAGTATTGCCTATTATGCGCTGATTGATTCGGTGAGATTCGATAAGCAAATTTCCAGGACATACGATGCAAGGTGGTTCAGCCTGGACCATCTTCCCGACCTGGTCTTTGACCACCGGGAAATGGTGGACAAGGCCATCAGGCGCTTGCAGCGAAAATGCAGGACACAACCTGTTGGATTTGAACTGCTGCCCGAAAAATTTACACTGCCCCAACTGCAGCTGTTGTACGAGGAGATTTTCGGGAGGGCATTTGATAAGCGGAATTTCAGGAAGAAGATTCTCGCCATGGGCATTCTGAACAAGCTGGAGGAGAAAGACAAGGAAGGAAGCAGAAAGGGTGCGTACCTGCACCAGTTCGACAAGGATAAGTATGATGAGATGATGAACAATGGATTTAGTTTTGAAATATAACAGATATGGAACCAATGAATTTTGAAGTATGGTTCATCACCGGCAGTCAGCACCTGTACGGTGAGGAAACCCTGGAACAGGTGGCGCAAAACTCCGGAGAGATCGCAGATGGGCTGAACCAGTCGCCTGTAATTCCCGTTCGACTGGTGTACAAACCTGTCCTGACAACCCCTGAGGCCATCACTGCAACGATGCAGGAGGCCAACGCTGCTGAGAAATGTATTGGGATCGTGACCTGGATGCATACCTTTTCTCCTGCCAAAATGTGGATCAACGGGTTCAGGATCCTGGTAAAGCCCGTTCTTCACCTGCATACGCAGTTCAACAGGGACATTCCCTGGGAATCCATCGATATGGATTTCATGAACCTGAACCAAAGTGCGCACGGCGGAAGGGAATACGGGTTCCTGCTTTCCAGGCTTCGAAGGAACCGCAAGGTAGTTGTGGGACACTGGAAAGATAAAGGGGTACAGGAAAGCATTGGAAGCTGGACGCGCGCAGCACTCGCCTGGCACGACTGGCAGGGTATGCGTGTTGCGCGCTTTGGTGACAATATGCGCGAAGTGGCCGTTACCGAAGGTGACAAGGTGGAGGCCCAGATCCGGTTCGGATATTCCGTTTCAGGATATGGCGTGGGAGACCTTGTGGCCGATGTAAATGCAGTGAGTAATGACCGCGTGGATTCGCAACTGGCGCTTTATGCCCGGGAGTATGAACTGGCTGAAGACATCCTGGAAGGTGGCAACCGGCGGAGTAACCTCCGGGAGGCCGCCCGTATTGAGCTGGGAATGAAGGATTTCCTTGAAAATGGAGGTTTCAAGGCATTCACCACAACCTTTGAAGACCTGCACGGTCTGAAACAATTGCCCGGGCATGCAGTGCAGCGCCTTATGGCTGCCGGATACGGGTTCGGCGCTGAGGGAGACTGGAAAACCGCTGCGCTGGTCAGGGCCATGAAAGTAATGGGTACCGGCCTGGAAGGAGGCACTTCCTTCATGGAGGACTATACCTACCACCTTGATCCCGCGGGAATGAAAGTACTGGGAGCCCACATGCTCGAGATTTGTCCCACCATTGCCAGCGGGAAAGTCTCTATGGAGGTTCATGAACTGGGAATCGGCGGCAAGGAAGATCCGATTCGCCTGGTCTTCGACGTGAACAAGGGCGCGGGAATCAACGTGTCTGTTATGGACATGGGGAACCGTTTCCGGATGGTTGTGAACCCATGCAGGGTGGTGGAGGCCGATCAACCCCTGCCAAAACTTCCGGTTGCACGTGTACTCTGGGAACCCGAGCCCGACCTGCCTGCGGCTGCAGCTGCCTGGATCCACGCCGGGGGTGCACACCATACCGGGTTCAGCATGGCTGTCACCGCAGAGATGATGGAAGATTTTGCCGACATGGCAGATATGGAAATCCTCATGATCGACAAAGGAACCAACATCAGGGATTTCAAAAAGGAGATCCGCTGGAACGACCTGTATTACCATCTTTCAGAAGGATTGAAAAGATAAATAACTGCATATGCCTATAGAACAGTTAAAAAACGAAGTCTGCCAGGCCAATCTTGAGCTTGTAAAGCACGGGTTGGTCCGGTTCACCTGGGGCAACGTCAGTGGGATCGACCGTGAGCAAGGACTTGTGGTCATCAAGCCTTCAGGCGTTTCATACGATGAGATGCAAGCGGAAGATATGGTGGCGCTTAACTTGGATGGAGAAGTCGTTGAGGGCAAACTGAAGCCTTCCAGTGACACACCCACCCACCTGGAGCTCTACAGGAATTTCCCGAATATCGGAGGAATCGTCCATACCCATTCAGAGTGGGCCACCAGTTGGGCGCAGGCCGGTCGATCCCTGCCTGCCTTCGGAACCACCCATGCCGATTATTTCTTCGGGGAGATTCCCTGCACTCGGGACCTGACAGAGGAGGAGGTCTGCCGTGATTATGAGCTGGAGACAGGCAAGGTGATCGTGGAAACATTTACCAGCCTGGACCCCGATGCCGTTCCTGCTGTGCTGGTGAAGGGACATGGCCCTTTTTCATGGGGTACATCCCCTGGCAACGCAGTCCACAATGCGGCAGTGCTTGAATATGTGGCAAAAATGGCCTTCAGGAACCTGATGCTTGGAAATGACAAGCCCATAGCGCAGTTTCTGCTGGACAAACACTACCTGAGGAAACATGGAAAAGATGCGTATTACGGACAATAACCCGTTCGGTGGTCAGCACCGGCACGTATGAAGCAGGATGTCGGGAGCTGACCTGTTACTATGACAACCAGGCTGGCAGGGAAACCGGAAATATGTACAGCCCGGAACTGGAAACAGAATCACATGCATAATAAAAACATTGATTAAACATTTTGAAAAAGCAAAGTAGCATGAGTGAAAAGTATACCATCGGACTTGACTACGGATCTGATTCGGTCAGATCACTGATCGTGAACACCCAAACCGGCGAGGAGATGGGGACCGCCGTGTTCCATTACCCACGCTGGAAGGAGGGAAAGTATTGTGATCCCACGAAAAACAAGTTCAGGCAACACCCGCTGGATTACCTGGAGGGCCTGGAGAAGACCATTGTCGGAGCGCTCGAAGGTGTTTCAGATGAAGTCAGGAACAATATCGTGGCGATATCAGTGGATACTACCGGGTCTACCCCGGTGGCGGTAAACCGTGAAGGCGTACCACTATCACTTACAGCAGGTTTCGAAGAGAATCCCAATGCCATGTTTGTCCTCTGGAAGGATCATACGGCAGTTAAGGAAGCCGAAGAGATCAACCGGCTGTCCCGTTCCTGGGGCGGTGAGGATTACACGAAATACGAAGGAGGTATTTACTCCTCTGAATGGTTCTGGGCGAAGATCCTGCATGTGATGCGCGAAGATGAGACTGTAAGGAATGCTGCCCATTCCTGGGTGGAGCATTGCGACTGGATTCCGGCACTGCTGACCGGGGATACTGATCCAGGAACCATGAAAAGGAGCCGTTGTGCGGCCGGACACAAGGCCATGTGGCACGAGGATTTTGACGGCCTTCCTTCGGAGGAATTCCTGGTGCAACTGGATCCCCTTCTTGAAGGGATCAAGGACAGGCTCTTCAAGGACACCCATACCTGCGATGTGAAAGCAGGCCATCTCTCTGTGGAATGGGCTGAAAAACTCGGTCTGTCAACCGACGTTGCGATCGGCGCAGGCGCCTTTGATGCACACCTTGGCGCTGTGGGAGGCGAAGTGGAACCGTATTACCTGAGCAAGGTGATGGGGACCTCTACCTGCGACATGCTGATCGCTCCTCCTGATGAGATCGGGGAGCACCTGGTGGGAGGTATCTGTGGCCAGGTGGATGGTTCCATACTGCCGGGAATGGTTGGCCTGGAAGCCGGGCAATCGGCCTTCGGGGATATCTATGCATGGTTTTCCAAAATACTGATGTGGCCCATAGAGGAGATCATTTCGAAAATGGACTGGCTGGAGGATGCATCCATCGATCGCATCAGGCAGGAGACGGCAGAACGGATGATCGTGTCGCTGAGTGAAGCTGCTGCAAAAATACCGTTGGAGGAATCCACTATCGTGGCCCTTGACTGGATGAATGGACGCAGAACCCCGGATGCCAACCAGGCACTGAAAGGGGCCATCAGGGGACTGACCCTGGGATCGGATGCACCACGCATCTTCCGGGCACTGGTGGAGGCGACTGCTTTTGGCTCCAGAATGATCAATGACCGGTTTATCTCCGAAGGTGTGCGCATCGATGGGATCATTGCGCTTGGTGGTGTGGCAAAGAAATCGGAGTTCGTGATGCAGATCGTGGCTGATGTGCTCAATATGCCGATCAAGGTGGCTCGTTCGGAGCAGGCCTGTGCCCTGGGATCTGCCATGGCTGCTTCGGTGGTTGCCGGCGTGCACAAAGACATTCCTTCCGCGCAAAAAGCAATGGGCGGCGGTTTTGAAAAGGAATACCTCCCGGATCCCGGTCGAGCGGCGGTATACGCAACACTGTATGAAAAGTACAAGCGGTTTGGTGCGTTTATAGAGGAGACTACAAATTGAGGTTTCCGGCCGGAACGCGTTGATGTTAAAACCCACGTGAGAATGACCTGGTGTGTTGCTATATCTCTATGTATTTTCCGGGATTGTCCCGGAGCAGCATCCGGTAGTCATTTACCTTCAGCCAGAACAGTACCCAGCATACCATTCCTCCAAGCAATGCAAGGATATTGATGTAGGGGATGATCACCGCGCTGATGAGAATGCAGTAGGCAATACCTATGTTGTATGCAGGTCTGCGTTCTTCGGCATAGACGTTTCGCTTTGTAAGCTCCAGGGCCAGGGAATCGGACAGGCGGGCGACGATAACATACTGCCAGACAATTCCGAACAGAGGAATGAGACTGAGCCAGACCTGTTCAGGAGGCATCTTGCGGTTTTCCGCGCTGATCTCCTTCAGGGTCCGCTGCAGCGTCAGCAGGTAAAACACCAGCGGGAAGATCGACAGAAAAATAAATACCAGCACAAAAAAGAATGCCGGTTTGCCTGTTATTGCCAGAATATCGGTCATGCGTAAAATGTTGAATAGGTTGATATCAGACTGTAAATATACGCAGGAAAGCTGATATTAAGTGTTTTTAGGGGCGATCTGCACAATGGCGGTTTGCTTCAGCAGGGAAGCACAGGGACGTTGGCAGGAGGCAGCCTGGTGGATCCGGGAATGCCCCCGGGTGAAGTTTTTACTGTTGACTGGGTTTGCCTTCTGAGGAAAAAATGAATATTTTCAATCGACGGTTTCATGTGATATTCTGAACAATCTTTACTATTTTC
>Ga0180429_10002889_pt1 | contig 14036 bp, 7 predicted proteins | sample SS_ome_FD_132428 | JGI IMG/M metagenome (GOLD analysis project Ga0180429, IMG submission 132428) | Hypersaline lake sediment archaeal communities from the Salton Sea, California, USA - SS_1_S_1 metaG | ecosystem: Environmental > Aquatic > Non-marine Saline and Alkaline > Hypersaline > Sediment ...
ATCCGGTAGGCGTCGATGACGAACAGGCGCAGTCGCTTCTCGACGATCGTGCGCCGAACCGCGGAGGGCAGCTTCTCCCAGACCGTGTCGGGACCATGCGGTGCGTTGAGAAGAAGCGTGGCCTCCTCCGCTGCCACCGAGAGTGTGTCGTAGCGCGAGAGAAAGCTGAATTGATGAACCCCGACGAAATTCGCGCTTCCGATCAGGTAGGTGCTTCGGATCGGATCGGGACCGAATCGCAGGTGCGAGACAGTGCGAGCTCCCGACTTCTTCGAGTCATAGACGAAGTATCCCTGGGCATGTTGTCCGGTCGCCTCGCCGATGATCTTGATCGTGTTCTTGTTCGCTCCCACGGTGCCGTCGGAACCCAATCCCCAGAAGACCGCCCTCGTCACGGAATCCGGTTCGATATCGAATGAGGGATCCCACGGAAGCCCGAGATGGGAGACATCGTCGCGGATTCCCACCGTGAAGTGACGGCGTGGCCGCTCCTTCCCCAGCTCGTCGAAGATCCCCCTGATCATGGCCGGAGTGAATTCCTTCGACGACAGACCGTAGCGCCCGCCCACGACCCGGATTCCCTCGCGCTCCCCTTCTGTCACCGCGGTCAACACATCCTGGTAGAGGGGCTCTCCCACCGATCCCGGCTCCTTTGTCCGGTCCAGCGCCGCGATCCGTCGCACCGTGTCGGGCACCGCAGCGAGGAAATGAGCGACGGAGAAGGGACGAAAGAGGCGAACGCGCACCAACCCCACCTTTTCCCCGGCCGCGACGAGATGCTCCACGGTCTCTTCGACCGCCTCGGCGCCCGACCCCATGAGAACCACGACCCGTTCCGCGTTCGGGGCTCCCACGTAGTCGAAGATCCGGTAGCGCCGCCCGGTGCGCTCCCCGAGCCGGTCCATCCTGTCCTGCACGATGGCGGGAACCGCATCGTAAAATGGATTGGCCGCCTCGCGAGCCTGGAAGAAGACGTCGGGATTCTGCGCCGTACCGCGGATCACGGGATGGTCGGGCGAGAGGGCCCGTGCCCGGTGGGCCCGAATCTGATCATCGTCGATCAAGGCGCGCAGGTCGCTATCGTCGAGCGTCTCGATTCTCTGAATCTCGTGACTGGTGCGAAAACCGTCGAAGATGTGGAGAAACGGAACCCGTGCCTCGAGCGTCGCAGAATGCGCGACAAGCGCCAGATCCATCGCCTCCTGCACCGACGAGGAAAAGAGCATGCCCCACCCCGTCGCACGCGCCGCCATCACGTCGCTGTGGTCCCCGAAAATCGAAAGCGCCTGGGCGGCCACCGAGCGGGCCGCGATGTGAAAGACCGTACTCGTCAGTTCACCGGCGATCTTGTAGAGATTCGGCAGCATCAGGAGTAGTCCCTGGCTCGCCGTGAAGGTCGTGGACAGGGCCCCCGCCTGCAGGGCTCCGTGAAGGGCCCCGGCGGCACCCGCCTCCGACTGCATTTCGACCACGGAGGGCACCGCGCCCCAGAGATTGGTGTCCCCACGAGAAGCCCACTGATCGGCCAACTCCCCCATCGGTGACGCGGGCGTGATGGGGTAGATCCCGGCCACTTCGCTGACACGGTAGGCGACGCGTGCGGCGGCTTCGTTCCCGTCGATGGCGAGATGGGTGCGAGTCATGCGGAATGGCGTGGAGGCGACGTGGGTTCAATCCGTATACTCCCGCGCCCCGTGCAACCACGCTCGTTCTATCCTTCTCTCCGCATATCTTGTGTTCGAAAGGAACGACGTCCCTTTAGGAAAAGCGTTGCGGCTCCTCCGGCAAGGCACTTCTGTTCCTCGGCTATGACGGCTGACACGAATGGAGAACCCCTCGGAGAGAACGGGTTGCGCTACGAGATCCTGGGCGAAGACGGTTCCTCCCCGGTCGAGAAGCTGGCGAAGTACACGGGTGAGGTGGAGTGGCGTTACCTGCGTCCCCATTTCGAGGCGAACGCTCTCGTCTACGTCGATGCGTCCCTGTCACTGACCGAAGTGGGTCAGGCCTTTTCCGACGACGATACCGCGCGCGTCGAGGCGTGGAAGAAAAGGGGCGACCTCGTCATTCCTTCCCGGCCTCATGTCGACTACTGGGACGAGTCCGGCTCGACTTTCCGGGCTCTCGTGGTCTCACCCTTCGTTCTCATTCAGCCGGCGGACGGCGACGGGGACTCCCGTTCCTGAGTCTCCGGCGCCCCCTTCCGCAGGAGTGTTCCAATCGTCACCAACCCCACTTCGTCCAGCCACTCCTGGAGCGCGTCACCGGGACAATCGGTTGCCGCCACCCTCCGGTGGGTGGTGATACTCTCTTCCCCGATGTCGTGTTCGCTCGCCTTCGCGACCACGAAGTCGACCAGCGTCACCAATGCGGCCCGCGTGGGAAGGATTTCACGAAAATCGCCGAGGAGGCAGATGAGCAGTCGACCGTCGAGGTCATACTTCGTGCCGGAGTCTCCCCGAAACACCGGATCACGACCTTCGTAAATCCGGCCCGATGGTCCGATGAGGTAGTGATAGGCGATGTCGCCCCAGCCCCGCTCCTCGACATGATAGGATTGGATTCCCCGCAACCGGGTTCGCTCGAACGGTCCTCCCTGGTTCGGCGTCTGGGTATGGTGAATCACGATCGAGGAGATCTCTCCCTCCGTATGCTCCTCCATCCGCTCGACGATCGGCAGAATCCGGGCTCCCCACTCCTCCTGGGGCACGGTGTCCAGATTTTCCCCTCGCAACGACGTCGCAACGAGAGAAGCACTCAGGATCATCGAACAGAAGGCGCACCCATTCATGGAGGTGAAAACTACGGCCGGGGCACTCGCGCCGGCAAGGGGGAATCTCCGATCCATCGCTACACGATCCGCAATCGGGTCAGGTCCTGGGTATCGATGATCCCGACCGGTCGCCCGCTTGCATCCACGACGACGAGGTCGTCGATGCGGTGGCTCTCGAAGAGCCTCAGGGCCTCGCCGACGAGCCGGTCCTCGCGCAGGTGGATCGGATCGGCCGTCATCAGGTCTCCCACCTCACGCCTTCCGATTCCCTTCTCGTCATCCTGGAAGGAACGGGCGAAGTCTCCCTGCGTGAAGATGCCGGCCAGGGTGCCGTCGTCATGGGTCACGACCACCGCGCCTGCGCGAGCGGCCGTCATTCGTTCAATCACCGACACGACCGGAGCGTCCCGCGCCACGAGCACGAGGTCGGCCCCTTTCCGCATGATGTCAGAGGCCCTGAGCAGCAGCGCCCGTCCGAGTGACCCGCCGGGATGCAGTTCGGCGAAATGCTCCCGGGTAAAGCCTCGCGCCTCGAGCAGGACCATCGCGAGAGCATCCCCCATGACCAGGGTCGCCGTGGTGCTTGCGGTGGGCGCGAGATTGAGTGGGCACGCCTCCCGCTCGACGTGCACATCGAGCACACAGTCCGCCTCCCTTCCCAGGGTCGACTGCGGTCTTCCGGTGATGGCGATCAGCCGGGCCCCACGGCGCCGCAGGTGTGGCAGCAGGGCGATCAATTCGGCCGTTTCCCCGGAATAGCTCAACGCAACAACGACATCCGGCTGGTCCACGAGACCGAGGTCTCCGTGCAACGCATCCTGACAATCGAGGACCGTGGCCGGGGCACCGGTCGAGCTGAAGGTCGCCGCCAATTTGGTCCCGATGTTTCCCGACTTCCCCACCCCCGTGACGACGATCTTGCCGCGCTCGGCAACGCAGGTTTCGAGAAACTTCACCGCCTTCACAAAAGACTCGTCAAGCCGGTCGCGGACGCGCTGAAGTTCTTCGATTTCGAGGGCGATGACCCGTCTTGCTTTGTCGAGATAATCCATTCGGTGAGAGCAGAAGCTCGAAACCTGCCGCCGAACCAGCCCCGAAACAAGCGGAAGGGGTTCCGAAGGGAGAATCCATCGAAACGAGGCTAATGCCCCGGTGCAACCGGTCGTTTCGAGAACGAAGCATGATGCTACCGTTTCGCACCTGTCACATGCAGGGCGAAAGAACGTGCCTCATCGTGCCGCATGAAACGTCGAAGCCCAAAAGGCTCCTCGGCAATCGAACACGAACTCGTACCGCCCATGAAGAAATCCCTGATGGCCCTCCCGGCCCTGCTCACCGCGGCCCTCGGCCTCGCGGCTCTCCTGCCCTGTTTCGACGCCGCCGCCCAGCCGGGCGCTGACGAAAATCAATCCGCCGGTCTCACCTACAACCGCTATCCCGGCTATTTCAGCGAGCGAAACCCCTTCACCCAGGAGTCTCCGGTTCTCCTCCGTTTCAGTCATCCGGTCGATCCCCAGCGGGTGAGCCAGTTCGTCGTCTTCTACGACCGCGAGAACGATCGCACCGGGGGACTCATCGCGAAGACTCCGACTGTCGAGGAGGTGGTCCGCTTTCGTCCGCACCTCAACGAAGAGTCTCGCAGGGCCCTCGCACTCGAAAACTACGTGCTGCTGCGTCCCGCCCTTCCCCTTTCCATCGGCTCTCACTGGGGACTGCTCCTCAACCGGGGGCTGGCGAGCAAGGACCGGTCGCACACGCTCCAGGAAGACCGCCTCGAGAGGCTGGGCACCCTGAATCCCTTCCGCGTCCGCAGCGTGCAGGCGCGAAGTCCGTTCGATGGAACCAAGTCCATTCGTATCGAGACAAACAAGCCCTCTCTCGATCCCACCTTCACACCGGAACGCCTCGCCGATTTCGTGAGCGTCAGCCCGGCTCCGCAGGATCTCGAAATCAAGACACGCCGCCACTCCGTCGACCTGTCGGGGTCGTTCGACTACGATACGCGATACGCGGTGACGGTCCGGCCGGGTCTCGTCGGCAACGACCGCATCTCCCTGACGGAACAACATATCGAAACCGTCACCTTCTCGGCCAACGACGGATTCGTCACGCTACCCGCCTTTTCCACCACGCAGAGCGCCCTCGGTCACCGGGTGTTCGACGTGCAGACCGGGAATCTCGATTCGCTCCGGGTCCGAACCAAGAAACTGACCGGAGACACCCTGCTCTTCGCCCTGAAAAGCTATGACGAGGAATACGAAGGGTGGGGCGGTGACCGGACCATCCCCTTCGACATCGTCGCCGGACGCATCGCGCACGACCGCGTCATCGAACCGCAGGCGGGCCTCGACGAGAGCGAAACCATTTCCCTGAATTGGGATGAACTGGGAGGTGGCGAGAAGGTGGGTGCCTTCTACTTCTGCGCCGAAGGCGATTCGCGGACCGAAGACGGACCCGCGGTCGGTGCGCAGGCGATCATCCAGCTCACGGACATCGGTCTCGCCTGGAAGCAGACCGGAGACGAGACCGTGTTCTATGCCTTTTCCCTCCACACGGGCGCTCCCCTGAACGGCGTTGTTCTCGAACTCTTCGACGAGACGGTTGCCAGTCGTGCCCAGGTCGAGACCAACGCGGACGGTGTCGCCCGCCTGTCACGCGATCACTATGAGGAGGTCTCCGGCTGGCTCGACGCCCGTCACGGCGAGGACCGCCACGTGATGCGGTTCTTCGAGGAACTCGACACCGTCGGACTGTGGAGTTTCTCCGTCCCCTACCGCTACGACGATCCGAGCGAGGGAGAACGTCGCACTCTCCTGTTCACCGACCGCGGAGTCTATCGTCCGGGAGACGAGGTTCATCTCAAGGTCATCTCCCGCTTCGTGGACGGCGACCAGCTTCTGCCCGGTGGCGGAGGCAAGGCTCGGCTCAAGGTGCAGGATTCGCGAGGCCGCGCCATCCTCGACAAGGATGTCACGCTCGGTGAACACGGCAGCTGCGACGAAACGATTTTCCTGCCCGACGGAGGACTCGGCTACTATTCCGTGGAACTCGACTTCAATCACGACCTCGGTGAGGATGAGGATCGCGACTGGCGGAAGATCTTTCACCACTCCTTCCAAGTCGAGGAATACCGGGTCAACACCTTCGAGGTCACCCTCGACTCGGAGGATTCCGTCACGGGTCTCGATGTTTCCGTGCCGCTCTCGGCGAAGTACTACATGGGCAAACCGCTCGCCGATTCCCTCGTGACCTGGAGTGCCTACGCGAGCGAAAGCTACTCGAGGCCGCGCGGCTTCGACGAGTTCGCGTTCGGTGACAATCTCGCCGATCGAGATTTCTTCAGAGAGAGCGGCGAATTGCACCTCGACGACGAGGGACGAACCGTCATCTCATTCGCTCTCCCACCCCAGGAAGCCAGTCCCGGCCCCCGTTCGGTCACCGTCACCGCCGACATCACCGACGCGAACCAGCAGACGGTGGGTGGCAGGTCTCGCTTCACGGTGCACAGTTCCGACTTCTACCTCGGAATGCAGATCCCGGACGGCGTCTACCGCGCCGGCGACACGATCTCCCTGGCACTCGCCGCCGTCACACCGGGTGGCGAAGTGCATTCCGACCCGGTCGAGACGGTGGTCAAGATCGAGAAGGAGACGTGGAATACGGTCAAGGTGCAAGGGGCCGGAGGACGCATCACCCACCGGAACGAGCGTTTCCTCGATCCGGTCTCGGAGGATTCCCTATCCCTCGTGACGGGTATCGATGCCGAGACGGGAATCGCCCGCGCCCAGACCCACGACGTCACCTTCGCCGAAGCGGGCGACTACGTCGTCACCCTCGAGGCCGCCGATGAGAGTGGGCGAAAGGTCCTGACGCGCACCCAGGTCACCGTCATCGGAGTCGATGAACCGAGCTGGTCGTGGCACGATGTCCTGCGCATCGACGTGATCCCGGACAAGAACAGCTATCGAGCCGGCGATATCGCCAAGCTGCTCGTGCGCAGTCCTGTCTTCGGCCATGCGCTCCTCACCACGGAACGCGCCGGTGTCCGCTCGACGCGCACCCTCACCATTTCCGAACACGAAACGATCGTGGAGGTTCCGATCGACGCCGGGGATGCCCCGAACCTGTTCACCTCGATCATGATCATTCGCGGTTCGGAAGACAGCCCGCACAAGCACCGAACCGCCGACTACCGGATGGGCTACTGTCAGCTCGACGTGGAGGATCCGGCCGGACACCTGGAGGTGAACATCGACAACGGCCCCCTCGACTATGTTCAGCCGGGTCAGAGAGTCGAGTCGATCGCGACGGTCAACGACCACGAGGGCAATCCTGTCGCCGGTGCCGAAATCACCTTCTATGCCGTCGACGAAGGAGTCCTCAGCCTGACGGGATACCAGACACCCGAACCAGCCGACACGTTCTTCGAGGCATTCCCCCTCAACGTCTGGACCGGTCAGAGTATCGGCAAGCTGCTCCCCGAGAATCCGAACGAGCAGAGCTTCGACAACAAGGGCTACGTGATCGGGGGCGGGGGCTTCGCGGAGGGCCTCGATCCCGACCGGGTGCGCAAGGATTTCAAGGCGGTCGCCTTCTGGGAGGGGTCCGCCATCACGGGCCCCGATGGCAGGGTGACGGCGACCTTCGCGGCACCGGACAACCTGACGACCTTCCGGGTCATGGCCGTGGTCGCCGCCGGCAATCGCTTCGGCGATGGCGAAGCGCCCCTCACGATCAACAAGCCGCTCATCATCGAACCCTCGCTCCCGCGCTTCAGCAACGTCGCCGACCAGGTCGACCTGCTCGCCGTTCTTCACAACAACACGGGCGACGACCAGGAGATCGAAATCGCGGTGGAACTCGACGAACACGCGGTATTCCTGAAGGAGATCGGCGAGACCATGCCGACGAACCTCACCTCGGGCGAGGACCTGCGGAAACGTGTCCGGCGTCTCACCCTCGGCGCGGGTGCCACCGAGACCGTTCGGCTTCCCGTGGGCATGGCCGAAACCGGGGAGGCGACATGGAACTGGCAGGTGCGCTCGCTCTCGAATCCCGATCTGCGAGACGCGACGGAGTCGAAGCTCGAGATCGGATACCCCATGCCCCTCCTGCGAGAGACGCAATCGGTCGCGATCCGCAATGACCGCGAACTGCAGAATCTGCTCGACTCGATCAATCCCCGCCTCCTCGAGGGTCGCGGATCCATCTCTCTCGAGCTCAGCAATTCCCGGTTGATCGAGGCGGCCGACGGTCTCGATTACCTGCTCCGCTATCCCTACGGCTGCGTGGAGCAGACGACCTCATCGACCATACCCTGGCTCAGCACCCGCAACATGCGCGACGCGATGCCCGGGATGAACAGGAGCGACGAGGAGATCGCGAGCACGATCGCCAAGGGAGTCGAGCGCCTCTTCTCGATGCAGACCAACGATGGAGGCCTCGGCTACTGGCCCGGTGCCTCGCAATCCGTCCTGTGGGGCAGCGCCTATGGAGGTGTGGTCATCGCCATGGCGCAGCAACAGGGAATCCCGGTGCCGGCCGCGCAGGCCGAGGCCCTCTGGAAGTATCTCTCCCAGAATCTCCGCAATGCCGCCGAACAGAAGAAGGCCTATGAACTGTCGCAACGGTGCCTCGCGGCCTACACACTTGCCCTGGCGGGTCGCGCGGAGCCCTCCTATCACGAAGTGCTCTTCGAGAAAAGGAAGCTGCTTCCCTCCGAGGCCCGGTCCCTGCTCGCGCTCGCCATGATCGAAACGGGTGCCGCCGGCCAGCCCGAATTGCAGCCACGACTCGACGCCCTTCTCGCCGACGAGGGTCTCGTTCCGACATCGGAAGTGGCCTGGTATGGTCGCCCCTACGAGACCGCGACGCGTCTCCTCGCCGAAGTCCGTCGCAATGCCGATGCCGGCGAAGTGAACGACCTCATCGATGAACTCATGCGCCTTCGTCAACCCGTGCGGGGCTGGGGCAGCACCTACTCGAACGCCTGGCCGCTGCTCGCCCTCTCCGCCTACAGCGAGTCGGCACTCGGCGATCTCTCCGCCAACGAGATCGAAGTCCGCTACGGCGGCGAGTCCGACACCGTGGTCCTGGAAGCGAAGCCCTCCACGGGCGGTGTCTCCTACCGTTTCGAGGGCGATGCGACCGCCGAGCCCCTCTCGCTCTCGATCGCCGGGAGTGGACCGGTCTATGCCCGGCTCGAGGTGGCGACGCAGCCGGAACTGGCGATCATGGCGCCGGAGAACAAGGGATTCGGTATCACCCGGACCTACCACGAAGTCAACACCGACGGCACTCTCCGCGAGGCCGACGATCTGATGGTGGGTGATCTGGTCCTGGTCAAGCTCGACATCAACCTGCCGAAACAGCGCGAACCCTACCTCGCGATCGACGATGCCCTGCCCTCCCTCTTCGAGGCGGTCAATCCGAATTTCGAGACCCAGGGCAACCGCAACGTGCAACGGGAGAACGAGGGTGAGGAACGGAAGCGCCGGCTCTACACGAACCATCGGGAACTGCGCGAAGATCGCGCGCTGTTCTTCGCCGATTACGTCTTCCGTGAGGGCGACTACACGATTCACTACCTCGCCCGAGTCGTTTCCGCCGGGCACGTGACGGCTCCTCCCGCCAAGATCGAGGCGATGTATGAACCACAGCGCTTCGGTCTCAGTGGCACACAGAAGCTCTCGGCTCGCCCGCTCGACCTCGGCACCAACCGCGTCGCCGCCCGATGACGCGCCGAATCCTCATCGCATCACTCGGCGCCCTTCTCGGAGCGTGGGTCGTGGGCTGGTATCTCGTGCCGCTCGCCCTTCCCCTTCCGGTGGATTGGCGCGAGGGTATCCGCGAGGGTGTCGTCTTCGAGGATCGCGAAGGGCGCCCGATGCGACGCCTCCTCGCGAGAGAAGAACTGCGAATCGACGAGCCCGCACGCTTCGAAGAGTTTCCCGAAGTTCTCGTCAAGGCCACCCTCGCAGCCGAGGATGAGCGTTTCTTCACTCACCCGGGGATCGACGGTCTCGCCATTCTCCGGGCCATCCGCGACGGTCTCGCCGAGCGCGAGATCGTGTCCGGCGCCTCGACCATTTCGCAGCAGACGGTGAAGATCTACTCTCCACCCGCCCGGCGGAGTATCCCGACGAAGATTCGGGAAGCCTTCCTCGCGCGATCCCTCGAACTGAAACACAGCAAGGAAGAGATCCTCGCGGGTTACCTGAACCGGCTCCCCTACGGAAACCAGTTCACCGGGACGCGAGCGGCCGCCCGGGGCTACTTCGGCAAGCCCCTCGCGGATCTCTCCCTCGCCGAGGCGACATTGCTCGCGGGCCTTCCGAACCGTCCCTCGCAGTTGAATCCCTGGAAACACCCCGAGGCCGCCCGAAAGCGCCAGCGTCACATCCTGCAGCGAATGCGCGAGTCGGGCTGGATCGATGAAACGGCCTTCGCGGCGGCGCTCGTCGAGGAATTGCGGTACCAGCCGAAGGGGAGATCGGCCTTCGAAGCCCCGCACTTCGTGGATCTCGTCCTACAGGAACGAGGCGACGTCATTCCCGACTCGGGACGCGTGCGAACAACTCTCGATCTCGACACCCAGCGCATGGTGGAATCCGCCATCGCCTCCGAACTCGCCGCACTGAGGCAGACGGCGAGCGAACGGGATGAATTGCAGGCGGCTGTCGTCGTGATCGAAAACGAGACGGGGGACGTCCGTGCGCTCAGCGGATCGCGTTCCTTCTTCGGCTCCGAGGACGGACAGGTGAACGGAGCGTGGTCCCCCCGCTCCGCGGGTTCCACCCTGAAACCGTTCACCTACCTGGTCGGCCTCCAGGAAGGATACACCGCTGCATCGGTGCTCTCCGACACGCCGGTCGAATACGTGACCGCGACCGGAGCCTATCAGCCCGTCAATTTCGACCGTCGTTTTCGCGGTCCCGTCACGATCCGCCATGCCCTGGCCAATTCACTCAATGTGCCGGCGGTGAAGCTTCTGAATGAGCTGGGGGGACCCTCCGTTCTCCACGAGCTGATGACGGAGCACCTCGGCTTCACCAGCCTCGCGGGTGAACCGGTCGACTACGGCCTCGGACTGACCCTGGGAAACGCCGAAGTCAGGCTCCTGGAGCTGACGAACGCCTACGCCTGCCTCGCCCGGCTCGGTGAATACCAACCCTATCGACTCCTCCAGGCAGGAGGGTCGCCCCCCGCAGTGGAGAGGGTTTCCCCGCACGGTCAACAGGGTGTCGTCGGGGACCGCCCTCCCTTCGACTCTGCCGCGGCCTGGCTGATCGCGGATATCCTTTCCGACAACAGCGCCCGCGCCGACGCGTTCGGGCTTCACTCCCCCCTCAGGCTTCCGTTTCGCGTCGCCGCCAAGACCGGAACTTCGACCGACTTCCGCGACAACTGGACGATCGGTTACACACCGGATTTCACCGTGGGCGTCTGGGTGGGGCGATTCAACAATCGCCCGCTCAACCAGATCTCCGGCGCCATGGGCGCGGGTCCCCTGTTCCACCGAATCATGAGGGAACTCCACCGGGATCGCGAACCGCGATGGTATTCCGAACCAGCGGAGATCGTGCGCGCCCCGGTCGATCCCCTGAACGGTCTCAGGCCCGGTGAAGGCCTTTCCGCAAAACCCCGGACGATCCTCGAGGTGTTCACCCCCGGCAATCTCCCTCCCCGGTCGGGTCCATCCGACTACAGCCCGGACGGAAGAACACGGCTCGCGCAAACATTCGCCCCGTGGTGGAACAGCGAAGACAATCGACTTCGCGGGCGGGCCGCGCTGGCCGAGTCCTCACCAACGGCCGTTCCTCCTCCCTTTCGAATTGTCAGTCCGCTCGACGGCACGATCGCCTTTCTCGACCCGGACCTTCCCGCCGCGGGAGGTCGGTTTCCCCTCCGAATCGCCGGAAGCGGCGAAGAGTGGATCGAGTGGCACAGCCAGAGCCTCCAGGTGCGAGAAGAGAGGGGCCGGGTCTGGGCCATCCTCGAGGAAGGAGAACACGAGATCGTCGCCCGGGATCGCAAGACGGGACGCGAAGTGGCGTCTCGCTTCGTGGTGGAGCGGATGTAAAGTCGCCCGCGAATGAGCTCGCGAACGATTTCTCCCATTCCGCCTCTCTCCTTCCTGGTTCTTGCGACCCTCGTGTTCACCAGCACGGGTTGCGGCTCGAACCCACCGGCGGCCTCGACCCCGCTCCCGGCCGCCACTCACGCGCCGCGCACGATCGCGCCCGAGAACGAGATCTCGGGTATCGCCGAGCGGGAGATCATCCGGCGGCAGGACAGGATCCTGCGGGCCGACGCCGCGGCGATCGAGTCGCACCAGCGCATGTCCGCCGGCGATCTCGAGGGAGCGGTGAGTGGCTACCGGACCGCGGTCTCCGCTCTCGACTGAATGCGATCGGTTCGGACCTGCAATCGCGGTTGCTTTCCGACCCGCGCACCGCTACCGGTGGCGACATGGGAGTCAACCTCATCGATCACCCGGTCCTCCGCGAACGATTGACCCGCCTGCGCGACGTTTCCTCCACCAACCAGACTTTTCGCGAGGCACTGCACGACGTGTCCCGCCTGATGTGTTTCGAGGTCACGCGGGACTTCGAGACCGTGCCCCACGAGATCGAAACACCGCTCGCGAAAACCGAAGGCCACCGCTTCGCCCGCCCCATCGTCCTCGTGCCGATCCTGCGCGCCGGAATCGGAATGCTGGAAGGATTTCTCGATATCCTCTCGGAAGCTTCGATCGGGCACGTGGGCCTCTACCGGGATGAAGAGACCCATCGGCCACAGTGGTACTACTTCAAAATGCCACCAAGACTGGAAGAAGCCGAAGTGATCCTCCTCGATCCCATGCTCGCCACCGGAAACAGTGGGGCCGACGCAGCCGACCGCCTCAGGGAAGCGGGTGCCCGGCGCATCCGTTTCGTCAGTCTCCTCGCCGCCCCGGAGGGCATCGCCACATTCGAAGAGAGGCATCCCGCGATCCCCGTCTATACGAGCGCGATCGACGAACGCCTCAACGAGAACGCCTACATCGTTCCTGGATTGGGTGACGCCGGAGACCGCTATTTCGGGACCTGAGAGTCCTACAACTCCGCGAGGTAGGCAATCACGTCGCGAATCTCCTGCTTCGTCAGGATCAGGCCCATCGGTGGCATCGTCGAGACCACGGGACTCCTCTGTTCGATGTTCTTCGCCCGGACACGGACGTCCTTACCCTCGGGATCCCGGATCGTGAGGACGCCATCCTTCTCACCCCGAAACAGACCCGCCACGGTCGAACCGTCGCTCCGGGTCACCGAGATCGTTCCGTAGTTCTTCGCAACCGTCGCCTGGGGTGCCACGAGAGACTCCAGGAGATAGCGACGATCCCGTTTTTCCCCGATTCCCTTCAGATTCGGTCCCACGTCGCTGCCCGGCCCCCTGCCGACCTTGTGACACCGGGCGCACTGGGCGGCGACATGATTGCGAAATGTCGATTCCCCGCGTTGCGGATCTCCCCCCACAAGAGTCGTCCGCCAGGGGGAGAGAGGATCGGCGACGGCCGCGGCCTTCCACGCCTCCTCGATCTCCTCCCGCATCTCGACGATCGCTCGAACCTCCCCGAAGGCGGGACTGCCTGCGGCGAGAAGCACATCGAGTTGCAGGCCCGGGTCGAGCCGGCCATCGCGCAGGGCGACAAGCAGGCCCTCCAGGTACTCGCGGCCGGAAGCGCGCGGCAGTTGAGCGATCGCGTGTTGCCGGAGTGCGAGCGACATCTCTCCCTCGACACGACGCCGAATTTCCGAGCGGGCCATCTCCTCATCGATCCCGGCAAGCAATTCCAGTGCGGCCCGGGCCACCGGCTCGGCCTCGTCGTCGAGACGGTCATTCACGAGCGCCGCGAGATCACCTCCAGACTGACCGGCCAAACTTCGCAACGCCTCGGCCCGCAGGCCCGGATCGCTCTCCTTGTTCTCCACCACCCTGTGCAGCGTCTCGGCCGCGATCTCGAGATTTTCCTCCCGCGCCAATGCCATCGCGCGCGTCTGCACGTCAGGGGACGAGACGAGGAGGAGTTCATCGATGCGTTCCGCCAACGCGGCCGTGAGAATGCTCCCGTCGCGTTCATCGAGAGCCCGGTAGCGTCCCACCACAAGATCGAGCGGTTCCGGCCGGGTCCAGGTCTCCAGCACTTCGATCCCCGCGAGAAGCAGCGATTCGGACGCCTCATCCGAAGCGATGAAGGAAGTCACCCGTGCCGCGGCCTCCC
>Ga0180429_10002890_pt1 | contig 14035 bp, 12 predicted proteins | sample SS_ome_FD_132428 | JGI IMG/M metagenome (GOLD analysis project Ga0180429, IMG submission 132428) | Hypersaline lake sediment archaeal communities from the Salton Sea, California, USA - SS_1_S_1 metaG | ecosystem: Environmental > Aquatic > Non-marine Saline and Alkaline > Hypersaline > Sediment ...
AAGGCCACGGCTCTCGCCCGGGCCAATGCCCAGCTCAATGCGGTGGCGAACCTGGCGGTGGAGACGGCCGACGCCTTCGAGCGGCTCGAGGGCCTGCGGGCCGCAGGGGAGCGGTTTTCCATGGTCGTGCTCGACCCGCCGAAGTTTGCCCGCAGCCGCCGGCAGCTCGACGATGCGATGCGGGCCTACCACCGCATCAACCGGCTGGCGGTCGATCTGCTCGAGCCGGGCGGTCTGCTTGTGACCTGCTCCTGTTCGGGGGCGGTGTTGCGGGAGGATTTCCTGATGATGCTCTCAGGGGTGGCCCAGCGGACCGGGCGGAGCCTGCAGTTGCTCGCCTGTCAGGGTGCGGCGGCCGATCACCCGGTGAGTGTCAGCTGCCTTGACGGTGAGTATCTCAAGTGCGTCTTCGCCCGCGTCGGCTGAGGGGGAGGCGGTTGCTGCGGAGATGCCGGTCGCGGCGCGACCGGCCTACAGCCCACCGGTCGCGGCGCGACCGGGCTACGCGGGAAGACGGCGGAGCCGGGTGAATTCGTCGATGGTCACCGTCGTCAGCTCGCCGTCGTCGCGGGCCAGGATCAGGACGTCGGAGTAGACCTTGTCATCGGCATTGCGGCGAAAATGCAGGCCGTGCCTGCGACGCTCGCGACGCAACACCCGACCGACGGTGGTGGTCGTCCACTTCGCCGAGGAGCCGACCGTCACCCCGTGCACCACCTCCACCCGGTCGCCCGGCTGGAGCTGCTCGTAGAGCGACCGCGACTGGAGTTCTTCCGGGGTCATGCTCATGGCTCTCGCGCCTCCCGCGGTTCAGACTTCCTTCGAATCGATCCAGTTCATCATCTTCCGCAGGGAACGGCCGGTCTCGGTGAGCAGGTGCTCCCGCTCACGACGCCGCGTGGCTTTGAACATCGCCGCCCCGGCCCGGTTCTCCAGGATCCAATCGCGGGCAAACTCGCCGGAGCGGATCTCCTCGAGGATTTTCCGCATCTCCGCCCGAGTCTGGTCGGTGATCACCCGCTTGCCACGGGTGTAGTCGCCGTATTCGGCGGTGTTGGAGACGCTGTACCGCATGTATTCCAGGCCGCCTTGGTAGAGCAAATCGACGATCAGCTTCATCTCGTGAAGGCACTCGAAGTAGGCCATCTCCGGCTGGTAGCCCGCCTCGACAAGGGTGTCGAAGCCGGCCTTGATCAGTTCGGAAACGCCGCCGCAGAGCACCGCCTGCTCGCCGAAGAGGTCGGTCTCGGTTTCCTCGGCAATCGTGGTCTCGATCACGCCCCCGCGGGTGCCGCCGATGCCCTTGGCGTAGGCCAGGCCGATCTGCTTGGTCTGTTCGCTCGCCCCCTCGCCCAGCGCGATCAGACAGGGCACGCCGCCCCCCTTCTGATACTCGCTGCGGACCAGATGGCCGGGGCCCTTGGGGGCCACCAGGAGCGTGTCGTGGCCGGGAGGTGGCTCGACCTGGTTGAAGTGGAAGTTGAAGCCGTGGCTGGCCATCAGCACGGCCCCCGGCTTGAGGTTGGGCCGGATGCTCGTGCGGTAGACGTCTCCCTGCAGTTCATCCGGCAGGAGGATGTTGATCACGTCAGCCTGTTTGACCGCGTCTTCGACCGAGAGCGGCTCGAAGCCGTGGCTTTTGGCGAGATCGTAGTTGGCCCCGCCGGGCCGTTGGGCGACCACGACCTCGAGCCCGCTGTCGCGGAGGTTCTGGGCCTGGGCATGGCCCTGGCTACCGTAGCCGAGGATGGCAATCGTCTTGCCGGCGAGGTGCTCGAGGTCGGCATCGGCGTCGTAGTAGATCGTGGCGGGCACCGGTGGGTTCCTTTGGCGTGTCAGGGACTGGTGATGGGCGGGCACTCGCGGTGAGTGCCCGCTGGTGATTCAGTCGTCCGCCCGGGAGTCTGCCCCGGGCGGCTCGCTGCCGCGAACCATGGCGATGCGGCCGGTCCGCACCAGTTCCAGGATTCCCAGCGGTCGCATCGCGTCGATAAAACCTTCGATCTTGTTTTCGGTGCCGGAGATCTCGACGATCACGCTGTCACCGGCGACATCGACGATCCTTCCGCGGAAGATGTCGGCGAGCTCCTTGACCTGAGTCCGCACCGGCCCGGCCGGGGCGACCACCTTGATCAGCATCAGGTCCCGTTCCACGAAGTTGCGGGAGCTGATGTCGTCGACACGGACGACCGTTACGAGCTTTTCGAGCTGGCGACGAACCTGGTCGAGCACACGGTCGTCGCCCCGCAGCACGAAGGTCATCCGCGAGAGCCCCGGATCCTCGGTCTCGCCGACGGCCAGGCTGTCGATGTTGTAGCCCCGCGAGGCGAGCATGCCCGAGACATGCGAGAGCACACCGGGAACATTTTGTACGGTGGCGGAGAGGAGATGCCGCATGAGCCGCGAAACCTGCTGCGAGAGCCTTGTCCAGGAGGTCTGGCCGCGGCAGGCCGCCAGGCAATCGCATCCCGGCCGGCCCCGGATGGCCTCCGGAGTGGGCTGGGCGGAAATGCCGCAGCCCCGAAAAAGCATGGTGGGCAGTGTAGATCGCGAAAAGACGCCGATTCAAGCGGTCGTGAGAAAGCTCGGGGGCAAGAGCGGGGCGCGTTGACCATCGACCGAAAACCGAATAGTCTCCGAGGCTTGCATGGTTGACGGTATTGGCTGCCTGCCGGCTGAGCTGCCGGCGAGCCGCTCCGCGTCAGGCGGACCGCTTCCAGCCCCCGCACCCACCGAATCCCCCCCGAGGAAACCGCCCGCGTGTCGAGTGTTTTGGCCCAGGAACTGATCGAGGCCGGTGTCCACTTCGGGCACCGGGCGAGTCGTTGGAATCCCAAGATGCGGCCCTATATCCACGGCCGCAAGAATCTGATCCACATCATCGACGTCCGCGAGACGATCCGCGGACTCTTGCGGGCGAGGAAGTATCTCAAGCAGGTGGCTGCCTCGGGCAGCCTCGTGCTCTTCGTCGGCACCAAGCGGCAGGGGCAGGAGGCGATCGCCCGCGAGGCCGAGCGGTGCGGGATGCCCTATGTCAGCGATCGCTGGCTCGGCGGCACGCTCACCAACTTTCGCACGATCCGCAACCGGCTGGCTCGCCTGGAAGAACTCGAAAAGCTGATGCCCTCCGACGAGTTCGGGGCCTATTCGAAGAAGATGCAGTCGTCGCTCCGCCGCGAGTATCGCAAGATGCTCCGCAACCTCGGCGGCATCCGCACGCTCTCGAGGCTTCCGGAATGCCTGGTGCTCTTCGATCCGAAGAAGGAGAAGAACGCGGTCAACGAGGCCCGCAAGATGGGGATCACGACGTTGGCCCTGATCGACACCGACTGCGACCCCGATCTGATCGATCTGCCGATTCCCGGCAATGACGATTCAATCCGCTCGATCGAACTGGTGGCGGCCCGGTTGGCCGACGCCGTGCTCGAGGGCAAGGCCGAGCAGAAGACCTCGGCCAAGGCCGCGGCCGAGGGCGGTGACGCCCCGGCCGAGGGCGAGCAGGCGGCCGGCAAGCCGAAGGCCAAGCGGCCGGCGCCCAAGCCTCCCAAGACATGAGCCGCCCGCGGGCGGACGCCGGCGGCACCCTCGCAAGCGGGCCCGACTGCCGGAGTATCGTTGTCGTGCCGGGCCGCCGGGGGCTCGGACGGACTGATCAGCAAAGAAGGGGATCCCTCAAGGAGAAGCAGCCATGGCTGGAATCACCGCGGCGGAGGTGAAGAGTCTGCGGGACAAGACGGGCCTGCCGATGATGGAGTGCAAGAAGGCCCTCGCCGAGTGTGGCGGCGACACCGAGGCTGCGATCGAGTGGCTCCGCAAGCAGGGCGTGAAAACCCAGGCGATGCGGAGCGATCGCGAGATGACCACCGGACGCCTCGCGGTCTACACCGATCTCGAGAAGGGGGTCGGGGCGATGGTGGAGCTGAAGTGCGAGAGCGCGCCGGTCGCAGGCAGCCCCGATTTCAAGGACCTTGCCAATGACATCGCCAAGCAGTTGGCCCTCGGCCCCGGGGCGGGCACGGCCGATGAACTGCTGGCGCAGAAGAGCCAGGCCTCGCCGGAGCGAACCCTTGGCGAGCTCAAGGACGATCTCTTCAACCGGATGCGGGAGGTCTTCGAGCTTTCACGAATCTGCCGGATCGACGCCCCCTGCGGCGGCTATGCCCACCACGACGGTTCGAAGGCCTGTCTCGTCGAATTCTCCGGTGCCACGTCGCCCGAGGCTGCCGAAGTGGCCAAGGATATCGCCATGCATGTCGTGGCGATGGCCCCCGAGGCCCTCTCCAAGGAAGATCTCGATCCCGCCGTCGTCGAGAAAGAGCGCGAGATTCTCACCGAGGCCGCCAAGGCCGAGGGCAAGCCCGCCAATATCGTGGAGAAGATGATCGAGGGCCGGCTTCGCAACTTCTTCAGCCAGTGCGTGCTGCTCGAGCAGCCGTTTGTGAAGGACGACAAGCAGTCGGTCGGCAAGCTTGCCAAGTCGGCCGGCATCGAAGTCAAGCGGATGGAGAACTGGGTGCTCGGTGGCTGAGCGATGACATCGACCCCCTATCGCCGCGTCCTCCTCAAGCTCTCCGGAGAGAGTTTCGCCCGCGCCGGCGAGCGGGGCATCTCGATGGACGAGGTGGTGCACATTGCCAGCCAGACCGTGCGTGCCGCCTCCCGGGGCGTGCAGGTGGCGGTGGTGATCGGCGGGGGCAACATCCTCCGCGGGGCCTCCTTCACCGCCGGCAACACGGCGGTCCAGGAGGCCACGGCCCACTACATGGGCATGCTTGCCACGGTGATCAACGGCCTGGCCCTGCAGGACGCCCTGGAGAGCCTCGGGGCCCAGACGCGGCTGATGACCGCGATCAGGATGGACGGGGTGGCTGAGCCCTACATTCGCCGCCGGGCCAACCGGCACCTGGAAAAAGGTCGGATCGTGATCATCGCCGCGGGCACCGGGAGCCCCTTCGTGACCACCGACACGGCGGCGGCCCAGCGGGCTCTCGAACTCGAGGCCGACATCCTGCTCAAGGCGACGAGGGTCGACGGGGTCTATTCCGATGACCCCGAGAAGAACCCCCACGCGATGCTCTACCGCAATCTCACCTACCAGCAGGTCCACGAGCAGGGCCTGCGGGTGATGGATGCGACGGCCATCTCGCAGTGCATGGAGCATGCCATGCCGATCCTCGTGTTCAACTATCGCACCGACGGCAATATCGAGCGGGCGGTGGCTGGAGAGCGGATCGGCACGCTGGTGGCCACACGCGGGATCGGTGAAAAAGCGGCCGAGGCTTGATGCCCGCCCTCGGTGGCTGCGAGAATCAGCGGGCTGGATCGCGGGCGGATGCCGCCGGGCTCAGCCGCTTTTCACGCCTGAATCCCCTGGGAGGCTGTTGCTGATGCCCACCGACGAGATCCTGCTCGACGCCGAGGAACGAATGGAGAAGGCGGTCGAGGTCTTCCGGCACGCCCTGACCGGGATTCGCACCGGCCGGGCCAATCCCGGTCTCGTCGATTCCCTGAAGGTCGAGGTCTACGGATCCCCCACCCCGATCAAGGCGCTCGCCAACGTGGGGGCGCCCGAGCCCAACCAGATCGTCGTTCGCCCCTTCGACCCCGGCACCATCAAGGAGATCGAAAAGGCGTTGCACGCCAGTGATCTGGGGCTCAATCCCCAGAGTGACGGCCGAGTGATCCGGCTCACGATTCCTCCGCTTTCGACCGACGTGCGCCGCAAGATGACCGCCCGCATCAAGGAACTTGCCGAGGAGGCGCGGGTTTCGATCCGCAACGTCCGCCGCGATGCCAACAAGGCCGCCGATGGCGAGAAGTCGGATGGCGACATGACCGAGGACGACTGCTCCAAGGCCAAGGACGACGTGCAGGAGCTGACCAAGAAGTTCGAGGCGGCCGTGGGCGACCTCGCCAAGGCCAAGGAGGCCGAGGTGATGGAGGAGTAGTTCCCCCGGGGCCGTCGTTCCCCGTCACACCGGGAGGGGGCTTCGCCATGCAGCAGGCGGCCATCGAAGCGGAAGAACTCGTCAAGCACTACCGCTCCACCGACGGCCGGGTGGTGCGGGCGGTCGACGGGGTGTCGTTTGCGGTCGCCCGCGGCGAGACGGTTGGCCTGCTCGGCGGCAACGGCGCCGGCAAAACCACCCTCCTGCGGCTGCTGACCACGCTGCTCGCGCCGACCGCCGGCACCGCGAGGATCGAGGGACTCGACATCCGCCGGTCACCGATCGAGGTGCGTCGCCGCGTGGGCTACGTCTCGGCGAGCACCGGGGTGCCCGACAGGCTCTCGGGCCTCGAGACGCTGCTGGCCTACGGCCGCCTGCACGGCATCCCGGCCGGCCTGCTGCGGGACTCGGCGGCGCGGCTCGTCGAGGCGCTCGACATGGGAGCCTTCATCGACAGGCCCTGTGGCCGGCTCTCGAGCGGGCAGCGGCAGCGGGTCTCCCTGGCCAGGGCGTTGGTGCACGACCCACCGGTGCTCGTGCTTGACGAGCCGACCTCGTCCCTCGACCTGCTCGGGGCCCGCGAACTGCTCGACCTGCTCGAACGGCTGCGGGGCGAGGGACGTGCGATCCTGATCTCCACCCATCGGCTGCACGAAATCGAGCCGCGGTGCGACCGGTTCGTGATCATCCACGAGGGCCGCATCGTGGCCTCGGCGGACCGCGAGACCCTGCTCGCCTCCGGCGGCAGCCTGGAGGACGCCTTCTTCACGGCGGTTGGTGAATGAGCGATGGGGACAATCGTGTCGTGCCGGGGGTGCTGGCGATCGCCGCCCGCGACCTGCTCGAGTTTGCCCGCGACAGAAGGACGGTGTTTATCACCTTTCTGCTGCCGCTTGTGGCGTACCCGATCGTGGCCCTGGCCACGGCCCTGGGCATCCGCGGAGCGATCGAGGAACTTGACCGCCGCGAGCAGGCGGTGCCGCTGTCGATCCTGCTGTTCGGCCAGGATGCCGAGCCCTTGGCGGCACGGATTGCCGCGGCGGAGGCGGAGGCCGGCGACGAGCCGGGCTGGCCCGCCCGGCTGATGGTGATGGTTGCCGGCAGGCGTCCGGCGGAAACCACCGCCGACTGCCTGGTGCGGGTGCCGGCGGGCAGCGAGCAGATGCTGGCCGGCGAGGGGCATGTCGAGCTCGAGGTCTACGGCCCGGCGGAAGAGCCGGTGGCTGCGGAGAAGATCGAGCACTTGCGGGTGGTCTTCGCCGCGGTGGCCAGGGCGATCCGTGGCCAGCGGCTGGCCCGACTCGGCCTGAACGCCTCGCTCGTTGATCCGCTGGGAATTTCTCTGGGGGGCGGATTGCCGCCGGCTCCCGGCGTCGAACTCGACGCGATCCTGACCACGATCAGCGGCAGCCTGCTGGTGATCCTCGCGCTTTTGACAGTCACCGGGGCCTTCCATCCGGCGGCCGACGCCTTTGCCGGCGAAAAGGAGCGGGGCACGATCGAGACGCTCCTGCTGGCTCCCTGCAGTCTCGGCGAGATCGTGCGGGGCAAATACCTCGCCGTGCTGGGAGTGACCCTGGCGACACTCGCGGCCAACCTGCTGGCACTGGGTGGTACCGTCGCGGTGGGCCTGCGGGCCCTGCCGCCTCCGCTGGCGGGAGTTGTCTCGGGGATGCCGACGGTGGCGACCGCGGGCCTGGTGGTGGTGACTCAGGTGGCGATGGCAGCGGTGGCCAGTGCCGCCTGCCTGGCGATCACCTCGGTGGTGCGGAGCCTCAAAGAGGCCCAGCACGCGCTGACCACGGTGATGCTCGCGGTGAGCGTGCTCTCGGCGGTCGCCCTCCTGCCGGGCGTGAGCACCGACGGGCCGGGCGGGCTGTTGCTGGCGGCGGTGCCGATCACCGGGCAGGTGCTCGTGGCCCGTGACGCGATCGGTGGGGCGTCGGTGGCCGGTCCGCTGCTGGTCACGCTGCTCTCGGCGGCGGCCTCGAGTTGGCTCGCCCTGCGTGGGGCCACCGCGGCGCTCGCCGATGAAGAGCTGCTCTTTCGCGGTCCTGATGCGGCGGCGGGCATCTGGCGGCGGCCGGCTGCCCGCCTGCTGCCCACGCCGCTGGAGGCGGTCTTTCCCGCCGTACTGGGCCTGGCGGGAATCTGGTACGCCCAGGGACTGCTGCCGGCGAACCTCGCCTGGTCGCTGCCGCTGCAGCAGTTGCTCTCGATGGTTCTGCCGCTGGTGATCGTCGCGAGCTGGCAGCGGGTCGATCTGGCCCGCACGTTCCGGCTCCGCTGGCCACGGAGCCGGGGCTGGCTGACCCTCGGCGGTGCGGCCCTGCTGGGAGCCGGCCTGTTCCTGCTGGGGGCGGTGGCGATCGGCCAGATTGTGGGAGAGAGTCCTTCGCCGGCCGCCGAGGAGCTTGCCGGACGGCTGGTGGGGTTGCTCGAGAGCCTGCCGGTTTGGCTTGCGTTGCTGCTGGTGGCGGTGCTGCCGGCCTGCTGCGAGGAGCCTCTCTTCCGGGGCTGGATGCTCTCGGGGCTTGCCGGTGGGCGGCCCGGTGGCGGGAGGCTGGCAGCGGCGGTGGTGCTGCAGGCGGCTGCCTTCGCGGTGGTGCACCTGTTGCCCGAGCGGATGCCGACAACCTTCCTGGTGGGGCTGGTGCTTGGCTGGCTGGCAGTCCGAAGCGGCTCGATCCTGCCGGGAATCGTCTGCCACGCGGTGCACAACGCGATGCCGCTGGTGGTCGTGCAGCTCTCCGGCACGCCAGCCGGCGGACTCGAGGCGAATCCTCTCTGGCTGGCACTCACCGGTGCCGCGGCGGCGGCGGCCGGAGCGGCGATGGTGATTCGTGAGCGGCCCGGATCGGCCGAGCCAACTCACGAGTCAGCCGCCTTTGAATCAGGATTGATCCGGCAGAGACCGTGAAGCACCAGGCAGCCAGGCCTCGGCACTGGGTCGGGAATTCAATCCCGCGGTCGATGAGGAGGCCCGTCAGCCCCGGTCCGAGTGCGGTGGAAAAGACCATGATCGTGGTCGAGAGTCCGCGAATGGCGCCCAAATGCCTGGTGCCGTAGAGTGTCGGCAGAAATGCCCCCCACAGGCCGCTGGCCATGCCCATCGTGATGCCCACCATGGCGAGGGCGAAATACCAGCCGCTGATCCGGCTCGCCGACGAGATGACCGCCATGCCGCCACCGACGGGAAGCAGCAGCAGCGGCAGCAGCCTTTGGCCACCGAAGCGGTCGACCGCCCAGCCCGTCATGAAAGAAGCAATCACGCCCGCCGTGGCAAAGCAGGTGAAACCCGGAGCCATCGCCACCATGCTCCAGCCCTTGACGGCGGCGATGTCGGTCTGATGAAAAAAGAGCACCGTGCCCATGAAGCCCGGCGTCAGCAATGTCGGCAGCAGGGCTGGTAGCAGCCAGTGCCGAACCGCCTCATGCCGCTGCCATTGCCGGCCCTCGAGACCGGGCTGCTGATGCATGTCGGCCGATCCCTGCGGGGTGCGGCTGCCGACGAGCAGCCAGCCGATCAGCGGCCCGATGCCCAAGAGCAGGCCCGCCGTCACCGCCCACAGCCACCGCCAGCCCAGGGCGTTGATTGCCACGACGGCGGGTGCCGCGAGGAGAATCTCGCTGGCTGGATAACCCAAACCCGCGATCGCCACGGCCGTACCCCGCCGGGCGACGAACCAGCGTCCGATTGCGGTCATGGCGATGTGGCCCAGCATGCCCTGACCGCACAACCGCAGCAGGAACACCGACAGCCCCAGGAGCCAGACCGAGCCAGCAGCCGCCATGCCCGCCGCCGCGGTGGCGAAACCCAAGGCGGTGGCGAGTGTCACCAGCCGTGGCGAGAATCGATCGACCACCGACCCCTGCCAGAAGATCATGGCGGCCGAGGCGAGAGTTGCCAGCGTGTAGAGCAGACCCCAGCCGCCGTCGGAGAGGTGGTACTCCCGCTTGATCTCGGTGGCGGAGAGCGAAATGAACCAGGTCTGTCCGGCAGCCGAGGCGAAGGTCAGAAGAAAGCCGGCAGCAAGCCAGCGGAGATTCTCGCGGAGGAAGTTGAGCACGGCAGGAGGATAGCCCGATCAGCGCCGGCTCCACAACCATCTGCCGGCAGACTGGGGAGCAGACTGGGGAGCAGTCAGCTGAGCAGTTCGCGAACCACCCGTGCCGGCTCCACGCCGGTGAGCTTCGTATCGAGGCCCTGGTAGGGCACGCTGAAGCGGGCATGGTCGATGCCCAGCAGGTGCAGCATCGTGGCATGCAGGTCGCGGACGTGCACCACGTTGTCCACCGCGTTGTAGCCGAACTCATCGGTCGCACCATGGGTCAGGCCGCCACGGATCCCGCCTCCCGCCAGGAGCATGCTGAAGCCCTTGATGTGGTGGTCGCGGCCGATGCTCTTTCCCTTCCCCTGACCCATCGGTGTGCGGCCGAACTCGCCGCCGATCACCACCAGTGTCTCCTCGAGCAGGCCACGCCGTTCGAGGTCGATCAGGAGGCCGGCCGCCGCCCGGTCGGTAGGCGGACAGATGCCCGCCATGTAGTCGTCGATACCGTTGTGGTGGTCCCAGTCGCTGTGGTAGAGGTGCACGAACCGCACGCCGCGTTCCACCAGCCGACGGGCCATCAGGCAGTTGGTGCCGACGGTGGCATGGCCCGGCTTGGCCCCGTAGAGGGCGAGGGTTTCGGCGGTTTCTCCCGACAAGTCGGCCAAGGCAGGCACGCTGGCCTGCATCCGGAAGGCGAGTTCGTATTGCCGGATGCGGACGTCGATCTCGGGATCGGCCAGGCTCGCGAGGCGATGCCGCTCGAGGCCGCCGAGGGTGTGGATCAGATCCCGCTGGTGGGACGCCGAGACGCCCGGAGGGTTGGCGACGTAGTGCACCGGCGAGCCGGAGGTGGCAAACTCCACTCCCTGGAACTGCCCCGGCAGAAAGCCGGAGTGCCACTGCCTCGCGGCGATCGGCTGGGGGTTTCGGCCCATCTTGCTGGTCATCACGATGAAGCCTGGCAGGTCATCGGCTTCGCTGCCGAGGCCGTAGGTCACCCAGGCACCCATGCTCGGCCGGCCGGAGAGGATCGTGCCGCAGTTCATGAAGGTGTGGGCCGGATCGTGATTGATCTGCTCGGTGACCATGCTGCGGATGATCGCGTAGCGATCGGCCAGGCTGCCCAAGAGCGGGAAATGATCGCTGACCATCGCCCCGCACTGCGCCCGCGGGCGGAAGGGCTTCCGCGGGCCGAGGCAGATCAGCTGCTTGCCCTGCAGCTGGGCCAGTTGCTGCCCGGCCGTCACGCTCTCGGGCATCGGCTGGCCGTCGAGCCTGGCGAGGGTCGGCTTGTAGTCGAAGGTTTCCAGGTGGCTCGGGCCGCCGGCAAGGCAGAGGAAGATCACACGCTTCGCCTTCGCCGGATGGTGCCGCGGCTCGACCGCGGTGGCCAGCCCGTCGCGGGCCAGCAGGCCGCCGAGGGCCGCCGAGCCGAGCGAGAGGCCCGCCCGGCCCAGGAAGGTGCGACGGTGGAGGCCCGTGGGGGGATTGTCGTGGTGCATCTCAATACCTCGCGATCGCTTCGTGCAGGTTGAGGACCGCTCGGGTGACGGCGGTCCAGGCGGCCAGTTCGGCGGGCGGCAGGCTCGCGTCGAGCGGGGCGACGCCGACGGCGAGCAGTTGGCTGGCGGCCGGAGTATCGGCGGTGTATTCCTCGCGGCGGCGGGCGAGCAGGCCTTCGACGAGTTCCAGTTCGGTCTGGTCGGGCTCCCGCGAGAGCGTCCGCCGCCAGAGATAGCTGATCCGGCCGCGATCGCTGGAGCCTCCCTCGCGGATCGCAAGCCCGGCGAGGCTGCGGGCGGCCTCCACAAAACTTGGGTCGTTGAGCAGCACGAGCGCCGCCTTGGGGGTGTTGGAGGGGAGCCGTCGGGCGGTGCACTCCTCGCGGCTGGGGGCATCGAAGGCCGCCAGCTGCGGGTGGAGAAACATCCGCTGCCAGTGGACGTAGAGCCCCCGCCTCCACTGGCGGGCATCTGTGTCGGCGGTGTACTTACGCTTTGGAAAATTGAGGTGCCGGTAGTAGCCGGCCGGCTGGTAGGGCCGCACGCTTGGCCCGCCGAGCTGCTCCACGAGCAGGCCACTGGTGAAAAGCAGCGTGTCGCGGACATGTTCCGCCGGCAGTCGCCAGCGGCCCTGACGGGCCAGCAATCGGTTCTCCGGGTCGCGAGCCTCGACATCCGCGGCGGCGAACGAGGACTGGCGGTAGGCATGGCTGGTGACGATCTGGCGGATCAACCCGCGGACATCCCAGCCCGAGGCGACCAGTTCGATCGCCAGGCGGTCGAGCAGTTCCGGATGGTCGGGTGGCTCGCCCTGACCGCCGAAGTCTTCCACGCTGCGACACAGACCGTGGCCGAAGAACACCGCCCAGAGGCGGTTGGCGGTCACCCTCGCGGTGAACTCGCCCATGCCCCCCTGCTCCACCGGCGTCACGAGCCAGCGTGCCAGGTCGGCCCTCGTCGCCCGGCCCTCGACGGCGATCTCGCCGAGCTCGCCGAGAAAGGCCGGCACCGCCGGTTCCACCAGCTCGCCGGAATCGTCCATCCAGTTGCCCCGCGGCAGGATCCGAGTGGTGCGGGGCGTGTCGAGGGATTGGGTGACCATCACCGGCCTCTCGATCGCCTTTCGCCGCTTCACGAGCGACGCGAGCTTCGCCCTCCGGGCAGTCACCTCCGGAGGCTCCGGCGGGGGGGCCTTCGCGTCCTTGCCCGGGGCCTTCCTGCCGGCGGTGTCGCCGGAGGGTTTTGACGAGGTCGGCACCGCGGCCACCTTCGGCTGCGGTGGTGGCGGCAGCGACTCCTCGAGCCGCTCGATCTGCCTGTCGAGACGGGCCGCCTCGCCACGGTCGAAGGGGCTCACCACTCGTTTTTCTGGAAACCGCGTCGTTGGCAGGGTGTTGGTGCCGCCGCCGAAGCCTCCTCGGCCCAAATGTTTCTCGTCGTCGATGTCCGCGAAGAAGGCACCGAGCGAATAGAAGTCGCGGGCGGTGTAAGGGTCGTATTTGTGGTCGTGGCACTGCGCGCAGCCGACCGTCGCCCCCATCCAGACCGCAGACACGCTGCGAATCCGGTCGGCCTGGTAGATGGCGCGGTATTCCTTGACCTGGAGTCCGCCCTCGTGCGACGTCTGCAAAAGGCGGTTGTAGGCGGCGGCGAGCAGGCGGTCGTCGGGGTGCTCGCCGTCCGCCGGCCCGACCAGATCGCCGGCGAGCTGCAGCACGGTGAAGCGATCGAAGGGCATGTTTTCGGCGAAGGCGTGGATCACCCAGTCGCGATAGGGCGAGGCGTTGTGGGTCTGATCGCCGTGGTAGCCGACCGTGTCGGCATAGCGGACCAGGTCGAGCCACCAGGAGGCCATCCGCTCGGCATGCCGCGGCGAGGCGAGCAGCCGCTCGACGAGCTGCTCGTAGCGATCGGGCGAGGGGTCGCCGAGGTAGCGATCGACCTCCTCAGGCGAGGGCGGCATCCCGGTCAGGTCGAAATAAGCCCGCCGCAGGAGTGTCAGCGGATCGGCGTCGGACGCCGGAGCAAGCCCCTGCTTTTTGAGTGAATCGAGCACAAAGGCGTCGATCCACGATTCCGCCCAGCGGTCGCTTTGAGGCTCGGGCGTGGGATGGGCACGGGGTGCGACGTATGCCCAGTGGGGGGCATACTCGGCGCCTCCCGCGATCCACTGCTCGAGGAGTTCCTTCTCCGCGTCGGAGAGGGTGTGGTGGCTCTCCGGGGGCGGCATGATCAGATCCGGATCGGTCTGGTGAATCCGGGCGATCATCTCGCTCTCCGCCGGCTTGCCGGGCACGATCGCCCCGTAGTCGACCGCCGCCTCACGCTCGTCGAGCCGCAGGTCTGCCTGGCGATCGTGCTCGTCGGGGCCGTGGCAGGCGAAACAGTTGCGGGAGAGCAGAGGGCGGATCTCACGGTTGAAGTCGGGGCCGGCCGTGGGCTCGGCCGCGAGTGATGCGATCTCGACCCCGCCGGCCGCCAACGATCCGACCACAAGCAGGCACACCAGCGGCCGCATCCGCACCCCGGG
>Ga0180429_10002891_pt1 | contig 14034 bp, 10 predicted proteins | sample SS_ome_FD_132428 | JGI IMG/M metagenome (GOLD analysis project Ga0180429, IMG submission 132428) | Hypersaline lake sediment archaeal communities from the Salton Sea, California, USA - SS_1_S_1 metaG | ecosystem: Environmental > Aquatic > Non-marine Saline and Alkaline > Hypersaline > Sediment ...
GACCGTTGTCCTGCAAGCGACGGAACCGGAGGATCCCGACTCACGCCCGAGCGGACTCCACCGCCGGCGCCTTCGTGAGGTGTTCGCTGGCCGCCACGAGCGCCTTCTCGATCGCCCCACCCACCCGGTCCACCTCGTCGTCGGTCATCGACGGGAAGATCGGAAGGCTCAACGTCCTGCGCCAACGCCGCTCGGCCCCCGGGAAGAGTCGTTCGTTGGCACCGGCGCGGCACGCCTCGCGCCAGTGGGAGAGACGGTGGAGCGGGCGGTAGTGGATCGAGGTTCCGACGCCGTGCGTGGCCAGATCGCGGGCCAGGCGGTCGCGATCGATCGGTCCGCTCTCGTCGACGAGCACCGAGAAGAGATGCCAGGCGTGATCCTCCAGTCGAGGCCCCGCAACGGGCACGGCGATCCCGCGCTGCGAGGCGAGACCGTCGAGATACCTCCGCGCGACGCGCATCCGCTGGGCGTGGAGGTGGTCGCTTCGTTCGAGTTGGGCGAGGCCCACCGCCGCGTGGATGTCCGAGAGGTTGCACTTGAAGCCCGCCACCGGAACGTCGTAGCGCACCGGGATCTCGTCGCTCTCGCGGACCATGCCATGCAGCCGCAGTCGGCGGGCCCGCTCGGCGACCCTTGCATCGTCGGTGACGAGCATGCCGCCTTCGCCGCAGGTGATGGTCTTGTTGGCGTAGAAGCTGAAGCAGGCCGCGAGCGATCCACCCGCACCGACCATCCTCCGATGGCTCGGGTAGCGGGCGGGAAAGGCGTGGGCCGCATCCTCGATCAGGAGGACGCCGCGTCGCTCGCAGATCGCGAGCATCGCCTCGAGATCGGCGGCCAGTCCTCCAAGATGCACCACGAACGCCACCCGAACCTCGGGGTGACGGTTCAAGGTCTCCTCGAGGATCTCCGGCGTGAGCAGGCCGGAGTCCGGATCGCAGTCGGCGAGTACCACCGTGCCCCCGAGGCGATGGACGACTTCCGCGGTCGCGGTGAACGTGAACGTCGGAACGAGTGCGACGACGCCGGGACGGATCCCCGCGGCTTCGGCCGCCAGCATCAGGGCGGCGGTTCCCGAGTCGACCGAGACCGCGTGCCTCGCGCCGACCGCTTCGGCGAACCGCTCCTCGAACTCGCGGGCGACCTCGCCGGTGGTGAGCCAGCCGCTCGCAAGCACTTCGCCGACCCGACGAAGCTCCTCCGGCCCGCAGTCGGTCCTGAAGAGGGGGATGTTCACGCTCGAACCGCCGTCTTCGAGGCCGGCGCTTCGCGGTCGATTCGACTCGACCTGATCGCCGTTCGCGAAATCGTGGCGACCACGGTCTGCCACAGCACCTCGAGGTCCCGACGCAGGGTTCGCGTTCGCAGGTACTCGATCGAACGATCGAGCTTGGCCGGCAGGATCTGATCTCGATAGGTCGCTTCGGGATCGGCGGACGCCGACAGGATCTCCGCCTCGTCGAGAAACGCGAGGCTCGCCGGATCGGTCAGGCCCGGGCGCACCGAGAGGATCTCGATCCAGCGGGGGGCTTCCAGATCGACCCACTCGGGGACCTCCGGTCGAGGACCGACCAGGGACATGTCGCCCCGGAGCACGTTCCAGAGTTGGGGCAGCTCGTCGAGACGGGTTCGGCGGAGCCAGCGACCGAACGAGGTCGTGCGATCAGGACCCTCCGGAGGAAAGCAGACGACTTCCGACGGATTCGAGCCGATCGTCGGCAGCATCGTTCGGAACTTCAGCAGCGTGAAGCGTCTTCCGCCGCGGCCGACGCGGCACTGGTGGAACAGGACGCCACCGCGCGACTCGAGGGCCACGGCGATCCCCACGGCGAGAAGAACCGGCCCCAGCAGCAGCAGGCCCGTGCCCGCAGCGACGACATCCACTCCCCGTCGGACGAATCGGGACGGCATCGAAGCGGGGCGATGTGTGGATCGGGGCAAGGCGGCGTTCCGTGCAGCACTTGTCCGTACCGTATGCCGGGACGATCGACTGTGCACGTGGTCGGCCCGCTTCGCCGGCGGTCGGCCCGGCATGCTCCGACCTCCCGCGCCGTCACCATGTCGGACCAGCCTGCTCCCCCCCTCGAGATCCTCGTCGCCGCGATGCGGCAGCAGTCGCCGTGGCCGCTGGTCGAGCGCATGGCGATCCCCGAGGAGGTGGCGGTGCTTGTGATCAACCAGTGTCCGGACGGTTCCGAGGGCGATCTGCCCGCGGACGTCGACGACGGCAGGGTGCGGATGCGATCCTTCGCCGAGCGGGGGATCTCCCGCAGCCGCAACCGGGCCCTCGACCTCGCCCGGGGCCGCCGCCTGCTGCTCGCCGACGAGGACTGCACCATGGTCTCGGACGTCGCCGCCATCGTCGAGCGGGCCTTCGCCCGGGATCCCGCCGCGGGCGGGGTCACCTTCCAGCACCGGATCGAGCAGGGCGAGGTTCCTTCGCGGCGGTACCGTCGGCGAAGCTTCCGACACGGCCGGTTCTCGATCGTTCGAGTCGCCTCGGTCGAGATCGTCCTCGATCGAGAGGCGGTGGGAGACCTCCGCTTCGACGAGCGGTTCGGTCTCGGCACCTCGTGCCCGATCGGCGAGGAGAACCTGTTCCTCGGGGCGCTGCGGCGGCGGGGCGTCCCGCTGCGGTACATCCCCGAGGTCGTCTGCACCCACCGCGGCGCGACCCGAAGCGATCGGATCGACGGGCGCCTCGAGACGGCCGACGAGGTCGCGGCGCTGCTGGTCGCGCTCTATCCGCGAATCTGGCCCCTCGCCGCCGTCGCCTCGGCGCTGGGTCAGGGGTCGCGGGGCATCGGCCGCTGGCGACGCGCCCGCTGGTTCCGCCGCGTCCTCTCAAGCGGACGGGCCCTTGCTGCCGATAAAAACCGCTGAGGAGTGGTCGTCCGCTCGGAGCGGATCGAACTATCCTTCGCTCTCCGCCGGGTGCAAGGACCGCACCGTGACGATCGCCCCGACCTCCAATGCGCGCGCAGCGCTCTCCGTCGACCAGATCGGGGAGGCGTCTCCTCGATTGCTGGTGTCGGTGATCACGCCGTCCCGGGACGAGATCGAGCACATCGAGTCGTTCCTCGAGACCCTCGCGGCCCAGCGATGCGAGGAGTTCGATCTGGAGTTCCTGATCGCAGACGGGTGCAGCGGCGACGGGACCCGTGAGATCCTCGACCGCCACGCCGCCTCCGACCCGCGATTCCGGGTGCTGCGGAATCCTCTGCAGCGCATCGCGCCGGCCCTCAACATCGCGATCCGGGCCGCCTCCGGCGAGATCGTCGTGCGCATGGACGTCCACACCCGCTATCCGACCGACTACGTCGCGCGGTGCGTGCGGGTCCTCGAGGAGAGCGGCGCCGACAACGTGGGGGGGGCATGGATCGCCCGCGGCGAGACCCTCTTCGAACGGGCGGTGGCCGCGGTCTTCGCCAGCCGACTCGCCTCCGGCGGAGCGCCGTGCCGTCGCCCCGGACTCGACGGGCCCGTCGAGTCGGTCTACCTCGGCTGCTGGTGGCGATCCGCCTTCGACCGCTTCGGATTCTTCGACGAGTCGCTGCACGGCAACGAAGACGACGAGTTCAACCTCGGCATGCGACGCCGCGGCGGCGTGGTACTGGCGAGTCCGCGCATCCGGTCGTGGTATCGACCTCGTTCGAACGTCGCGGCGCTCTTCCGACAGCACGTGGGCTACGGATTCTGGAAGGTCGGAGTGATGCGTCGCCATCGGTCGATCGTCGGATGGCGGCATCTCGCTCCGGCGACGCTGGTGCTCGCGTTGATCCTCTCGATCGCGTCGTCGCCATGGATTCCCTTCGCGTCCCTCCTGCCGGCGACCTACCTGACCGCGGTTCTGATCGGGACGGCGGCGATCGCGATCCGGGAGGGTTCGCTGCGGCTCTGGCCGGCGATGGCCGTCGCGGTCCTCGCGATGCATCTGGGCTACGGCATGGGGACCATCCTGGGCGTCGCTCGCGCCGATGTCGGGGAACCCACCCGCACCTCGCCGACGCCGCTGGTCGCCGCGCGGCCGGTGGTGGGATCGCTCAACCAAGCGGGATGAGTCGCTCCGTCGTCGGCAGCGGATAGGCGACCGCGAACTCCCGCAGCTGGCTCATCGCGATGAAGATCGCCGCCGCGACCGCAAGCAGGGCGACGGTTCTTCCGCGTCCGGTGGCACCTTCGAGGGCGCCGGTCGCGCTTCCGAAGACCGCCGCGGTGGCGGGGGCGAGCAGCAGGGTCGCGTACGCGAAGGGATGGATCGCGAAGGCGTTCGAGAAGACGCTGGTGAACAGCAGGAACCCGCCCCCACCGACCGCAAGCGACAGGCGGGAGGGCCGCAGTCGCGGGAGGCGACTCGCCGCGAGCAGGATCGCCGGGATCGCCGCGATCGCGGTGCCCCAGTAGAGCAGTCCGGTGCCGGCGACCCCGGCGCCTTCGAGCACCGGTCCCACGAGCAGCTTGCCGTAGCCGTCGAGCAGGCCGCGATAGTGGGTGAGATCGCCGTCGAGACCGCTTCGAAAGAGCGGCCCGCTTCCCACGAAGACGGCGTCGGAATGCTGGCGGATCGCGAGCGTGAACTGGACCGCCGCGACGATGCCCACCGCGACCGGCGGGATCAGGGTTCGCCAGAGCCGCGGCGGACGGAATTCGTCGCGATCGATCAGCGCCGCCGCAATCGCCCACGCCGCCAGCGTCGCCAGGGTGTGGGGCAGATCGGCGGCGGCCATCGACGCCACCGCGACGACGCGAAGGTGCAGGGCGAGCCGTCTGCGATCGTCGCCGAGGGCGATCGCGAGCAGGAACAGCGCCAGGCCGATCACGAAGACCTGCTGCGGAAAGTGCCGCCAGTAGGCCGCGAGGTTGATCGCGTTGGTCTGGAAGACCAGTTGTCCGGAGAGGCCCAGCGCGACCGCGGCGGTCCGGTCGGCCCCGGAGACTCGGGCGAGGCGATGGGTCAGCAGCCCCACACCGATCGCGGCGGCGGCGAGCAGCAGTTGGCTGTGGAACACGTTCGGGAACCGACTGTCCTCCGGCAGGAGGGGCGACAGCGCCCACCGCGTCGCGACGAGCGGCAGGGCGAAGAGGGCGGTGTTCGACCGGTAGAAGTACGGGACCTCCGGATCGAAGGTCGACGGATCCATCCACGGTTCGATGTCGACGGTCTGCGCCTCGATCCAGCTTCGAAACTCCGGATCCTCGTTCAGTTTCCACAACCCCCCGTGTGCGAGCCAGCCCTCCTCGACCCAGGTTCGGACCATCGGGGTCCACGGATCGCGATGCACTTCGGTCTCGACCCAATCCCGTTCGAACGCCTCGGAGTCGACCTGCCGGTTGTGGACGGTCAGGTAGAGCCCTGCGAGGACCAGCAACGCGAAGGCGAGGTGTCCTGCGAGCAGCACAACGGAGGATCGCGGAGGCATGGCGTTGGCGAGGACTCGTCGTGCGGGATGCGGTGGTCGGTCGGGTCCGTGCCCCGGACCGCGAACCCGACGTCCCGGCGAAGATATCGTGGGCGGCGAGACGGAACCCGCCGACGCCGGAGACCCATGACCGGACTTCAGACGAGCTCCCCGCGTGACGTCGACCGCACGGTCGAGCCGGGCGTCGCCTCCGGCGAGGTGGCGGACTGCGAGAGTTCACCGCGGCACAACCCCGATCGCCGAGGGTCGCTCTACCACCGTCGCATCGTCGAGGTCTACCGCGATCTGGTGCCCGCGGGCGGTCGGATCCTCGATGTGGGCTGCGGCGACGGCGATCTGCTCGCGTCGCTGCGACCGGGCCGTGGCGTGGGCGTCGAACTCGACGGCGATCTCGTCGAACGGGCGCGGCGAAGGCATCCGGATCTCGAGCTCGTCCACGCCGACGCCCACGATCCCCTGCCCGAGGGGCCTTGGGACGTGGTCGTCCTCTCCCACGCGATCGGGGACTTCCGCGACATCCAGATGGTGCTGCGCCGAGTGCGTGCCGTCTGCGGGCCCCGCACCCGAGTCGTCGTCAACACCTGCAGCCGCGTCTGGACGGTGCCGCTGCGTCTCGTCGAGCGGCTCGGCCTCGGCCGCCCCCATCTCGGCCGGGCGTGGTTGAGTCCGGGCGACCTCGAGAGCCTCATGCGCCTCGAGGGTCTCGAGGTCTTCAGGACCCGCAGCGAGATTCTGTGCCCGGTCGGACTGCCCCTGGTCGCGGACCTGCTCAATCGAGTGGTCGTCAAGTTCTGGCCGTTCCATTTCGCCGGGCTCGCGCACTTCGCGATCGCCCGGCCCGAACCGGAGACGCCCCTCGCCGGCGCCGCGAGTCGGACTCCCGCCCCGAGCGTCAGCGTGGTCGTGCCGGTCCGCAACGAACGCGGCCATCTCGCGGAGATCCTCGACCGACTGCCCGCGTTCGACGGACCCGCGGAGTTCATCTTCGTCGAGGGCGGCAGCACCGACGGCACCGGAGCGACGCTCGAACGCCTGCTTGCCGCCCGAGGCCGCGACGACGTGCGGATGCTGCGACAGCCGGGCACCGGCAAGGGCGATGCGGTGCGGACCGGCTTCGCGGCGGCCCGGCACGACGTCCTGATGATCCTCGACGGCGATCTTTCGGTGCCGCCGGAATTCCTGCCGCGATTCCTCGAGGTGGTGGCCTCCGGGCGGGGCGAGTTCGTCAACGGGGTGCGTCTGGTCTACCCGATGGAGCGGCGGGCGATGCGGTTCATGAACCTCCTCTTCAATGCGGCGTTCGCAGCGCTCTTCTCCTGGGTGCTCGGGCAGCGCGTCAAGGACACCCTCTGCGGCACCAAGGCGATCCGCCGGGTCGACTACGAGCGTCTTGCCGCGGACCGGCGGCGCTTCGGCGACGACCCCTTCGGCGACTTCGACCTCCTGTTCGGGGCGGCGTGGCTGAACCTGCGGATCGTCGACCTGCCGGTGCGCTACGCCGCCCGCACCTACGGCCGGACCAACATCCACCGCTGGCGGCACGGCTGGATCCTGCTTCGCATGCTGCTGTCGGCGTGTCGGCGGTTCAAGTTCCGATGATCGCCCTCGCCCGAGGTCTGCGGCATCTGCTCGCGGAGCCCGCGCGGCCCGACGGCGGCGTCGGTCTCGGAGCCGGTCTGGAGGCGGCGGAACGCGATCGGGATCGGCTGCGGCGCAAGGGGCTCCTGCGCCGGATCCATCGGGAGTGGCACGAGGCGATCGCCGCGCTGGTCTCGGGCGACGCCGGCGAGATCCTCGAGATCGGTTCGGGGTCGGGACACCTTCACGAGGTCCTGCCCGAGGTCGTCACCTCGGACGTGCGATCGTTGCCGTGGGTGCACGAGACCTTCGACGCGACCTCGATTCCCCGGGGCGATGCGACGCTGCGGGCTGTGGTGATGGTCAACGTCTTCCACCATCTGCCCGATCCGGTGGGGTTCCTCGCCGAGGCCCGACGGGTCGTTCGGCCCGGCGGGCGACTCGTCATGCTCGAGCCCTGGCCGTCGTGGTGGTCGCGCCGGGTCTACCGGCGACTGCACCACGAGCCGTTCGACGAGTCCGGACCGCCGCGCCTCGAGCCCGGCGATCCGATGGGCGCGGCCAACGGCGCGCTGCCGTGGATCGTGCTCGAGCGCGAGCCGCCGCCGGGGTTCCGGGCCGCGTGGACGCCGATCCTCGCCCGGCAGACCATGCCCGCGGTCTACCTGCTCTCGGGGGGCCTCTCGATGCGACCGCTCGCGCCGGGATGGACGATGGCGGCGATTCGCCTCTTCGAGCGGGCGAGCGGTCTCGAGCGGCAGGGACTCTTCCGCCTGCTGGCCTTCGAGCGGACCGCGTCGTGAAGACCAGCACCAAGCTCCGCCTCGCCGACGGGCTGCGCTGGGGGCTCGGCCTCTTCGAGCGATGCGGGGGTCGACTGCCCCCGATCGTCGAGCGGAGCGGCGTTCGGTGGGCGATCGACTGGAACGAGGCGATCGATCTGGCGATCGCGACGACCGGCGGATTCGATCGGCCGGTGCAGCGGGCCGTGCACGCGCGGATTCGGCCGGGGGCGGTGGTCTACGACGTCGGCGCAAACCGCGGCGCGATCGCCCTGCCGCTCGCGCAGATGGTCGGCGCGGACGGGACGGTGCACGCCTTCGAGGCGGCCGGGCAAGCGGTGGAGGCGTTCCGGAGGAACCTCGAACTGAACCCCTCGCTGGCCGCCCGCATCAGGCTGCATCACGTGTTTCTCTCCGACGGCTCCGCGGCGCCCGCATCGGTCGACGCGAGCTGGCCGGTGGGTCGGCCGCGCGATCCCGAGTCGCCCCACGGCGGGCGACGCTGCGATCTCGGGGAGGCGTCGGCGGAACCGCTCGACGACCTCGTCGCGCGTCTGGACCTTCCGGCGCCGGATCTGCTCAAGCTCGACGTCGACGGGCACGAGGCGGGGGTCCTCGCGGGCGCCGCCGCGCTGCTCCGCCGACATCGTCCGCCGATCGTGCTCGAGGTCGCGCCCGCCGCCCACGATGCGATCGCCGTCGGCGGATTCGAGGCGATGATCGATCGCCTGCGCGAGTTCCGGTACCGACTCGCGACGCCCGGGGGGCGATCCCTGCCGCTCGATGCCGCGATGCTGCGACATCGTGTCGCGGCCGGGAGCGGCATCGTCGCGGTCGCGGCCTTCGACGATTCGAGGAGGTGAGGCGTCGCGTCAGCGGAGCTTCGCCCGCCGTGCCGCGTCGCGGCTCAGCAGCAGGTCGACGTGCCGATGCCTCCAGCCGGCGGCCACTCGGAAGAACCGATCGTCGGCGGGAATCCGATGTTCGCGGTCGTCGAGCAGCAGCGGCTCGAAACCGAGTTCCTTCCACGCCTCGACCAGTTCGATCGGATCGCTCCCGAACCGACGCAGTCCCGCGGGCCAGAACTCCAGCAGGACCTCGACGTTCCGGTATCGGTCGAGCAGGCCCCGCATGCCGGCGAGGACGAGTGCCTCGGCGCCTTGCACGTCGATCTTGATCGCGGAGACCGAAGACTCCGCAAGGGCCGGTTCCGACAGAAGATCGTCGAGTCGCACGCCCCGAACAAGCGGTCCCCGTCGGACCTTCGAGATCGCGACACGGTGGTCCCCGGCGTGGCCGGGGGTCGATTCGAGACGGACCGAGCCGCCTCGATCGAGCGCCGCCGCCTCGATCACCCGGAGGTGTTCGAGCTCCGCGTGTCCTGCCGCCCGCCGAACCGTCTCGGCGAGTTCGGGCTCCGGCTCGATCGCGATCACCGCACCGGTCGGACCCACCGCGGACGCCGCCGCGAGGGCGAACACGCCGAGATTCGCACCCACGTCGATCGCGACGGTTCCCGGTCGGCAGAGGTCGCGCCAGAGTCGAAGGCGACCGTCGAGCCCGCGCCGGCGGATCGTCCGGGCGGCGAGCCAGCGATCGAAGGTCGTTGGAAAGACCGTCAGGTCGCCGATCCGAACCGGCCGCGGGAAGAGCGGTCGGGTGCAGGCGTTGGCGACCGCGAGGGCCGCGTAGCGCAGCCTTCGGGGGGCGGGAACTCCGGTCCCCGGACGTCGAAATGCTCGGTCGTCGCGGTCGTTCACTCCGGGCAGTATCCCGCGGCAGCGTCCGGACGCCATGTGAAAGGCGGGACCGGCCGAAGCCGGTCCCGCGGACTCGATCACGGTTCGAGGTGGCGGCCCGGGGTCAGCCTCCGCCCCGAAGTCGCCAGCCGTCGCCGACGTCGAGGACGGGCTGCCCGACTTCGCGAATCGAGAAGTCTCGTCCCGTCGAGGATCCGCCGCCGGAGGTGTTCGTCTGGAGGTACCAGATCTCGGTGGAACTCGCACCGCCGAGCGCCCAGAGGATGTCCACGACGCCGTCGTTGTCGTAGTCGGCGACGCCCGCGACGTGGCTCATGCTCGGTCCGTTCGAACTGAAGAAGCCCACGGGAAGGTCGAGCTGGAGGTTGGCTTCGAAGTACCAGACGACCAGTTGGCGGGTCGCGATGTTCATCCAGAGGATGTCCGACCGGCCGTTGCCGTCGAAGTCCCCGACCCCCACCAGATCCCACGAGATCGAGCCCTGCTGCGGGAAGGTGTCCCAGAACGCGGGCTGACCGTCGCCGCCCATGATCCAGTAGCCGATGACGCCGTTGCTCTCGTTCCGCCAGACGAAGTCGGCGATGCCGTCCCCGTCGAGATCTCCGCTGCCGACGAGATCCCAGCCGATCCAGACCGTGGGCAGGATCTGGTACTCCCCGAGGAAGGTCGATCCCTGGAAACGCCATCCGAAGAGGGTGCCGTCGGCGAGGTTGCGCCAGGCGATCGAGGGTCCGACCGTCGTTCCGCCGGCGATCCCGCCGCCGGGGTCTTCGCCACCCCACGAGCCGACCGACTGGATGATCCATCCGTCGTCGCGGGGTTCGCTCACGGGAGCGAGCCCGGCTCCCTCGCCATCGAGCATCAACTGCACCGCAACCGCGCCGGATTGCAGGTTCTGCACGACGAGATCGCTCCAGCGATCGCCGTTGAAGTCCGAGGACCGCGCGGGACTCGCCGCGCAGACCGATTGGTCGACGTCGAACTGGATCTGGTCGAACTGACTCGCCGCGGACGGCGGGTCGACGGCGATGCGGATCTCCGAGACGCCCTCGCTCCACTCGACGCCCAGGAAGACGTTGTCTCCGGGATTCGAAGGGTCGTTCTCGGCCAGGATCTCGATCCGGTCGACCGGCGGGCCGCTGCTCGGATGGACGGTGATGGTCGCGGTGGCGGCGGTCCCCCCGGTGTACACGAGTCCGGCCCTGGTGGGAGCCGTTCCTCCGGCAACCGCTGCGGAATCGATGGTGAACCGAAGCACGCCCGCCTCGTTCGTCCGGACGACGTGGCCGCCGGGCGGAACGCCTTCGCCGGCGACGATCTCTCCCTCCGGAATCGCCAGTCCCGGGACCGTCGCGGCGCCGTCGGCGAAGAACTCGACCTCGAAGCAGTCCGCGCCGGTGCCGAAGTAGGGACTGTCGGCGAGACTCGCGTAGGCGTCGACGGCGAAGACGGGGGACCCGGCCCCGCCTCCCTGCTGGGTGACGGTGTGGGTCTGGCCGCCCACGACGATCTCGCCGATGCGTTCGGAGGTCGTCGGGTTCGCTTCGACGACGTACTCGACGATTCCGTCGTCGGTGCCTCCGGCGACGTCGAGGACGATCCAGTTCGCAGTGGTGGTGGCTTCCCAGACGCACTCCGGGCCGTTCACGTCGACGGCGAAGGACAGGAGTCCTCCATCGGCTCCCGGCGTTGCTGCGGCGGGATCGAGTTGAACGACCGCGCATTCCGCCGGGGCCTGGATCACGGTCTGGCTGGTCTTGCCGACGGAGATCGTCCCGATCCGCTCCACCGCCTCTGGATTCGTCTGGACGGTGTATCCGAGACTCCCGTCGCCGATGCCGCCGAACGCATCGAGTTCGATCCAATCCACGTCGGTGGAGGCGACCCAGGCGCATGTCTCACCGTTCATCGCGATCTCGGCGGATCCGATCCCGCCGACGGCATCGAAGCTCGCCTCGGTCGGGGTGATCGAGTCGACCCGCGGAGAGATCGAGTACTGGATGTCGTCGATCTGGTTCGGGATGCCGAAGAACGGGTTGAAGCTGATGCGGATCTGCTGGATGCCGCGTCCCCACGAAACTCCGAAGAAGAGGTTGGTCTTGGGATCCCCGGGATCGTTGGGAGGCACGGCGTAGGACTGGGTGGCGGTCTGCGATGGCGAGGTCGCTTCGACGGTGATGATGCCGTTGAGCTTGGCCGAGCCCCCGGTCCACACGAAGCCGACCTCCGACGGGTAGTTCCCGGCGTCGTCGGGGGCGAAGTTCAGATTGATCGAGCCCAGCAGGCTGGCCTGCAGCACGTGCGTGCCCGGTGGGACGCCGACACCCTCCACGATCTGACCGTTGTTGGTCGACCAGCCCTTCTGGGACGGCTTGCCCCCGGGGAAGGTCTCGAGCGCATAGCAGGCGGTGCCGTCACCGAAGAACGGACTGTCCGCGATCGAGTCGTAGGAGACGAGAGGCTCGCCCGCGGCTGGGACGAAGGTCTGCGCCGCGGCGGAACCCACGGTTGCAAGGAGGCCGGTGATCAACGCGAGGTCGCGACCTCGACCGACGAGTTGGCGCGTCCACATGTGAGGAACATCCTTTGGGAGAGAAGAAGATGCGGGATGGGGCATCCCGGAATCGGGGCACGATGGTGCGACGGCGGACCTTGTCGCCGCGACGTCGAACGACGACCCCGATCGCTGGTTGCGAGCGTCCGGAGTCCCGGGTTCCCCAGCCGCCTCGGCCGGTCGGTGGAGCCCACCCGGCGGTCTACTCTATTTCACCGGTCCGGAGAAGTGGACGAGATTCCGACCGGTTCTCCAACGCCACACGCAGCGCGACGCGCGGATGGCCGCTCGAGGAGATCGCCCCGCGGCTTCGGGCCGGCTTGATTCGCCTGGGGAGCGACGATGTGAACGGGACTCGAAGTGGCGAGCGGCGGGGTTCCGAGGTCCGGCGAGAGGCTCGTCGTCGACGGGGCGATTCGAGATGCGTCCATCGGAAACGAAATGCGGGGCCGGCGAGTGCCGGCCCCGCAGGGGTCATGATGGATCATGGTGGATCAGGCGTGAATCGGACGCGGGTCAGCCGCCGCGGACCCGCCACCCCTGGGTGTCGACGCCGAGATCCGGCGTGACGTTCTGGCGGATCGAGAGCTCGCCGGTCTCCGAGTCGTACTCCATGAACCAGAGTTGCAGGTTGGTGAAGTCCTGCTGCCAGAGGATGTCGGCGATGCCGTCGTTGTCGTAGTCCGCGACACCGGCGACGAGACTGAAGTTCGGAGCGTCGGAGGTGACGATTCCAATCGACTCGTACCCGATCGATCCGTCCTCCGCAGGGGGGGCGAGGTACCAGACGCCGAGGCTGCCGTCGGCGATGTTCCTCCAGAGCAGGTCGGGGCGACCGTCGGCGTTGAAGTCGCCGACTCCGATGACGTCCCAGGCGACCGACGCCTGGTCGGCGAACAGCAGGTAGGCGGTGGGCTGTCCATCCGGCCCCATCGTCCAGTAGCCGATGCGGCCGTCCTCGTCGTTCTGCCAGACGAAGTCGTCGGTGCCGTCGTCGTCGAGATCGCCGCTTCCCAGAAGCAGCCAACCCGTCCAGACCGTCGGGAAGATCTGGTACTGCTGGTCGTAGACGGCACCGCCCATCCGCCACCCGAAGAGCCGACCGTCGAAGATGTTCCGCCAGGCGATCGCCGGACGGGCACTGCCGCCGCTCCATCCGCCGATCGAGCGGATGTAGTAGGAAGGATCGATGGAGCGGCCGACCGGGACCAGTCCGGCCCCCTCGCCGTCGAGCAGCAGCTGGATGCGGATCTCGCCGGTCTGGAGGCTCTGGACGACCAGATCGTTCCACCCGTCGCCGTTGAAGTCCGGTTCGCCGGTCTCGCACTCCTGCGGCGCGATCGCGAACTGGATCTGATCGATCTGGTAGCTCGCCGAGGGCGGGGAGAACTCGATCAGCACGTCCTCGATCCGCTCGTTCCACTCGATCCCGAAGAAGCGGTTGTCCGCGGGATCGTTGGGGTTGTTCGGACCGAGGTCCTCGAACTGGTTGGTCTCGACGAGACCCGAACCGGACGTTGCGGTGATGGTGATGGTCGTGCCGGCGCCCCCGCCGGTCCACACGAAGCCGAACGCCGTCGGCAACTCTCCGCCGGCCACGGTCGCCGAATCGATCGAGAGCTGGATCACGCCGGCGGTCGAGGATCGAAGCACATGCGTGCCCGGTGCGACGCCCGCCCCCGGCACGATGGCCGCGGCGCCGGCGTTGAAGGAGAGTCCATCGACGCTCAGGGCGCCTCCGGGGAAGTACTCGACCTCGAAGCAGGACTGACCGGTGCCGAACAGCGGGCTGTCGGCGAGCGACAGGTAGTCGCCCTCGGACTCGAAGATCGTGCCGGTCTCGCCGGCCTGGTTCACGGTGTGGACGAGACCGGCGACGGCGATGGTGCCGACCCGCTGGCTGCCCGAGTCGTTCTCGGCGACGGTGTAGCCGATGCTGC
>Ga0180429_10002893_pt1 | contig 14031 bp, 10 predicted proteins | sample SS_ome_FD_132428 | JGI IMG/M metagenome (GOLD analysis project Ga0180429, IMG submission 132428) | Hypersaline lake sediment archaeal communities from the Salton Sea, California, USA - SS_1_S_1 metaG | ecosystem: Environmental > Aquatic > Non-marine Saline and Alkaline > Hypersaline > Sediment ...
GCGCCAGGGAACGCCCGGCTGAGGGCATGAGCAAGTTCAGCCGCTGCGATGCGCATTCGCTCGTCGCCGACGCAATGTTCGTCAATCCGCTCAAGGGCGACTATCGTGTGAAGGAGGGTTCGCCGGCGCTCAAGCTGGGCTTCAAGAACTTCCCCATGGACAAGTTCGGCGTGAAAAAACCGGAATTGAAGAATCAGGCGAAGACCCCGCCGCTTCCGGGAACTCTATCGGCCGCCGGTATCCGCAGCGGTGGTTGGGGACGAAGGTACGCCACACCAAAGTCCGCCAATTGGCTTGGCGCAAGGATCAGGAACATTGCCGACCGGGGCGAGATGTCGGCTGTCGGTCTCGCCGATACCGACGGTGTACTCCTCGTGGACGTCGCATCCGACTCCACCGCGAAAAAGGCGGGCCTCAAGACCAACGACGTGATACTTGACTTCAACGGACCGACGAAGAACCTTCAGACCTTCGCCAAAAATTATACCGCTCTCAAGGCGGGCGCCGAGATAACCATCGAGATCTGGCGCGAACAGAAAAAGCAGATCCTCAAGTTCAGGAAGCAGCGGTGACGAGACCTTACCGGAAGCGATTGAACTGTTCCCACCTGGACTTTGACGGAGACGACGATGAAGATGATGATGATAATAACAATAACGATGCCATCCGAGATAGTCCCAGGGCGACGAGCGATCGCCCGGGCGGAATAGAATTTCCTGACTACCGTTCTTGATATAAGGAGCAAATCATGGGCGAGTTAAACCGACGAGAGTTTCTGGGCGCCACTGCGGCCGGGGGTGCGCTGCTTGCCTCGGCAGGACTTGCCGCCGACCCCCCGACAACCGCCCCGGCGACGGAGGGCAAGTGGACACGGATACCGCCCGTCAAAATACACAAGATTTACGCCGGCACGTCGGGCGGCGCATGGCCCGGACCGAAATTCAACGCGGTCACGGAAATTGCCCGCTACGAAAAGCTGCTGGCGAAGGCGGAGGAAAAACTGGAAAACGTGAAGTTCGTCGGCGGTCAGCGGGCCAGGACCGCCGGTGAGGCCGCCAAGATAGCGAGCACTCTCGGCGACGCGGACGCCGTTCTCATATTCGACCTGAACTTTCACGACGGGCGGCGCGTGGCGCCGCTGGTCGACGCCGGTCTACCGACGGCAATCTTCGTATACCCGTTCAGCGGGCATCAGTGGATGTACTACTCGCAGTGGCAGGAGGCGGGCAAAAAGCTGATGGTGCTCCCGACGAGTGACTACGACCGGATCGCCCAGGCCGCGCAGTTGCTCGCCGTGCCCGGGCGCATGAAGAAGACGCGGATTCTCGTGGTGGGTCGGCCTAGAGGAACGAAGGCGGCCTGTACGCCCGATGAGGTAAAGAAACGCCTTGGTTGCGAGATGGTCGCCATTTCCAACCGCCAGGTCATCGAGGCGCACAAGGCAGTAGATCCCAAGGCCGCCGAGGCGGAGGCCCAAAAGTACTGGATTGGCAAGGCCGAAAAGATCGTCGAACCGCCCAAGGCGGCGATTGTCAACTCGGCGAGGTTGTTCCTGGCGATGAAGAAGCTCATGAGCGATCGGGGCGCTCAGGCGACGACGAGTTCCCACTGCATGGGAATGCCCGCCAAGTGCTGCGTGGCGTACAGCAAGTTGAACGATCTTGGCCTGGTGGGCGCCTGCGAGGGCGACATGGACTCGACCTTGACGATGCTGATCTTCCGGTACGCCTTCGGCGTGCCCGGTTTCATCAGCGACCCGCTGTTCGACTTCGCCAAGAACTCGGTTATCCACGCGCACTGCACGTGTACCACGAAACTCGACGGACCCGGAGGCAGGCGCGCACCGTTCATCGTTCGCACGCAGTGCGACACCGAACGCGGCGTGTCGCTGGAGGTGAAGATGCGAATCGGGCAGGAGATCACCTGCGCCAAACTCGCCAATGCCGAAACGATGCTGATCTCCACGGGAAAAATCACCGAAATACCCGACTATTACGATCGCGGATGCCGCACGCAGATCACCACCGAGGTGCGCGACGCGAAGAAGATGTATCGAGACTGGGGCGGAAAGGTGCTTTCAAACGACATGATGACGCTGCTGCACCGCGACGTGTTCTACGGAAACCATCTTCAGGACGTCAGGGACCTGTCGCTCCTGATGGGCATAAAGGTCATCGAGGAGGGCTGATCCAGAACAAATGCCCTGGTAATGCGCATGAGGTGACGGCGGGTCGGTTCGACCGTCCCGCCGTCGCCCCGGCAGCGCCCGAGGCATTTTCAGTCTTTTCCGCCTGTTGCAGCACTCTTATGTCGGCCGATTCACATCCGAAACTTTAACCGGATCGTTCTGACGGTATTTTCCAATGCACCCGGAACTAAAGGCGAATCCGCTTGAAACCGGTTGGGTTTTTCGTCATGGTATATGGAGCGATATCAGGCCCAAGCGCATGACCGCCATACCGAAACGTTCAAACCAAAGGACATGAGACATGGGATCGATTTTTCTGGCCGCGGGTGCGGCGATAGCGTACCTCATAGCATATCACACGTACGGCAAGTTCCTTGCCCGCAAGATATTCAACCTTGACCCCGACCACCGCACGCCCGCAGTCGAAGTGAACGACGGTATGGACTACGTGCCCACGAAAAAGGGGATCCTGTTCGGGCACCACTACACGTCAATCGCGGGCACGGGCCCGATTGTCGGACCGGCGATAGGAATAATCTGGGGATGGGTGCCCGCATTCATCTGGGTGACCGTCGGATGCATCTTCATGGGCGCGGTACACGATCTGGGCGCGCTGGCGGTCTCGATGCGCCATCGCGGGCGCGGTATCGGCGATATCGCCGGCGACCTGATATCCACCCGCGTTCGCGTGATGTTCCTCTGCATCATCGCACTGGCGCTGACAATCGTACTGGCGATCTTCTGCCTGGTGATAGCAACACTGTTCAAGAGATACCCCGGAGCTGTTTTCTCGGTGTGGATACAGATACCGATCGCCATGACGCTCGGTTTCATGATCTACAAGTCGAAGTTACCGGCGCTGCCCCTTTCACTTGTCGCCCTGGCGTTACTGGGCGCCGCGGTCTACCTCGGCGCGGCGCACTGGGAACTCAGCGTCCCGGATATCCATATCGGTTCGCTCACGCTTGTTCCGACTGTGTTCTGGTCGATCCTGCTGCTGATTTACGTGTTCTTCGCATCGGTGCTTCCGGTGACGTGGCTGCTCCAACCGCGAGATTACATCAACGGGCACGTGCTTTTTGTGATCATGTTCTTCCTCGCCGCCGGCTTGCTGGTCTCCCAGCCGGAAATCGTGGCGCCGGCGCTGAATCTGAATCCAAAAGGCGCACCACCGATCCTTCCGTTCCTGTTCGTCACGATCGCGTGCGGCGCGATAAGCGGATTCCACTGCCTGGTGTCTTCGGGCACGACGTCAAAACAGATAAGTCGCGAGACCGACGCGCAGGCGATCGGATACGGCAGCATGCTCATGGAAGGCATGCTGGCGATTTTCGTGCTGGTTGCAGTGGCCGCGGGTATCGGACTGCTCGCGGGCGGACCCGGCGAGCATATCGGCGTCGAAAGATGGAATCACCACTACGCCAGTTGGGGCGCCGCAAAGGGACTCAGCGCAAAGGTAGGCGCCTTCGTCGACGGGTCGGCCAATATGCTCAATTCTCTCGGTTTGGAGGTAAAGCTTGGCGCGACGATAATGGGCGTGTTTGTCGCCTGTTTTGCGGGGACGACGCTCGACACCGCCACGCGCCTGCAGCGGTACGTCATATCCGAACTCGGCGGAGGTATAGGGGTCAAACCACTTAGAAACAAGTACGTGGCGACCACCATCGCGGTGGTCACGGCCGGCGTGCTGGCGTTGTATGACGGTAAGGGCGCCGGCGGGTTGTTGTTGTGGCCTTTATTCGGGGCGACCAATCAACTCCTTGCGGCATTGGCGTTCCTGGTTATCACGGTGTATCTCGCTCGCAAGGGCAAGCCCATACTCTTTACGCTGATACCGTTCTTTGTCATGTTAACCATGACCGCCTGGGCGATAATTTACCAACTTGGCGATTTTTATCGCGGATTCCTGAGTGCGGGCAAAGGCCTGCATCTCCTTATCATCACGGGCGTTATAGTGGTCCTGGAGATATGGATGATCGTCGAGTCGGCGATGGTGATTATCCGGTCGAGAAAAGCTCGCGATCATTAACGACAACGGCGAACGATAACGAAAGCATCGCTGCCGGTCGTCTGGTTTTGACGTTCGCCGTTACTGATTGCCGATCACTGATTACTGAGCGCTATCCGTCCCGGTCGCCGATCTTTCGCGTGATCGTAATGGCTTTCTTACCGTCTACGGTTGAGAGCTGCCCGACGTATTTTGGGATCCCCGCGAGGCGCACGATTATCTCGCCCTCAACGGATACGTCGGTTGCGATGACGTCTCCGACTTCGAGCCGGGCGAGTTGATCGTCGGCGATTTCCGAGACGTTGAGCGTGGCTGAGAGTTCTATCGGTCCGCTTTTGGCGCGGGGTATCCGCCCGTTGGTTTCAGACTTTGCCCCGGCGCACAATTCTCCGTCCGCGAACAACCACATCGCCCCGCCAATATCCAGATCGAAGCAGACGGTCTCAACTGCGGGAGGTTTGGGCATCTGTTCGGTCTGGCGCCGCGCCAGGGGTTGGGGAATTCCCACGATACCCGCGACAAGTCCTGCCGCCCGGTCCAGCACACGCGCCAGAAGGCGCCGGTCAATCGCCGTCAGGTCTCTCGATCCGGAGGCGCCCCGGTAGGGTCTTCCGCCGAGTATCACGTCAATCATTGCCGCAGCGGCCGGAGCATCCAGTCCCAGCCAAATGCAGCCCTCGTCGGACCCCAGTGCCCAGGAATACATGTGCCCGCAAGCCAAGGCATGCAATACACCGCGAAACTGATCGGTCTGAAGTTGTGAAATGCTGACCCCTCGCAACTGTCCCCGCCCTCGAAGCAGTTGTGACATAGCCGTCGGGAATCTTCCGGCCATCTGACCGGCGAAAGATTTCCACGCCAAGGGGTCCTGAGTGCCCGGCGTCTGATTGCGGCTGGTGTCATCGCGGGTTTGACTTATGTCGGTCATTGACGACCTCCCTGTCGTCACATGTATTATCGCTATGGTCGCCGCCTTGAAAAGTCCGGAAGAGACATTTAATAGCGTTTTTTTATCTCGTTTTCGTTGCGATCAGCAGGCGGTGACGATCACGTCATCGCCGAACTTGCCGAGCATCTCGACCCTGCCTGTGGGCATGACGGCGACAATCTCGGCGGTGGAGTCGGTGTAAGTCTGCTGTTCGACTTGTGCATGTTGGGCTATGTACTGCATGAGGCGTCCGTTCCCGCAATTTGCATGCAGCAGTACGCGAACGGTGTCGCCGCGGCTGATTTCGCAAACGATTTTCGCGAGTTTGTCTGCGCCCTGTCCGGTCAATGCCGACACCTCCAGTGCTTTGGGATACTTTTGCCTGAGTACGGTCATAATTGTCGGGTCGTTTATGCGGTCGATTTTGTTCAGCACTAGTACCTGGCGATCGGGGTGGCAGTCGAGTTCTTCGAGCACTTTGTCGACGGCGGCAATCTGGTATTCGACGCGCGGGCTGTTCGCGTCGGCTACATGAATCAGCAGGTCGGCGTGTATCGCCTCTTCCAGCGTCGCCCGGAAACTCGCCACGAGGTGGTGGGGCAGGTCCCGAATAAAACCCACAGAATCCGACAGCAGTACGGTCTGTGCGCCGTCGATATTCCATCGGCGCGTTTTCGTGTCCAGCGTTGCGAAGAGTTGGTCGGCTACGTAAATGTCCGCACCGGTCAGCAGGCGCATGAGTGTACTCTTCCCGGCGTTGGTGTATCCGACTAGCGCCGCGCAGAACACCTTGCTGCGGCTTGCGATCTGGCGGACTTTGCGCTTGTCGATTGCGGCGATTTTGCGCTTTAGAAACGCCAGGCGTTTCTGCACCAGGCGGCGGTCGGTCTCGATCTGTTTCTCGCCGGGCCCGCGCGTTCCGATCCCCCCGGCGCTCGATGCGGCGCCGCCGACGATTCTCGACAGGTGCGTCCACATGTGCCTGAGGCGGGGGTAGGTATACTCGAGCTGTGCCAACTCCACCTGGATTCTGGATTCATTGGTGCGGGCGTGTGCGGCGAAGATATCCAGAATCAACTCGCTGCGATCGATCACCTTTCTTTCGATCACTTCCTCCAGGTCGCGTATCTGTCCGGGATTCAGATCGTTGTCGAATATCACGACATCGACTTCATTCTGCTCGGCGCGCCGGGCTATCTCTTTAGCCTTACCCGAACCGACGTAGTATCCGGGATTGACCTGGCGGCGTTTGGCGAGCATCTCATCAACGACGTCCCCGCCGGCGGCGCGCACCAGTGCGCGAAGCTCGCCAAGCGGGTCGCGCGGGTCGTTTGCTGAACCGGGCAGGATGACGGCCACCAGAAGCGCCCGCTCAGCCTGCACGGTTGTGTCATTGCGATTAAGCTCTTCCATCAATCTGGTTTTACTCTCCGCCAACTCTTGATATTATACACCCGCGGCGGAGAATTACGCAGAACTACTGGGCCGCGGCCGCGCCGGCGGCGGCGCGTGTGGGGAAGATTACGCATGGGTGGCCGAACTTTGCGGTGTAGCTTTCGGTGATCGTAGCGGCGATATTGTCGGCCCGCTCGGCGCGAGCGAGGATGATGGCGCAACCGCCGAATCCGCCTCCGGTCATTCTGGCGCCATAGACCCCTTCGAGACCTGATGCCAGGCGGACGATCTCGTCGAGTTCTTCGCAACTGACTTCGTAATCGTCGCGCAGGGAGGCGTGGGACGCGTACATCAGTTTACCGAACTCCGCGTAGTCGCCGGCCTCCATCGCTTCGACTGCTTTCAGCGTTCGGTCGATTTCCGATACCACGTGGCGCGCCCTGGTCAGTTCCTTGTCGCTTAGTTTATCTGCCGCCGCGGACACCATATCCGCATCGGCGTCCCGAAGCATTTTCACGCCGAGTTTTGTTGCGGCGCTGTAGCACTGATCGCGCCGGGCGGCATATCCGCCGTCGGTCAGATCGTGTTTTACTTTCGTGTCTGCCACCAGGAGCAGCAAGTCGGGGTTGTCGAACGGTATCTGCCTGTACTCACCGTTGCGGCAGTCCAGCAGCAGTGCGCGCCCGGGCTGGCCCATTACGCTGATGGCCTGGTCCATTATACCGCAAGGTGTGCCCGCGAATTCGTGCTCGGCTTTCTGGCAGATGAGGGCGAGTTCGTAATCGTCGATTTTTTTCCCGCTCGGCGCGAGCATTGCCAGTGCGGATGAGACCTCCAGCGACGCCGAAGACGAAAGCCCTCCGCCTATGGGCACGTCGCTGTCAAACAGGATATCCATGGCGGACAGTTCGACGCCGTTTTCGACCAGTCCGGCGGCGACGCCTTTGGGATAATTGGCCCATTGGGGCGAGCCCTTGACGATATCCGTATCGAGGTCGAACGATGCGGGGGTCCCTTCCTGCTGAACCGACGCGAGGTTCACCGTTCGCCCGTCAGTGGGCGCAAATGCCGCCAGCGTGTACCTGTCAATGGCGATCGGCAGGACGAAACCGTCGTTGTAGTCGGTATGTTCGCCAATGAGATTCACGCGTCCCGGGGCGCGGACCACACCGCTCGCCTTCCGGCCGTAATGCTTGCTGAAACGCTTTCGTATGTCTCCGATTGGTTGGGTCATGTGCTCTAATCCTTTATTGAAAACGTAATAAGTTTATCCAGTGCCCTGGCTGCTGCGCCTGAGTCTATTGACTCGGCGGCTTTTTTGAGGCCCGATTGCATATCGTCGGTTTTTCCGGCGACGAACAGTCCGGCCGCCGCGTTGATCAGCACGATATCGCGGGCGGGACCGCTTTTTCCGCCGAGAACGGACCGGATAACTTCGGCGGAAGCTTCCGGTGAATCTACGAGCAGGTCGTCCATTACCGCCCGGGCGATACCGAAGTCCTCGGGCGTTATTCTCTTCGTGGTGACCCGATCGTCTTTGAACTGCGAAATCTGCGTTTCGGAAGTCGTCGATATTTCGTCCAGGCCGTCAGCGGCGTGGACAACCATAACGCGCTCGGCGCCGAGGTTTACCAGCACGCGGGCGATAGGTTCGGTCAGTTCATCGCTGACAACGCCCATAAGTTGCCTCCTGGCGCCAGCGGGATTGGTAAGCGGACCCAACACGTTGAAGATCGTGCGAACGCCGAGTTCCTTGCGCACGGGTCCGGCGTGCTTCATCGCCGGGTGGCATCGGCGGGCGTAGCAAAAACAGACTCCCGCCTGCTTGAGACACTCGGAGACGGCGAACTGTCCGGCGTCGAGATTCACTCCCAGCACCTCCAGCACGTCCGCCGACCCGCTCGATCGCGTGCTCGTCCGATTACCGTGTTTGGCGACCTTCGCCCCGGCGCCGGCGAGCACGAGTGCGACAGTTGTCGAGATATTAAACGTCTTGATGCCCGTTCCGCCCGTACCGCAGGTATCGATCGCGTCGAGACCGCCGGTGTCTATCTTCACCGCATGGTCCCGCATCGCCTGGGCGGCGGCGGTAATTTCATCGATAGTTTCACCCTTTGCAGCCAGCGCCGTCAGAACCGCCGCTATCTGCGCACCGGTCCACTGCCCGTCCATGATCTGCGTGAAGACCCAATAAGCCTGCTCGCGCGACATGTCTCCACCCGCGATAACCGCCGAGAGCAATTCGCCGTATACGAGATTTCCATCTGCCATTTTCGATTTCCTCACCGAAGTAATTCCATCTGGACTGCCTGAGATTATATGTTAAACTCGCCGCATCGCAATCGGCGCAAATTACAAAGATCGCAGAGGTTGTCCCGGATGGCTCAAGAGCAGCGCATTATTCGGTTCGCCGGAAACGTTCAGGGAGTTGGTTTCAGGTTCACCACCTGCCGCATAGCCGGTTCCTTCGAAGTGACCGGTTCCGTCCGCAACTGCCCCGACGGGAGCGTCGAGTGCATCGTCGAAGGGCGGGCGGATGAAATCGAGGCGTTTCTTGCGGCGGTGGAAGACCGGATGGGCCATTTCATTTTCGATCGCACGCAGGTCTCGGCGCCGCACACCGGGCGGTTCCCGGGTTTCGGCGTGACGTACTGACCGGCGCCCTAACGCAATCTGCTCTTTGGAGAATACTTGCACAGACCTCTATTGAATGGTTTTTCGGCATTGACAACTCTGTGGATAAAATCTCGGAACTTACCGGCTGCGGCACCCCAGTCGCTGCAAGCGTCGAGCTTGGCGAGCACCTTTGATTTGGGCAGTTTGCTGCGATAAGTCAGATCGAAGGCCTCCTTTATCTGGCGGTGATCCTCGCTGCTGATGTACTCGGCCCGGCGGAGCCCGACGGAATTCAGCCCGACAAGCACGTTTACCCCCTCAGCCAGAAGGCAATACGGAGGAACGTGGCAGCTTGCGCCGGCCATACCCTGTGTCATCACCATTTCGCCAATCCAGGTAAACTGGTGTATCATAACGCCGCCGGAGAGAATCACACGCGGGGCGATCTGCGCGTAACCGGCAAGTGCGACATTGTTGGCGAAGATGACCCTGTCCTGAATGACAGCATTGTGTCCGGCATGGGAGTTCGCCATCCACATGGTGTTGTTTCCAACGATCGTGACGTTACCGTCGCCGGTGGCGCGGCTTATCGTAACGCCCTCGCGGAACTCGTTATTATCGCCGATTTGCAGATAACTTATCGTACCGGGTTTTTGACCGTAATCCTGCGGGTCTCCGCCCAGGACCGCAAAGGGGTGTACCTGGTTGTTCTCGCCGATTCTGGTGTACCTGCGGATAATTGCGTGGGGATGGAGAACCGTACCACCGCCGATCCGGACATCACCTTCCACCACGGCGTAGGCGCCGATCTCCACCGCACCGTCGAGTTCGGCGGACGGATCAACGATCGCTGTCGGATGAATCTTCGACATTTTCCTGCTCCATCTGGCCGCGGGACACCGCTTCCACCACAACGAAAACATAGCCAACAAGGTCCAGACTGCTATAATAACCCCGTCCGGTCTAACCTGCAACAAGCTGACCGGACGAGAAAGCAACCTTATGACAGACGACACTACAATAGCAAACCTCGGCGACCTGCTTGCCCCGTACGCCCGGCGGTGCCGCGAACACCTGGACCGGTGGTTGATAGAACCAGGCGTACCCCCAGAGCTTGCCGTCGCGATGCGCTATTGCGTGATGAACGGAGGCAAACGACTGCGGCCCGGACTGGTCCAGATGGCCGCCGAGACCGGAACCCGCGAGAATCCGGAACTCACCGCCCGCGCAGCCGTCGCCGTCGAACTGGTGCATTGCTACAGCCTGGTGCATGACGACCTCCCGTCAATGGACGACGACACGCTCCGCCGCGGAAGACCCACCGCCCACGTTCAGTTCGGTGAAGCCATGGCCATTCTGGCCGGTGACGCATTGCTGACGCGAGCGATCAGTGTGCTGACCGAAAGCGGACAACCGCGATCGGCGGTTTTGGTTGGGGAACTCGCGCGAGGCGCCGGTCCGGCGGGCATGATAGCCGGACAGGTCGCCGACATGAAACTCTGCGACGTGCCCGAAGGCCTGGAGGGCATTACGTACATTCACACGCGCAAAACCGCTGCTCTGCTCAGGGCGTCAAGCGCCATGGGCGGTATTTCCGCGGACCTGCCCGATCGGGATATCGAGGCGTTGGGTCAATACGGACAGGCGCTGGGCCTGGCGTTTCAGTTGTTCGATGACGTGCTGGACGTTACCGGAGACGCCGGGGTGTTGGGCAAGACCCCTGGCAAAGACGCCGGGACGGACAAACGAACGATCGTAGCCCAGTTAGGACTCGATGCAGCCCGCAAACTCGGTAAGGACCTGAGCGACCAGGCGATTGCGGCGCTGGACAGATTCGGACCGCGCGCGGAGAAACTCGTGCAACTGGCCTCCCTGCTGACCGATCGAACGCACTAACCGAAAAAACCAGGCGCACCCTCCCCCCATCCGATCGCGTATGATATATTGCAGTGGCGCGCCAACACCGTCGGGGCGACAAAGCAAACACCCCGGAAACCCGAACTTTCAAACGAACGATTCAACGATATGGAACCTGACAAACTGCTCGAAAGCATAATTTCACCAAACCAGCTTCGCGACCTGTCTTACTCTGATTTGAGCCGCCTGGCCGACGAACTGCGGGACCGGATCATCCGTGTCGTCGCCGCGAGCGGAGGGCATCTGGCCAGCAACCTCGGTGTGGCCGAATTGGCCATCGCCCTGCATTACGTATTTGATTTCTCGCACGATCGCCTGTTGTGGGACGTGGGGCATCAGTGCTATGCGCACAAGCTGTTGACCGGGAGAAATGACCGGTTCGACACGTTGCGACAGAACGGTGGGCTGAGCGGTTTCCCCTCACCGGACGAAAGCCCCTACGACCTGTTCGCCACCGGGCACGCCGGTACGGCTATTTCGACGGCGATTGGTCTGGCCTGGTCAGACCGGTTCGACGGGCTTGACACCAATGTGGTAGCCGTCGTCGGGGACGCGAGCATGGCAAACGGTATGTCTCTGGAAGGGCTCAACAACCTCGCGGCGCTCAAACGCCAGTTCCTGGTGGTTCTAAATGACAACTCGATGGCGATAGACCGCACGCGAGGCGGTTTGGCTTACGCGCTTGACCGCGTCAGGCTTACCGACGCCTACACCGGCCTGAAGCATTCCACGGAGAACATTCTGCAATATCTTCCTCTTGGCGACGAGATAACCGACGCGATTCGAAGCATAAAAGCCGGACTGAAGACCACCATCCACGGGCGCCAGATTTTCGAGGCGCTGGGCCTGGGTTATTTCGGTCCGGTCGACGGGCACAACATCCCCGACCTCATCAGGGTGCTTAGGCGCCTGGCGAAGGTCGATTCTCCGGTAATCCTCCACGTCAATACCGTCAAAGGGCGAGGTTGCCAGTACGCCGTTGAAGACCCCCGCCGCTTCCACAGCCCCTCGGCGTTCGACGCGAGCAACGGAAAGGACGTCTCGCAACCCAAGCGCCGACCCACTTGGACCGAAGCATTCGCCGATACAATCGTTCAGGTCGGTCGGGAAAACCCCAAGGTCGTCGCCATCACCGCGGCAATGCCGGACGGAACGGGGCTTGTCAAGTTCCGAGAGGAATTCCCGGATCGATACGTTGACGTGGGAATCAACGAGTCGCACGCGGTGGCAATGGCGGCCGGTATGGCCAAAACAGGCATGAGACCGGTGGTGGCGGTTTACTCGACCTTCATGCAGCGGGCGATGGACCAGATATTCCACGATGTCTGCCTGCAGGGACTGGGCGTTGTCCTGTGCATGGACCGGGCGGGACTTGTAGGCTCTGACGGTGCGGTCCATCATGGAACGATGGATGTGACGATGCTGCGGGCCATGCCGGGGATAACGCTGATGGCGCCGGCGGACCAGGCCGAACTGCACGCCGCACTGGCGCTGGCGGTGTCGCTGGACGGACCGTCCGCCATCAGATACCCTCGCGACGAAACGCCCGAGGACCTGGACGGTAAATGTCCGGAATTCAAACCGGGAAAGGCGCGTGTCCTGGCCGAAGGAACCGACGGAACGTTCCTGTGCTACGGAGCGATCCTTAAAACCGCACTGTCCGCCAGGCAACAGTTGAGCGATCGGGGCCTGTCGATAGGCCTGGTCAACGCTCGATTCGCCAAACCGCTGGATGAGGAACTGATTGGCGAGATTATCGCAGCGGGCAAACCATTGGTAATCTGCGAAGACCACGCTGCAATCGGCGGTTTCGGATCGGCCGTCCTGGAAGCTGCGACCGCCCTGAACCTGAACGCCGAGAACGTTCACCTGCTCGGACTACCGGATCATTTCATACCCCACGCATCACGACGCGAGCAGTTGGCCCATGCAGGACTGGACGCCGATCACCTGGCCTCGACGCTCGAGAAAACGATCGACAATCCCCCGCAAGGTTAACCGATGAATACCCACCCCGACCGACTGGGACCGAAAGAGTTGGTGATTGTCCCGGAGGGCGGTACAATTATCGAGCGGTCCGGCTGCGGTCGACTGCCCGGCGACGGCGGGAAATCATGGAAAACAGGAATGTAACAATGCAACGATGTTGTGAGATAGTCATTGTCGGTCTGCTTGCCTGCATGGTTGTCCAATGCGCCGCCAAGGCGCCGCCTGCACGCCGGAACAGGACCGAGCGCAAGACCAGGAAGAAACCCAGAGTCAAGAAAGCCCGCAAGAGCAAATCCAAATCGGTTCCTCCCAGCGCGATCGAGACCAACACGCCCAAGTCGCTTCGCCTGGCGATCGGCGATCTGGTCGGAACGTTCGGAGAAAAGTATCCCAAGGGCGGTGAGTATCTGAAGCGTCTGGACGCCCTCGAAGCGCGCCTGGCGGTCGATGACCCCGCAGCCCGGACGGCATTGGAAGCCCTGGCCGGCGAAGCGCTGCTGGCCAACCCCCTGCTCGCTTTCGACAAGCTTATCGTTCGCCGCACCGTCGACCTCGGCCTGCCGGCTAACTGGCAGAGCAATTCGAGCCTCCGCAAGTCCAACTACGACAACGAGATCGCCACGCTATCACCGGTGAATCCGAAAGGCAAGCTCACCACGCTGCACCGTCCGGAACGCACCGGCGACTTCGTGGGCGATATCGATCTCCACTTCGATGCGGGCAAGATGCTGTTTTCCCGATCCGAGGCCTCCAGGTGGAGCATTTGCGAGATCAAGACCGATGGCTCGGGCCTGCGCAAATTGCCCCTCATCACTACAAAAGGCGTCGACAATTACGACGCGTGCTACCTCCCCGACGAAAACATCATCTTCACTTCAACGGCCGCGATGACCGGCGTGCCTTGCGTGGGCGGGTCGTCGCCGGTGACAAACCTCTATCGCCTCGATACCGCCTCGGGCGACATCCGCCGCCTGACCTTCGAGCAGGACC
>Ga0180429_10002894_pt1 | contig 14028 bp, 11 predicted proteins | sample SS_ome_FD_132428 | JGI IMG/M metagenome (GOLD analysis project Ga0180429, IMG submission 132428) | Hypersaline lake sediment archaeal communities from the Salton Sea, California, USA - SS_1_S_1 metaG | ecosystem: Environmental > Aquatic > Non-marine Saline and Alkaline > Hypersaline > Sediment ...
CAGGAAACGAGTTTGGTCTCTCTGGTTACCTCTTTGCCCACCGAAGCCCCGGTGGAAGATCAACAGATCGATGCCTGGTTGCAAAGCCTGGCGGGGCAGCGTCCTGCGAATGAAATCGACAAGCTGCGTCAGGCTATCACTGAGGCGCGACGGGCTCATCGTGGCCAGGTCCTCGTTGATGGCATGGATCGCCTGTTGGCGCTGCTGCACACCGCGGATACCCTTAACCGTCTCAAGCTCGATTCCGAAACGCTGATTGCCGCCATTTTGTCTGAGTTGCCGGGGCAGGGCGGCTACGACCCCGATACCATCGAGGCCCGCTATGGCAAGGCGGTGCTGCGCATGGTGGAACAGGTGGCTCGCATTCGCGAGATCTCGGCCAGTGGGACACATGACGAGCAGCAGGATATAGAGAAACTGCGTCGCCTGTTGCTGGGTATTGCTGGTGACGTTCGTTCGATCCTGGTGTTGTTGGCCAAGCGTTTGCGATTGATGCGCCGACTCAAATATGTTCCCGAAGATATCCAGAAGACCATCGCGCGGGAAACCCGTCATATCCATGCTCCGCTGGCCAATCGCCTTGGCGTCTGGCAGGTCAAATGGGAGTTGGAGGACCTTTGCCTGCGCTTCCTGCAGCCGGAAAAGTACAAGGAATTGGCGAAGAAGCTCGATGGCAAGCGACGTGAACGCGAGGAATTTGTGGCCAGCGTGGTGTCGCGCCTGGAAAGGATGTGCGAGGCGGAAGAGATCGATGCCGAGGTGACCGGGCGGCCAAAGCACATTTACAGCATCTGGAACAAGATGCAGCGGAAGAACCTGGATTTTGAGCAGGTATTCGATGTGCGCGCGGTGCGCGTGCTGGTGGACACGGTGGCCGAGTGCTACGAGGTGCTTGGCATGGCGCATGGCCAGTGGCGCCCGGTGCCAGGTGAGTTCGACGACTATATTGCTCATCCAAAACCCAACGGCTACCAGTCGCTACATACTGCGGTGGTGGGGGACGATGGGCGGCCCTTGGAAATCCAGGTACGCACCCGTGATATGCACGAGCATGCCGAGCGCGGGGTTGCGGCGCATTGGCGTTACAAGGAAAACGACCAGCAGGACGATGAGCTGGAGCGACGCATCGAGTGGATGCGGACCTGGCTGGAGCAGCAGGACGAAGGCTCGAGCGATATTTTCGAGCTTGAGAGCGAAGGGGAATTCGAGGCCCGGCGAATCTACGTGCTGACGCCGCAGAACAAGGTTGTGGAACTGCCCACCGGGGCCACGCCAATCGATTTTGCCTACGCGATCCATACCTCGGTGGGGCATCGTTGCCGTGGTGCCAAGGTCAATGGCCGTATCGTGCCTTTGTCGGCGGCACTCAGCAGTGGCGATAGCGTGGAGATTATTACTGTCAAGGAAGGTGGTCCCAGCCGCGACTGGTTGAATCCGCATGGTGGCTATGTGACAACCTCGCGTGCGCGTAACCGCATCCGCCATTGGTTCAAGCAGCAGGATCACGATCAGCACGTGCACATCGGGCGTGAGGCGCTGGATCGCGAGGTGCGCCGTTTGAGCGTGGCCAAGCCGGATTTGGAAGGGCTGGCAAAGCACTTCAGTTTTCACCGTGCAGAGGACCTCCTGGCGGCAATCGGTCAGGGTGAGGTTTCGGCTATTCAGGTGGCCAACGTCCAACTGGCGCGAGAGCACCCAAAAGAACATCGTGACGCGGATGCCGAAATCCGTGAGAAGGTCCGCAAGAAAGTTGCCTCCAAGCATGCTTCATCCGGCGCCGTGGTGGTACACGGTGTCGGTGACCTGATGACCCAGATGGCGCGGTGCTGCAAGCCGGTGCCGTTTGATCCCATCATTGGCTATATCACCCGTGGCCGGGGTGTCACCATCCATCGCCAGGATTGCAAAATGATCCATCGCATGGACGATGAGAATCGTGCTCGGCTGATTGATGTCGTTTGGGCAGAGGGCCAGGAACAATCACGTTTTATGGTCGATATTCAGGTCATTGCACATGATCGAAAAGGTCTGTTGCGGGATATCTCCTCGGTGTTCGCGAACACGGAAATGGATGTACTGGGTGTCAATACCCAGACCGATAGGCGGAATGAGCGGGCAAGTATGCGTTTCACCGTAGAGGTAAATGACATGAACCAGCTCAGCCGCGTGATGGGGCAGTTGGCCCAGATTCCGGACGTGGATGACGTGCGGCGCCAGTTGTAGCCCGGTGGATATGAGCCGAAAGCAAGGGGTATCCTTGCGCCTTTCAGGCACAGGTATTTCACGAGGGCGGCATGTTGATTGAACGGGCAGGGCAACTGATCAGACGACAACATGCCTCTGCTTACCGTTTGGCGGTACTGGGGTTTGCAGCGTTGCTGGGACTGAGCGGCTGTTACCAGGCGTTCGTAAAGCCCTATGGGCACGTGGCGCGCGATGATGATCCCGTGCGTGCGGATGGCAAACCTGTTGTCATGCCGCCAAATGCGCCTTCGATCCTGAATGGATTCGCTGCCAGGCCCCAGTTCTACGAAGACCCAGTGGGTCACCGGGCCATCGATATTGTCGGTCCAATCGGTACCCCGGTATTGGCTGCGGCCTCTGGCGTGGTGATCGAATCCTACTTTGAGCCCATGTACGGCAACAATGTGCTTATCGATCACGGTGTTGATGAGCAGGGGCGTTTCGTCCGCAGCAGATACCTGCATTTGTATGAACGTCTGGTTGAAAAGGGTGACAGGGTCAGCAGGGGGGATGAGATTGGCCGCCTTGGTGACACGGGCGCATTGGCAAAATTTTTACCACATCTGCATTTCGAAATACTCTTGGCGGAGGTTCGGGACCAGTATCCCTACGAAACGCACAACCCGCACAAGTTCTGGATGAAGGGTCCGGGGATCGTCACCTGCTTTAACAGCGGCCAGCATTATCCCGAAACAGCATTCCGCATTGTTTACCCCGTACCCTGCAAAGGTGTTCCTTTCAGGTAGCAGATTTTGCCTCAGGTCGTTAAACTAAGCGGCGGATTTCCCAAGAAAAATTATTTTTATAAAAGGTCGGGGTAACCAGTAACTGCCCGAGGTTGCTGAAGTGTGCCGACACGATGACAGGAGGAGTTCCTGAAGGGTGATTCGCTTCATGTCAACAACTTTGACATGAAACTATTCTTATTGCTTGAATTTACAGGAATTTCTAAATGGCTTTACAACGCACGATTTCAATCATCAAGCCCGACGCGGTTGCGAAAAACGTGATTGGTGACATTTACAATCGTTTTGAGAACGCGGGGTTGAAGATTGTTGCAGCCAAGATGCTTCACCTGACGGAAGAGCAGGCGGGTGAGTTTTACGCGGTACACAAGGAACGCCCCTTTTTCGGCGAACTGGTTGCTTTTATGACGTCCGGTCCTGTCATGGTGCAGGTTCTGGAGGGCGAAGATGCCATTGCCAAGAACCGCGAGTTGATGGGCGCAACCAACCCGGCGGAAGCTGCTGCAGGCACCATTCGTGCCGATCACGCCAAGACCGTGGACGAAAACGCCGTACACGGTTCGGATGGTGAGGATACGGCGGCCGTCGAAATTGCCTTCTTCTTCCCGGAAGGCGTGTGTGAACGCACCCGCTGAGGTCAACGATATGGGTGAGCCATCCAAAACCAACCTGCTGGACCTCGACATCAAGGGCATGGAATCCCTTGCGGTTGAGCTGGGTGGCAAGCCCTTTCATGGTCGCAATCTGCTGAAGTGGATACACAAGCACGGTGTGACTGACTTCGAACGGATGACTGACCTGTCCAAGAACCTGCGTGAACAATTGCAGGACAGGACAGAAATCGTGATTCCGGAAATCGTCTTCGAGCAACCCTCGCTGGACGGCACCACCAAGTGGGTGCTGGAGCTGGCAGACGGCCAGAGAATTGAGACGGTCTCCATCCCTGACGGCGATCGCACCACCATCTGTGTCTCATCGCAGGTGGGTTGTGCGCTCGATTGCTCTTTTTGCTCTACCGCGCAGCAAGGCTTCAATCGGAATCTGACCACGGGGGAAATTATCGGCCAGGTGTGGCAGGCGACGCGCGAACTGGGTCAGCCGCCCAGCAATGTCGTCATGATGGGAATGGGTGAACCACTTGCCAATTTCGATGCAGTGGTCACGGCCATGGACCTGATGATGGAAGACCTGGCCTACATGATATCCAAGACCCGCGTGACGCTGAGTACCTCCGGGGTCGTTCCCGCGCTGAACCGTCTGCGTGAGGTCAGTAATGTCAGCCTGGCCGTATCGCTACATGCGCCGGACAACGAGCTTCGCGATGAACTGGTGCCAATCAACCAGAAATACCCACTGGAAGAGCTTATCCCTGCTTGCAAGGCTTACATCGCCGGTGACAAACGTCGCAAGGTTACCTGGGAGTACGTGATGCTCGATGGCGTAAACGACAGTATCTCGCACGCCAAGGCGCTGATACGTCTGCTGCAAGGCGTTCCTTCCAAGGTGAACCTGATTCCGTTCAACCCGTTTCCAGGCACAAATTACAAGACCTCATCCCAGGAACGCATCGAGGCTTTTCGCGATCGTCTGGTTCGCGCCGGAATCATTACGATCACGCGCAAGACCCGGGGTGATGATATCGATGCAGCCTGTGGGCAGTTGGTAGGCAAGGTCAGAGATCGTAGTCGGCGCCAACTGCGGCGTGACAACAGCCAGGGATCCAGGGTGGCCAGTTGATGAAAAAGTTGTTTTATATCCTGTTGCTGTCTACTGCCGCTTCGCTTGTCCTGAATGGCTGCCAAAGCAACAGTAGCAGGCCTGATTCGGCGGATGACAGAACCGGAGAACTGGGTTCACCGGTAAAACGGGCCAGTGCCGCCATTATCTACGTCGATCTTGGGACGGCTTATCTCCAGGAAGGTAATCTCGGAGAGGCGTTCAAAAATGCGCGTAAGGCTGTGCTCATCGATTCCAAGCTGGCATCTGGGCACAACCTGCTGGGCGTTGTGCACCAAAGGCTGGGTCAACGCGCCAAGGCGCGTGAACACTTGGAGCGTGCTGTTTCGTTGGAGCCACGCAACCCCTACGCATTGAATGCCTTGGGATCCTTCGTCTGCGAGGAAGGTGACTACGCCGACGCGGCAGGATACTTCGAGCGGGCCCTGGCCAACCCGCTTTACCCGACCCCATGGGTGGCTGCGCACAATGCCGGGCAATGTGCGGAACGCGCGGGTCAGATGGATAAGGCCGAGAGCTACTACCGCAATGCGCTGCGTGCCAACCCGCGCTTTGCGCCCTCGTTGCTGCGTATGGCACAGATCAGTTTTGACACTGACAACTATCTTTCAGCACGTGCCTACTTGCAGAGATACGCCCAGGTGGCGCCACACACGGCGGAGAGCCTGTGGTTGGGTCTGCGGACTGAAAGGTATCTGGGAGACAAAGACCAGGTGGCCAGTTACCGTCTAAAGCTCCGGGCACAGTTCCCGGATTCCGAGCAGGCCAAATTCCTCCAGGAGGCCGAATGATATGAATGCCTTGATCGCAGAAAAAGACGCGTCCGATGTCGTCGAGTTTCGAGCCCCTGGGCCTGGCGAGCGATTGCGCAGCGCTCGGGTCAGCAAAGACATGGATATCCGGAAAATTGCGGACAAGCTGCACCTGACTACGGACATGGTGGATGCCCTGGAGCGTGATGACTACGCGGAGCTGCCGGCGCGTGTGTTCGTGCGTGGTTATGTACGGAACTACGCCCGCCTTGTAGAGCTTCCCACCGAGTCGATCATGCAGCAGTTCGATGAGCTCTGGCCGGAAGATGAAACAGCGGTAAAGATAGACCGGGCGCCACGACTGGCTGCTGATCCCCGTCCGGGGAGTAGCTGGTCCAGGGTGGTTACCTGGTTGTTGTTGCTGCTTGTCTTAGGTTTGTTCCTGATGTGGTGGCAAGGTTACCTGGACCGTTTTACCCAGAATTCGGCCGCTAACGGTGGCGGTGCTGAACAGCTGCCGCCCGCGGATGTGGCAGAGAACCCCACGGGACTGACGTTACCGCCGGCACCTCCGGCGACTCCGCAGCCAGAGACTGCAATAGCCTCGCAAGGTGACAACCTGTTGGCGCTTCCGCCGGTCGCGCCTGAAGCGATCGAAGCTGCAAGCAGCACGACATCCTCAGCTGTCGCGGATACGGCGCAACCTCCGCCCGCGCCAACGCTGCTTTCTGCTGACCAGGTAGAGGCGAGTGTCCCAGAACTTTCCCGGTCTGTGGAAACTGAGAGCGCTCAACCTGAGTCTCAGGCAATCCAGGCAACGCAGGCGCTACCGTCTTCGGAGCCTCAGCAGATAGCCGAACAGTCTGCACCGGTGGAACCGGCAGTGGAGCAGGGCGTGCTGGTGACCTTTAACGACGACTGTTGGGTGGATATCCGTGGCAGCAATCGCAGCTTCAAGCTGTTCGGGACCATGCGTGAAGGTACTCAGAGAAAGCTGGGCGGGCAGGGTCCGTACAAGTTCGTGCTTGGCAATGCGTCCGCGGTAGAAGTGCTGGTGGATGGCAAGCCTTTTGATCTTGCGCCCCATACCAAGGACAATGTCGCCCGCTTCAGCATTTCGCCCTGACCTGGTCTGATCCGCGCTGCCCGGCAACTCGCGCGACATTCATCGGGGCTTTTCGGACTTTTCTGCCCATCCCATAGCGGATGGGCTTTGTGGTTTAACTGAACAGAACAATGGCAAAAAATATTCAGGCGATTCGCGGCATGCACGATCTGCTGCCCGATCAGTCACCCCGCTGGCAGTTCCTTGAGCGGTGCGTGCGCGACGTGTTGTCGCGGTACGGCTACCAGGAGATTCGCATGCCGATTGTCGAGTCGACGGATTTGTTCAAGCGTTCGATCGGAGAGGTTACCGATATCGTCGAAAAGGAAATGTACACGTTCGACGATCGAAATGGCGACAGTCTCACGCTTCGCCCGGAGGGTACGGCCGGTTGTGTGCGCGCGGCATTGGAGCATGGTCTGTTGCACAACCAGACCCAACGTCTGTGGTACCAGGGGCCAATGTTCCGTCACGAGCGCCCGCAAAAAGGCCGGTATCGCCAATTTCACCAGATTGGGGTGGAATCCTACGGCATGCCGGGGCCAGATATTGATGCTGAATTGATCCTGATGACCGCGCGGCTGTGGAAGGAGTTGGGCATCGACGGCCTGGAGTTGCAAATCAACACGCTGGGCAGCAGTGAAGAGCGGGCCGTGTACCGGGATGAATTGGTGACTTATTTTTCTGCGCACCATGACCAGTTGGATGAAGACAGCCGACGCCGTCTCGATTCCAACCCCTTGCGGATACTCGATACCAAGAACCCGGACATGGCTGAGCTGGTTGCCGGTGCGCCCACCCTGGAGGCCTATCTCGGCGAGGAATCCAAAAACCATTTCCAGACCATCTGCAGTGTCCTGGATGAGGCGGGTGTCGGTTATGTGATCAATCCGCGCCTGGTGCGTGGCCTGGATTATTATTCACGCACGGTATTCGAATGGGTAACCGATCTGCTAGGCGCACAGGGCACCGTATGCGCCGGTGGCCGCTACGATGGCCTGGTAACCCAGTTGGGAGGTCGAGCCACTCCCGCAGTGGGTTTTGCGATGGGCGTTGAGCGCCTGGTTGCGGTGCTTGAAGAGCTGGACAGGGTGCAGCTGCCGGCGCGCGCGGATGCCTACCTGGTGCTGGTCGGCGAAAGTGCCCAGCATGCCGGGCTTTCTCTTGCGGAACAGTTGCGTGATTCACTGCCCGGGCTGAGATTGATCAGCCACTGCGGTGGAGGTAGCTTCAAATCACAGTTCAAAAAGGCAGACAAGAGTGGCGCGTTGCTGGCCCTGATCGTTGGCGAAGACGAACTGGCCGCCGGCAGTGTCGGGGTGAAGTACCTGCGGGAAGATCTTGAACAGGATACCGTTAAGCTTAATCAGCTGGCCGATTATCTGGCCGCTTATCTGAAAAAACAAACCGAGGATTGACAGTCATGAGTTCTTATCTGTCAGAAGACGAACAGGTCGAAGCGCTAAAGAAATGGTGGAAAGAAAACGGCAAATCCGTGGTGTCCGGTACTGTGCTTGGCTTTGCCATCATTTTCGGCTGGCAGGGCTGGAGTAGCTACCAGACCCAGCAGGGTGAGCAGGCTTCGATTCTGTACACCAACATGGAGAACCACTTGGCTGCGGGCAACATCGACCAGGGCATCGAAAGCGCAAAGCGCTTGATCGGTGAAAGTTCTGGCAGTGTTTACGCCACGTTTGCTGCCTTGCAACTGGCCAAGGTTTCTTATGACAAGGGCGAGAAAACCGCCGCGCAATCACATCTCCAATGGGCCATGGATAATGCGCCTGACGAAGCACTTTCCGCGCTGGCTCGCCTGCGCCTGGCGCGCCTGCTGGTGGATATGGAGCAGTGGGACGCAGCCAAGGGCCTGGTGGATGCGGCGGGTAGCGTGCTACCGGGTGAGTTTGCCCAGCTGAGCGGGGATATTGCGGTGCAAAGCGGTGACCTCGAAGCGGCCCGTGCCGCCTACCGCCGGGCGCTTGACGCGGGGGTTGAGAACGCCGACCTGGTTCGCATGAAGCTGGTCGACATCGGTGGCGATGGAGCAACCTCGTGAACCTGTATGGCATTCAGCGCCCGCTGATTGTTGTGGCCGCGCTGCTTCTGCTCGGCGGTTGCAGCTCTGTCACTGAGATGATCTCGCCCTCGGAAATCGACCCGCCGGCAGAACTGCAGGATATCGAGGAACTGGTGTCAGCCAGCACCCGCTGGACGTATGACACGGGTGTCGGAGCTGATGAGCAGCATTTGAACCTGGCGCCAGTCTATAAAGACGGTCGATTGTTCGTGGCGGATGCCGAAGGGGAGGTGACGGCACTGCAAGCCGATAACGGCCGCACTGTCTGGTCAGTGAATCTTGATATTCAGGCTTCCGGTGGTCCGGGCTTGGGCGAAGGGCTGGTGCTGATCGGTTCTCGCGATGCCGAAGTCGTGGCGATGAACGCGGAGAACGGTACGGAGCTTTGGCGTACGCGTGTCAGCAGCGAGGTGCTCGCAGCACCGGTGGCCGCCAATGGCCGTGTGGTTGTGCGTACAATCGACGGAAAGGTGGTCGGTCTGGATGCTGCCAACGGCGAGCAGAAATGGATTTACCAGCGTGAAATTCCTGTTTTGACTCTGCGTGGCACCAGCGCGCCGGTGGTCAGCGGCACTGCCGTGCTGTGTGGCATGGCCGGTGGCAAGCTGGTGGCGCTGGACATCGTGTCCGGCGATCTGCTGTGGGAGGCGACGATTGCGGTGCCGACGGGGCGTTCCGAGCTGGAGCGACTTGCTGATATTGATGGCGATCCGCTTTTGACCGATGGGATTATCTACGTGGCAACCTACCAAGGCGAAATTGCAGCCTTGGCGGAACGCTCCGGTTCCATGCTCTGGCGACGCAAGTTCTCCTCATACAGCGGCATGGCGGCCGACCGCTACAACGTCTACGCAAGCGACTCGGAGGGCTTGGTATGGGCCCTCGATGCGGACAACGCCACGGCCCGCTGGAAACAGGATGGTTTGCGCAACCGCAGCCTGTCCAGCGTAGCGGTGGTCGGCAATGTTGTCGCTGTGGGGGATTTTGAGGGTTACGTACACTTCCTTTCCACCGACGATGGTAGCCTGCTGGGGCGGACAAGCGTGGGTAGCGCGCCGATCACACGCGGCATGCTCGTGGTTGGCGATACGCTTTATGTGCAGGCTGACGATGGCGATCTTGCGGCCCTGAGCCTTAGCAATACCCGCTGATGCTTCCTGTTATCGCCTTGGTCGGTCGCCCCAATGTGGGCAAGTCCACGCTGTTCAATCGGCTTACCCGCAGCCGAGATGCGCTTGTCGCGGACCAGCCAGGCCTGACCCGGGATCGTAAGTACGGGGTAGGCGAGATCGGAAAGCACCCCTACGTGGTGGTTGATACTGGTGGCATAAGCGGTGACAAGGACGGCGTGGATGTGCTGATGGAGCAGCAGGTTGCTGCCGCGATCGGAGAGGCGGATCACCTGGTATTCCTGCTCGATGGCAAAGATGGCCTTACTGCCGGTGATGAGATCATCGCTGAGCAGTTACGTCGTACCGGCAAGCCCATTACGGTGGCTGTCAACAAGAGTGAGAATCTCGATAAGGCGACTGCCGGAGCAGAATTCTACGCGCTTGGCCTGGGAGACCCGTATGCCATAGCTGCGGCGCATGGTCGCGGCATCAAGCATCTGATCAACTCGGTGCTGGAAAGCCTGGGCCTGGATCTGCAGGTTCCGGACGAAGCTGAAGATGCCACCCGGCAGGAAGCGAAGGGCGTGGAGATTGCCGTGGTAGGGAGGCCTAATGTAGGTAAATCCACCCTCGTGAATCGACTGCTCGGCGAAGAGCGCGTGGTCGCGTTTGATCGGCCCGGCACCACCCGGGATGCGATTGCCATCCCTTTCGAACACCAGGGGCGCCAGTACACGCTGATCGATACAGCCGGGGTCCGCCGTCGTGCACGTATCAACGAGGCCATCGAGAAGTTCAGCGTTATCAAAACGCTGCAGGCGATGGAACAGGCGAACGTGGTCATGCTGGTGCTGGATGCCCACCAGGGCATCAGTGAGCAGGACGCCGGACTTGCCGGACACGTGCTGGAAAGTGGGCGGGCGCTGGTGGTCGCGATCAACAAGTGGGATGGCCTGGAGAAAGACGAGCGGGAACACATCAAGTCAGAAATGATGCGTCGTCTGCCATTCTTGGGTTTTGCGGACTGGAAGTTCATCTCGGCGCGCCATGGCACGGGTGTTGGTCATCTCATGGAGGCTGTCGATGTGGCATACAAGGCGGCGATGATCGACATGCGGACCCCGGAGCTGACCCGGGTCCTCGAGGAAGCCGTCATGGAACATCAGCCTCCGCTGGTTCAGGGCCGTCGCATCAAGTTGCGCTATGCCCACCAGGGTGGCAAGAATCCGCCGATTATCGTGATCCACGGTAACCAGACTGAGAAAGTTCCTGCGTCATACCAGCGTTACCTGGCCAATCGTTACCGTGAGGCTTTTGACCTGCACGGGACTCCGCTGCGTATTGAGTTCCGGACGGGAGAAAATCCCTACCAGGGGCGCAAGAACAAGCTCACGAAGCGTCAGCAGGAGAAGCGCCGACGCATGATGAAGCACGTGCGAAAATCCAAATAGCGCTGCCTTTCGCACTTTTTGTCTGGTTGCACGGCTCAGGATGTCTGCTTGCCTTTGACGGTGGCTTGGATTCGACCTTTTGCCAGGCGAATGGTCAGCTCCATATCGATGCAAACCTGCTCGGCCTGGGTGATGACGCTGCCGTCTGCGAGGCTGGTGATGCTGTAACCGCGTTCCAGCGTGGCAAGCGGGCTGATGGCGTTTAGCTCGCGCACACGCGCCGCCAGACGCTCTCTTTTCTCCTTGATACTCCGCTGAATTGCCTGTTTCAGTCTGCCCTGCACTTGTTGAAGACGAGGTTCGAGATTCCGCAAGCGCGCCATCGGGTGCTGCGCGAGCAAGCGGGTCCGGCGCTGTTTCAGTGCCTCTCGTTGACGTGAGACAAGATGCTGCATCTGCCGGATCAGACGCAACTGCAATTCGTCCAGGCGCTGCTGCTGTTGTTGTAGTTTGATTCCCGGGTGCTGGCGCCTCAGACGTGAGTCCAAGCGATTCAACAGCTGCGTTGCTTGGCGTAACTGAGCAGCCTGCTGCTGGAGAAGGCGGTTCTGAAACTGGGCAAACCGACGTTGCAGTTCTTCGCTATCCGGGCTGACCAGTTCGGCTGCGGCCGAGGGAGTGGGTGCGCGCCGGTCAGCGACGAAGTCGGCAATCGTAAAATCAATTTCGTGCCCGACAGCAGAGACGATGGGTATGGGGGCGGCGGCAATGCTGCGGGCCAGGGCTTCGTCATTGAATGCGGCGAGATCTTCCAGGGATCCCCCACCACGAGTCAGTATCAACACGTCGTCGACGTTGCGTTGGAATGCCAGTTCCAGGGCCTGACCGAGTTCGCGTGCCGCACCGGCGCCCTGAACGCTGCTTGGGTAGATGGTCACAATGGCGCTAGGGAAACGGCGCTTCAGTACCTGCAGTACGTCTCGCACGGCTGCGCCACTGGGTGAACTCACTACCCCGATGCGCTGCGGGTAGGTGGGTAGCGCCTTCTTGAGCACAGCATCAAACAATCCTTCAGCCTGCAGTTTCTGTTTGAGCTGTTCAAATGCTGCCTGCAATGCTCCATCGCCGGCGGGTTCGAGATGCTCGATAATCAGTTGGCAATCACCGCGCGGTTCGTAAAGCGCGACGCGCGCACGGGCCAAGACTTTGCTGCCGTTTTCCGGCTGAAAACGCAACAGGTTGCGCTTGTTTCGAAACAAGGCGCAGCGAATCTGCGCCTGCGCATCCTTGAGGCTGAAGTACAGATGTCCAGAGCGGGGACTGGAAAGGTTGGATATTTCACCCTCAACCCACAGCAGTGGAAAGCTGCCTTCCAACACATGGCGCAGCTCGCTGTTGAGTCGGCTGATACTGTAGATGTCGCGGGATTGTGTCGTCATGCAAATAAAAAAGCCGGGCTGAGCCCGGCTTTGTTTGGCCTCGGCGAAACCCTCAGTATAAGTAACCCGGATTGCCAGCGCCTGCCTGTTCCCTGGCTTGGGCAACAGCCGCATGCCCTTGAGCTTCTGCTTTGGCAGCAAGCTTGGTGGCTGTTTCATAGTCACCCTTGGCAGCGGCAGCCTCGGCTTTCTTGAGCATCTTGCCGGTATCGCGCCACTCGTTCTTCAATGAACTGGCAGCTTTCTGCGCTTTTTTGGCATCGGCCAAGGCGGTTTCATAGTTGGCTTGGGCGGCGCTCTTGCCAGGCTTGCTTTCCTGGGTTTGACAGCCGCTCAACGCTATCAGGGAGGCGGCGGCGACGGCGATAATCAGGGATTTTTTCATGTGTTCTCCATCTTCTTTGAGTTCGAATGTGGTCGTCGAGAATCGTTATATTTTTTCGGGCGAGTGCCCCTTGTACTGATTACAGACGTTAACGTCCAGGATTTATTCCCCCGACGTCATCCTGCAAGGCTACCTGGAGGATGCCTAAATGCAAGATCTTGGTAGTTTACCGTGGGTGCGCTGAAACTTATAATAGGCGGCTATCTTTATACCCTTGCCCGGGAGTGCTGATGCGCCTTGCACAAGACCAGGAAGCCCTGACATTCGACGACGTGTTGCTGGTGCCGGCACGTTCCGACGTGCTGCCCAAAGACGTCAATCTTGCCACCCGCCTCACCCGCGATATCGAGCTGAATATTCCGCTGGTCTCTGCTGCCATGGATACTGTGACAGAGGCCCGCCTCGCCATTGCGATGGCGCTGGAGGGGGGGCTGGGTATCATCCACAAGAACATGGACGCGGAGGAGCAGGCGCGGCATGTGCGCAAGGTCAAGCGTTACGAGAGCGGCGTGATTCACGACCCGGTCACCGTGTCGCCCAACCTGAGCATCCGCGAGGTGATGGAGATTACCCGCAGGAACAAGATTTCCGGTGTGCCGGTCGTTGACGGCAGCGAACTGGTTGGCATCGTCACCAGCCGTGATCTTCGCTTCGAGACCCGCCTGGACGAAAAAGTCGCATCCATCATGACGCCCAAGGATCGCCTGGTGACCGTCAGGGAAGGCGCCAGTCGAGACGAGGTGAAAGCCAAGCTGCACGAGCACCGCATCGAAAAGGTGCTGGTGGTCAATGATGACTTCGAACTGCGTGGCCTGATCACTGTAAAAGATATCCAGAAAGCCACTGACTATCCGCAGGCCTGTCGCGACAGCCAGGAACGTTTGCGCTGTGGTGCTGCAGTGGGCGTGGGTGAAGGCACCGAAGAGCGTGTTGAGGCGCTGGTGGCAGCCGGTGTGGACGTGATCACGGTCGATACCGCGCATGGCCACTCCCGCGGCGTGCTTGATCGTGTTGCCTGGATCAAGCAAAAGTATCCGGAC
>Ga0180429_10002895_pt1 | contig 14026 bp, 7 predicted proteins | sample SS_ome_FD_132428 | JGI IMG/M metagenome (GOLD analysis project Ga0180429, IMG submission 132428) | Hypersaline lake sediment archaeal communities from the Salton Sea, California, USA - SS_1_S_1 metaG | ecosystem: Environmental > Aquatic > Non-marine Saline and Alkaline > Hypersaline > Sediment ...
CGAAATGCAGGCTGCGGCCCAGGCCGTTTACAAGCTGCGTCGCCAGCTCGAGGCCCGCGACCTGATCGACGCGGCCAAACGAATTCTCATCGCCACCGGCCTGACCGAAACCGAAGCCTACCAACGCCTGCAAGCCACGGCCCGGGCCAAACAGAAATCAATGCGCGAGGTAGCCGAAGCGATTATCGCCGTTGGCGGCAAACCTTAAAAATTTTTCAAAGGGATTGACAAGCTGAAAATTTTTTGCTAAAGTATGTCCCGTTCAATAAAAATATTTTTGTGGCCGAGAAGCCCTCAACACCGAACCTTAGTTCGCGTTGAGGGCTTTTATTTTTTCACTAAAAAGGAGCAAGAAAGATGACTGTTTCAACCGTAAAAGAACTATTTGAACTCATCGAAGCCGAAGATGTCAAAATCATTGACTTCCGCTTCACCGACCCCTTTGGGGTTTGGCACCACTTCAGCCTGCCCGCCCAGGCTATTGATGAAGACACTTTTGAAGATGGCCTGGGCTTCGATGGCTCATCCATCCGCGGCTTCCAGACCATTGACGAATCAGATATGATTCTGATTCCTGATGTGACCACCGTCTTTATGGACCCCATCTTTGATGACCCCACCCTGGTGATCATTTGCGACATCTACGACCCGATTACCCGGCAGCCCTACTCGCGCGACCCGCGGCACGTGGCCAAAAAAGCCGAAGCCTACCTGAAACAAACCGGCATTGCCGACAACGCCTTCTTTGGTCCGGAAGCTGAATTCTTTGTCTTTAGCGATGTGCGCTACGGCGGCGGCACCAACTCCGGCTTTTACTTTATTGACAGCCCCGAAGGCTGGTGGAACAGCGGCAAAGAACTGGGGTCGCTTGGCCCCAACCTGGGCGGGCAGATTGGGCCAAAACGGGGCTACTTCCCGGCTCCGCCCACCGACACCCTGCAAAACGTCCGCAGCGAAATGGTGTTGATGATGCAGGACATTGGCTTAAACGTGGAAGCCCATCACCACGAGGTTGGCACCGCGGGGCAGTGTGAAATTGATCTCAAGTTTGACACCCTGACCATCATGGCCGACAGCCTGATGAAGTATAAATACGTGGTCAAAAATGTGGCCCGCAAACGGGGCATGACCGCCACCTTTATGCCCAAACCGCTATTTGAAGATAACGGCAGCGGCATGCACGTCCACATCAGCCTCTGGAAAGAAGGCGAAACCGTCATGTTCGATGAAGCCGGCTATGCCCAGCTTTCAGACAATGCCCGCTACTTCATCGGTGGCCTGCTCAAGCACGCCCCGGCCCTGCTGGCCTTTGCCGCGCCCACCGTCAACTCTTTCAAGCGGCTGGTTCCCGGCTACGAAGCCCCCATCAACCTGGTCTACTCCCAGCGTAACCGCTCGGCCATTTGCCGCATTCCCATGTACTCCAACAGCCCCAAAGCCAAGCGGGTCGAGTTCCGCGCCCCGGACCCCAGCTGCACCCCCTACCTGGCCTTTGCCGCCCTGCTGATGGCCGGCCTCGACGGCATCCAGAATCAAATTGACCCCGGCGAACCGATTGACAAAGATTTGTACGACCTGCCCGTAGAAGAAGCCCTGGCCATCGAAAAAACGCCCGGCACGCTGAGTGATGTCCTCGATGCGCTGGAAGCCGACCACGAATTTTTGCTGCAGGGTGATGTCTTTACCGAAGACCTGCTGGAAGCCTATATCAACTACAAGCGGGAAAATGAGGTTGACCCCGTCCGCCTGCGACCCCACCCGCACGAGTTCAGCCTGTACTTCGACGCTTAAATCCTCGTTACCCCCTCACCAAAAAAGACGATTGGTCAAAAGCCAGTCGTCTTTTTTATTCCCCCCAAATATCCGAACATACCCAATCAACAGCAATATTTTTATACTAGCCCACTTTATGCTATCATTGAGGTCACTGATTGGGAACATACTTCTTGTGACCACATTGCTAAGGAAGGTTGCGCTCATGGATAAATGCGAGCGAGTTTATGCCGCGCTTGAGGGAAAGCCGGTTGACCGGGTACCCCTGAGTTTGTGGCGGCATTTCCACAAACAGGACCAAACGCCGGCCGGGCTGGTATCGGCTACGCTGGCCTATTACCACAAATATAATTTTGATCTGATAAAATTGACCCCCAGCGGGCTGTACGCCATCGAAGATTGGGGGGCACAGATTGCTCTCTCTAAAAATGATGACGAACCGCCGCGCTTGAAAAAGCCGGTCATCAAAGATCCGGAGGAGTGGAGCTACCTCAACACCCTCAGCCCCACTGAGGGAACCTACGGAGAAATGCTGGACGCCATCAAACTGCTCACCGACCAGCTCAACCGGGATGACGCGCCGGTATTGATGACCATTTTCAGCCCGATGACGATTGCCTATAAATTAGCGGGCGAAGCATTGCTGGAACATCTGGAAAGTCATCCCACGGAAGTTCAGATTGGGCTGGCAACCATAGCAGAAACTACGGCTCGTTTTGCCCGGGCCACCCTGGAGGCCGGGGCGGACGGCATCTTTTTTGCCAGCCAGTTTTCCCGGTCTGACCTGCTCACCGAAAAAATATGTATGGATTTTGTGATTCGTTATGATTTGATTGCGCTGGAGCGAGTTAAAAGCCAGCCGGTACCGTTAATTTTGCATCTGCACGGCCAGAATGTTTACTTTGAAACCATCAACCAATATCCGGTCCACGCCGTAAGCTGGCACAACCACGAAACCGGCCCCTCGCTCACAGAAGCCCTCACCCTGACCGACAAAACCCTGATCACCGGCCTTGATACCCGTCTGCTGGGAGAGGGGCAGCCGGAAGACGTGGTGGCCCAGGCCCAAAAGGCCATCGAAATAACCGGCGGACGGCGGCTCATTCTGGCCCCGGCCTGCGTCATTCCCACCACCTCGCCCCTGGCCAACCTGGACGCCCTGGCTGAAATGGACCGGTCCACACCCTCAGCCGGGGTAATGCCCTAGCGTTTTCGCAAAAATATCCAACAACTCATCAGCAATATTGGCCCAACTGTAACGTTGCACCCATTCGCCGGCCTGTTCGGCCAGTTGGTCGCGCAACACTTTATTGCGCAACAACAGCGCAATTTTATCGGCCAGGGCCTGCGGGTTGCGGCCCGGGACCAGATAACCGTTAAAGCCATCCTCGATATTAAAAGACAAGCCGCCCACATCAGAGGCAATCACCGGCGTGCCGCAGGCCATCGCTTCCAGGGCCACCATGCCAAACGATTCGTAATGGGAGGGCATGACTACCATTTCTGCGGCGGCGTAATAATAAACCAACGTATCTTGCTCTTTAGCCCCCAGCAGCGTAATCAAATCGCCCAAATCAAGCTCGGCCTCCAGTTGGCGCAGCCGTTCCAATTCGGCCTGCTCCAACTCCGAATCCGGATGCGGGTCGCCGCCAATCAGGCACAGACAGACGTCTTTAGTCAGGGTCGGGTGCTGCGCCTTAACCAGGGCCAGGGCCTTGACCAGCGTATCAATGCCCTTGAGCGGCTGGATACGGCCCACAAATAGAATCATGCGGTGTTCGGGCGGCATGCCCAGATAAGCTCTGGCCCGGCCCTGGTCGAGTGGGCTAAAGCGGGCTAAATCTACGCCGGGCGGGGCCACAGAAATCTTTTCCGGAGGCACCCCAAAAAAATCAACCATCTCATTTTGCTCATTGATGGTGGCGGCTACCAGCCTGTCGGCAAAGCCCATAATGGCCTGTTCATTTTGATGCCGCAACGCCGGTTCCTGCTCGGCCGGGGTCAGCGCCACCCGATTTTTCATTTCAGCCAGGGTATGGAACATCTGCACAAAGGGGATGTGCCAGGCCTCGCGCAAAGCTCTGGCTACCAACCCGGATAGCCAGTAATGGCTGTAAATAATATCATAGTCAAGACCGTCGGCCGCGGTTTGAGCCTGCACGCCGGCCACAAATTCGGCCAAATGATTGTACACATCATTTTTGTTGTAAGGTTTTTCCGGCCCGGCCTTGAGATGAATCACCCGCGCCCGCTCGGCCAGGCGGGTGATACGCGGTATTTCCGGGTTTTGGGAGCGGGTATAAATATCAACATCAATCCCGCGCCGGCTCAGTTCGCGGCTTAAATCGCGCACATAGACGTTCATCCCGCCGGTTTCTTTACCGCCCAGGGTGGCCAGGGGGCAGGTATGCACGCTCAACATCGCCACTCGTTGAATCATTACGATCCCTGTGCCGGTCGGTGCATGGCCAGGTCGAAAACCGGCTCCGGCTCGGCGCCAAAACGGAATTTGTAAACTTCGTCGCCCCGCAAAAAGTCGTAGCGGGTTCGGCCCAGGCTGATGGCGTGTTGAATGGTGTAGGAGGTCAACACGTTACCGGGACTCAATTCGGCAAATTGGGCGGGATCGTAGCCGGAATTGTACAGCAGAAATTCGTTGTTAAAATCAAAGCAAAGCATGGCCGCGGCATTAACGCCGTTTACGCGGATGAAATAGAGTTTCAACCAGCCGGCTCGGGCCGCTTCGACGGCAATCGCCTTGAAAAAGGCCGCCATGTCATCGTTCCAAAAATCCTCTTTATCCGCGGTTGATTTCTGGTGCAGGTCAATAAAATCGGCCATGGCCGCCACAACTTCGGTCTCGGATTCAACCGCGTACCATTCGGTTTCAGCTTCCCGCTCGATTTTGCGCATTTTGCGCCGAATTTCGTGTCGTTGCTTTTTGTTGATGCCGGCCAAATAATCATCCCAGTTCTCGGCCAGGGTAATCACCGGACACACGTCCTGTTCGTCTACCGTGGTTTGCCAGCCGCGGGCCTGGGCCGCGTCGGCCAGTTTAGTATGGGTCAACGATTGGTGGGGCAAGCTGCACAGGGTCAGGGCTTTCCACTCGATGTCGGCCAGGCAATCGAGCAAGGCCTGGTGCACCGCCTCAATATGAGCCGGGTCAGCCAGGATATCGAGATAATCAGATACATCCACACAGCCCACAAAGCTCAATTGTCGCTGCCCGGAATCGTTCTGATGGGCGTAAAGCGGGGCCAGCCCCACCAAACGGCCATCATCATCCCGCACGGCAATCAACAGCAGGTCTCCCTGGCCCAGATGCTGCCACCAGATTTTCTGATAGCGACGGTTTACAAAAAACGGGGGGGTAGCCCGGTCAAACAAATCATCCCATTCTGAAGCTAATGTATCAAACGCGGCTGCGTCGGTAAAAATTTGAGTTTGCATAAAATATAGGCCTACTATCCTTTCTGCCGCCAGTCCACCTCATAAATCTGAAACCCATTCTGGCAGTCAAAATAAATTTTTATCAATAACGGCTCAGAAACCGGCCGGTCGCGACGATAAAGCTGAACCCGCAAGTTGGAATTCTCCGGACTGCCGGGGCGGGTGATACGATACCGGCCTTCGGCGTCGGTAGGCGAAATTGCCAACAGTCCCCCATCCGGGTGCTGCCACAGTGTCACCTGCACGGAAACCGGTTCACCCTGGTCGGTGGTAATTGTGCCATAAACCCCATAACTTTCACAATCGGAGTAACCGGTAATCGGTTCCTGCGCTTTAAACTGTACCACCGGGGCCGGCGTGGCGAGTGTCTCGGCGGGGGGGGGCAACGTCGGCTGGGCCTCGGAGGCGGGTGAGCGAGGGGGACTTTGGGATACCGACGCGGGGAACGTCAACAGCAAAAAGAACAGCACAGCTATTACGCACCCCACCGCCACACTCAACAAACCGACGATAATGAGCCAGTGAAATTTTTTTAATCGTTGCGAGGCCATTCTATGCTGCCAAAAAAATAGGGCATGCCTGTAATAGCGATGCCCTACCTGTTGTGGTTTCACACTGGGGAGCAGGGATTCGAACCCCGACCGACAGATCCAGAGTCTGCTGTCCTACCATTAGACGACTCCCCATCGTATGGCAATTATTTTAGCATTATTGCCGGGGAAGAGCAAATTATCGGGCAATCTCTGTTTTTAAAAATATACGGTGCGCTTGCCCATCCCCCTGCCCGCGATTAAAATTAGCAGTATGGACTCAACCCGCACCCGCTTTCGCCGGCCAATGATTATTGCGGCAACTGTTTTGATTTTAATCATAGCCGCGTCTCTCCGTTTTTACAATGTTAATTGGGATAACGGTATTCTGGCCCATCCTGATGAACGATCAACCGTGGCCTTTTACGCGCCCACTATTCGCTGGCCCGCCGACTCCGCGACCTTGTTTGACCCGCGGGCGTCAACCCTGAATCCGTTCTGGGATGTGAGCAACCAACGCCGGCGCAGCTACACCTACGGCCATTTTCCATTATATGCGCTGGTACTGGTGGCCGGGCTGCTGACCAAACTGACCGCCACCGCCCAATCGCTGGGCCTGCCGCAAACCGTGGTGCAGTTTTTGGCCACGGCCCAATCGGTGCCGGGCTATGTGCAAATTGGCCGCGGCCTGATGGCTCTGGCCGATGTGGGGTCGGTGTACCTGCTCTTTTTACTGGGCCGGCGGCTGTACGGTACGGCTGCCGGTTTGCTGGCCGCGGCCCTGGCCGCGTTGACGGTGCTGCAAATTCAACTGGCCCATTTTTTCGCGGTTGATCCCGTATCAACCACGTTTACCCTGTTGGCGCTGTACGGCGCGGTGTTGATGGTTGACCGCCAATCAACCGGCGCGGCCATCCTGACCGGCGTGGGCATCGCCCTGGCCGCGGCCTCCAAATTCAGCGCCCTGCCGGTGGCCTTTGTCCCGGTGCTGGCCGCCTGGCTGGTCATCATCCGCCAAGAATCCGCGGCGCGCGCCCGGATGATTCGGCTGGCCGGGCTGGCTCTGGGGGTGTCGCTGGTTTTGTTTGCCCTGACCTCCCCCTTTGCTTTTCTCGATTTCGGCCACTTCAAACAGGCCGTACTGGATGAACAGGGCAATATGGTCAGCGGGCTGGCCGATTTTCCATTTACCCGCCAATACCGGGGCACTGCCGCCTACTGGTATTTCATCGAGCAGCAACTGCGGTGGGGTATGGGCTGGCCGCTGGGTCTGCTGGGCCTGGCCGGGCTGGGCTGGGTGGCCTGGAAGGCGGTGCGGGGCAAAGCAATGGCCGGCGAGTGGCTGGCCCTGGCCTGGATTGCGCTTTACTTTGGCCCTACCGGGCTATTTTTGGCTAAATTTATGCGGTACATGATTCCGGTGGTACCGCTATTCACCCTGTTTGGGGCCGGACTGCTGGTGACGCTGGGGCAAGCCAATCAGCCAACTAACCAACAAACCAACCGGCTTATCAATCAATTAACCAACAAACTTACAAAACCCCTGGCGGTAATAATAGCAACGGTGACGTTGATTGGCAGCGCGGTCTGGTCGCTGGCCTTTGTTAACGGCGTGTACGGCACCGAGCATCCCTGGGTTACGATGTCCCGCTGGATGTACGCCAACGTGCCGGATGGGGCCTGCATTGCCTGGGAACATTGGGACGACCGCCTGCCGACCAGCCTGCCGGAGTCGGAGGCACACCCCGGCGCGCACAACTATGTGCAGCCCCAACTGCCCATGTATGATGAAGATACCCCGCAAAAATATGAGCAACTGCGCGACACGCTCATCAATTGCGATTACATTGTGCTGGCCAGTAACCGGCTGTGGCGCACTATTCCCCGCCTGCCGGAACGGTATCCCATGAGCAGCCGCTTTTACGAACATCTCTTCGACGGCAGGCTGGGCTTTGCGGTGGCCCACGCGGTCGAAACGCCGCCCACCCTGGGGCCGCTGCAATTTGACGACCAATCCGCCGACGAAAGTTTCACCGTGTACGACCATCCCCGGCCCATACTGTTTGAAAAAACACGGCAGCTTTCCGCGGCAGAATGGGATGACCTGCTCGGCAACAGTTGGCAGGGAGCCGTACCCGGCTACGTGGGCGAACCGACCCTGTTGATGCGGCTGCGCGGGGCCGGGTTGTCTCCGCCGCCAACGCCCTCCCCTGCCGATGAAAGCAAGTCGCTGCTGCTGGAGCAGCCGGTTGACACGTTGCCGGTGGTTGACGACTACGCCTGGAATCGGGCGGCCAACAACTCTACTCTGCTGGCGATTGTAGTCTGGTGGCTGGCGCTGATGCTCATCGGCGTCGCGGCCTGGCCGCTCACCTTCCGGTTATTCCGGGGCCTGCCCAACCGGGGCTACGGGTTGAGCAAAGGGCTGGGCTGGCTGCTGGTGGGGTACTTTGTCTGGCTCAATAGCAGCGTGGGCAGATTGCCCAACCGGACCGTCACCGCGGTTCTGGCGGTGATTCTGTTGGCCCTGGTCGGCGGTTGGCTGTTCCGGCAAAATCGGGCCGACCTGCTGGATTTTATACGGCGGCAGCGCCGGTTCATCATCAGCAGCGAACTTTGCTTTAGCCTGGTTTTTCTGTTTTTTGTGACCCTCCGCCTTTTTAATCCAGATTTGTGGCAACCCTGGCTGGGCGGCGAAAAAATGCTGGAAATCGGTTTTTTGAACGCGGTTGTCAAAAGCGCACAGATGCCACCGTATGACCCCTTCTTTGCCGAAGGGATCATCAACTACTATTATTACGGCCTGTTTCTGGCAGGCGTCCTCATCAAGCTGACCGGCATCCAACCGTCCATCGCCTTTAACCTGGCCGTGCCCACCTTAGCTGCGCTGACCGCGGTCAGCGTTTTCAGCCTGGCGGCGAACCTGACCACCGGCCTTCTGCCGTTTGGTCGCAAACCTGCCCCCGCCGCCCAGCCGGCGGCGACCATCGGCCTCAAACAAATTGGGGCGGGGCTGCTGGCCGTGCTGCTGGTGGTATTCATTGGTAATTTGCAGGGCGCAGTCCAGTTTTTGCAGGAACTGGGCAAAATCAGTCCGGGTGGTTTTCACACCGAAATCCCCGGCCTGCAAACCCTGGTTCTGGCCCTGGGCGGGTTGGGGCAGGTGCTCAACGGCGCTACGCTGGCGGTTTACAATTATTGGGACCCCACCCGCGTCATCCCGGCCACCATCAACGAGTTTCCCTACTTCAGTTTTCTGTTTGCCGACCTGCACCCCCACATGATTGGCCTGCCCTTCACCGTGCTGTTTCTCAGCCTGATTTTTAACCGGCTCAAACAATCTGCTGATAAACAAACTTCGTCCATCAGCCGTGATGGCTCCGAAAATAATAGTCTGTCGTTGCAAAAGAACGCAGTGACTGAAGCAATCCCATCCCCGGACGTGGAGATGGCTTCGCCAGCAAAGATGGCTCGCAATGACATTATTCATCACTTGCAATTTGACCACTCTCTGCCCGCCATCCTTCGATTTTTGGCCCTGCCGTTTGTGCTGGGAGCCATCGCCATTATCAACACCTGGGATTTACCCACTTATTTAGGCTTGGCGACTGCCGCCTTTCTGTTGAGCGGGTATCGCCGGCAGGAATCGCTAAAGCAAAAACAGGGGTTGATGCTGCTGGTCCGCGGCGCGCTGTTTAGTGGGGGGCTGCTGGCGCTGACCTATCTGCTGTACGCGCCGTTTTTCATCAACTACCAGCCCCCGGCGGAAACCGGCCTGGGATTGGTCCACACCCAGACCGCACTCGACCAGCACCTTAAAATTTGGGGCTTCTTTCTGCTGGTGATTGTGTCCTGGTTGGGAGTCTCGTTGGTGTACCCGGCCAGCCGGCACAGCCTGCTGCGAATCATCAGCCTGGGCGCGCGCCGCTGGAATGTGCTGCCCCACCTGACCGAAATTTACCGCCGGCGGGTGAAACAGCAAAACACCCCGTACCGGCTGGGCTTGTGGAGTCTGGTCGGTGGGCTGGGGGTGGCGCTGGGGCTGTACCTGCTCGACTACAAAGTGCTGGGCTATCTGCTGCCGCTGACAGGCGCGGCCCTGCTGTTGCTGTTGCGCCGGGAAACCCGCCCCGAAACAGCATATCTGTCGTTGCTGGCCTTTACCGGCCTGCTGGTTTTGCTGGGCGTAGAATTCTTCTTTTTGCGCGATTTTCTGGGCGGCGGCGACTATTATCGCATGAACACTCTTTTTAAATTTTATTTTCAAGTGTGGGGCATGTTCGGCGTGGCCGCGGCGGTGATGCTGCCTCAGTTGTGGCAGTGGGCCTGGCGCTGGCCGTGGGGTTGGCAATTTTTGTGGCGCTCCGCCGCGCTGGTGCTGTTGCTGGCCGGGCTGGTATACACCCCCCTGGCCACCCGCACCCGGCTCAATGACCGTTTTCCCGGCGCCCGCCCGCCCACCGGCACGCTCGATGGCCTGGCTTATATGACCGTGGGCCAGTTCGAGTGGCCGGCCGGCTCCCCCATTGACCTGCGTTACGATTACGAGGCCATCCGCTGGCTGCAACAAAACGTATCCGGCACGCCGATTATCGCCGAGGCCAAAGTGGGCTACTATCGAGAGGGCGGCATGCGGGTGGCGGCCTACACCGGCCTGCCCTCGATTTTGGGCGGCCTGCATCAAAACGAACAGCGACCGGCTGCCCAGGTTGGCCAGCGCGATATGGTCGTCAACGAATTCTGGACCACCACCGACCCCACCCGGGCCTGGCAATTGATTGACCAGTTGGACATCAGCTATATTTACCTCGGCCAAATCGAGCGAATTACCTATGGAGCCAACGTCGGCGCCAAGTTTGAGCAACTCGTCGAACAGGGCAAATTGACCGTTGTGTTTGAGAACGAAAAAACTAAAATATATCGGGTAAGGGAAGAAAATAGATGATTGATTTTCCTCGATCGTTTATCTTCTATCCGTATTCTGTACTCTGACACAAAACCATGCTATCCAGCAACCAATTCAACCAAATAAATATCCAGTCGCGCTTACAACGTTTGGCCCTCACCCCCCAAACCGAGCAATTACTGGCGGCCTGTCTGCCTCATTTGTTGCTAACCCTGAGCAACGCCGCCCACCCCGACCGGGTCCTGGTTAATTTTGAACGGTTTGTAACCAATGCCGCCCAACCGGAGGCCACCCTGAGCTATCTGGCCCACAACCCGCGCGCCATCGAAACGCTGGTCATTCTGTTTGCAGGCAGCCAGTTCCTGACCGAAATTTTACTGCGCCACCCCGACTATTTTGAACAAATCACCACCCGCCAAAACATAGCCGAACTAAAATCAGCGGAAGAACTTTACCAGCAGCTTTTCGCCCTGATGGAGCCACATTTAGCAGCCTCCCCCCAGGATACTCCCCTGCTGCCGGCCCTGAACGCGCTGCGCCGCTTTCAACGGCGAGAATTATTGCGCATCGGCACCTATGATTTGCTGGATTTGTTTGACCTGCCAACTGTGACCCAACAACTTGCCCAACTGGCCGACAGCCTGGTGCGGGCCAGCCTGACGCTGGCCTCGTGGTCTACCCACACCAATCCAGCCGAGTTCACCATCATCGGCATGGGCAAACTGGGCGGCAACGAACTGAATTACAGTTCCGACATTGACCTGCTCTTCATCGCCAAAAATGAAGCCGGGCCGTTCATGGCGATGGCCCAACACCTGATAGACATCCTCAGCCGGACGACCGGCGAGGGGTTTCTGTACCGGGTGGATATGCGGCTGCGCCCCTGGGGCCGCTCCGGACCGCTGGTGTCCACACTGAACGGCCATGTGGCCTATCTGCAAAAGAATGCCGGTCTATGGGAAAAACAAGCCCTGCTCAAAGCCCGCGGTATTGCCGGCAACGAAACCGTAGCCCAAGCTTTTTTGACTCAGGCTCAACCGCTGATTTTCAACCATGCCGGGCGAACTATTCAGCGTGATGTGCGGGCTATGAAAGAACGGATCGAGGCCCGGCTCAAACGGCAAGGCCAACTGTGGGGCGAAGTCAAACTGGGCCAGGGTTCCATCCGCGACATTGAATTTGTTACCCAATATCTGCAACTGGTGTATGGCGCAGAAAATCCACAGCTCCACCAGCCCAACACGCTGGAGGCGCTGGCCGGGCTGGCCGCGACCCGGCTGCTGTCCCCCGCCGACTACCGCACGCTGGCCGATGGCTATATCTTTTTGCGCACCGTCGAACACCATTTACAGTTGATGCATTACCGCCAAACCCATATTCTCCCCACCGACCCGGACGCGCTGACCCACCTGGCCCGCCGTCTCCGCTTTCAGGGTAACGACGCCGGCCGGCAATTTACCACCCGTTACCAGCAGCACAGCACGGCTATCAGGGCCGTCTACCGTCGCTATTTGGCACCAAACATCAATGGAGATGAACCTATGCCCGGTCAAAAATCTGAAAAACATTCGCCGTTAACGCCAGTAGGCCGGCACGTAACCCGCATGCCCCCCGGCTATTCTGCCACCTTTAGCGAGGCAGACATTGCCCGCCACGCCGAACTTATCGCCCGGCTGGGCCATGATAATCTGGTGGAAGTGGAAGCCGTGCGGCAGGCCGAACAGCCGCACCAGGGCGGCGATTTGTGGCGAGTCACAATTGTCGGTTACGATTACGTGGGCCAACTCTCGCTCATTTGCGGGCTGTTGTTCTGTTACGGCTTCGATATTGTCGAAGGCAATGTTTTTTCCTACGGCCGGGATACGGGAAACAGGCCCGGTTTCCGCCAAAAACGCAGAAACAGACAACGCCAACGGCTCCGGGCCAGACCCACGGCTGACCGTCGCCGCAAAATTGTTGATGTCTTTATCGTGCGGGCGATGCGAGATGACATCACCCCGCAAACCTGGCTCGATTACGATAAGGCCCTCACCGCCCTCTCGTGGCGATTGCACCAGGGCGAACAGCGCGAGGCCCAGGGTGAACTGGCCAAACGAGTGGCCCACATTCTACGCCACACCGCTCCGGAAGCCGCCCCCCTCTACCCGGTAGACATCGAACTGGACAACGACACCTCAGACCGGCACACCGTGCTGCGCCTCGACGCGCCGGACACCATCGGTTTTCTATACGAACTGACCAATGCCCTGGCCCTGATGGGCATCAACATCCGCTGGATGACCGTGGACACCGTAGGCAGTCGGGTGCGCGACATCCTGTACGTCACCGATACCCAGGGCCAGAAAATCACCGCCCCGGAAAAACAGCGACAATTGCGGGTGGCCACCGCCTTGATCAAAGAGTTCACCCATCTGCTTCCCCGCTCGCCCAACCCGGAATCGGCCCTGCTCAACTTTCGCCAATTCATCGGCCATTTCTTCACCCGGCCCAACTGGCCCGACGACCTGACCTCGGTAGAAAAACCGGAAGTGCTGCAAACCCTGGCCCGGCTGCTGGGCGTCAGCGAATTTTTGTGGACTGACTTTTTACGGATGCAGTACGCCAACCTGTTCCCGGTACTGGAAGACGTAGCCGGACTGTCCGAAGCCAAAAGCCGGCCGCAACTAACAGCGGAACTAAATAGTTTTATGGAGGGAGCGACCACCAGCCGGGAAAAAATCGAGGCCCTGAATAATTTTAAAGACCGGGAAATGTTCCGCATTGATATGCGCCAGATTCAGGGCCACATCACCGAATTTGGCCGTTTTTCCGCCGAGTTGACTATCCTGACCGAAGTGGTGGTCAACGCCGCCTACCAGTTACGCCTGTCTGAACTGGTCACGGAATATGGTCGCCCCTTGCAGCCGGACGGCGAGCTATGCCCGATGGCGGTCTGCGCCCTGGGCAAATGTGGTGGTCGGGAACTGGGCTTTGCCTCCGACATCGAACTGATGCTTGTATTCGATGGTACGGGCCATACTACCGGCCCGCGGGTCATCACCGTGGCCGAATTTTTTGAAAAACTGGTGCAAAATTTCAGCCGCACCATCGAGGCCCGGCGGGAGGGTATTTTTGAGGTTGACCTGCGACTGCGGCCCTACGGTCGAGCCGGCAGCATGGCCGTGTCTCTGGATTCATTTCGACGCTATTTTGCCCTGGAGGGTGATGCCTGGCCTTACGAGCGACAGGCTCTCATCAAACTGCGCCCCATCGCCGGGAACGCTTCTTTGGGGCAGAAACTGGTCAGCCTGCGCGACCAACTGATTTACAGCGGACAGCCCTTCGATGTGGCTGCCATGCGGGCCATGCGAGAACGGCAAGTGCG
>Ga0180429_10002898_pt1 | contig 14016 bp, 12 predicted proteins | sample SS_ome_FD_132428 | JGI IMG/M metagenome (GOLD analysis project Ga0180429, IMG submission 132428) | Hypersaline lake sediment archaeal communities from the Salton Sea, California, USA - SS_1_S_1 metaG | ecosystem: Environmental > Aquatic > Non-marine Saline and Alkaline > Hypersaline > Sediment ...
CAGGCCGCCTTGCCCGCCGGCTGGCACGTGCGTAGCTTATTCGCCATCTGACATTTACGGCGATTGTCGGGCACTCGCATCGCAGCGCCTCGCAATGGCCCAGAGCAACACCACACTATACGGGTCTTCCATCTTGGCGGGCCCTGATCCCCGCGCGGGTCGTCGGCGAAAGGCCGACGGCAGGCGGGACGGAAACGATTGAGCCCAGCGAGCGCGCGCGTCTCGAGACGCCGGCCGGATTGCGCCGGTGGTCCCTGTACCGGGTCGCGTCGTGCTGGCACCAGCGCTGGGGGGGAACGCGGCCCTGTGCCGCCCCCGCCGGCCTCGCCGCGGCAGCGGACAGCCAGTATGGCCACATACCTGTACACCCATCCATCGGACCCCGGTAGGGCAGTTCTCTGCACCCCGCCGGTGCGGCGCCCGCTACTGGGCGTCGGCCGCCCCTCTTCGCTGCGCAGTGGCTCCGGTTGCGCGGCGGGCGGTGGTGGAGCCCCTCCTGCGGGCCCGGTCCAGCCCCGGTCTGTAGCCGCTGTCAGCTGAGACGGGCCGCGCCGCGTTCGCGTCGCCCGCCGCACAGCTCATCGCTTCCTCCCTCAGGCACGAGTCGCCGGGTTGCCACCCGATCCGTCCTCGCCGCCGCCCCCGCGCGTCGATCCCGCATTGCGCCCGGCACGCGCCGCCCTCGGCGGTCCGTGCACCGGGGGAAAGACGCATTGAGCATGAGTACTGAGATCTACATCAACCAGGGCATACACGAGTCTCGCATCGCCATCGTCGAGGACGGTCTACTGGCCGAAATCTGGGTCGAGCGCCCGGAGTCCGAGCGCATGGTCGGCGACATCTACAAGGGCACCGTGTCGGCCGTGCTGCCCAGTCTGCAGGCGGCCTTTGTCGAGATCGGTCTGGAGCGCACCGCCTTCCTCCAGGTGCGAGACATGGTCGAGGCCGAGAATTCGGACGGCGACGACAGCGGCGGCCGCGGTCGCCGCCGGTATCGCAACTATCCCAACATCCAGGATCTGATCAAGAAGGGGCAGGAGGTTCTCTGCCAGATCGCCAAGGAGCCCATCAGCACCAAGGGCGCGCGCATTACCACGCAGCTGGCCCTGGCGGGCCGCTTCTGCGTGCTGATGCCCGGGGGTGACTGGGTCGGCGTGTCCCGCAAGATCTCCAGCTGGAACGAGCGCCGGCGGTTGCGCGAGGTCGTGCGCAAGGTGCGCCCCGACGGCTTCAGCGCCATCGTGCGCACCGAGGGGCGGGGCAAGCAGGAGAAGGACTTCCGCCGCGATCTCAAGCAGCTGGCCAAGAGCCACGCCCGCCTGCTCAAGAAGTCCAAGCGGCAGGAAGCCCCGGCCCAGGTCCACAAGGAAATGGGTATGACGTCCAGCGTCATCCGCGATCTGTTCAACGATGGCGTCGAGCGCCTTGTCGTCGATACCAAGGACCTGTACAAGGAGATCGTCGACTACGTCAAGAGCGTTTCTCCCGAGCTCAAGGGGCGCATCGAGCTGCACCGCGACAAGCGCCCCATCTTCGATCACTACAAGATTGAGAAGGAGCTGGAGAAGGCCAACGACCGCGAGGTGTGGATGCGCAAAGGCGGTTCGCTGGTCATCGATCACGCCGAGGCCGGCACCTTCATCGACGTCAACTCCGCGCGCTACACCGGGGTGAAGGACCAGGAAGAGAGCAACCTGCGCACCAACCTGGAAGCTGCCCGGGAGGTGGCCCGCCAGCTGCGCCTGCGCGACATCGGCGGCATCATCGTCATCGACTTCATCGACATGCACGACGAGCGCAACCGCCGCAAACTCGTAGAGCAGTTCATCGAAGAGACCAAGAAGGACCGCGCCAAGATCTCCATCGGCTCTCAGGTCTCCGAGTTCGGCCTGATCGAGATGACGCGCCAGCGCGTGCGCCCCAACCTGCTGCACACGCACTCGGAGCCCTGCCCCACCTGCGGCGGCACCGGCCGCGTCATGGGCCCGGACACCACGGTCACCAAGATCGAGCGCTGGCTGCAGCGCTCCTACGCCGCCAACGGCGACCGGCGACTGAGCCTGCGCGTGCACCCCGATGTGGCCACGTATATGCGCGAGGGGCGGGAGGCGCGCCTCAAGTCCATTCGCCGGGCGACCAAGGCCCGCCTGGATATCCAGGAAGACGCCACCATGTCCCCCACCGAGTACCGCTTCATTTCCCAGAAGCGCAATCTGGACGTAACGGCCGAGTTCCGTCCGGAGCCAGTTGCGGACGGCGGCGGGAAGGGGCGCGGTGGGCGCGATGAGGGGCGGTCGAATGGCCGCGGCAGCAGTCGGGGCAACGGCCGCAGCAGCAACGGCAACGGCCGCGGCAATGGTCGGAGTGAGGGCCGTTCCAGCAGTCGGGGGTCTGGCGGCGGCCGCAGTTCCGGCAGCAGCCGCAGTAGCTCTGGCAGCAGTCGCAGCAACTCCGGTGGCAGTGGCGGCTCCGGTGGCAGTCGCGGCAGCAGCCGCAGCGGCAGCCGCGGGGGCAGTCGGGGGAGCAGCAGCCGCAATTGACGGGTCGGCGATTTCCGCCTACCTTTAACGACTCCCCGAGTTTGCGGCGATTCGTCGCGGTCGGCTGCAGTTGGCGGCAGCTGGCTCGAGGAGCCGGGTAAGAGAAACCCAACCAGCACAAGAATCTAGCGCGCCCGGGGCCGGCCGAGCCGGAGCCCTTCGGAGCGCCACAGGCAAGATGGAGTCGACGATGTACGCCGTAGTCAATATTGCCGGCCACCAGGTTCGCGTCGACAAGGGGCAGCGTCTGCGCGTCCCGCGTCTCGATCTGGAGGAGGGCGCCAAGGAGAGTTTCACCGACGTCATGCTGCTGTCGGGCGAAGGCAAGACCCAGGTGGGGCAGCCCCACGTGGAGGGGGCCGCGGTACAGGCCACCGTGCTCGGCCACGGCCGCGGCGAGAAGATCGTCGTGTTCAAGATGAAGCGCCGCAAGAACTACCGGCGCCGCAACGGCCACCGGCAGGACTACACCGAGATTCAGGTCGACGAGATCATCGCTCCCAACTGAGCCAAGCAGACTCTACGTCGGCGATTCGGGAACTCAGCTATACAGGAACTTCAGCGATAGACGCGCCGCGCGCAGTGTCCGCGGCCGGTCGCAGCAGGAGACAGGAAACCATGGCACATAAAAAAGGCGTCGGCAGCTCCCGCAACGGTCGCGACAGCAATTCCAACCGTCTGGGCGTCAAGGCGCCGGGCGGCAAGACGGTCTCGGCCGGCACCATCATCGTGCGCCAGCGGGGCACTCGCATCCACCCGGGCCGCAATGTGAGCAAGGGCGGCGACGACACTCTTTTTGCCACGGCCAACGGCCGGGTGGAGTTCCAGGTCATCGGCCGCGGGCGCAAGCAGGTCAGCATCGTGGAAGGCGAAGTACAGGCCTAGCGACCTGCCCTTCGCGGCGGGCGGGTGGAGCCGCGCACTTCGGCGCTGGCGCCCCGAGTGGTGGGTGGAGCCGCGCACTTCGGCGCTGGCGCCCCGAGTTCAGCCCCGTGGGGATGCGCGCCGCCAGCCCGGGCTCAGAGACAGGAATATCGCGGAAGGGGGCCGACCGAGCGGGCCCCCTTTCGCGTTCTGTCCAACAGGGGACTGGGAAATAGGGGACTGGGAAACAGGGGACTGGGAAACAGGGGACTGGGAAACAGACCAGGGCCGCTTCACCGGGGTGAGGCGGCTCTCATTCGTTCTGCACCCGAGGCCGCGGCGGGTAACCCCGGGTACGCTCGCAGTGTCTACTCGACTTCTACTCCCCCAGCAGCTTCCCCAGCGCCGTCTTCTTCACTTTGGCCCGGGCGAACTCGCGGTTGAGGAAGGCGATGGAGTCCGCCGAGATCTCCTTGGGGCAGACGGCCTCGCACTCGTACTCGTTGGTGCAGTGGCCGAAGCCCTCTTCCTGCATGCGGGCCACCAGGGCGGTGGTGCGCTGCAGGCGTTCCGGCTGTCCCTGGGGCAGGACGTTGAGGTGCGTCACCTTGGCGGCCACGAAGAGCATGGCCGAGGCATTCTTGCACGAGGCCACGCAGGCGCCGCAGCCGATGCATGCGGCCGCGTCCATGGCCTGCTCGGAGAGGTCTCTGGAGATCAGCAGGGCGTTGCCATCCGGCGCCGAGCCGGCGTTGACGGAGGTGTACCCCCCGGCCTGCATGATGCGGTCCAGGGCGGACCGGTCCACTACCAGGTCCTTGATTACGGGGAAGGCGCGGGCCCGGAAGGGCTCTATGGTGATTGTGTCGCCGTCGGCGAAGCGGCGCAGGTAGAGCTGGCACGTCGTGGCCCCGGCGCCGAGACCGTGGGCGATGCCGTTGATGACGAGTCCGCACATGCCGCAGATCCCCTCGCGGCAATCGCTGTCAAAGGCCACCGGATCCTGCCCCTGGCGCTGCAGGTCTTCGTTGAGCACGTCCAGCATTTCCAGAAAGGACATGTCCGGTGTCAGCCCCGTCACCGGGTAGGTCACCAGCCCTCCCGGGGCGTCCGGTCCGGCCTGGCGCCAGACCTTGACCGTGAGGGACATGGTTGGTGGATCCTGCTGGGAGGCCGCGGCCTTGCCGGCCCCGGGCGTCGCCTGGCTCATCTCTCACTCCGCTGGAACACTCATGCGCCGCGCTGGAGCACTCATGCGCTGCGCTGGAGCACTCATGCGCTGCGCTGGAACACTCATGCGCTGCGCTGGTTCACTTCTAGCTTCGCTGGGTCAAGCTGACGTTCTCAAAGTCCAGCGCTTCCCGGTGCCGGATTGGATCGGCGCCCACGCCGGTGTGTTCCCACGCCGCCACGTGGGCGAAACCCTCGTCGTCGCGAGCCGCCTCACCCTCGTCGGATTGGTGCTCCTCGCGGAAATGACCGCCGCAGGACTCCTCCCGCGACAGGGCGTCGAGGATCATGGTCTCGGCGAACTCCATGAAGTCGGCCACGCGCCCGGCGCGCTCCAGCACCTGGTTGAACTCCCCGCGAGTCCCGGTGACAGTCACATTCTGCCAGTACTCGTCGCGCAACTCGCGCACGCGTTCGCGCGCCAGGCTCAGGCCCCGGGCGTTGCGCGCCATGCCGCAGTGATCCCACATGAGCAGGCCCAGTTCGCGGTGGAAGTCGTCGACCGTGCGCTGACCCGACACGGCCAGCAGCTTCTCCGTGCGTTCGGCCACGGCCGCCCGGGCCTGCTGGAATGCGTCGTCGTCGGGACTTGCATCGCCCAGCTCCGCCCCCGCCAGATAACCACCCAGGGTGTAGGGAATGACGAAGTACCCGTCGGCCAGACCCTGCATGAGAGCGGATGCCCCCAGCCGGTTGGCGCCGTGATCGGAGAAGTTCGCCTCGCCGGCCACAAAGAGGCCGGGCAGGTTGCTCATCAGGTTGTAGTCCACCCACAGGCCGCCCATGGTGTAGTGCACGGCCGGGTAGATGCGCATGGGCACGGCATAGGGGTTCTCGTCGGTGATCTCGTCGTACATCTGGAACAGGTTGCCGTACTTGCGGCGGATCACCTCCTCGCCGTCGCGCTCGATGGCGTCGGCGAAGTCGAGATACACGGCGCGGCCCGAGGTGCCCACGCCGCGGCCCTCGTCGCACACCGCCTTGGCCGCGCGCGAAGCCACGTCGCGGGGCACCAGGTTGCCGAAGGACGGGTACCGGCGTTCCAGGTAGTAGTCGCGCTCCCCTTCCGGGATCTCGTCGGGCGTGCGCCCGTCGCCGGCCTGCTCGGGCACCCAGACGCGCCCGTCGTTGCGCAGGCTTTCGCTCATGAGCGTGAGTTTGGACTGATAGGAGCCCGACACGGGAATGCAGGTGGGGTGGATCTGGGTGAAGCACGGGTTGGCGAACAGGGCGCCGCGTTTGTGGGCCCGCCAGGCGGCGGTAACATTGCAGCCCTTCGCATTGGTGGACAGGTAGAAGACATTGCCGTACCCGCCCGTGGCCAGCACCACGGCATCGGCGGCGAACGACTCGAGCTCGCCGCTGACGAGGTTGCGCACGACGATGCCGCGGGCGTGGCCGTCGGCCACCACCAGGTCGAGCATCTCGCGGCGCGGGAAGATGGTCACGCGGCCGTCGGCCACCTGCCGCATGAGCGAGCCGTACGCCCCCAGCAGCAGTTGCTGGCCGGTCTGCCCGCGGGCGTAGAAGGTGCGCGAGACCTGGGCGCCGCCAAAAGAGCGGTTGGCCAGAGTGCCGCCGTACTCGCGGGCAAAGGGCACGCCCTGGGCCACGCAGTGATCGATGATCTGGGTGGAGATCTGGGCCAGGCGGTGAACGTTGGCCTCGCGCGAGCGGTAGTCGCCGCCCTTGATGGTGTCGTAGAACAGGCGGAAGACACTGTCGCCGTCGTTCTGGTAGTTCTTGGCCGAGTTGATGCCGCCCTGGGCGGCGATCGAGTGGGCCCGCCGCGGCGAGTCCTGCAGACAGAAGCTGAGCACATTGTAGCCCAGCTCGGCCAGCGTTGCCGCCGCCGAGGCCCCGGCCAGGCCGGTGCCCACCACAATGACGCGGTGCTTACGCTTGTTGGCCGGGTTGACGAGCTTGAGTTCGAACTGGTGGCGCTCCCACTTGTCGGCCAGGGGGCCGCCGGGAATGTGTCCGTCGAGGTCCATGGTGGGTGCGCCCCTTACAGGGTGAGGTAGACGAGAGCGGGGATGCTGGCAAAGCCGCCGGCCAGTACAACGCTGAGGCCGATGCCGACCCGCCGCAGGAAGGGCCGGGCGGACAGCCCCAGGGTCTGGAAAGCGCTGTGGAAGGCGTGCCACAGGTGGAAGCCGATCACGGCCATGGCCACCAGATACCCGGCGGCGTACAGCTCGGTCCTAAAGGAGCCGATCACCAGGTCGTAGAGCGTGCCGGAGCCGCGATCGCCGTACTTGAAGGTGCTGATGTGGACGACGAGGAACAGCAGGAGTCCGGCGCCGCTCCAGATCATGGTGCGCGAGGCCCACGAACGGCCGCCGACGGCCCGCGTCACCGCGTACCCCACGGGCCGGGCTCGCCGGTTGTCGAGGGACACGGTGATGGCCAGCCACAGGTGGACGACGAAGAGGACGATCAGCCCGATCTCGGCCGGCACCAGCAGCGGATGGCCGGTGAGGAAGTCGGCGTACTGAGTGAAGGCGGCGCCGCCGTCGTCCAGCAGCAGCAGCAGGTTGCCGGTCAGGTGGGCCACCAGGAATCCGTAGAGCAGGATGCCGGTGACGGCCATGCCGAACTTCCTGGCCACGGAGGCGGCGAAGGGGTTTGCAGGCATAGGCTCGGACTCGACGGTGGCGGCGAGCGACCCCCGTACCGGGGGCCGCGTCGCGCGGAGAAACGATTCGGGCCCCTATTGTACTGCAAAACGGACGGCGCGCAATCACCTGACGGTCCGGCCGGGATCCGGCGCCGGGTTGCCGGACCCGAGGCGGATTCGTACCGTCTACGCCCCCACCCCCAGCGCCGGTCGGCGCGCAAACCACCTGGCAGAGCATGAAAATCCACGAGTTCCAAGCCAAGGACCTGCTGCGCCAGCACGGCGTACCCGTGCCGCGCGGACAGGTGGCAGCCACCGCACAGCAGGCCGCCGCTGCCGCCGCCGAACTGGGCGCCGACGGCGCGGGCCGCGTCGTGGTCAAGGCCCAGATACACGCCGGTGGCCGCGGCAAGGGCGGCGGCGTCAAAGTCGTCGACAGCGTGGCCGCGGCGCGCGCCGCCGCCGAGGCTATTCTCGGCATGCAACTGGTCACGCACCAGACCGGCCCCGAGGGCCAGCAGGTCAAGCGGGTCCTGGTGGAAGAGGCCAGCAACATCGAGCGCGAGCTCTACCTGGGCATCACCCTGGACAGGGCCCGGAGCGCCGACGTGATCATGGCCAGCCAGGAGGGCGGCGTCGAGATCGAACAGGTCGCGGCGCGGACGCCGGAGAAGATCCTGCGCGAGGCGGCCGATCCGGCCGTGGGACTCGGCTCGTTCCAGGCGCGGCGCCTGGCCTACGGGCTCGGCCTGGAGGGCGCCGTGGCGCGTCAGGCCGCCGAGTTCATCCAGACCTTGTACAGCGCCTACCGGTCGGCCGACTGCTCCCTGGCCGAGATCAACCCGCTGGTGATCACGGCGGAGGGCCAGGTGCTGGCCCTGGATGCCAAGATCAACTTCGACGACAACGCCCTGTACCGGCACGAGGACCTGGCCGCTCTCCGGGACCTGGACGAGGAGGCCGAGCTCGAAGTGGAGGCCTCCAAGCACCGGCTCAACTACATCAAGCTCGACGGCAACATCGGCTGCATGGTCAACGGCGCGGGTCTGGCCATGGCCACCATGGACATCATCAAGCTGGCCGGCGCCGAGCCGGCCAATTTCCTTGATGTGGGTGGGGGCGCCAATGTGGAGACCATCGAGAACGGCTTCCGCATTCTGCTGTCCGACCCCAACGTGCGGGCCATTCTCATCAACATCTTCGGCGGCATCGTGCGCTGCGACCGCGTCGCCGAGGGGGTCATCCAGGCGCGCCGCAATCTGGAGGTGAACGTGCCCGTCGTCGTGCGGCTGGCCGGCACCAATGCCGATGTGGCGGCCGAGCTGCTGCAGCAATCGGGTCTCAACTTCAATGTCGGCCACGGTCTGCAGGACGCGGCGGCCAAGACCGTGGCCGCTCTCGGAGGCGGGCCGGTCTGACGGCTGGCCCGGTCATTCGCCACGGGATCTGGCGAGCAACCGGACACAGAAGAGAGCACGAATGGCAATCCTGGTTGACACATCGACCCGCGTTCTGGTGCAGACCTACTCATCGTCCAAGCTGATCGGCGGCGAGGCCGCCTTCCACACGGCCCAGATGGTGGAGTACGGCACCCAGGTGGTGGCCATCGTCAATGCCGCCCCGGGGGGGTGGGCCGGTCAGGGGGCGAGCGAACACGAGGGCATACCCGTGTTCAATGCGGTGAGGGAGGCGGTGCAGGCGACGGGAGCCAATGCCGCCGCCAACTTTGTGCCAGCTCCCTTCGCCGCCGATACCATCGTGGAGGCGGCCGAGGCCGGCGTCGAACTCATCGTGTGCATCACCGAGGGCATCCCGGTGGCGGACATGATCCCCGCCTACCACTACGTGCAGGCGCGCGGCGCCCGCCTGGTGGGGCCCAATTGCCCCGGCGTCATCACCCCGGGTCAGTGCAAGATCGGCATCATGCCCGGCTTCATTCACCGGCCCGGCTCGGTGGGGGTGATCTCGCGCAGCGGCACCCTCACCTACGAGGCCGTGGATCAGCTCACCCAGCGCGGTCTGGGTCAGTCGACGTGTATCGGCATTGGCGGCGACCCCGTCATCGGCACGCGTTTCGTCGACGCCCTCAAGCTCTTCCGCAAGGACGAGGCCACCGCCGCCGTCGTCGTTATCGGCGAGATCGGCGGCACGGCGGAGGAGGAGGCGGCCGCGTACGTGCGCCGCTACTTCGACAAGCCCGTCGTCGGCTTTATCGCCGGCCGCACCGCGCCGCCGGGTCGTCGCATGGGCCACGCCGGCGCCATCATCTCCGGTGGCAGGGGCACGGCCGACGAGAAGATGAAAGCCCTGAAGCGGGCTGGCATCGCCGTGTGCGAGAGCCCGGCGGACATTGGAGCCACGGTGGAGGATGCCCTGAAGCAGGTGGTCGGAGCCAGCTCGGGAGAGCGCAGTTACCTCTAGGCGACCCAGTCGTCCGGATGCTCACCCACGTCCCGGATGATCAGGGGTAGCGGGGGCTGCTGGCGTTTCAGGAATCGCACACCCAACACCAGAATGACCGCAGCCACAGCCAGCAGGGCCCGTGGCACGGGCTCGGCGGCGCCGACCAGGTCGAGTCCGGTGTGGGCCCGCAGGTTCACGCCGGCCACGGACAGGGCGTTGTTGACGCCGTGGGCGACGATGGCCGGGTACAGGCTGTGGGTCCACCACACCAGCAGCCCCAGAAACAGACCGAAGACGAACAGGGCCGGCAGCTGCCACGGGTTGTAGTGCACGGCGGCGAAGAGGGCGGCCGAGCCCACCAGGGCGGGGGCGCGGCCGCGGTGGGCGGCCAGGGAGGTGAGGGCGAAGCCGCGGAAGAAGGCCTCCTCGCACAGGCAGGGCGCCAGCACCGCGCTGGCCAGCACGGGCAGGGCCTCGCCGCGGTGCCGGATCAGCTGCAGCTCGAGCAGGTCGCGCTGCAGGCCCGCGGGCAGGCTCACGTCCAGCTGGCGCAGCAACTGGGCGCAGGCCACATCGAAGTGGGCGATGGCCATGGCGGCTGCCGCGGCGGTGAGGGCGGCGACGGGCAGCACGCCGGGCCGGGTGGCGTTGAGCAGCAGGACGTCGGCGGCGGCCCAGCGGTCGCGACGGGCCGACAGCGACAGGGACCACAGCAGGACCAGTTCGGCCGCCACCATCCCGAGCCGCGGGGACCAGGTGGCCGCGAGGGGGTAGACGAGGAACTGGGACAGGGGCAGGGCGAGGGCGCAGAGCGCGAGCAGGTGGGGGACCGACGGGTACCGGTGCACGGCCGGGCTCCGCTCAGGCGCCCGGTGCGCCGGTCGCGGCCGCGGAGGTGGTGGCCGCCCAGGTGGCGGCGCGGTACCCGCGCGTGCGGCTGCACCACCACAGGTAGCTGAACAGGATGCCCGGCAACGGGGCCCACAGCAGGCCGCTGGTCAGCCAGCGCACGGGTCGGTACACCGCCGACGACAGGGTCAGGCGCAGGGCCAGAGCCCGCGGCGTGCGCCGGTGCAGGACGTCCACCTGCAGCACGGTGGCCAACTCCGGGTGCCGGGCCACGAGGTGCGGGATGCCGGTGCGGCCGTAGGTCTCCATGGCGCACAGCTGTTCCCGGAAGGGGCGCGCGTGCCCGTGCAGGGCTCGCGCCTCGGCGGCGAAGCGGAAGCGCACGCCGGCGCGGTGCAGCCGCAGGCCCAGCTCCAGGTCCTCGCCTCCGTAGTGGGACAGGCCCTCGTCGAAGAGCCCCACCTCTTCCAGCTGCCGGCGCGCCACCGAGGAGTTGCCGGTGACGAAGCACTTGTACGGCACGGTGTCGCCGGGGCGGTGGCCCTGCACGCCGCGGCTGTGAATGTACCGGGTCATGGCGTTGCGCGGAACCCAAGGGCCGAAGCGGATGGCGCCGACGGCGACCTCACCCGGGTGGGCGCGGTGGAAGTCGGCGTGGGCGGCCAGGAATCCCGGGGCCGTCGCCATGTCGCCGTCCAGGAAGACGATGATCTCGCCGGCGGCGGCGCGGATGCCGTGGTTGCGGGCCCGCGACCGCCCGCCGTTCTCGGGCAGGCAGATCCAGCGCACGGGGTGGGGGGAGGTGGCCAGGTCTACGTCGTCGGGCGTGAAGTCCGGCGTGCCGTCGTCGACGACGACGATCTCGGCGGTGGCGTGGGGCAGCTCCTGGGCGGCCAGGCTGTCCAGGGCGCCGGCCAGCAGATCCGGCTGCCGGTACGTGGGCATCACCACGGACAGGAGGGGCCGCTGGCTCACACCGCGCCTCGTTCCGGGTTTCGCTCGAGCCCAGCGTAGATCTCCAGCAGCCGCGGGGCCTCGCCCTCCCAGCAGTAGTCGGGGGCCGCCCGCCGGGCGGCCGCGGCCAGCTCGGCGCGCCGCGACTCGTCGTCGCGCAGGCTGCGCAGGGCCGCGCCGATGGCCTCGGGATCGGTGGCGTCCACCACTACACCGGCGCCGGTGGACTCGAGCACCTGGCGGATCTCGGGGGTGTCCGCACCGATCACGGGCAGCCCCGCCTGCAGGTACTCGAAGAGCTTGTTGGGCAGAGAGAAGCGGCCGCTCGCGCCGGTGGGGCGCAGCAGGCTCAGTCCCACGTCGGCCGAACAGGTGTACTCGTGGAGCTCGTCAAAGGGCACGCGGGGCACGAAGTGCACGCGGTCTCCCAGGTGCGCGTTTTCCACCTGCGCTCGCAGAGACGCCTCGGTGGGGCCGTCGCCCAACAGCACCAGGTCGGCGTTGTCCACGCGACACATGGCGGCGATCTGCTCGCTCAGGCCGTTGGCCGTGAGGAATCCCCCCTGGTACAGGAACAGCGGCCGGTCTGAGGTCAGCCCGAGGGTCTGGCGCAGCCGCTGTCCGGGCACGGGCTGGCGGCGCGGGGGCAGATTGCGGAGCACGGCGACCTCGGGCAGGTCGTACCGGTCCTCTAGCTCCCGGGCGATGGAGGAGCAGACCGTCAGCACCCGGTGGGCCCGGCGCACGGTGTGGCGCTCCAACAGCGACCAGAAGGCCCGCACGCCCCGGCGGCCCGGTCCCACCAGGGACGATTGCTCCGTCCACAGCTCGTGGGAGTCGTAGACCAGCGGCACGCCGCGTTTGCCGGCCGCCCTGGACGCCGGCCACAGGGCGTCGAGGTCGTGGGCGTGATACACGTCGGCGGGCAGGGCGCGCAGGCGGGCGCTGGCCCAGCGCCAGAAGCGGGGGTAGTCGCGGCGCAGGGAGCCGGTGGTGGGCGCGTGCAGCAGGTGCAGGTCGAAGTCGTCCCACAGGGCGGGCAGATCGGTGCGGCGCACGGCGGCCACCACCGACACGGTGTGCCCGGCCTGTCGCAGGGCCGCGGCTTCTCGATACACGCGGAAATCGCTGCGCAGGTCGCCGAAGAGGGCCATGGCGATGTGCACGGGGCTACTCCAGGGCGATTGGGCCGGAGCAAGCGCCCCGCCCGGCAAGAGGGGCGGAGCGGGAGCCACAAAAAACGGGAGCAGCCATCAGCTGCTCCCGCCTGAGATTAGTCGAGTGTGGCGATCCTGGGGTGCGACCCCATCCGCTACCGAGATCTCCGGACGAGACGGTGTGGGGAGGTCGGGGAAGCGATCTCAGCGGACCGAACAGGGGAGTCCAGCCCGAAATGGATGGGTGACTGACAGACTCGCTCGACAGACCGCCACACTCGAAAATGGTCTAACCTGTTGTATTTATTCAGGCTGCCCTTGCTGCGCCTCGATCTGCCAGCGCGTATCGAGGTAGGTCAGGGCGCCGAGCCCGAGGGGTTTTCTCAAACCCCCTCTTGAGCCCCAATGTACCCAGACCACTGAACTCTGTCAAGAAATTCGCCCCGCTGAAGAAGCGCGGGGCGCGAGGAATTGCGGCGTGGCTGTGGCGCGGACCGGGGGTCGTCAGGCGGTGGACCTCGCCCCGAGGCCTTCAGGGAGCGGCCGGAGCAGAAGCGGCCTGCGGCGTCGGAGCGGCAGCGGCACTGGCCTGGCGCTCGCGCTGCGAGACCACCTCCAGCACCTTGCCGCGCACAAAGGGGTTGGGATCGCGCAGGGCCGAATAGAGGTACTTATTGGCGTACTGGGCCTCCATCTGCCCCAGCTGCTCGACTGCCTGCAGGCGCAGGCCGGGGTCGCGGTCCCGCAGGGCCATGCCCAACACCGCGGCCACCTCGCGCTTGAGACCGCCGTCGCCGGCCTGCGAGATTACGCCGAGAAGGGCGACGGACTGGGCCCGCACCGCCACGTCGCGGTCGCGCAGAGCCCGCACGAGAACGTCCGTGGTCGACGTCTTCTTCTCGGCGCCCACCACGGGCACCCAGCGGATGGGGGGCACCGTGCGAACGGCGCAGCCGGCCAGCAGGGCACACAACACCGGGCCCAGTAAACGGGAGACCCGGCGGGTGCGGCGCAGAGGGGAGGTGGGGGGCTGTGACATCTCATTGTCTATATCGGTTGCCGGCCCGAGACCTTCACTAATGCCACAACCGGGCCCTCGAGTGAGACCCGCCGTCGCCCCGGGCTCCGACCCGGGAACTGCCGGTGCGCTCTCGGCGTCTGTCGCAGCGATGAAGAGACCTCCCCGCTTTGCCTCTCCCGCGCCAGTCGATGACGGCGATCCCTGCCCGGCCTTCGCCGCGCGTCTCTCCGACCTAATCGAGGGAGCATGCTCCAATGAAGAGGCCGCCCGCCTGCGGCGGCACACCGAGGTCTGTCCCGCCTGTGGGCGGGCCCTGGTGCTGGCGCGGGCTCTGCGGCGCATCGTTCGAGAACTGGGTCAGTGGGAGGAGTCGGACGG
>Ga0180429_10002901_pt1 | contig 14009 bp, 10 predicted proteins | sample SS_ome_FD_132428 | JGI IMG/M metagenome (GOLD analysis project Ga0180429, IMG submission 132428) | Hypersaline lake sediment archaeal communities from the Salton Sea, California, USA - SS_1_S_1 metaG | ecosystem: Environmental > Aquatic > Non-marine Saline and Alkaline > Hypersaline > Sediment ...
CCGCCCCGATGGTGACCGGCTGGGCCGAACCTAGCTTGAGGCTGTCGGCATCCATCTTGGCGAGCATGATGTCGGTCGAGGTGCCGTCCGCGTCCCCGTACCCACGCTCGTACACGATGAAGATATCGTCGGTGCTGGTGATGGCAGCCCGCGGGAAAGCGCAGTTGCGCACCGCGTTCAGGTAGTTGGCCGTGGCGTTGGTGACGGTGTCGTTGACCACCACCGCGCTGTTGGCCGGCAGCCACGAGCTACCGCCGTCATTGGAGTAATTGAACAGGATGTTGCGGTGCGAACGGCGACTGACGCCGCGCGGGGAATTGACGACCGTGACACTGCCGTCCCCGGACCAGTCCATGGCGTACACCACGCGCGGATTGCCCTTGGCGTCGACCACCAGGTCTACCGTTGAGTACGCGCTCAGGACGCCGGCCGGACTCTCAGGCGTGATCAGGTCGAAGGTCATGGTGCCGGAGACCGAGACCGTGTCCAGGAAGGACTGGCCCCCGTTCACGCTCTTGGCGTACACCACGCCGTAGATGGGCGTGCTGGCCGGCACGGTCGGCCGGGCCAGACCGCGCCGCTGGATCCAGGCGCGGTGAATGATACCGTTGGCATCTACTTCCATGGCCTGAGCCATGTACCACTGGCTCTGCTTGCTGGAGAAGTAGGGAACGCTCGTCTCCAGCTTCTGGAAGTTCCCGATAGCCGGGTACGTCGCGTTGGCCGCCTCATTGAGGTCGACCTGGACGGTCACCGGGGTGTCTGTGACCCAGGTATTCGCGGCGGTGCTGTCCGACACGGAAAACCCGGTGGGCGTGTTGTTCTCGAAGACCGGCTGGGCCGAGAGGTTGGCGCCCAGGCCGGCGACGAGAACAGCCATCATCGCCCAAAGAATCTTGCGCCTAAAGCTCATAATCGAACACTCCTTCCATGGACACAGCATCTGTCTGAAAGCGAAGTAGCCCTGTGCAGCCGCAATCGATCTCCTTATCAATCGCCTGCTGACAGGTGTCGGTACCAGCTGAGGGGGCCGCCCCCACGGACCTCTCAGCCACCATGTATTCCGTAACCATGTGATTCTGCGTTCGTCATCTGTCGTTCGTACCGGTCGACCTCCTCAAACAGGAAGCGGGTTCACGGCTACCAGGTACTCGATCGGTCTTGCTGCGATGCTGCGCTGCTGCCTTGCTGCCTTGCTGGGGAACTTTTCGGAACGGGGCGCACAGACGGCTCCCCGATTCCTTACTCCTACTTATCGGCACTGCCCCCCCCAACTTCAGGACTATTTTTCCCGTCTCGGCGGGGCCTGGACCGGGTGGCGGAGCCGGCATTCACAGCCGCCTCTCCCGTCAATACTATCGGCATGTGTGTGGCGCGGCCCCAGGGCTCGAATGCGCCGCTCCTGCCCTTGCCGAACAGCCGGCGAGCCCGTATTATTGTGGTCTGTGCTCTATCCCCCGATGGGAGCACCGTCTCCGAAAAGCATGGGAGCCGGCACCCGCAGGCGCCGGCCCCACTTCGCTTTCAGGCAAAGCTGTGTCCCGCGGTTGTGGTGTGGGGACTCACCCGAAGGTTCCCGTCAGCGCTTGAGGATCAGGGGGAAGCGCCGGCGGCCGAGCCCGCACTCATGGGACGTTGGCTTTGGCAGGCGGGACTTGAGCAATGCCTGTGCCACTCGCCGTCACAGACGCGGGCGAGTGCGGGCAACTGATTGAAAACAGAAGGACTTACCGCGGTGGCGCCAGTTGGCCGTTAGGCCCGGCCAACTGGAGGTTTTTGCCCCGCCCCAGACCAGCAGGAGCAAAGCCTTGCCCAAACTGAGGTCCGCCAAGAAGCATCTCATCAAGAGTCGGCAGCAGCGCCTGCGCAACCGCGCCGGCATGTCCCTCATGCGGTCGGCCATCAAGGCCGTGCGCCAGGCCACCGATCAGGATACCGCCCAGGTCGCCCTCGCGCGGGCCATCTCCACGATCGACAAGACGGCCAAGAGGGGCATCGTGCACGACAACACGGCAGCCCGGTACAAGTCCCGGCTGACGCGTCACGTGGCTGGTATCGCTTAGGCCTGTACATACCGCCTAGGCCGGCCGCTGGCATCGCCTGAGCCGGCGTCGACCGCTGGATTGGCAGAGGCCCGCCTCCCCTGAGGAGCGGGCCTCTGTGTGTTCTGCCGCGCGAAGGCGGCTGACCGCCCAGCCGGGCGTCACTCGGTCTGCCGGGCCTCCAGGGCCCGCACGTGGGCGTAGATCCTGTCCCGTATCCCTGGGTCCGGGCGGCCGCGGTCGAGGTACTCTCGGTACCGGGCTGCAGCCTCCCCGAGTTCCCCCTCTCCCTCCAGGGCCCGCGCCAGCTGGTACAGGAGCTTCGCCTGGGCGGGGTACCGACCAAGCCCCTCGAGGGCCAGGGCCCTCGCCTCGCCGTACCGGCCGAGCCGCACGAGCAGATCGGCCAGGTTGTTGCGCGCCCCGGCGTGGTCGTCCTGCAGTTCCAGGACCCGACGGTACGAGCCCGCGGCCTGTCGGTTCCTACCCGACCTGGAGTACATGTTGGCCAGGTTGTAGTGGGTGTCGGCGCGGCGCGGATCCAGGTCCCTCGCCCTGATCAGGGTGGCCTCGGCCTCTGGCCAGCGCCGCTGTGCGGACAGCACCACGCCCAGGCGGCGACGCAGGTCAGGTGCGGCCGGCCACTGGTCACAGGCCCGGGTCAGCAGGTCGGCGGCGCGACCCAGGGCACCGGCCTCCTGCTCCATGGTGGCCAGGTTGACCAGGGCGGGAACCAGGCCCGGATCCACGGACAGGGCACGGGAGTACGCGTCTCGAGCCCGGCCGGGATGTCCCAGGGCGCGCAGGGCATTTGCCTGGTTGTAGTGGGTCTCGGCGACTGCGGGAGCCAGGAATGCGGCGCGCTCGTACGCGGCCAGGGCTCGCTCCAGGTCCCCCGCCTTCTCGAGGGCCCCGCCCAGATGCAGGTGGGCGCGGTACGCCGCCGGCGCCTTGCGGGCCGCATCGCGCCACAGAGAGAGTTCGTCCGCCCAGACGCGGTTGCGCTGGTGCGTGAGCAGGGCCAGGAGGGCCACGGCGACTGCGGCCCCGCCCGCCAGGAGCCCAACCTGCCCGCACACCCGCCTCGGCGGCCAGGCCGGCGGCAGAGCCAGGGCTGCAATGGGCGCCAGGAAGGCCAGGGGCAGGTACAGACGGTGCTCGTTGACCAGCACGTTCAGGGGCACGAGCGATGCGGGCAGAATGGCGACGGCTCCCGCCAGGAGCAGGAACCCCCACAGACCGTCCCTCCGCCCGGAATTCAACTGCACGGCCACCGCTCCGACCGAGGCCAGCAATGCCAGAGCCAGAGCCACGGCAGTGTCCCCCGGCCACGTGGAGACAGAGAAGCCGTGCTCCACACTCAGACGGACCGGCATGGCGAGCACGTATAAGTAATAGACACCGGCCTTGATCTGGGTGGCTGCCTGATCAAGGAGCGGGCGCACCGGCGTGGACAGCGCCTGGCCGGCCAGCTGGCGCACCACCAGGACGTACGCGGCGGTCAGACCCAGGTACACGGCGTACAGCGGCGTCAGCAGAGCCCGAGCCCCGCGCTTGCGCCCCTGTCTGAGGAACTCGAGTGAGGCGATGACCACGGGCAGGCTGATGGCCGTGGCCTTGCACAGCAGGCTCGCGCCGTAGGCCGCCACCGCCGCGGTCCCGGTCAGGCGACGGCGGTGGTCCCTCCAGCGCAGGTACAGGACCAGAGAGCCGAGGTAGCCCAGGGTGGCCAGCGATTCGGAGCGGCTCGAGATGTAGTTGGCCACCTCGGCCTGGGCCGGATGGAGGGCAAAGATCAGCGCGGCGAGCCCCGCCGCCGCCCAGGACAGGCCCAGCTGCGCGCTGAGGGCGGCAACCAGACAGGTGCAGGCCAGGTGCGCGGCCAGATTGGCGAGGTGGTACCCGGTGACGTCGAACTCGCCGGCCGCATAGTTCAGGGCCAGGCTGGCGACCACCAGGGGACGGAACATGGCCCGCTCCGGCTGGGCGGAGAAGACCGCCGCGTCCCCTAGCCGGGCCAAAAGCGTTCCCACGTCGCGCAGGTGGGTGTTCTCAACTATGGAGTGGAAGTCGTCGTACTGGAACGCGTTACCGAGGGAGTTGGCATAGGTCAGGACAAAGACGGCCAGACCAATCGCCAGCAGGGCCCGCGGCCCCCTCCCGCGACGCAAGTGTCACCCCCGCGGCGGCCGCGACGCGGCCCGGCTGCCGCCGGCGATCGCCGGTACGATGGACACGGTGTCGCCGTCCTTCAGGGGTGTGTCCTTGCCCTCGAGGAAACGGATGTCCTCGTCGTTGACATACAGGTTCACATACCGGCGTATGTCCCCCGCCTCGTCCAGCAACTTCTCGCCAAACCCCGTGCACTCGCGCTCCAGCGCCTCTACCAGGGTGGCCACGGTGTCGGCCTCTATCTGGACGGCGGCTCTGTTCCCGGTCAGTTTGCGCAGCGGCGTGGGGACGCGGACGGTCACAGCCATGTCACGGATCTCCGGTCATTCAAAGTAGTTGATTATGGTACAATCAGTTGCAGCCTCTCGCGAGCGCGCGCGCCAAGGGCCGAACCCGGCTCGATCGAGGCCGCGCGCTCAAAGGCCTGCGCCGCCTCTCGAGGGCGCCCATTCTCCACGAGCAGATTCCCCAGATTGTGCCAGGCCTGGCCCGCTGACGGGTCGAGACTCAGGGCCCGGCGGTACGCCTCCTCGGCTTGAGCCACTCGCCCCAGGGCGCGCAGAGCCACCCCGCGGGCAACCTGCACCTGCACCTCGGTCTCGTGGTGGGTCTCGTCACCGGCCTGCAGGGCCCTCTCGTAGTGCGCCAGAGCCGCCTCGGCATCGCCCTCGAAGCGCAGAGCTATGTGACCCAGGTGGCGCTGCGCATCGCTGTTGGGTGCCGCCGCCAGCACGCGCCCGTACTCCGCGCGCGCGCCCTGCCAGTCGCCGCGCCCCAGCCTGGCAGCGGCCAGGTTGAGTCGCGCCGGTACATTGCTGGGGTGGTGTTCCAGGATGCGGCTGAAGTGATCCCCCGCCCCGTCGAAGTCGCCACGGCCCAACAGCAACTGCCCCAGATTGTTGCGGGCGGCCACGTGACGGGGGCGCAACTCGAGGGCCCGTCGGTACTCGGCCTCGGCCCGCTCCATCTCCCCCGCCCTGGCCAGGGCATCGCCAAGGCGCAGGTGGGGCTTGACCATGCGCGGGGCCCGGGCGGCCGCGTCTGTCCACAGGGACAACTCGTCGACCCACACCTGGGACCGCTCGAGAGCCAACAGGGCCAGCACCGTAGTATACGTGGCCACCACCAGACCGGCCACCAGGCGGGGCACGGCGGCGCGACGGCGCACGGCCGCAGCCAGGAGCGCGCCCCCGGCCAGACTCAGGCCCACACCGGGCAGGTACAGGCGGTGTTCGTTCACCAGCACGATCAGGGGAACCACAGCGGACGGAGCCAGGCACAGCGCGAACCAGGCGACGCCGGTGCGCACGCTCCGGCCCGCAAGTCGACCTCGGCCCAGGACTAGGGCGCCGGACAATACCAGGGCCCCGGCGGCGAGCACGGCCAACTCACCCGGGCTCCGGGACACATCGAACTGGTGCTCGACGGTGAGGCCCACGGGCATGGCCCAAAGCTTGGCGTAGTACGCCACCGCCTTGAGCTGCGTCCACACCTGCGCGTCCCACGGGCGCACCGGCTGCAGCACGGCGCGCGCCACTACCGCGGCGCTGGCCACCACGTAGACCGGCACCAGCGCGCCGTGGAGCAGGTACCGCCGCCAGCGCGCGCGCACCAGAGCGAGTCCACCGCGATGCCAGTCCAGCAGCGCCAGAGCAGCCGGCACGACGACGGCCACCGACTTGGTCAGCAGGGCCGCGGCGGCCAGCGCCAGGCTGAGGGCATACCACCTCTCGGCACGGCGGCTGTGCCAGCGGCCGTAGGCCAGGCAGGCGCCCAGCAGCAGCAGGGCCGCGAGCAATTCCGAGCGACTGCTCACGTACGCGGCGGCCTCGACGTTGACCGGCGTCAGGGCGAAGAGGGCGCTGGCCAGTCCGGCCCGCAACAACCCCCCGCCCAGCTGCAGGGCGAGGGCCAGCACCAGGAGGGCGTTGGTCGCGTGGAGCAACACGTTGACCGCGTGGAAACCGGGCGCGCCGCTGCCGGTGAGGGCATGGTTCAGGGCGTACGACGCCAACAGGAGCGGCCGGTACATGGCACTCTCGGCGTTTTCGGAGAACTGCGTCGGGTCGACAAAGAAGCTGGGGATGTTGCCCAGTGAGCGGATCGCGGGATTGCGGACGATGGAGTGGAAGTCGTCGTAGTGGAAGCCGTATTCCAGCGCGCCGCCGTGCGCCACACAGACTGCCGCCACCACGAGCAGGGCCGTGGCCAGGGCCCGGCGGGTCGGCGTTCCCAGCGCCCCTCCCGTGGCACAGCAGGTGGCCAGGTCGCGCCAATTCAAGACACCACCTCGACCTGGATCTCTGCGTGGGTGCGCGTTGCCGGCTGCCAGCGGTACGCCCGGTGACCGCACCGGCCGTTGCCATCGATGGCCACCACCAGGTAGGCGGCGTCGGGGAAGGCCGGATCATCGCCCAGCATGGCGCGCCGGCGGTCCTCGTCGGAGAAGTGGGCGGCGCCATCGACATGCGAGTGGTAAAACCCGGTGATGCGCCCACCCGAGCGCTCTATCTGGGTGAAGATGCGGAACTGGTCACCGGGGTCGACGTAGTACGCCTGGCCCGATCGGCCGGGGTACTCAACCGGGGCGCGGGCGTGGAGCTGGTCCTGGATATTCGTGCACCGGTGTGCGCGCGACAGGTCGGAGCCGGCCGCCGCGCTCAGGATGCCGCAGCACTCGGCCGGGTACTCCTCCCGCGCTTGCCCGCAGATGGCCGCCACACCGGCTCGGTCTAGCCTCAGCATGCCACCGGCTCAGCGCGCCAGGCGCAGGGCCTTGGTCTCTGAGCGCATCTGCTCGAGCTGGCTCTCCAGCGACCGGATCTCTGCCTCGGACTCCACCTGCCGCAGACGGCCGTCCTGCACCCGGCGCGCCAGGATCTCGACGACATTGCCATAGACCTGGCGACTGATCTGCGCGTTGGCCCGCATGAGCCGCTCGAAGGCGGGCTTGCGCAGGACCAGCAGACTGCACTTCTCCTGGGCCCCCACCGTGGCCGAGCGCGGCTGCCCGGTGATAAGCCCCATCTCGCCGACGGGCGCCACCGGGGCAATCTCGGCGATCTCCACGCCGCTCTCCGAATACACTCCCAAGCGGCCGCTGAGCAGCACGGCCATCTCGTCGCTCGGCTCGCCGGCGCGGCAGAGACGTTCGTGGCTGCCCAGGGTGCGGAACTCACAGGCCTGCAGCACCGCCGCGGCACTGGTGGCTCCCACTCTACTGAACATGGGGATCTTCTCGATCACCTTGAGCAGGGCCTGCCCCTTGTCCACAGCCATAGCCTGTACTCCCGGAGGCCGGCGCCGCCGAATCGGGGCCGGTCGGTCGCGCATCAATATAGATGGGGCGCCCGAGGAGTCAACGCCGCCCCGGGCGGGCGGTCCCCCCGCGAGCGCGCTTGACATTGAGGGTGGACGTTGCATAGGTTAAGTTGTTTGTGCCAAAGAGCTTGGCCCACCTTTCCGCCATTCCACGTGAACCCTGACGCAGGCCCTTCCAGATGTCTGAGATCGTCGAACTCCTGGGCGACTGGCAGCGGACGCACGATTGCGGCACGCTGACCGCCAAGCACCTCGATGAAGAAGTAACCCTCATGGGCTGGGTCGCCACGCGACGCGACCACGGGGGCGTGATCTTCGTGGACCTGCGCGACCGCGCCGGCCTCACCCAGGTCGTGTTCAACCCCCAGCACAGCGCCGAGGCCCACGCCAAAGCAGAGGCCATCCGCAACGAGTACGTGATCGCCGTTCACGGGCGCGTGGAACGGCGCCCCGAGGGCATGCGCAATCCGCGCCTGCCCACCGGCGAGATCGAGGTGAACTGCGATGCCATCCGCATCCTGAACGTCTCGCGCCCCATGCCCATGCCCCTCGATGACGACGCCGAGGTGGGCGAGGAGACGCGGCTCCGGTACAGATATCTGGATCTGCGCCGCAACCAGATGCAGCGCAACCTCTTACTGCGGCACAAGTGCTACCAGGAGGCCCGCGGCCAGCTCGCGGACGAGGGGTTCACCGAGGTCGAGACACCCTTCCTCATCCGCAGCACGCCCGAGGGGGCCCGGGACTACCTGGTGCCCAGCCGCGTGCACCAGGGCCAGTTCTTTGCCCTGCCCCAATCGCCGCAGACGTACAAGCAGCTGCTGATGGTGGCCGGCTTCGACCGGTACTTCCAGATAGTCAAGTGCTTCAGAGACGAGGACTTGCGCGCCGACCGGCAGCCCGAGTTCACCCAGATCGACATCGAGATGTCCTTTGTGCGCGAAGAGGACGTCATGGGCGTGGCGGAGCGCCTCACGCGCCGCCTCTTCCGCCAGGTCAGGGGCCTCGAACTGCCCGATCCCTTCCCGCGCCTCACCTTTGCCGAGGCCATGGGCCGCTTCGGCTCGGACAAGCCGGACATGCGCTTCGGCATGGAGCTGCTGGACGCCTCCGAAGCAGCGCGGGCATCGGAGTACCGGATCTTCCAGTCGGTACTTGACTCCAACGGTGAGATCAAGGGGATCAACGCCAAGGGGTGCAGTAGTTTCCCGCGAAGCCGGATTGACGCACTCGTCGACTTCGCCAAGGCGGAGGGCGCAGCGGGACTCAGCTGGATCAAGCACACGGACAAGGGCCTGGAATCCTCCATCGTCAAGTTCTTCCCCGAAGCGGCGCAGAATCTGCTGATCGAGGCGCTCGGATCGGAACCCGGCGACCTGCTGCTGCTCATGGCGGGAGAGGCAGCCCTCGTCCACCGCATACTCGGCGCCCTGCGTCTGAAGCTGGCCGGTCAGCTCGATCTGGCCGACACCGATGCCTGGCGCCCGCTCTGGGTAACGGAATTCCCGCTTCTGGAGTACGACGCCGATGCGGGTCGGTTCATGGCCATGCACCACCCCTTCACCTCGCCACTCGAGGAGGACCTCGAGCGGCTTGAGAGCGACCCCGGGGCCGTGCGCTCCCGGGCGTACGACCTGGTCCTGAACGGCAACGAGGTAGCGGGAGGCAGCATACGTATCTTCCAGCGCGGCATGCAGGCGCGCCTGTTCGAGTTGCTGGCCCTGTCAGAGGAAGAGGCCTCGAGCAAGTTCGGCTTCCTCCTCGAGGCTCTCGAACACGGGGCGCCGCCACACGGCGGCATCGCCTTTGGCTTTGACCGCCTGGTGGCCCTGCTCGCCGGCGAAGACTCGATACGCGACGTCATCGCCTTCCCCAAGACCAACCGGGCCGTGGGTCTCATGGAGAACGCGCCGGGCGAAGCCGGGGAGACGCAGTTGCGCGAGTTGGGCATCCGCCTGCGGCCCTAGTAGAGCCGGTGGATCGCGCGCCGCGGCTGCGGTTTGCCCGGATGTGCGTAAGCCTTTGTCAGGACGTCGTTTTACCTTGACATCCCTCTAGGGCCGTGTTACTTTTCCACCTGACTTGCCGCCCAGAGTGTATCGGGCGCGTTTTAGCCTTTAGAAACACGGCGTTAGAAACACAACGTTCGGCCCGCTTCGCACAGCTGGCCCGAGTGGGGGAGAGCCCCGACGGGCAGGGCGTGCGGACGGGGCGGAAACGACCTTTGGTAGAACACTGAGAGGAGTCGTTTGATGAGCCGTCGTCTTCCAATTGGAAAGTGCGGTTGGCTGCGCCTCGGTGCGGCCGCGCTGACTCTCGCTTTCACCGTTGGGTGCGCTGGTGGCCCTTCGGAGAAGGAGCTCAGCGCTCTGGAGCAGCAGCGGGAAGCTACGGAGTCAGCCGAGAAGCTGGTGCAGGACAAGAAGGCGGAGAAAGCCCGCCTCGAGAGGACGATCGCCGAGCGGAAGGCGCAGAAGAAGAGCCAGGAGAACAGACTGGCCACCACGCAGCAGTGCTGCACCTCCGCCGACGCGATGTAGCCGCAGAGACCAACCGAAACCGACTCTAGATAGCTGAAGAGAGGCGCAGAGAAAGGGCCATGAGCATGATTAGGAAGTGCACACGGGGCGTGTTGGTGCTCGCACTGGTCGTCGGTCTGGTGGATGCGGCATTCGCAGCGGACGAGGACAAGATGACGCGCGACGAGTACAAGGCGAAGGTTGCCGAGTACACTCAGCGCGCCGCCGCTGCCCAGGCCGAGATCATCAAGCTCGATGCCGACATCGCACGCATGAATCAGGAGATACAGGCGCTCGACGCGGAGATCGCACGCCTGGACGCCCAGGCACTGCAGGCCGCCGGCACGACGCAGGCAGCCGTAAACACGCGCGGTCGCGAACTCGATGCCCTGGTGCGGCAGCTGCAGGGCCTTACCGCGCTGGCACCGGAGGAGCTCTTCCACCACCGCGGCGAGATCGCCGACGTGGCCGAGCAGCTCGAGGCGCTGTCGGGCGACAAGACCGCCTGCCTCCCCGAGCTGGCCTCCAGGGCCGCGCGCATCAATTCCCTGCTCTCCGACCTCAACGGTCGGATGCCGCGCCAGTTCAGCATCAACTATGAAGTGGCCAAGGGCGATCACCTGTGGGGTATAGCCAGCAAGGACGAGATCTACGCGAATCCGTACATGTGGCCGCGGTTGTACCGGGCCAATCGGGAGCAGATCAACGATCCCGATATGATCTACCCCGAGCAGGTTCTGACGGTCCCCTTTGGCGTGGCCGAGAGTCAGTATCTGGTCACGTGCGGTGACTTCCTGTCCGGCATAGCGGCGGCCGTGTACGACGACGCAACTCAGTGGCACCGGATCTACAAGGCCAATGCCGAGCAGATCGTAGAGCCCAACATGATTTTCCCGGCGCAGGTTCTGGAGATACCCTCCAACTGATCGCGTCTCTATTGATAGAGAAGCACGGGCCACACTAGTATCTCACGTAGCCTGTAAAGGGGTTTGGAGCCGGCTCGCTAAGCTGGGCTCCGAACCCCTTTGCGCGTTCAGTTCGCGGCGGCTGACAGCCACACACATCCCTCCCCTCTCGACTGACCCGGCCTATCACACCCGTTGGAACCCCCTGATCACAGTGTCTCCATAGCTCAGGTGGACGCCGTCACTCTCTTCGGCCGCAACGACCGCAATCTGGCCGACGTGGAGCGCGCCTGTGGTGTGCATCTGGTGGCTCGGGGCGATCGTCTCCTCGTCACGGGGTCGCGCCGCTCTGCGGTCGAGAGTGCCGGCCGCGCCATCGAGGGGGCGGTCGCGCGCCTGCGCCGCGACCCCGAGCTGAACGAAGAGGAGGTGCGCGCCCTGTTGCTCCAGGGCGTGGACGCTTCCACTGCGGCCGCGCCAGCCGCGAACCGGGGAAACGGCGACCGCGGCGCCGCTGGCGAGCCGGGCGCGGCGACGGACGACGAGCTCCTGGTCAAGACATACCGCGCCACGGTGCGCGCGCGCAGCGTGGGGCAGGACGCCTATCTCCACGCCATCGAGGAGCACGACATCGTCTTCTCCATCGGGCCGGCCGGCACGGGCAAGACCTACCTGGCCGTGGCAGCGGCCGTGGCCGCCCTGCGGCGCAAGGAGGTGACGCGCATCGTGCTGGCCCGCCCCGCCGTGGAGGCGGGCGAGAGCCTGGGTTTTCTGCCCGGCGCTCTGGAAGACAAGGTGGATCCCTATCTGCGCCCGCTGTACGACGCGCTCCAGGACCTGCTGGAGCCCGAGCGTCTCGGCCGCTTCCAGAGCATGAAGATCGTCGAGGTGGCGCCGCTGGCCTTCATGCGCGGGCGCACCCTCAACGACGCCTTCATCATTCTCGACGAAGCCCAGAACACCACCCCGGCCCAGATGAAGATGTTCCTTACCCGCCTCGGCATGCGCTCCAAGGCCGTGGTGACCGGCGACATCACCCAGATCGACCTGCCCAAGGGACAGCCATCCGGCCTGGTGGAGGTCAGTTCCATCCTGGACCAGGTCCCCGGGGTCTCCTTCGTGCGCCTGACCGAGCGCGACGTGGTGCGCAATCCCCTGGTCCAGGACATCGTGGTGGCGTACGAGCGCTACGACCAGCAGCGTCGTGAGAGCGCCGGTGACGGCGGGCCGGATGCCGTTCGCGACGAGGCGGAGGCCCGCTCGTGAACCTGCCCGGTCTGCAGCGCTGGTGGACGCGCACGGTGCGGCGCTCGCCGCGCGCCGCTCAGCAGCAGCGGACGCGCCTTGGTCTCCATGGCGTCCGCGCCTTCCGCGCCCTTCTGGCCCTGTGCGGCGTCGGCTTGCTCACCTACTTCTCGCCCTTCCAACGGCCCTACAGCGTCCTCGACCTGCGCGTCGGCAGTGTAGCCCCCAAGCGCGTCAACGCGCCGATCGGCTTCTACGTGCGCAAGGGCGCCGAGGAGCTGGGCCAGGAGCAGCGGGAGGCGGCGCGCACCGTGCCCACGCTCCTGGAACAACTGGACGCCAAGCGCGATGCGCAGGTGGCGCGCCTTGACTCGGTGTTCTCCGTGCTGATTCCCAACATCCGCATGGAGATGCCCGACGACCTGAAGCAGCGACGCCTGCAGCGCGAGCTGCCCGGTGTGATGGGTTCCCTGTCGGAGGCCGCGGTGGCGCGACTCACCCAGTCCTTCACCGCCGCCACGACCGATCAGATCGACGCCTTCCAGCAGGGCTGCCTGCAGCTGCTGTCAGACGTGTATTCGACCGGCGTGGTGCCCTCCAAGGCAGACCCCCGCTTCAGCGTGACCCGCGAGGTGCGCATCGGCGAGCGCAGCGCCTCGGTCGATATCCTCTTCGACGAGGAGTCGCTCAAGCGCGGCGAGCTCCTGCCCCTGATCCAGGCCTACCCGGCCGTGGTCGAGCTGGGCGGCAGTCAGGCCGTGCTCGAGTTTCTGAGCCTCTTTGTGGAACCCAACCTCATTGTGGCCGTGGCCGAGACCGACAGACTGCGGTCCGAAGCGCGTCGCAGCGTGGCCAGCATCAAGCAGCGGTACCTGGCCAACGAGATGATCATCGACCAGAACACGAAGGTCGACTCCAGCCACGTGGAAGCGCTCAAAGCCCTGGCCGAGCACCTCTCCCAGGAGGAGCTGAAGGACCGCACCACGCGGTACTTGCAGCGCGGCGCCGCCGGCATCATTGCCGCCTTCCTGGTCTTCTGCTTCGGCTACTACCTGGCCACGCGCGAGCGCCTGGTGTACGACAACCCCGGCCACCTTCTCCTGCTGGCCATCATCGCGCTGTCCACGGCCGCCATCGCCTCCTATTTCCGCACCAACGGCATCCAGACCTACTTTGTACCCACGCCGCTGGCCGCCATGCTGGTGACCATTCTGCTCAACCCGCAGATTGGCCTGATCCTGTCCATGCTGCTGGCCCTGTTCATGGGCAGCCTTTTTGGCGACTTCTACGTGGCCCTGATCTGCGCCCTCACCTCGGCGATCGCCGTGTACGCCGTGCGGCGCGTCCGGCACCGGAACCAGTTCTACCGCCCCATCCTGCTGCTGCCCGCGTCGTACGCCCTGCTGATCGGGGCCACGGATCTGCTGCGCTTCGTGGACCCCAGCGACTTTGCCGAGCACATCCTGCCGGGCGTGTTCACCGGTGTGGCCGCCCCCATCGTCATCCAGGGCTTGCTGCCGATCTTTGAGAGCCTGTTCAACATCACCACCGACATCACCCTGCTGGAGCTGTCGGACCTGAATCGCCCCCTGCTCCGCGAGCTGGCCATTCGCGCCCCCGGCACCTACACCCACAGCCTGATCATGGCGAACCTGTCCGAGGCGGCGGGCCAGCGCATCGGCGCCAACGCCCTGCTGGCCCGCGTGGGCTGCTACTACCACGACATCGGCAAAATGCTCAAGCCCGAGTACTTCGTGGAGAACCAGGGCCTGCGGGGGGGGCGGAATCCGCACGATCACCTCACG
>Ga0180429_10002902_pt1 | contig 14001 bp, 16 predicted proteins | sample SS_ome_FD_132428 | JGI IMG/M metagenome (GOLD analysis project Ga0180429, IMG submission 132428) | Hypersaline lake sediment archaeal communities from the Salton Sea, California, USA - SS_1_S_1 metaG | ecosystem: Environmental > Aquatic > Non-marine Saline and Alkaline > Hypersaline > Sediment ...
AACGATGGATACGGTCAAACCAGTGGAGGGAAAAAATCGATGAAAATTTTACCTGCAATCCTGATGATTCTCGGGCTGGCGGTGACCACGCCGGTGCTGTCCTGTGAGTACAAGGAAGGTGAAACGAAATTCCTGGACTATGCACATTGTCTATACGGCAAGGATGGTGTCCAGGTGGTCAGCCTGCCGGAAGACGATGCCTGGGAGCATTGCATTTACCAGGTCCAGGCCTTCATGCCGGCCAAGCTGCTGGCGATCACCCGGGAAAAAGACGGTAAAGAGGAAGCCAGCATCAACTGCCGCGGATCGATCGGTAACCCCTGTTACCTGATGAAATCCCGCTGTGATGCAGCCCTGAAAAACCAGTCACCCTGAGCGACCGGCGGCTCAGCGAAACGCCGCCTCCAGGACCAGCCGCATGTGGTCCCACGACGAGCGGTCCGCCAACTCGCTGTAACGCAGCGGCAGCCCGAACTTTTCTCCGCGGGTGGTCGCCTCGGGGTTGGTGAAGCCGTGCGTGGCGCCCGGCAACAGCACGAACAGGCAATCCGCGCGGGCGCGCTCGACTTCGGCCAGGAACGCGCTGACGTCGTCCCCGCTGACGAATTCATCCGCTTCACCGTGATAGACCGCCATGCGGGCCGTGACTTCCGCTGCCTCGCCTTCCTGTGCGATCGCCAGCGGTAAAGCGCCGTGAAAGGAGGCCACGGCGGCCAGGTCCGTGCCGGTGCGCGCCATGTGCAGAACGATCCCGCCGCCCATGCAGTAACCGATGGCGGCCGTTTTATCCGCGTCGACGATGGGGCGCTCAGCCGCGGCGCTCATTGCCGCCATGAACCGGCCGCGCAACCCGGCCCGGTCGCCAAGCAACTCATTCATCAGTTCTTCGGCCTCTTCCGGGCTGCCGGCGGTCCGCCCGCCGCCGTAAAGGTCAACGGCAAAACCGGCGTAACCCAGTTGCGCCAGCATGCGGGCCCGGCGGCGGACGTAATCGTTGCAGCCCCACCATTCGTGCACCACCAGAACCAGCGGCAGCGGTCCGTCCAGCGCCGCATCGTGAAAAATACTTCCGACCATCTCGACGTCGCCATGGCGGTAGCTGATTTCTTCGCTTTGAATCGTTTTCATCCATCCGGCCCTTTTGCTTTATGCATCGTGTTTCAGCATAGTTTAGCGCAGCACGGGGCGGTCGCAGCGGGATTGCGAACGCGTGATCCCGACCCCAGATAAATCGAAACCCAAGAGGACAACAAGCATGAGCAATTTCGAAACCAGCAACGAGATCCGGATGGATGCGAGCAAACTCTACCGGGAAGAGACTTTTACCGACAACACGGTCGGTACGCTGCGCCGGATCACCCCGGTAACCGCCGAAGGCGAAGTCGACCCGAGCCGGTCCGTCCAGTTCATCGGTTCCACCCAGGTGCTGACGACGGCCGGTCCGCTGCCATTGACGTTTGAAATCGAGGCCGGCACGCTGGCCGAAGCGGCGGAAGGGTTCGGCGACGCCGCCAAGGAAGCCTTTGAAAAGACCATGGAAGAACTGAAGGAAATGCAGCGTCAGCAGGCGTCGCAGATTGTCGTGCCGAAGGGCGGCGTCGACCCCTCCGGTGGCATGGGTGGTCTCGGCGGCGGCGGCAAAATCCAGATACCCTGATACGCCATGCGGAACGCGCTGCTGAAAAACGCTTTTCCGGCCTTCGTTTCCTGCCTGTTTCTCGGTTCAGCGGCCAACGCAGCCGAGGTCTCCATGTGGCGGGAAGCCGAGCCGGAACGGCTCGTCTACATGGAACTGCAGGACGGCCTGGTCCTGATCGAACTGAACCCGATGTTCGCGCCGCGCACGGTCAAGCAGTTCACGGCGCTCGTCGAAGACGGGTTTTACGACGGCTTGCCGTTCTACCGGGTGATCGAGGGCTTCGTCGCACAAGGCGGTGACGGCAGCGACCTGGGCGAATTCAGCGAAGTGCCGCTGCTCGATGCCGAGTTCGAGATCGACTGGCCCGCGGACGCGAGCTGGACCGCCGTGCAATCACCCGACATGTTCGCCCCGCAGACGGGTTTCATCGACGGTTTCGCGGCCGCACGGGACCCCGCCGGCGGCAAGGCCTGGCTTACACACTGCCCCGGTGTCGTGGCCATGGCGCGCAACGAGGGGCCAGACACCAGCCGCACGGATTTCTACATCGTGATCGGTCAGGCGCCCCGCTACCTCGACCGGAACATGAATGTTTTCGGCCGCGTCATCCACGGCATGGACGCGGTGCAAGGCATCAATCGGGGCAGGCCGGCGGACGACGGCATCATTCGTGACGAGGCGGCCAGCAGCCGCATCAAGCGCATGCGCATGGGAAACCAGGTAGCGGAAACGGAGCGTCTGACCGCGCTGGTGCCGGACACCAGCCATGCATCCTTCCAGGAAGTCCTGGACCAGCGCCGCGACCGGCGCCAGCCCTTCTTTCACAACAAACCGCCGCGCGTTCTGGACGTCTGCCAGGTGCCCGTCGGCGGGCGGGCTACCCGCTGATCAGCGCCTTCGGCGCGATGCCGCAAAGGGCATTGTCAGGTAAAATACGGCGGAGATAGTCAGGGCTTTCATTCTGGATTCCCGTGTCTGGCGGGTCCAATCCAGTTTTACCAACCGGATACGCTTAACCCATGCCTCGCACCTCGAACAAGTACCGCCTGCTTACCCTGTTCCTGCTGTTTCTGCTGTCCGCCTGCGCGTCCCCTCCCCAGGAAAAACAATCGTCGCCGGACGCACCTTATCTCGTGCTGGTCTCGATGGACGGTTATCGCTGGAATTACGACAGCCTGACGGAAACACCCAGCCTGGACCGCATGGCGCGCGAAGGCATGAAGGCCGAGGCGCTGAGGCCTGTTTTCCCGTCCGTTACCTTTCCGAACCATTACTCGATCGCGACCGGTGTCTATCCCTGGCGCCACGGCATCGTCGCCAATGAATTCCCGCGCAAACCGGGCGGGGACTGGTACCTTTACAAGAACCGGTCCGCGGTACAGGACGGGAGCTGGTACCTGTCCGAACCGATCTGGGTCACCGCGGAAAAAGCCGGCTTGCGCACCGCGGCTTTCTATTTTGTGGGCACCGAGGCCGATATCGAAGGCGTGCGGCCCGCTGACTGGCGCAACTTTGACGCGGAGGTGCCGGCCGCGACCCGCGTCGATACCGTCTTGGGCTGGCTTTCACGGCCTGAAGCCGAACGTCCCCGGCTGGTGACGCTCTATTTCGAGAATGTCGACAGCGCCGGCCACTGGTACGGACCGGAGTCACCGGAGAACCTGGAGGCCATGCGCCTGCTGGACCACCAGCTGGGTCGCCTGCTCGACGGCATCGCAGCGCTTCCGCACGGCGACCGGGTGAACGTGTTGCTCGTGTCCGACCATGGCCAATCGGTTTATGCCGATCGCGAACCCTTCGTCCTCGAGAAATGGATCAACCTGGACAACGTGAAGACCGTTGGCAAGGGCCCATTCGTTTATCTTTACTACGATCGTGCAGCGAAAAACCGCGTCGGCCGGGCACGGGACTCGATCAATGCGAACTGGGACTGCGGCCGCGCCTATCGTCCCGCCGAACTGCCGCCCGCCTGGAACGCGGGAACGAGTCTGCGCTACCCGGACCTGTTCGTGCTGTCCGACCCGGGCTGCGCCGTGACAGTGGATGCACAATCAGCCGAACGCCTGTTGAAAGGCGATCATGGCTGGAGCCCGGAAATGCCCGAAATGGCCGGTATTTTTTACGCCGTGGGACCGCGTATCCCGGCGGGGACGCGTGTCGGCATCGTCAGCGTGGTGGACGTCTATCCGATGATGCTCGAAATTCTCGGGCTTGCAGCGCCGGGCCCCGTGGACGGCGATCCGGATGCGCTCGCTTCGCGCCTGCTGCCCGAAAAACGGTAAAATTCGGCGGCATGTGACCTGAAACCGGCCGGGGCCGGGTGGAAACCGACATGGAAATCCTTGCTGCCGACATCGGCGGAACCAATTCTCGATTCTCGACAGTGACCATCAGCGGGCTTTCCGCGCTGACGATGTCCGAACCGGTGATTTTTCCCACCTGGTCCGAAGATATCGGTTCGTTTGACGGCCTGCTGGCGCAGTATTCGGCGAACCGTCCCGGCGACTGGCCGGATATCGAGGAATTCGACGGCCTGGCCATCGCCATCGCCGGCGCGGTCAGCGGGATGAAAGCGACGCTGCCGAACATTCCATGGGATATCGACCTGGGCGGATCGGGCCGCGCACGGGAAGCGTTTCTGCTCAACGATTTTGTCGCCCAGGCGCACGGTTTCATGGACCCGGACGTGTTCGACCGCATGCGCCTGGTGCGGCCGGGCGGGGCTGGCGGGCCCGGCAGCATCGCGATCGTCGGCGCCGGAACCGGGCTCGGACACGCCGCGCTCAGGCCGGAGGAAGGCCGGCGCATCGTGATCACTTCCGAGGCCGGGCACATGTCATTTTCCTTCCACGGCGAGCGCGAGCAGCAAATCGCCGCGGCCATGCAGGCGCGAACCGGGAAATCCTGGCTCAGCGGCGACGATGTCGTGACCGGCTCCGGTGCAGCGCGGCTTCACGAGGCTTTGACCGGGCACACCGTCAGTCCTGCCGAGGCCCTCAGGGAACAGGCCGTGGAGTCAGAGACCTGCCGCTATTTTTCCCGTTTCTACGCGCGCGCCTGCCGCAACTACTGCCTGGCCATGTACCCGGTGGAAACCCTGGTGATCAGCGGCGGCATCGCGGCCAAGAACCCCCACCTCGTCGAATCCGGCTCTTTTCGTGATGAATTCAACGACGGGCGCTCCTACCGCCATATCCTGGAACGCATCCCCGTCTACCTGAACCGTGACGAGCACATCGGCATCAAGGGCGCCGCGATCCACGCCTGGCTGAAGCTCACCAACATGGGGCCGGTTAACCGGCCCTAGACATCCCCGAACTGCAGCGCAGCGAGCCGCGCGTAAAGGTCATTGTCCTGGATGAGTTCGGCGTGTGAGCCGATCGCCTCGACGCGGCCATGGTTCATCACCAGGATCCGGTCGACCTTCTTGACGGTGGCCAGGCGGTGCGCGATGACCAGCGTGGTGCGATCCTTCATCAAGCCGTCGAGCGCCGCCTGCACCAGGCGTTCGCTTTCGGCGTCCAGTGAACTCGTGGCCTCGTCGAGCAAAAGGATGGGGGGGTCCTTGAGGATCGCCCGCGCGATGGCGATGCGTTGGCGCTGGCCGCCGGACAGGCGTATGCCGCGCTCACCCAGGAACGTGTCGTAGCCTTCCGGCAGTTGGTCGATGAAGCGGTCCGCCGCGGCCAGGCTTGCCGCCTCGCGCACTTCTTCGTCGCTCGCACCCGGCCGGCCGTAGCGGATGTTCTCCATCGCGGTTTCACCGAACAGCACCGTCTCCTGCGGAACAAGCCCGATCTGTGCTCGCAGCGATTCCGGATCCACGCGCGAAATATCCATGCCGTCCACGCGTATCTTGCCCTCATCGAGGTCATAAAAGCGCAGCAGCAGCTGGAATGCCGTGCTTTTGCCGGCCCCGGACGGGCCGACGATCGCCAGTGTGTCCCCGCGCTCGATCTGCAGGCTGAAATCATCCAGCGCGCGTTCCTGGGGGCGGGAAGGGTAACTGAAACCGACATGCTCGAAACGGATGCGGCCCTGCAGCGGGACCGGAAGGGGCAGAGGTTCATCCGGAATTCGGATCAGCGGTTTGGACTGCAGCAGTTCCGCCAGGCGCTCCATGGCGCCCGCCGCGCGCTGGACATCGCCCCAGATATTACTGAGCGCCATCACCGATGAACCGACCAGGAATGCATACATCAGGAACTGGCTCAGCTGGCCGAGTGTCATGGATCCGTCCATGACCGCGCGCGAACCGACCCACAGAAAAACCGTGAGCATGCTGAACACCAGCGCGAAAGCCAGCGCGATCAGAATGGACACCATGCGGACCCGCTTGAGGGCGACCAGGAAACTGGCTCTCACGGCCTCTGCGTACCGTTTCGACTGGAGTTTCTCCAGCGTGAACGACTGCACGGTCTGCATCGCTCCCAGGGTTTCACCCGCCAGGCCGCTGGTATCGGCGACCCGGTCCTGGGACTGCCGCGACAGTTTGCGAATGAAGCGACCGACGATGAGCACCGGCACGACGACGATGAAAATGCCCAACAGGGTGTAACCGGCCATGCGCGGGCTTGTCAGCACCAGCATGACCAGCCCGCCGACCAGGCTGAGCGTCGAGCGCAGGGCGATGGACAGGCCGCTGCCTGAAATGCTCTGCACCAGCGTCGTGTCCGTGGTGAGCCTGGACAGCACTTCCCCCGTGCGCGTCACTTCGAAGAAAGACGGGTCCATGCGGATGACTTTTTCGTAAACCGCGTTTCGAATGTCAGCCACAACGCGTTCACCCAGCGAAACCACCAGGTAGTAGCGCAATGCCGAAAACAGACTGTAGGCAATGCAGATCGCAAAAAACCAGCCGAAATAGCGGTCTACCGCATCGAGATTCCGGCTAACGAAGCCGTTGTCGACGACAAAGCGTGCCGCGATCGGCAGGGTGAGCGAAGCGGCGGAAGCGACCAGCAGCGCGGCCAAGGCCGCCAGCAGCGTTCCCTTGTAGCGCGCAATAAACGGCCTCAACATGGCCAGCGGCTTCAGGGAAGCGGCCTTGGGCCGATTCGTTCTTCTTGCCTCGTTCACCTCATCGTTCCCCGGGTTTCATTGCCACTCACGCGGATCGACGCCGTAAAAACGATGAAGCACGGTATAAAGTTCACCGTGATTTTCTGCCATGGTTTCCGGCTTCTCAAAAAATGCCTCGGTCGCCACCGCAAAAAATTCCGCCGGGTTGGTTGCGCCGTAGTAATCCATCACCGAGCGTCCGCCGGTCCTGGCCTTTTTCTGCAAAACCCGGAACTCTTTTGAAAGCGCCGCCGCCCAGCTACGATAGCAGGACTCACCCGCCAGCAGCGGAGCGCCATCGGCGCTGCCGTCCTCGGTATCCAGCTGATGTGCGAATTCGTGCAGCACGACGTTGCTGCCGTCGACGAAATTGCGCGCGCCCCTGACGACATCGTCCCAGGCCAGGATCACTTTTCCGCTGGACCAGGATTCACCGAGCAATCCGCGGCGCGCCTCCGAGACGACCCCACCCTCACCGGCCTCCTTGCGCGAGACCACAAAGGCCGCGGGGTAAACGATGATATAGCGGAGTCCGGGGTACGGCGTTCCTTTGCGGCTCAACCACAGCATGCAGGCCTGGGCGGCGATCGTCACGCGGATTTCATCGTCGATCTCAAGGCCGCCAGATCCGCTGAAGTGCTTGGTATGCAGAAACCGCTTGATCCGCTGACGCAGTTGCTTGCGCAATGCCATCGGCAGCCTGGGATATACACCGATATTCTGTTCCAGCAGCAGGACCCATTCATCCGGAAAGGGTGTATTGAGTGCGCGTCGCAGGCGCATACGCGGAACCGCAATCGCCAGGGCGATAACGAGGATGCCGAGCAGAAGAAAATACCAGGGGTTCATTCACCCCGGGCCCGGCAAGTTGTGCCGGGTACTCGCGCCGGCTCGCGAATTGTTATTCGTAAACCCAGCGGGAATATTCCTTGCCGGCACTGATTACGCTGTGCGGCAGTTTCCCCATCAGCTTGCGGAAATCATCGCCCGGCAGGTGGATGAGGTGCTCGTGATCACCTGCCTCGATATAGATGTCCGACGCATGTTTCAGCTGGTCGTCCCAAATGACTTTGAGGCCGTATGCGTTGCTGAGTGCCGGCACCGCGCCGGTCTCGCAGTCCTTGAACAGCGTGGCGAGTTCGTCTTCGGTGGCGAGCACCAGGTTGCGCTCCAGTTCTTCGTTCACCCAGGCAATGTTCAGCCGGTTGTTGGCCGGCAATACGGCGACCAGGAAGCCGGCATTGTCCTTGAGCACCACGGCCTTGGCGACCAGGTGCGGCGGGACATGGGCGGAACGGGCCGCGTCCACAGTCGTCTCGGTGTGTGAATGCTCCACGGTATCGAATTCAATGTGGTGGTTTTCCAGGTAGGACTTCAGGGTCATTGCAATCGCCATGGCATGCTCCTCGTTGGTCCGCGTACGCTTTGCCCGCGCGCAATGCAAACTGCCCCGTGCGGGCCTGCCAGGATCAATATAAGACGCTCGCGTTGCGAGTGTCCCGATTCAGGTCAATTATCCACCGTTTCGGCGGCGCTGGCACGCCCCGTGAGCGAAAAAACAACGCGACCGTCAATTCGACAGCTGTGATTGAACCCAGCGAATGATGTCGCCTGACCGCATGGCGCCCGATTGCCGCGCGACTTCACGACCGCCATGAAACAGGACCATCGTCGGAATGCTGCGAATGCCATAGCGTGCACCGATGCTTTGTTCCTCCTCGGTGTTCAGCTTGGCGAAGCGCACACCCGGTTCGAGCTGACCGGCCGCATCTTCAAAAGCCGGCGCCATGGCCCTGCAGGGGGCGCACCAGGGCGCCCAGAAATCCACCAGCAGCGGAATGTCGTTGCTGGCCACGTGGCGCTCGAGGGCGCTTCCCGACAGCTCGGCAGGGTGCCCGCTGAAAATGGCCTCCTTGCACTTGCCGCAACGCGGATCGTCGCCCAGTCGCTCGAATGGCAGCAGGTTGACGGCCGAGCACTCCGGACAAACGACGCGAGTCTGTGACATGCCTTCTCCCGGGTTGATTCAGATCGCCTGGCGTAATTTCGCCAGCCAGGATTTTACCCTGGCCGCGTTATCGCTTCCCATGCGCAGCAGAATTTTTTGTCCGCCGCTCAGGTTTTCCAGTTCCGGATCGACAAACAGGTAAACGGCCTCGGGCTTGACGAGGCGATACGGCTCTGCTGCTTCCGGTGTTGCGAGCAGTTCATCGATGACCGCTTTCAGGCGCTCGTCGAAATCGCTGTCGGTATAGCCCTGCTCTCGCCAGGCCTGCTGAAAAAGCGGGTAGTGGCGCCGGTACTCGGCCGCTGCCTTTTCAACATCGATGGATTCGAGCAGTTCGACGAAGGGCAGGAAGCGGTCCGCGTTGGCGGATGATGAGAGGTATTGCGGAAGCGGGTCACCGGCCTCGTCGAGAATTTCAAGCGGAGGATCAGGATCACGCAGCGCCTTGAATTCGCCGGCCGGACCCGTCATGACCCGGAGGTTTCCCGGCACCTGCCGGCCTCCCAGCGCATCGACCGTGGCCACGGTTCTGGCGGCTAAGGCGTCGGTCACGAAAAATTGTTCCACGGATTCCTCACCAACGACATCCGCCAGTTTCTCCTCGAGGTAGCTGTCGCTTTGATACAGCGGCGGCAGGGGTATCTCCTCGAGTTCAGTGACCGGAACGTCACGTTTTTCGGCAACCGTGAACTCTTCGGCCTTTGGCTCGGGCTCCGACGGTTGCACTGCTGCGGGTGCGGCCTCGACGGCGACCGGTTCTTCGGTCAAAGGAACCCGGCCGGTGTCGTAGAGGATCCAGGCAATGACACCGAGAACCAGGAAAACGATAGCTGCAATAACGATCAGACCCTGTTTCATGTTGCCTCCGGTACCGCGTTCGGCTGATTGGACTATGTTAGCCTGTTTTTGATCCGCCGTTTTTCAAATGAGTAAAATAGAGCGTCCACAACGCGCACACTTGCATGATTCAACTGCCGTACATCGAGCCCGTATTCAGGCCGCCTTCAGAGGCGCGAAGCCTCATTCTCCAGGTTACCAACGGCTGTTCCTGGAATCGCTGCACTTTTTGCGAGATGTACACGCTGCCGCAGAAAAAATTCCAGCTCAAACCCTTGGACAGGGTCGAGGCCGAATTGGTTTCAGTTGCGCGCTCCAAACTGCCGGTCCGGCGAATTTTCCTGGCCGATGGTGATGCCATGACGCTGTCTTTCCGTCGGCTCAGGGAGATCATGGAGCTGATCAACCGCCACCTGCCCGGTATCCAGCGCGTTTCTTCGTACTGCCTGCCGCGCAACCTCAAGAGCAAGACGGTAGAACAGCTCGCCTCGTTACGTGAAATGGGCCTTGACCTGTATTACGTCGGCTGCGAGTCGGGCGATGATTTTGTACTCGAACGGGTGCAGAAAGGCGAAAACTTCGACTCCTCGCTGGCGGCCCTGCAGAAGATCAAGCGGGCCGGCGCGCGCAGCTCGGTCATGATCCTCAACGGCATGGGCGGCAAAAGGTTCAGCGAACAGCACGCGGTCAACTCCGCCCGGCTGATGAACGAGGCCCAGCCCGAGTACCTCGCGACACTGGTGGTCAGTTTTCCACGGGGTACGGAGACCTACGAGGCCGGTTTTGAAGGTCAGTTCGAGATGCTGGACCAGCAGGGCCTGTTCCAGGAGATGTACTGGCTGCTCGATACGCTCGATCTGGAAAAAACCATTTTCCGCAGCGACCACGCGTCGAATTACCTGGTGCTCAAAGGCACCCTGAACCGGGACAGGGACCGTCTGCTCGCAACGGTGAAACAGGCGCTGTCGCGTCCGGGCTCGGTGCCGCTGCGGCCGGAGTGGATGCGGGGGCTTTAGGGCATCCGGTACTTGCCGCCGACGTAGTTCCGCGGGCCGTATTCGTAGACTTTTCGCTTGCTGCCATCGAGTTCCCACTCCCAGTCCGTTTCGGTCCGTTCGATCTCGAATGTCTCGCTGGAATGATAACGATAGGGGTAGTAGGCGCCCCGGGGGCCGTAATAGCCATAGGTGTGCGGATAGCGCCAGTACACCGAGCGGTCATAGAACCCCGGGTAGTACCAGCCGGTGCCGTAGACCATGGTCGAGCCGTTGTAGTAACGGCTGTAATAGCCGTCCGTGCTGACATAAGCGGTGCGGCCGCTGCTGTCGTCGAAAGATTCCAGCTTCACAAAGGTCACGTTGAAGGCGGGATCGGTGGGCGGAATGGTGTAGATCGCCTCCGGCACCTCGAGTGCAACGCGCCAGGGGCCGGTCGGCGCGGCTGAAAAGAACCAGGCGCCGTCATGGCAAAGGTAGTAGAAGTTGTTGTTCTGGATAACCTGGAACGGCGTGTTTTTTCCGCGCCGCAACGCGGTGCCCTCGATCTCAACGAATTCGGGCGGGCCGAGCCAGGGAACCTCGAGCGCTGCGCCCGCACCGACCTCGACCTCGGTAATCCGGGGCCGCGCGGCCTCCTCGGCGGCGCGCCGGGCGGCCTCGGTGCCCGGAACCGATTCCAGAACCCGGGCGCGCGGATGGTTCTGCGGAATTTCCGCGAACGCCGCCGGAAGTTCATTCACCGCGTACCACATGCGATCGACGTTCCTGGTCGTGAACCACCGCCCGGCCGCAAGAAAATAAAACCGGCCGTCGTAGCGAAAAAGGTCCCGCTCTGAGTTTTTGACATACTGAAGACCGCCGCCCCCGGCCAGGCCGAATTCCATCTCCCCGTCCACGATGATCAGTTCCGTGGGTTCGTAGCTGATGACGATGGGCAGCGGCCGCATTCCCGGGTCGCGCGCAGGCATCGCTCCGGCCACGCGCGGCCAGTCGGAACTGACCTGCAGGGTCAGGAAATCATCCGGAAGCGCCGTGGTCACCCGCCAGTCGCCGCTGGACAGCATGTTGCCGGCAAGCCACACACCATTGTCGAGCACGTACCAGACCCCGCTGCTGCGGTGCCGGAACACGTCCCAGTCGGTGTTGACGACGAATGAGAGGTCCGTGGCCGGAATCTCGATCAGCACGGGCGGACCGTCGATCAGCATCAGCCGTGACGGCCGGTCACTGACGACAATACGCGGCGGGGCCGGGTTCAGTTGCTCGACCGCACGCGGCACATCGGCAAGCGCGGCAGGAAGACACAGCAGCAAAAAAAGTGCAGAACAAATTCGGGGCATGGCGTGACCGTCCGGTACAGCCGACACCCTGCGTGCCGGCGAGGCCGCTTATCTTAAAGGAAGGCCGCGAGCAATGAAAAGCCCACGACAGGGAACACGCAGACAGCTACGCCTGCGCCGCAGGCGGTTGGAAGATTCTGAAGCAACCCCGAACGCTTTCGACTCAGGCCGCGGCCTCGAAGCTCTCGAACGAGTTGGAATTCAGGTTGCGCACCGCCTGCCTCAGGCAGTCACGCATTTCTTTCAGATTTTTGCTGTCCAGGTGAGGACCGTTCAGCCTCAGCATCTCATGCCAGTACTCGATCTCGGCCTGCAACAGAAAACGTCTGGATGATTCCATGTTTTGCCCAAAGTCGCCTGCGGCGACAAAAACGTGGATCACCATCCCTGATGGGAACGCCGGTGAGTTCCGTCTCGCCGGTGGCTGCAGCCACGCAGCCTGCCTGACTGGTAGATCAGACGCCCCTTAGTTACGTTAAGGTTAGATTAATGTCAAGCGAAAAATGGCTAAAAACTGACCCGTTACGGAATAATGACAGCCAGGGCCCTCCTAATCAGGAATGACTTGCAAAACCATTGATTAATTTAACTTTTCCAAAAAAGTCAAACGCGTTGAAAAGTTCGGGATAAAACACTTTTGACGAAACGCGTTCAGCCCCCCCCACCATCATTCGAAGGCCCGGGTTTTGAATGCAGGATCATTTCGAGTTTTCCGTTCGGCAACAACAGTCCGCGCTCGAACGCAAAGCCGGAGAGCATTTCGGCCACCTCGATCTGAGAATGCGGCTGGTATTTCAGCGCACTGTTATTTCTCTTACGCACGCTCACGGTATCGTGCCGGATGATTCCGTATTGACGGTACTCGAGCTTTACAGCCCGGTGATGCACCCCGAATCCATGCGCCCGGGTGCCGGAATGCAGATAGGGCCTTAGCGCCGAGTTGAAGGCCCGCAGTGCGGTGTCGTCGAGAAAATTCAGAAAATCACCGAACAGGCAGATGTCGAGCTGCGTGCCTTCAGGGAGCGCGAGGTGGTCTGTGAAGCACTTGCTGAGCTGCTGTTGGCTGAGCCGCTTTTTCGGTTCACGCGGCTGCAGGAACGGCTCGTCGATCAGGTCCACGAAGTGAAGGCGGCAGTGGTAGCGGGAAAAAAACTCGACGGTCTCCGACAAGGCCGGGCCGACATCCAGGACGGTAATCCGGCGTCCGCCGGAAATACGCTGCAGCATGGCCGACAACAGCTTGCTTTGCTGCCGGTCAATGATCGGGCCGGCCGGATTGGCCAACCGGCCCATGTCCTCGGCGATCGCTGCTGCTGTCACCCGGCCCTCTTGCCCTGGCCGGAACTGTCCGCGACAGCGTCGGCGCCCAGCGATTTCGAACCCATGCTGGTTGAACCCGCCGCCGTCTTGGCCTCGGAAACCGCCGCAGGCTGGGCCGGTTTGCTTCCGGCTGCCTTGCCCGGGTTCATGTCGATGCTGCCCCGGAACAGGGCGCCGTCGTCGAGCTGAACTCGCGGTGAGACGATATTGCCCTTGACGCGGCCGGTCCGTGTAATCAGGACTTTCTCGCTGCCGGATATGTCACCGGCGACCTGGCCGGAGATCCGGACCTCCTTGGCGCTGATGCTGGCCTTGACAATGCCGGCCTCCGACACTTCCACATTCTGTGAACTGCTGACGCTGCGACCCTCGATCACCCCTCCTACCTTGAGGTTCGAAGTCGCATTCACGTCGCCGGTCACACTGATGCCTTCACCGATCATCGCAACGGATTCCGTTGCCATTGAAGCCGCGGGAGGTGTGCTGGTCATGGGAGGTGCGGTTTTCTTTGCAGGTTCTTCCTGAGCCGACGGGCGGTTGCCCTTGTGCTTGTCGAACATAGCCCTGATCCTCGATTTCGTCCGTTGAAAGGGACGAACATTCTAGCACTGCCCGGCCGTGTTCCAACAACCGGGTTGAAAAATCTCCAGCGCCTCGCGGGCGTGATCGAAACTGTGGCTGCCCCCGTCGAACGCCGTGAAACGGGTAAAACCGGCGTGAAAACGCTCGCTGAGTTCCGCGCTTATGGTCTCGTCTCCGCGGTCCACGAAGACCCAGCAGGGTAGCTTCGATGTGTAG
>Ga0180429_10002905_pt1 | contig 13994 bp, 13 predicted proteins | sample SS_ome_FD_132428 | JGI IMG/M metagenome (GOLD analysis project Ga0180429, IMG submission 132428) | Hypersaline lake sediment archaeal communities from the Salton Sea, California, USA - SS_1_S_1 metaG | ecosystem: Environmental > Aquatic > Non-marine Saline and Alkaline > Hypersaline > Sediment ...
CAGGTTGGCCTCCGAGTTGAAATCGATGTTGCGAAACACGCCCTCGAGCTTTTCGACGTTGGCCTCCTCGATGGCGGCCAAGGCGATGTTGATGATCTCGCCGAGGTTGTCGGCGTTCCGCTGGGCATAGAGCGCGGCAAAGCCACTGTCGGCGGGCAGTGCAAACTTTTCATAGCGCATGCTGCGCGCGACCCGCTCGCTGTCGTCGCCGTACTTTTTGCTGTACTTGTCCCGGTGGTCGAACCAGACATCCGAGATGTATTTCACGAACAGCATCACCAGGATATAGTTCTTGTACTCGGAGGGGTCGACGGTGCCGCGAAAGGTATCGCAAGCGCGCCAGAGGATGGCGTTGATCTCGTCTTGGCGGATGGTATCGGACATGGACGCTCGCTTTCGCTGTGGAATCGTAACGGGGCAAGTGTAGGCAGGTGGGCGGAGTGCGTCAAGCGAAAGTGAGGCACAGCGGCAGGCAGCCTCATCCTGGCTCGCTTTACCTCAGAGAGCAATGAAAGATAACCGGTCTGTTTTAAAACGACAAAAAGCATATAGGCTTGATATAGCAGGCAAAACATGCTATACTAGGGCTGCACAACCAAACGAGGGCCGCCGGTGCTGTAACACCGACGGCCCCCTAACCCACCAGCTGCGATGACCAGCTAGGGGCTGCCTGCTATTGTATTTCAAGCCGCCCTTCCGGCAAGTCAGCTGGAGGGGCGGCGTTTCACATGTGCGGGAAGGAGGATGCCATGTTCGCACTCAGCGGCGGCGGCGGCACGGCTGCGGTTCGCTAGAGAGCCGCGCCTACCACGTCCAGTGCAGGACGTAGCGTTCGTGCAGTTTGGGCCTCTTGATGACCCAACGCAGCTGCTGCCTGCCATCGGGTAGCGTGGAAAAGTGCTCGAGACCGAGAGCGACCGTCTCGTGGGCATTCCTCCGCGAGGCGGTCGCTCTCGTGCAGGTACGCTCAAGCGGAAAGATGACCTTGAGCTCGATGCGTCCTGTCCGATGGTAAACATCGCACTCCCAGCATTCTTCGTTGCGGGTGAACCCACCGCGGATCATGCGATGGGTGCGAAGCACCAGCACATCGCCATGATGCTTGTGTTCTCGGAGTGAGATCAGCACCGCGTAGCGCGAGCCCTCCTTGTAGTGGTCCACCGGCACGCCCGGCGAGCAGCGGTAGTCTGCCAGGATCTCGCCATCGCCCCAAACATAGTCTGTGAGCGCGGCGACGTGATTCTGGCGAAAGCGCAGCTTGGCCACCGTATCTACAGTGACGACCTCCCCATCACCGTCGTGGATTTCGATGATGCGCCGCTGGTAGAGCACATCATAGATCCCCTGCAATCGGCGAGTGTTGACAAGCGCGCCCAGTCTCTTGAGCAGCGTCGGTATCTCCCTCAATGCCGCGAGAGTATCGACCAGTCCGAGCTGTTTGAGAATCTGGCCTGGTGTGTGTGAGAACGGGAGCATATCCCTCCATTGTAGCAGATCGGCTGCTCCGGTTTGCGGAAGCATCGTCTCAGGTTCGCACGGATGTGCCATGATGCGTCGATGCGGCGGTATACCGATGGCTCTGCGCTCGAGACGGCTCTCCTCCCGCCTGGGTGGGGCTTGATAGTCAGGTACCTGCGGACCCGCGGAACGGTTTGCGAGGGGTAGGAGCAATCCGTGCAGCGTGGTCTTGCGGTACCTGTCAAATGGGTGCAGCTGCGACGTTCGCCGTCGCTGGCCGTCTGTTGGCCAGAAGGAGAATGTCGCTGGCGCACCTAGGGGTGGGGGCGGGACGGGGCCTGCGCCATCAAGAACGGTACAGGAGTATGGGCGAGCCCATCGGGGCAGTCGCTGGCGCGGTGCCTGGTGATATGAGTACAGATGGCGCCTCTTGACCTGGGATGCGCCAGATCGGCGCACTGAGGATCGATTCAGCTCTTGCCTGGCTCAGTGTGGTGAACCAGAACATGGCGCCTCCACCCGCTCGGCGCGTCGAGCGCAGTAGGTTGAGCATGCGCTTTTCCCCTGTGGTGACGGTCAGCACGCGCAAGCAATTGCTGCCATAGCGTCGCGCGTAGCCGCCAGATCGGACGTAGGCCAGGTAGGCCTCGACCTTTTGTGACCAGCGTCCGTTGCTCTCGGTGGCCCGGTCGGCCTCGAGAAAGAAGTGGGCCCGCCGATCGCTTTCGGCCAGCGTGCAGTAGGCATCGGGGATCAGCGCGACCTGCCGTCTGCGGCCATGTGTTGACGCGAGCCACACCCGGTCTGGCCGCTGTTTGAGGTCTTCCTCGCGCAGCCATCGCTCGATGCGGGCACCTGTCTGCTTGGCAGCCAGCGTCATGGCGATGCGGAAGTCGTTGACCATGAGGGTGTGCTCGAGGAACAGGGTCGAGACGTGGTTGTGCGAGCGACGCCAGGCGGTGTCCTCGATGCCGATCCCCTGGGTCTGCGCCAGAAGCTGTGCCCCGCGACGCGCCAGCATATAGAGCCATTGCCCACTGCCCTGGCCATATTCCACCGGAAGCCTGCGGCGCGCCAGATAGCCATGCAGGTGTAGCCGCCGCAAGCGTGCGTTGGCGGTGTTCTTGCTGGGAAAGTAGAGACGTTCGATCTGGTCGCGACGTAGGACACGGTGGGTGTAGACTGTGTGGATGAGGTGGCGGTCGCGAGGCGTGATCCGGATGGGCGGAGGCGGTGCGGGTCGGGCATGGGCTGGTGTGACAGTCATGTGTCAAGTCTAGCATGCGCCACGCTAGCGCCGCAAGGGTCAGGTCCCAAGGCGATGCCACGCTGAAGTCGAGATGTCAGGGTAACGGTATGGCCGGTGAGCCATGCCAGGCAGGGCGCAAAGCAAGTCCGAAGCAGCTTCGGCTGCAGCCGCTTGTTCGGCCACCGCGAGCGTAGCCGGACAGGCCGACAAGCGGTCGAAGCCTGCTGCGGCTGTCACTTAGGTATCACGTATCACCTCAACAGAACCAGTTCCTTGATCAAACTCCCAGATCTCTACGCCCCTGGGTATGAGGTGCGCATAAGTCCTTGTGTAGTACGACGCAAGGGTTTCACCTGTCTTTGCTCTCTCGTCACGAAGTACGAAAAGAACCTTTCGATAGACATCGGGACTACAAGCAAAGTAGTACATCGCCTCGTTCCAAACGGTCAGTTTTGCGCTGGGGACGTTCCCGCCCGACGTCCATTTGTGGGACTTGCATTCCACGATGAGCGGAGGATCACTCGAGCCCAAATCGAAAACATGCCTCTTCTTCAGATCCGAAACGCCCACCTCTACTGCGAAATTCAGGTCGACGCTTATGCCACGTTCTTCCAGTGCCGCTACGGCGAGCCGCTCGAAATCTCGTCCAACGTGCGCATTGCTCTCCGATCCGATTCGTTGGAAGTTGTCTGCCATACTCATTCCCTGATGCTCGGCCTCAACGGCGGCGTGCAAGGTCGTCCGCTGCATGCTACTGTTGGCCTGCCGGATAGATGATCACTTCTACGCCGTAGTCCTTTGCCAGGGGTTCGAGCACGGCGTCTCCATTTGTGCAGATTGCGACCGATCGAATGCTGGCCGGGCGAAACCGCTCCATGAGACGGGCTGAGAAGACAGCCTGCCCCAAGAGGTACATGCCAAGCCTCGTAGCCTTAGTCTGAACGACGATGATGTTCTTTCCCTCAATCTCGACTGACTTCGCGGACCGCCGCTCGAAGGGCTCACCCAAGATGATCACGGCATCGATGAGGCGTTTGCCGCAGTCGGGCCCAAGCGGGACAGCCAGGAACTCCTCGACAAGTGTCCCGCCCGTCTCCTGCCAGTACCTTCTGGTTAGCGGCGTTTCGTGTTTGCTCATTGACGACCACCGTCTACTAACGAGTGATTGAGTCGGACACAGCCCGCACAAGAAGCCCGAGTCCAGTCACGCATGATGTACCACAGTAGCATTTCGCAGGATGAATGGTCTGCCCATTGTCTGCTCGCGGCAGTCTAGCCGGAAGAATCAGCGCGGGCATGGGCGGAGTGTATCGCGACGAACTGCCCATGGGTCACCAATCGGATGGTAGCCTGCACAGCTGGCCAGTCAAGCGCGCCAACGCATACACGTCTGGTTGGGGGAGCTATCCACGCTGGGTCCAGAAACCGCCGCCGTAAGCAGCAAGTGCGGCCGCAGGCCGCCAAGGGGGCGCCGGAAGGGAGTCAGGGGGAATGCCGGCGCCTCCCGCCGTCGGGCCGGGCCCACTACCTTCAGCTGCATCACGATGGCTACGCGCCGCGACGCTGTCATGCACCGCACCGGTAGCAGCCCGAGGCCGACCCCGCCCCTCTAGTGAGGCGTCAATCGCAGATTGTTGTCGCCGAACGGTCGCCGGAGCAAAGCGGAGGGTACCCAAGCGCGCCATGCCGTGGCATGGCAGTGACGGTAGTCACCAGCGCTTGGGCGAAGAGGGGCGGGGTCGGGCTCGTCAGAGCCCGACGGCGGGAGCGGACCAGCGCCAGGCCACCACGCGATCCATCGGATCGCATCGACGAGGTTTGCAGCGCGTCGATCTGGCGGGCCTGGCGCGCAGACCGCCCCTGCCCCCTGCTGGCTGCGAGGGTTCGATGCCCGTGGCGGCCAGAATCTCCCTATGGTCACGGCATCTGGCTGTTAGCGACCACAGTCGCGGATTGGAGACGTGACCATAGACTGTGCAGTATGTGAGAGAATAGGATTGCGAGGAGAACCTACTTTTCCGCCAGAGAGTAGGTGAACGTGATCGGGGTGCCTAGAAGGTCGGAAAGCGTACGTCGTAGCAGTTGCTCGTAGCGGGACTCGATGCCGTTGCGGAAAAAGGCGTTGGGGACCAACAGCGTGGCCCGACCGCCCTCGAGATCGATGAGCAGCGTTCTGGAAAGCCAGAGCTGGTGCATCAGCTGGGAGAGCTTGCGGCTGGACCTCTCTAGCACCTTGCCCCACAGCTGGACATACTCCTCCTGGACCTTGTGCTCCGCTGCCATGCGCCGCCGCCAGTCGCGCGCCAAGCATCCATAGCGACCACAGGATTCCTGGGCGACGGTGCCGTTCGCTGTTGTCTTGGCGCTGCGATCACCGAGCGATGCTGATGCCGACTTGGCGCAGCCAGAACCCTTGACAAAGCGCATGCGTGTATAGCCCTTGACTTTGATCATCTCGCCAGATGCCAGATACCCGATCGCGACCAACTCGTCGATGCCGGGCTGCAGCTTTTCCCTGACCTTGGCTGGGTAGCGATACCAGGCCATACCCAATTGCTGTGAGAGTTGAAAGATATCGATCTCTAGTCGGCGGCGCTTGTGCAGCTTCTTGTCCAGGAAGCGGTAGAGCCTGCGTGCGACCGGCGTTCGCAGTCCAAAGAACAGACCCAGATCGAGCTGCTTGAGGTAGCCGTCCCGAAAGCTGTTCCATATCTCCTGGCCCCAGACAATGTAGCCCCGCACCCCCTCCTTGGCGGCCACTGCGGGATCCGACTCCTTGTAGGCCAGCCAGTAGCTTTCGATCAGATGGAATCCGTTGATCAGATGGACCAAGCCCTTCTCCTTGGCATCCCAAAAGGCGCCCTCAGCCACGATGCTGGCACGCAACAGCCGCTCCAGGGAGCGCTCTACGCTGCGGTAGTGCTTGCTGTCACTGGATTCGCCCATGATCTTGAGCAACTGATAGACGCTGAAGGACACCTTGCGCTGGGAATAGCCCTGCCGCTTTGTGACCGCCATGAGTGCAACATAGACCCGTTCATCGAATTCCGTAGGGAGCCCGGACTCACTGCCGCCCTGAACCACCCAGCGTTGTGGATGTCGTGTTCCTTTGCCGTCTGTGACCCAGCGTTGACACTTGATACTTCCCAGGCTTGGTCGGCGCGAAAGCGTCGCAAAAGGGAACTCGACCAGGTTCATCTCGTCTCTTCCCTGGCTCGCTGGGCCCGGCCGGCGACCATGATACGTGTCTTGTTGAACAGTCATGATTCAATTATAACAAAATACTTTCGTTATATGTATTATTTGTTTTATAGTGTATCGTCACCCCACTGTCTCGATAGTTTCTTCCCCCATGTCTCGATACCGGCTTCCCCGGTGTCTCGATGGTATCGGTATCGCTTCCCCGACATCTCGATAGGCCCCATCATATCGCGGGCGGTCTGGGTCCTTGGCCATCGAAGCAGACCTGCCGGAGGGCCCACGGCGTGCAGCACAGTCGGTGGATGATCAGATGGGAGGGAGAATCGGCGTGGTGAGAACGAGGTTAGTGCAGGGTCATACTCTGACGCATCGATGGCATGATGCCGAGGTGCCATCACACGTCGGCATCAGGATGGCGCGATCTTTTCATAGTAGCGCATCTCTGGCTCCGATTCCAGCGCAGTTTGTCGGGCCTCGCGCTCCTCGATGGCGCGCTCCAGAGAGCGTCTGCTGTGCCCGGACTGACAGGCCAAGTCACGCTGCAACTGCGCCAGCGCGCCATCCGAGATGGCACGCTGGGGAACCGTCGGCGTGCGCACGGTACAGATCCTTTCTCGCTCAGGCATCTGGATCATGGCCTGGCGACGTGTCAGTCGTTGCGCCTGCTGGGTGTACTTTTCCCACTGCTCGCCCAGCGAGAAGAATGTGGGATGGCTGCGCTCCTTTTGCGAGTCATCCTGCACCTCGTGCTTGACCTCGGCCATCTTGGGGATGAACAGCTCCTCCACCAGAGCGTTGGCCGTCGCCCGACCGATGCCAAAGACTGCCTTGACCTGCGCATTCTCCAGCGCCCCCTTGAGCAGCTGGCTGTCGATCTGGCTCATCGTCTGGTGGGCCAGTCCCAGATGCAGTCTAAACTTGCGACACTCGGCTAGAATGCGCGCCAGCGTTTGGGCCGAACCTGCATTGGCGCAGTAGTCTTGGAACTCGTCGATCAGGAACGTGAAAGGCTGCCGCTGCACCATCGGGGCATCCTTACGGGTGAAGGCCGCCTGCTCAAGCCCCGTGACGATCAGGCTACCCAGCAGTCGGCGGGTCTCGGCATCCACGCGCCCTAGATCGCAGAGCAGCACCTTGCGGCCATCCATGATCTCGCGAAAGGGTAACCGGTTCTCCTGGCTACCCAGGATCATCTTGAGTCGCGGGTTGATGACAAAGGCGCCCACTTTGTTGAGCACCGATTCCACCATCGTAGCGCGCTCGCGGCCCCAGCGTTCGTAGCGCTCCCGGAAGAAGCGGACCACCTCCACGTTACTGCAGCGGCGGAGCAGCGCCTGGCGGTAGCCCGGTTCGGTCAGCAATCTGGGCATCTCGATCAAGGTCAGCTCTTGCTCGATGAGCAGCAGCAGCGAGGCCAGCACGATATTGCTGAAGCGCGGCGCCACGCGCAGCGACTCGGGCCAGGTGCGACGAAAGGCCTCCAGGACGTTCTGAGCCACGGTGTAGGGTTCGCCGGGAATGCGCAGCACGTTGAAGGGCACGAGATAGTCGTCGCGGCCGGGCTGGAAGTAGATGACCTTGGACTGAAGATCGGGCTCTGAGATCAGGCGCGGATGGAGTTGGGCCAGCAGATCGTCGCATAGATCCGAGTGGGGGTCGAGCAGCCCACAGCCCTGGCCGAGTAGGATGAGCTGGGTGAAAAGCGATTGCAGGAACTTGCTCTTGCCCTTCTTGGTGCGCCCAACCACGTAGAGATGGGTATCAAAGGCCTCCAGAGATAGCCTGCAGCGCAGCAGGTTGAGGGGGCCAAAGGTGCCCAGCGTGAGCTGAGGGCGGCGTCTGCCGAACATGGAGTGAAGCGATCGGGCAGGAATCGCCGCCAGGTACTAGGTTTGTGATGGGTGCAACGGGGCAAGGTCAACGCCCTGGGCTAGGTGTCTGAGCGCTTGTGAGACCACCTCGCTATAGGTCAAGCCGCGGCCCTGGTCACGCCGTAGTTGCATGCGCAGCAGTTCCAATCGTTCCGCATCCTCCTGCGTCAATGTGATGGTGGTGCGGACACGACGGGTGGGCTGCGCCTGTTCTGGAGCGGGCGTGGGCTCCTGGGAGTCGGCAAAGAAGGCGCTCATGCCCAATCCTGATTCCTTATGCATGGCCGATCACCTCCTCCACAAAGCGGTCGTAGGCCAGCGCCCCTTTCGATTGCGGCGCATAGACGTACAGCGGCTGTTGCCTGCTGTACACTTCCTCGACCTTGACGTTCTTGGGGATCACGCTCTGAAAGACCTGGCCGGGGAAATGCTCATAGAGTGTACGCACCACATCTTTGGCCACTTTGGTATGGTCGAAGAGCGTGGGCAGAATACCGCAGATCGACAGCTCGGGCTGATCTAGGCTTTCGCGCACTCGAGCTATGGTCTCCTGCAGTTGGGCTAGCCCTTTCATGGCAAAGAGACTGACCGATACGGGAATGATGACCTGATGCGCAGCCGCCAGCGCGTTGATGGTCAGGAGGCCCAGCGAGGGCGGCGTGTCGATGATAATGTAGTCGTAGGAATGCGAAAGCTTGCTCAATGCGGCACGCAGCCGCGTCTGGCCGCCGATGGCGGAGAGCAGATCGACCTCGGCGCCGGCCAAGTCGATGTCGGCCGGCAATACGTCCAGATGATTCTGATCGCTTGGGGAAACCACCTTATCGAGAGACTGCTTGCCGATTAGGGCATGATAGATGGTCGGACCGGGTTCGCGGGGGCCAAGAACGGCATAGCTGGCGTTGGCCTGGGGATCCAGGTCGATGAGGAGGGTACGATGGTCGCGACGCGCCAGTCCACTAGCGAGGTTGACGGCGGTCGTGGTCTTGCCCACACCGCCCTTCTGGTTCGAGATGGCGTAGATGTGCATTGAGATGACGTGATACTGCGACGCATGTCCAGCCAGGTGTACCTACATCACGATACCACTGTGTTTCATTCTAAGACGCGGAGGAGGTCGGGGTCAAGGGGCAGTTTCGATGGCCGCGCCAGCGAGTTGACCGAGTAGGCCTCAGGCAGGAGGCGCACCCCACTGTGCGGCCGGAGAGACATCATCAGGTTCCAGCGGATCATGTCTCATCTGGTAGTCCAGGTCCAACTCCTCTTGCCGCCAGCCGGAATCGACGGTAGCCACCGTTTCGGTATTGGTGCTCGTATTGCCCGTAGCTGCTTGCTGTTGCTCGCCCACAAGCTGGAACTCGTTGCCACAGATCAAGCATTGAGCGTGGAACTCCTTTGTGCCCACCCGTACGTTCTGGCATCCGCAGGTCCACTTGCGCAGGCTGGAGCGCCCGCGCTTGCGCTTCTCCGGGTCAGTCCACCAGTCGAGAGGCCTACCTTTGGGAGTCACCTTGGGCTCAGATAGCGGCTCAGGCTCGGGCACGCCATAGGCCCTGAGGAACTCGGCAAAGAGACCATCGGCGGGACGAACGTGTGCCCCGTATCCCGTGGCTGGATGCAGTCCGATGGACTCGCAGCGCTGCACGAACTCACGGTTGTGATAGTTGTGACTGACGGGGTCCTGGCCATGGTTCTGCTGCCAGAGGTGTACGTACTCATGCATCAGCGTCTCGAGCGTCTGCCACAGCGGACGCTCCAGATGCTTGATGTTGAAGGTGATCTCGTACAGCAGCCCTTGGGGATTGCGGCGGAGGGTATAGGCGGCCAGGATGCGATGATCCATGCGCTCAAAGCTGAGCACGGCGTCGGGCATCTCGCGCCCAAAGAAACGGTCATTGAACCGATCGGTCCAGAGGTAGAGCTGGCTGGCGATCTCGTGCCAGGGCCAGTCCTCGGCTGCCTCTACGTGGCGTCGGATGACCTCGTGAGGCGTAGGACCTGTCATGCGCTCTTGCATAGGGTGTTGCCACGACCACTCGAGCGCAGCGAGGGAGGGCAGCGACGTTCGCGTTGCGGAGGTGTGGAACGTGGGTCTGTAAACTGGTAACACCTGGTATTGTAGCATGACCCCAGCCATCCTCCGACGCGACCAGGCAGCCAAAGTCCCCAATAGAGCCACAGCCCAGAGGAGCCAGGCACTTGGACTTGGCGCCTACCAGTCTCCGCAGACGTTAGATGCGACAGACGAAGGATCGCTGTGGCTTGCGCCCCGCGAGGTCGTGATTCGCCAGACGATGAAGTTGCGCAATATCTGAGGCAAGTGGGATTCTTCCGGCAGCCAACACTGTGGCTGCAATGTCCGCTTGACAAGGGCCAATGCGTGGGCTACGGTGTCGGTGCATCGGACGAGTCCTACGCCGTCCTAGGGTCTCACAGGCTGGAAACGCATGGGGATCTGCCAATGAGCCTAGATCGAGAACGTGGCGAAGCCACCGAGGAGTTTGTCTCCCAGTTGCGTAGTGCGCTCGGCCATCTGGATGATGTAGCCTACCTTGCGAATCACGCCCTCGCGGGGCGCATCGGCTCAGCAGCGGAGTTGCCTGGCCTGTCGCGCGGTAGGGCACTACGAGACACTCTGCATGTAGCTATGGAAATGCTACACTCTGCAGCGCCGCTTGCCACCAATGCGGTTGAGACGCGGCGCTACGAGATCCTATGTCGCCACTACGTCGCGAAGCGGGCCATGCCCAAGATCGCTCGGGAGATGGGTATCTGCGAGCGCCACGCCTACCGGGAACTGCGTCACGCCACAGAAGCTCTGGCGCAAGTCCTGATCGAGTGCGAGCAAGGCCAAGACCAGAAACCAGGCCTAATGAGTGAGCGGGCGGCTAGGGTACGCGAGGAAGTAGAGCTACTCTCAACTGCAAGCAGCCAAGATGTGGATCTCGTTCAGCTGGTAGAGGCTGTCGTCAGGAACGTTCACCATCTCGCCCGCGATAGGCACATCGGTATCCGGGTGGAAGCCACAGTCCCCAGTCTGTGCATTGCGGCGAACCGCGTCATGCTGCGTCAGGCTCTCCTCAACCTGCTGAGCCACATGGTTCGGACTCATGAGGGAGATCAGCTTGCTGTCCGTCTGAGCCGCTCTGGGAACAGCGCCTTTGTGCAAGCCACCTACCGTCCCCAGTCCCAGATGCTGGCAACTCTGCTACATCCAGGTCAGCCCTATGCGGTTTCGGAGCAGTTGCTTGATTCGCTTGGCATTCGTCGGTCCAGAGATCGTGCAGAAGATGGTACCATCCGGGTATCGTGTAGCATTCCCTTCATGCAAGAGCACACCGTGCTGATTGTGGACGATAACGAGGGGATCACTGATCTGTACACGCGCTACCTGCAGCATTCCTCCTATCGAGCTCATTGTGCCAACAGCTTCGAAGAGGCTCTTGACTCGCTACACCGCCTGTTACCGGACGTCGTGCTTCTTGACGTGATGATGCCTCGACACGACGGATGGGAGTTGATGGAGAGACTGTGCACCACCGGATCAGGGCGCAGAGCACGCGTTGTGGTCTGTTCCATTATCAATGACCCTGACTTGGCATTGACCCTAGGCGCAGATGCTTTCCTGAACAAGCCAGTGAAACGAGCTGATCTGCTTCAGACCCTGGACCAGGTGCTTCTGTCAGTCGCCTAACAGAGCAGTTGCGTCGGCTCCGTGCAACTACCTGTTCGTATCAGTGATCACGGGATTCCCTAGAGCTCGGCTCTGCCAAGCTCCCGACCTCCCCACACAAGCATCAAGGGAGGACATTATGCGGCGGATTCTCGCCTGGCGGTATCCTGGGCACAGTGACGTATTGTACGTTCGCCGGATACGCTGATCGGATTGCCCCTCGTCGGCAGCCAATGTAAGCCCCATCCCCGCCACAGTGCCTGGGCACCCATCTTCCTCTTCAGGGTCATAGGCACACCGACTGCGCTTCTCTTCCTGGGCCCATCTTGTTGCCCGCAGCAGCTTCACTACAGTGGTGTTCGCGGTGAAGACAAGGGGACGGAACCGGCTTCCTGAGTAGCTGTGGAGGTCCATGTGCGCAAGATACGTTGGTTTCGGCGCGAGCCCAATCTTCAGCCAAGCGGAATGGACCTGTTTCGGGGCCACATCCTGGTGCTGCTATCAGTTCTGACCTTTTATGATTGCTGGCTCCTTATCCCCTGTATGGTAACGCCGTTCGACCTGACAGACGTGGGTCACGCAATGCTTGGCTGGGGAACATTCTTGGCTGCTGGCACCTATCTCCTGCATCGACACTGGCAGCGACCTGCGGCTTGGCTGTTTGTGGTAGGCGGTCTCGTCTGGGGTAGCCTCATCCTTCTGGAACTGGGGCTTGTTGCGGCCATGGCCCATTTGGTCATACTCCTGCTCGCCTCGGGGCTGCTCTTGGGTCCTATCGCTAGCCTCCTCACCGGCGCTACGAGTACGGGGATCATTCTGCTTCTGAGCCCTGCCCCCTTCTCACCAGATACTGCCTACTCCTGGGCAGTTCTAGCCGTCGCAATCTGGGCGGTTACTCTGATAACGGGGCGCGCACTAGGGATGATGGACCACTGGGAACGGCAGCTATATGTGCAGCAACGCGAACTCATTGGCCAATTAAGAGAACGGCAAGGCGAACTCCGCCGCACCCTCAAAGCTCTCGACGAAGCCTACGTTTCTCTTGAGCGCACCAACAACGATCTGCTTCGTGCTCGTCAGGAGGCCGAGGAAGCAAGGGCCGTGGAGGAACGTTTTGTGGCCAACGTTAGCCACGAACTCCGCACGCCTCTAAACCTCGTGGTGGGTTTCTCTGAGATGATGTATTTGACACCTGAGACATATCCTGGTGTGGTAAGGACAGCCGAGTTCGACAATGATCTCCGGCAGCTGTTTCGAGCGGGACGCCACCTGCAAGACCTGGTCAGCGACGTCCTTGACCTGTCCCGAATCGACGCCTCCCGTCTGCCCATCTTTCGTGAGCTGGAAGACGTACGCCCCATTATCACTGACGCCCTCGAGGCAGTGTCTCCCTTGTTTCAACAGCGCGGGCTGTCATGCGAGGCAAACTGGCCTGAGGAGCTTCCCGAGCTGTTTATCGATCGCACCCGCGTTCGACAGGTGATAGTCAACCTGCTGAGCAATGCTCTTCGCTTCACCGATTCAGGGGGCGTCCGAATCCGCGTTGAACGAACCGAGACTTCTGTGGTGGTCAGTGTGTGTGACACGGGCGTCGGGATTGCGGAGAACCAACTGGAGCACGTCTTTGAGGAGTTCCGGCAAGCGGATGCAGGCGCTCATGGCAGAGGAGGAGCCGGCCTGGGGCTTGCCATCAGCCGCAAGTTTGTGCAGCTTCATGGGGGTAGGATGTGGGTGGAGAGCGAAGTGGGCAGCGGAAGCGTCTTCTCTTTCTCATTGCCGTTGCCTGGGACGGTGCCCAAGAGCATCTTGCGGCGTACGCCTGGACGTCGGCAGTCCGATTTCTCCGACGCGCCTGTTGTGGTAATCGACCCCGACCCTACCATCGCGCAGATGCTTCGCCGCTATCTCGGTGATCGGATAGTCCTGACTGCCCAAGATACGGATGAAGCCGAGGCCATCATTGACCGTGAGCATCCTCTGGCTGTCATCGTTAACCTACCTCCGGACACCCCGGCAGTAGACTGGCACGGTACACTTGGTGAGCAAAGCAGGTGCTTCAACGTTCCAGTTCTTCGCTGCTCTCTGCCGAGCCCGAGTTGGTTATGGCAGCACACTCTCCTCGACGATGCGCTCACAAAGCCCGTATCCCGCGAAGCACTGAACCATGTATTGGAGAAGCACTGCGAGAAACCGGGAAGGGTCCTCATAGTTGATGACGATCCTGGGTTTGTGAGTCTGATGGCCCGTATGCTGAGCACGATGGAGCTGGCCGACGAGGTGGTGGTCGCCCTCTCAGGCCCTCAGGCTCTTCACCAGATTCGAGAGAGCGCTCCCGATTTGGTACTCCTCGATTTGGTCATGCCCGAGATGGATGGCTTTGAGGTGCTGCGTGCGCTACGTGAGGACACCGGGCTTCAGGATGCGTCGATCGTCGCTGTAACAGCTACCAGTTACGCAGAGGAAGTGCTTCACCGCAGTGCAAGTCAGTTCACCCTCAGCCAGTCAGCGGGGATAGCGACAGGTACCGTGGTTGAGCTACTCA
>Ga0180429_10002907_pt1 | contig 13993 bp, 11 predicted proteins | sample SS_ome_FD_132428 | JGI IMG/M metagenome (GOLD analysis project Ga0180429, IMG submission 132428) | Hypersaline lake sediment archaeal communities from the Salton Sea, California, USA - SS_1_S_1 metaG | ecosystem: Environmental > Aquatic > Non-marine Saline and Alkaline > Hypersaline > Sediment ...
GCTACAAAGGCCACAATAACATAAATGACGACGACCACCCCAATCGAAATAAACGTCGCCCGCGGCAGGTTCCGTTTGGGGTCTTTGATTTCTTCGCCGGATTGGGCGATGATTTCATACCCTTCAAACGCGATAAAGGTTAACCCCATCGCCACCACCACCCCAGACCAGCCTTCCGGCATAAACCCTTCGGTAAAGCGGGTGGTCCAACCTTCCGGATGGGTAACCATCGCGTACAGACCAAATCCGCAGAACAGAGCCAGAATGACCACTTTGGTCATAGTGACCACATTGCCCACGGCCCCTGTTTCTGAAGCGCCCCGGTAATTGAGATAGGTAAAGGCAATAACGATGATGGTCATAAAGCCCAGTTTCAGAGCCTGATGGCTCAACCCAAAATCCGGCAGACCGGCCATCAGATACAACTCGCTGGCAAAGCTGCCAAAGGCCAGAGCATACAAACTGCCGGCCACAGCGTGGGCAAACCAGCTCATCCAGCCGCCCAAAAAGCCCTGCGTGCCGCCCAACGCCTCTTTAACCCACAAATATCCGCCCCCGGCCTCCGGAAACGCCGAGCCTAGTTCAGCGTAGGCCATCGCCGTGAGCGCGGCCACAATGCCGTTGAGCAAAAAAGCCAGCACCAGCGCCGGCCCGGCTGCTCCAGCTGCCACCCCGGTCAATACAAAAATACCGGCGCCAATCATCGCCCCTACCCCAATCATGGTCACATCGAATAAACCCAGATCACGGCTGAGTGATACAGAATGTTTATCAGACACGAGATGTCTCCTTGTCATAAGGTATAACAGATGGCTTTTTGTTGATGTTGGACAAATATAATATGGTCATATATTAAACCTTATTGCTCATTTACTCAAGCGATGCATTACCCTTTCAAATATTTTTAAGGTTATGGCTGTTTAACCCGATTTATTTTTTTCGAAGCCAGCCATTTTGAATTTTTATCCCAAAGTTAGTATACTTACCGTTGTTACTATTGATTAAGTTTATAATAGGGATTTCCCCCTGCCTTAAAACTCCAATTCGAGGTTTTGCATCAATGCCAGAATCCCCTTATCCGATGATTGCTGTTGAAGATGCGCTGGAGATAATTCAGCGCGAAATCAAACCCTTGCCAACCGTGGCTCTGCCTTTTGCCGAGGAGCTGGATATGGTGTTGGCTGAGGATGTTTATGCCGATGAGCCAATGCCGCCTTTTGCCGCCGCCAGTGTTGACGGCTTTGCCGTAATTGCCGCCGATGGCCCCGGCCGGCGCCGCCTGGTGGGCGATCAAACGGCCGGCTACATGGCCGGATTGCGCGTAGAGCCGGGCGCAGCCGCCCGCGTCACCACCGGCGCGCCCATTCCCCCCGGCGCCGACGCCATGGTGATGGTTGAGCAGACCGAAGAACAGAATGGTCAGGTCAACATTTTATTGCCGGAAATCCGGGCCGGTGATAATATCCGTCCGGTGGGGCAGGACATCGAGCAAGGCCAGTTGGTGCTGGCTAAAGGCACGCTTCTTGGCCCGGCGGAACTGGGCCTGCTGGGCACTGTCGGCAAAACCGAGGTCGCGGTTCATCGCCGCCCCGTTGTGGCGGTGATGTCTACCGGCGATGAAATTGTACCGCCGGAGCAAACCCCCCGGCCCGGCCAGATTCGGGATGCCAACCGCTTCACGTTGATGAGTGTTGTCCGGCAAACCGGCGCGGTGCCGCTGGATATGGGCATTGTTCACGATAAGACCAATTCTCTGGAGGCGACCATCGAGCAAGGGCTGGCTCAGGCCGATGTCCTGCTCACCTCCGGCGGGGTGTCGATGGGTGAGCTGGATTTGGTGAAACCCTATCTGGCCCGGCGGGGCACGATTCACTTTGGCCGGGTGCGCACCAAACCGGGCAAGCCCGTTACCTTTGCCGTGGTTGACGGCAAACCCTGCTTTGCCATGCCTGGCTTTCCGGTCAGCGCTATGGTCAGCTTCGAGATATTTGTCCGGCCCGCTCTGCTGAAAATGGCCGGTCACACCAAAATTTACCGTCCGGTGGAGCCGGCGGTGCTGGCCCACAGCATCCGGCACAACCCGGACCGTAACGAATTTCAACGGGTCAACCTGTCCCGGCAGGCTGATGGCCGGTTGCTGGCCGCGGCTACCGGCGCTCAGGGGTCCGGGCGGCTGCTGTCGATGGTGGGGGCCAATGGCCTGATTAAACTACCTTACGGTCAGAGCGATTTTGCCGCCGGGGCCGTGGTTGAGGCGATGCTGTTGGGGCCGGTGGGTATGGCGCAGGAACATGCCGATGATTGAACCGCGGCACCGGTTTCGGGGGGCATTGTTGGGGCTGGCTGTGGCCGATGCGGTCGGCACCACGCTGGAGTTTCGGGTACCGGGTACCTTTGAACCGATTAGCGATATGGTGGGCGGCGGCCCCTTCGGCCTGAAACCGGGCCAATGGACCGACGACACTTCGATGGCCTTGTGTCTGGCGGCCAGTCTGGTCGAAAAACAGGGCTTCGATCCGGTTGACCAAATGGAACGGTACGTGCGCTGGTACCGGCAGGGGTATATGAGCAGTACCGGCGCTTGCTTCGACATCGGCAATACCGTGCGGGGGGCGTTGGGCTGTTTTGAACAAACCGGTCAGCCTTTTGCCGGCTCTACTGACCCCTACAGCGCCGGCAATGGTTCAATTATGCGGTTGGCTCCCGTACCGATGCTGTACGCCACAGACCCACAAACTGCCATCGAGCAATCAGCCGCAAGCTCGCGCACTACCCACGGCGCGCCGGCCGCGGTTGACGGTTGCCGCTATCTGGGGGCTTTGCTGGTGGGGGCCTTAACCGGAGTGGAAAAATCGGCACTGCTGGCCGAACGGTACAGTTCGGTTACCGGTTACTGGGCTGCCAATCCGTTGCAACCTGATATTGACGAAGTAGCCGCCGGCTCTTTCAAACAGCGCCGGCCTCCGGAAATCAAAGGTACGGGCTATGTGGTCAAATCGCTGGAGGCGGCGTTGTGGGCCTTTGATCATAGCGATAATTTCAAAGACGGCTGTCTGCTGGCGGCCAATCTGGGCGATGATGCCGATACCACCGCCGCGGTGTACGGTCAGTTGGCCGGGGCCTGCTACGGGGCAAAGGCTATGCCCGCTGACTGGCTGGCTAAACTGGCCCAACGGGAATTAATCGAAACGTTGGCTGACCAACTTTTCGAACTGGCCTATCATAATTAATGAGAGAATTTAATGAAAATTTTATTGATTGGTTTAAGTCATAAAACCGCGCCGGTTGAGGTGCGGGAACAGCTTTCTTTTACCCCGGCTATGCTCAGGTCGTCGCTTACTCACTTCGACTCGATGCATTCACAAGCGCATCTGGATGATGTTCATGAGGGGGTGATTCTTTCTACCTGCAATCGGCTGGAGTTGTACGCTGTGGTGGGCGATGTGCCTGCGGCCCGGCAGACTATTATTAGATTTTTGGGTCGGGCCTGCGATATTACCCCGGAACAGTTTGTTGACCATCTGTACACTCTGGAAGATGAAGAGGCTATCCGTCATTTGATGCGGGTGGCCTCCGGGCTGGATTCGTTGGTATTGGGCGAGCCGCAAATTTTGGGCCAGATTACCGAGGCCTATGAGGCTGCCCTGTCTCAGGGCGCGGTGGGCACGGTCTTGTCTACCCTGTTTCAAGCGGCTATTCACACCGGCAAGCGAGTCCGCACCGAAACCACCATCGGGGTTAATCCATCGTCAATCAGCTCTGTGGCCGCAGATGCCGCCGTGCGGCGGTTGGGCAAACTGACAGGCCGGCAGGTATTGTTGATTGGGGCTGGCGAGATGGGGGCCATTGCCGCCCGAGCCTTGCGCAAACGGGGCGTCACCAATATTGTGGTGGCCAACCGTACTTTCAGCAGCGCAGCCGAGTTGGCTGAAGAATTGGAGGGTAAAGCCATTACCTTTCAACAGTTGCCGACAGCTATCATCCACGCCGATATAATTATCACTTCGACCGGCGCGCCGCACACTATTGTCAACCGCAAGATGTTGGAACCGGCGATGACCTGTCGAGACGAGCGGCCAATTTTCATTATAGATATTGCCGTGCCGCGGGATGTTGACCCGGATGTGACCGAGTTGGAAAATGTATACCTGCGCGATATTGACAGTTTGCAGAGTCAGGCCGATGACAATATCCGGGAGCGTAAGGCCGAGATTCCCCATGTCGAAGAAATTGTTGATGAAGAAGTGACCGGGTTTATGAACTGGTATCTGGCCCTGGGCGTGGTGCCAACCATTAAGGCGATGCGTCACCATCTGGAATATGTGCGTCAGGCTGAACTGGAATATCTATTCAAGCGGCTGGAAGTGGATGACCGTACCCGGAAGCTGGTGGAGAAAATGAGCCACCGGCTGGTCAACAAAATTTTGCACGAACCGACAGTGCGGCTCAAGCGCGAGGCCGCCAACGGCGGCGGGGTAGCCTATACGTCGGCGATGCGTTATCTGTTTGCCCTGGATGGGGAACAGGTTAAGAAATGAGATGTTTGCTCCAGAGGCCCGTCCATTCCGGCAGGCGGCTCCAGCCGTTTTGCCGGATTTTGGCTGACAGGTCGGCCCCAAAGAAAAATTCGGTGTAAGCCACGGCCTCTTCGACACTATCAAAATAAAAATCGGTGGGGATTTGCCGGCGGGTGAATCCCCATTTACTTTCCAGCCAGGTGTAATATTCGGCCAGTTCCGGTGTGGGCGGGGCCGGGGTGGTGCTGCCGGTGGTGAGCGTTTCCAAAATAATCAGCGTGCCGTCGGGGGCGGCCACTCGATGCATTTCGGCCACCATGCGGCCAATCTGGGTTTGCCAATCGGTGGCATACCACGCCCGCGAATGCCCCACGGACCAGCCGGCCAAAATTACATCGGCCCAGGCGGCGGGCAGCGGCAAACCCCGCATATCCCCCTGAATCAATCCCCAGTTTCCGCCGACCGCGATTTGTTGCACTTTATTTTGATGCAACATGCCGGCGTGTAAATCAAGCCCCACAAACTGCTGTGTCTCCTCATGCAGCAGAAGGGGCAGGCGCCCGGTGCCGGTTCCCAAATCGAGAATGCGTTGACCGGTCAACGGGGTGATTTGTTTCAATGCCGGCAGCAGATTGTGGTCAGTATCTTCCGGCTCAATCATGCGGTGATAATCAGCAGCTTGATGGCGGTAAATGTGCTGAAAATGATCCATTGGAACCCCTCAAGAATAGCTATCCTGAAATCAGCATGAAACCAACAGTTGAATCATCGACGTGATTCATCCTGCCGCCGCACCACGCCCTCGCGCCAGGCAAAGACTGCGGCCTGAGTGCGGTCGGCCAGATGCAGCTTGCTGAGGATGTTGCTGACGTGGCTTTTGACTGTCTTTTCGCTGATGACCAGACTTTCGCCGATTTCGGCATTATTCATGCCATCGGCGATCAACCGCAATACTTCCATTTCCCGGTCGCTCAGTTCGGCAAAGGCATTGGGCGTGTCCTGCCGCGCTCCGTGCAGTTCTTGTACTACCCTGGCTGCCACCTGCGGGTGAAGGACAGCCTCGCCCACGGCTGCCTTGCGGACGGCCTCGGCCAGTTCCGCCGGTCCAACATCTTTGAGCAGGTAAGACAGCGCGCCGGCTCGAATGGCCGGGAAGATATGTTCATCCTGATGATACGAGGTTAACACAATGACGTGCGTGCGGGGGCTGGCCTTTTTGAGCAGGCGAGTCACTTCGACGCCGTCCATACCAGGCATCACCAGGTCTACAATTACTACATCGGGGGCATGTTCCGCGGCCAGGCGGATGGCCTCTTCGCCGTTACCGGCCTCGCCCACAACCGTCAGATCCGGCTGGGTGTCCATAAAGGCGCGCACCCCCTGCCGGACTACTTTGTGGTCGTCTACAATTAATACAGTGGTTGTTTCTCCCATTTTTTACACCTTTACCCGAACTTTGGGATTATACAATATTTTTGATACTGGCCACAATTTTTGTGCCGGTATTGGGCTGGCTGGTGATTTGCAGCCGGCCGCCCAGAGCCTCGACCCGCTCCCGCATACTTTGCAGGCCGACTCCTTTGTGATTGGCTGTTGATTGGTCAAAGCCCTGACCGTTATCAGCAATGGTCAGGGTGACGGCATTATCGCACCAGGAGAGGTCAATGTCAACCCGGCTGGCGGAACTGTGCCGCCGAACATTGGTTAACGATTCCTGGATTACCCGGTACAGGGCCTGCTCCAGTGGCAGCGGCAGCGGCCGTTCGCCCCGAATCCGTACTTCGGCTGGAATATGACTCTGCCGGGACCAGTCGGTCACACAGTTGCGCAGGGCTGCGGCCAGTCCTTTGCCTTCCAGGGCGGCGGGGCGTAATTCTCTGATGAGCGTGGTTAACTCCTGCTGAGCCTGATGGACTAATGTTTCGGCTTCGGTCAGGCTGGTCTGGGCCGCTTCGGGGTTGTGTTCAACTAAGGCTCGAGCCGCGCCCACCTGCATCGCTGCCGCAAAAACTTGCTGCTTAACCGAGTCGTGCAGTTCCCGGGCCAGTCGATTCCGTTCCTCCATCGTAGCCAACTCTTGCCGGGTTTCCAGCAGACTCTGTAATTCTACCACCATGTGGTTCAGATGGCGGGACAAATGGGTGATTTCGTCGCCGGTATTATCATTGGTCAGCTTGGTAAAGTTACCCCGGCTCCACTCATCAGCCGCATTGGCCAGCGTCCGCAGCCGGCTGGTCAGGCCGCGGGAGATTAAATAACCAAACAAGATGCCGGCGATTCCACCCATCACCACAATGCCCAGCGTCACCGGAATAACAATCTGTCGCAGGGCGAGCAATAAATAGGCCCGCTGTTCAACGGGATGGGCCAACTTCACAAACATCGCTCCCACCAGGTTGCCCGTTTCATTGAGAATTGGGGCCGCGGCCAGCAAATTCCCTTCCTCGTTGCGAACAGATAATTTTGCCGGTTCGGTAGTCCCGGCCAGGGCCGCTTGCAGCAGGTTGGCCTCTGATGGCTCCAGTTGGGGCACTAACGGCGTACCGGGGATGGTTGTATCTGCCGGGGAAACAATGGCGTCTTGGCGGGACGGCCGGGCCAGTTGGCGGGCCGTCTCCGGCGCGGCCACCTCCGAGGGGGAGGCCGCCAGTACCACCCCGTGGGTATCCACAATCGCCACCATCACTACCCGGCCAAATTGGCTCGGTATCGTGTCGGTCTTGTCTGCTGTGTGTTCGTTGGGAACATCCATAATCAGATGGTTGCTGGGGGTAACGCCGTACAGCCATTGCTGCAAGCCGATTCGATCCGGGGGATACTCTTCAAAATATGGAGTCAGAACCGGCACGGCCTTGAGCATACCATCAGCAATCATGGTGGGTACCATACTGGATTGGAAATTAACATACCACAGGATGACCAGCCCGATCCCGGCCAGCAATAATGCCGTGATAACTGTGAACAGGGTGTACAGCAGAGTCAATCTCCACTGCAGCCGCCGAAAAATTTTTGAACCTTTGCCAATTCTTTTGAATAATCGTTTTGTCTGACGCATAAGCCTGTCGATTGGTACTTTTCTTTAATCGTAGCTATTCAGCGATACCCCAAATAACTTGATCGCAGGGAAAGAGTAGCGACTGGAAATTAGAGATTTTCAATTGTGAATCTCCAATCTCTAACCTCCCGCTAATATGAAACATAGCCTGAATAGTGGCCTTTAATACTATAATACTTTCTTTGTTGAGAAAAATCATCAGGCTTTGGTTTGATTAATAATGCGTCTGAAGGTGGAGGTTGAAGAGGCTAAATCCACCCCCAGACCCAGACATAATCAACCCCCAGCCCGATGACCGTCGGCCTGATTTGATATAAACTGGGAACACAGAATTTTCTTAACCCGTTAAGTGCTACTCATCTGGAGGAAGTGTTATGTCAGTTGTGACCGAATCTTCTACTCAAAATCTTTCCACGCTGCGCATGCTCACCGGCATTTTCGACCGGCCCGCGTCCGTTTTTAAAAGCTTGCTGACTGACCGCCGCTGGTGGGGCTGGTTTGCTCCGCTGCTGGCTCTTATTTTGGCCTTTGCCGTGATGAGCGTGATCAATGTGCCCTATGCTCAGGAACTGGCCCGTGAACAGGCCGAACTGCGCCTGGCAGACCTGCCCGAAGCCCAGGCCGCCCAGGCCCGGACCAGCCTCGATACCAGCCTTTCTTTTCCGGTGATGCTGGCCAGCACCCTGGGTTTTGGGGTTGTGGCTTTGTTAATCGGCCTGGTGACCCAGGCAGCCTTCCTTTATTTTGGCGCATTGGTCACCGGCGGTGACGATATGGAATTCGGTGCGGTTTTTGCCATGAGCGCCTGGACCCGTATTCCTCTGGCTATTGGGCTGCTGGTGCAGGCCGTCTTTCTGGCCGTGACCCAGCAGGGCATTCGTTACCCCGGCCTGGCCTTTTTGGTGGCTACCGGCGATCTGATGCAGGACGCCAAAAATCCGCTGGTTCCCCTGCTCAGCAAAATCGAGCCGTTTTGGTTGTGGCATTTGGTGCTGGTGGGCATCGGTGTGGCTGTGGTGGCTCGCTTTGGTCAGGCCAAATCCTTCAGCCTGACTCTGATTTACGCCTTGTTAGCGCTGGCAGTTGCCGTTCTACCGACGTTATTATTTAGTGGGATGATGTAGGAAAGATGGAGGCGGGTTCAAAGTTCAAACGTGGGGTGAGAACTTTGAACCCAAATCCTCACCCCCACCAACCCCGTAATTTTACCCTGACGGAGCCGTTTACTTTATGAAACGATTTATCATAGTGATCATTATCATTGGCGTGGCGACTGGCTTATCCTGGGCCGGCTATCAATACTCCACCCAAACTGTCAAGCCCGCCAGCCTCACCGACGACCCGGCCATCGAAATTGTGCCGGTGCAACGGGAAACTTTGGTTGATATGGTCAACGCCACCGGCCGCATCGAGCCGAAAGCCGAAGTCGAGATGAATTTTGAAATCGGGGGCGTGGTGCAGGCTGTGCTGGTGGAAGAGGGCCAGGCCGTCACTGCCGGCACGCCGTTGGCCCGGCTCGATACTTACAATCTGGAGTTTGCCGTCAAACAGGCCGAAATTGATCTGGCCCAGCAAAAGGCCGAACTGGACCGCCTGTTTGAGCCGGAATTGGCCGAAAAAATAGCCGCGGCTCAGGCCAATATTGATAGCACCCGGCTGGCCCTGGTCGATTTACAAGCCGGTCCCGACCCCGACGAAGTGGCCAAAGCCGAGGCCGAGTTGAGCCTGGCCCGTGAAACCCTCAAAAAAGCCCAATGGGATTATGACGAAGTGGCCTATCTGGGCGAAATCGGGGCGATGCCTCAGGCCAAAGCCCTGCAAGAGGCCACCCTGAATTACGAAATCGCCCAGGCCAATCACAACCTGGCCGTCAAAGAACCGACCGCGGCAGAACTGGCCGCGGCCCGGGCCACCCTGGCCAACGCCGAGGCCACTGTGGCCGAACTGCTGGAATCGCCCAGCGCCGCCGAAATCGCGGCCCGGCAGGCGCTCATCGACAAGGCCGCCCTGTCGCTGGCGGAAAAACAGCGTAATTTGGAACAGGCCGTGCTGCTGGCTCCCAGCGACGGCTTGTTGGTGGAAATCAACATTGAGCCGGGGGAGCGGGTGCTGAGCGATGCTCAAACCGCGGCCATGATACTGGCTAACACCTCGGCCTACCTGCTTAAGGTGGAAGTGGACGAAATAGATATTGCCCGGATTGCCCGCGGCCAGTCGGTGTCGGTGGAGCTGGACGCCTTTGTTGACCGGCAACTGACCGGCACCGTCACCGATATTTCGCCCCGGCCTATCCAGGGCGATGCCAACGCCATTGTGATGTACGAAGCAACGATTACCCTGGAAACCGGTAGCGCCGATCTCAATCTGCTGTCCGGGATGACCGCCAACGCCGCTATCGAAACCGGGCGCTTGAAAGACGTGGTCGTGGTACCGAACCGGGCCATTCAAATTGACCGCACCGGCCCCGATCCGGTTATTTACGTGGAAAAAGTAGGCGACGACGGTCAAGCGGTTCGGGCCGAAGTGCAACTCGGCCTGCGCAACGGCACCGTCACCGAAGTGCTGAGCGGGTTGAGCGATGGTGACGAACTGGTCATTCGTCGCGAGCCGGATACCGAAGCCACCCCCAATTTATAATCGGATACAGCCTGATGACTGATAAACTGGTAATTGACGCGAGAAACCTCAGCAAAACCTATCAAATGGGCGAGGTTGAAGTACGCGCCCTGCGGGAGGTATCGCTGCAACTGGAGCAAGGCGAATTGTTGGCCATTATGGGTCCGTCCGGCTCCGGCAAAAGCACGCTGATGAATATTCTGGGCTGCCTCGATCAGCCTTCTGCCGGTGACTATTTTTTGGCCGGGCAACCGGTGGCCCGGCTGGATGACAACCAGTTGGCCGCCATTCGGGGCAAGCAGATTGGCTTTGTGTTTCAGAACTTTAATTTGCTGCCTCGTACCTCGGCGCTGCACAATGTGGAATTGCCGCTGATTTACAGCGGCGTGCGACGCAAAGAACGGCACGCCCGTTCCGCCGAGGCGCTGGAGCTGGTCGGGTTGGGCGACCGATTGCGCCACGGTCCCAACGAACTGTCGGGCGGGCAGCAGCAGCGGGTCGCGATTGCCAGGGCGCTGGTCAGCCGGCCCGCCATCATCATGGCCGATGAACCAACCGGCAACCTCGACAGCCAATCCAGCCGGGAAATTATGGATATTTTTACCCGGCTCAATCAGGAGCAGGGAATCACCATTATTTTTGTGACCCACGAGCCGGACATCGCCGAGCGTACTCGCCGCCGCATCCAGTTGGTTGACGGCCGGCTTGTCCACGACTCATCCGGCCGCAACGGAAATTCAACCCTTCAGGATTAACCCATGCAAATTTTTGAAAGTATCTCTATCGCCCTGCGCGCCCTGGCCAGCAATAAACTGCGCACCTTTTTAACGATGCTGGGGGTGATTATCGGGGTGGCCTCGGTCATTGCCCTCCTGTCCATCGGCAAAGGTTTTGAGCGCAGCTTTAACCAGCAAATCGAAAGCCTGGGCACCAACGTATTGTGGCTCAGTCCCGGCAATTTCGACATCTTCAGCGACGGCTCCGATGTTTCCAGCCGCGAAGCCCGCCGCCGTCCCAGAGCGCCCGAACCGTTGACCATGGGTGACGCGGTGGCCCTGGCCGATTCTTCGCTGGTGCCGGGCGTGGCCGCGGTGTCGCCGGAGTACAGCGGCCAACCCAACACCGTCAGCCGGGGCCAGCGAGAACTGGACAGCTCGCTGACCGGCATCACCCCCAACTACCAGTCGGTCCGCAACATCGAAATGGAAATGGGCCAGTTCATCAGCCCGCAACAGGTTGACCGGCGGGCCAGGGTGGCCGTGCTGGGCAGCATTGTGGCCCGCGAACTGTTTGAGCCGTATGAATACCCTCTGGGGGAAACCATCAAGCTGAACGGCACCCCCTTTGAGGTAATCGGGGTGATGGCCGAAAAGGAGCGGGGTATTTTTGGCGATGAAAACAACAAAGTCCTCATCCCCATCACCACCGCCCAGACCCGCCTGTTCAACGCCGGCACCTTTCGGGGCAATTTGATTGTGTCGGCTATTTACGTGCAGGTGGCCAATGCCGATCAAATGGACGCGGTCAACGACCGCATTCACGAGGTGATGCGCGACCAGCACCGGCTCAGCCTGACCGATGAAAAAGATTTTACCGTCATCAATCAGGCCCAACTGCTCCAGTTTGGCAGCAGCATCACCGCCGGGCTAACCGCCTTTTTAGGCTCCATCGCCGCGGTCTCGCTGTTGGTGGGGGGCATTGGCATTATGAATATTATGATGGTTTCCGTCACCGAGCGCACCCGCGAAATCGGCATTCGCAAAGCGGTGGGCGCAAAACGAAGCGATATTTTGCTTCAATTCCTGATTGAGGCTATTGTATTATCGTTGCTGGGTGGTTTTTTGGGGATTGGGCTGGGCTATGGCATTTCGATGTGGCTGCCCAACGCCATCCCCGATTTTGAAGAAACCGTGGTCACGCTGGATTCTGTTCTGCTGGCGACCGGCTTTGCCGCAGCCGTGGGCCTGTTTTTTGGAGTTTATCCGGCCACCCGGGCCGCTCGCCTCAAACCGATTGACGCCCTGCGGTACGAATAATGTGCATCGGGGATAAGCACAGGGGAGCTTGGGGGGTATCCATCCCCCCACTCTTTCCTGTGTTCGTATGAATAGCGAATAACGAATTATGAAACGAACCTTGATTCTCAATTTTATCATTTTGACAGTTATCAGCCTGACGGCCTGCGCCGCGGACGAAACTCCCACCCCCACCGTGGTGGCTTTGCCCCAGCCGGTCGAAGCGACCTCGACGCGGGCGGCCAATCTGCGTCCCACTGCCACTCCCATCCCGCCCCCTTCGCCGACGGCCAGCCCCACCCCGCTGCTACTCCCCTCGCTGGCAACGCCGACCCCCGCTGCCGCGGCCCGGCCCGTGGCCGAAGTAATTGTGATCGGCCTGAATGTTCGGCAGGGACCGGGGACCGCCTATCCGGTTATCGGGCAGGCCTCCGCCGGTGATAGATTTACCGTGGTCGGGCTGAATCCCGAAGGCGACTGGCTAAACATCGTCACGGCTGCGGATGAGCCGGCCTGGATTGCGGCCCGGCCTGAGTTCATCCGTCTGTTTGGAGTAGAACTGGCCGATTTGCCTTTTGTGCAACCGCCGCCTTTGCCGGTCGACGGTGCAACTGAGGCCGCGGCCGTCGAGCCATCAAGCCCGGCGCTGTCCGGCCAATTGATCTTTTCGACCGGCAGCGGCGGTGAACTGTACCGCCTCAACGCCGACGGCTCCGGCCTGCGCCGCCTGACCGGCAACGTCATCGACCCGGTGCTATCGCCGGATGGCCGGCAGGTGGCCTTTACCCGCTGGGATGGGGCCGAGTTGGGCGCGCTGTTCGTCATCAACCTGGACGGCAGCGGCGAGCGAGCTATTTTGGGCGATATGCTGCAACCCAAGTCGCCGGCCTGGTCACCGGATGGTCAGTCTATCATCGTTTCGATTCAGCACGGCGGCCTGCGCGACCCGGAAGAGGAATGTCGCGTGTTTGATTTTGACGACGGCATCCGCCTGCCGGATAACATCGGCGAGATTACCAAAACCCACGTGGGTGATGACGGGCTGGAAGTATGTTATATTCTCAAAGAGGATTTGCAGTGGCGGCTGCGTCGCATTGACGTGAGTAGTGGTGCGTTTGAGGATTTATCCTCCGATGCTTACAGCTACGCCCCGGCCTGGGATCCCGCCCAGCCCTGGCGGGTGATTTATGCCGGTGACCGGGGGCTGATGCAGTTCGACGTGACGACTGACCGCGGCTGGCCCCTCACCACCGACAGGCGGGATACCGTGCCGGTTTTTGCCCCGCATGGCCGTACCCTGGCCCTAACCTACAAACAGCATCTGCATTGGGAAGTGTACACGCTCGATCTGGCAAGCGGGGCGCGGCAGCGCCTGACCAAGCCGCCGCTGCTGGCCGATCCCCAATATAACAGCACCGCGCCGGCCTGGTCACCGGATGGCTCCCATTTAGCCTTTCTGACGGATCGCCGCGGGGCGTGGGAAATCTGGGTGATGCAGGCCGATGGCAGCAATCAGCGGTTACTATTCGCACCGCAAGAAGCCGGGATCACCCTGCAATATTGGGGCATGCATGAGCGAATGCTGGGCTGGGGAAAATAGCCTGTTTTGTGTAGCGAATTTGCCCCCAAATCGGAACACACCCTGAAGCAGTCTCCCTCTTGTCAAAGCAGAGATTGCTTCGCCGCCAAAGGCGACTCGCAATGACGTTGCGATAGGAACGGGGATATCCCCGTTCCTATCAGTCAATGACCAACCAACTCCCCAACAAACCGTCCAATCAACCAACCAA
>Ga0180429_10002908_pt1 | contig 13988 bp, 11 predicted proteins | sample SS_ome_FD_132428 | JGI IMG/M metagenome (GOLD analysis project Ga0180429, IMG submission 132428) | Hypersaline lake sediment archaeal communities from the Salton Sea, California, USA - SS_1_S_1 metaG | ecosystem: Environmental > Aquatic > Non-marine Saline and Alkaline > Hypersaline > Sediment ...
CATGGGAACACTGGAATCTATCACATCGCGACCGCTACTGCTGCTGATTGCCGGCGTCAAGGGGGCGATTGGTTCAACGATGGTCCTGGCAAGCCACATCATGCGGCGACAGCCGGAAATGATAACCTCCTATTTGACCACCACCGCCCTATGGTCGGACGACGGTGCGGCGGCCCCGGTTCATGTGGCGGGCTGGGATGTGAGCCAGCAGTCCATGTCCAAAACATTGGCCTTGCACCGGGTGGTGCCGGAATCTTTGTGGCGCAAAGACCGGGACTACCTGGATGACATCCAGCTGGCGCCGGCACCGAAAACGGGGCTGTCGGTGAGCGCCCAGGTCGATCAACTGCTGGACGACATCGACGTGTTCCGCAAGACCTGGCCCGATGCGCAGCCGGTCATGATCAACCTGCTGCCGGCGTGTTCGGAGTGCGGTTGTGCAACTGGTGCCATTGATGAAATGGACGGCGGACGCTTTCCGGATCTGGCCTATGCCCGGGCGGCGATTCAGGCGGGCATCCCCGTGGTGAATTTTACACCGAACGATCTCGACGATCCGGCACTGGTGACAGCGGCGGCGGAAAAAGGGCTTCCCTTGGTGGGGCGGGATGGCAAAACCGGCCAGACCTATTTTAAAGTGGTGCTGGCCTCGGCCCTCAAAGCCCGGCAGCTGAGGGTGGATGGCTGGTACAGCCTGAATATTCTGGGCAACGCCGACGGCCGCAACCTGATGGATCCGGATTGCGCGCGCGGTAAACTGGCTAATAAAACCGAGTTGCTGGACGATGTTCTGGGATACCAGGTGGGCGAAGCCTACGGCGAAAGCGCCCACAAGGTGCACATCGATTACTACCCGCCCCGGGGGGATGCCAAGGAAGCCTGGGATGTGATCGATATCAAAGGCCTTTTCGGGCTCCCCATGAGTATCCGCGTCAATCTGCAGGGGCGCGATTCCATCCTGGCGGCACCCATGGCCCTGGACTTGGCCCGCTGGGTCCTTTTGCTCCAGGCCGTGGGGCGGGGCGGGGCGGTGCCGGAATTGGGTTTCTTTTTTAAAAAGCCGGAAGGCGAAACGCCTGCGACGACTTACGAAGACCAACTGCGTGAACTGAGAAAACTGGAAGCTTTCTGTCGTGAGAAGCTGGCGACCTGAGATCGACACGGTGCGCTCTCGTTTGGCCGGCAGGATGACGAAATCTCCACTATTCGCCGCCGCAGGTGAACGCACGCGCTGAAATCCGCCGCTGAATGGATGGGCGCAAACGAAGGAGCAACGGGATGATTTTCGGTTACAGCACCAATGCCTATGTCAACTATTCGGTCAAAGAATCGCTGGAACGCATAGCCGCGCTGGGGTTCAACGGAGTGGAGATCATGTGCGATCGCCCCCATTTGTATCCGCCCGACTTCGACGCGGCCGCCCTGGCCGATCTCAAGTCCGTCCTGGACAGCTGCCGTTTGCAGGTCACCAACCTCAACAGTTTTACGCTTTTTGCCGTGGGCGATACCTACCTGCCGTCATGGATCGAACCCGAAGCCGAGCGCCGGGCCATCCGCGTTCGGCACACGCTGGAATGCCTTGACGTGGCTCAGGCGCTGGGGGCGCGCAACATTTCCATCCCCCCCGGGGGGCCGCTGGAAAAGGGCATGACGCGCCAGGAGGCCTTCCGGCTGTTTTACGAGGGGCTGGAACAGGTGCTCCCGACGGCGGAGGAACGGTCCATCAAGGTGCTGGTGGAGCCCGAGCCGGATCTTCTCATGGAGAAGACATCCGAATTCACACCCTTTATCAAGGACGTGCGGTCACCCGCGATCGGTCTCAATTTCGATATCGGCCATTTTTTCTGCGCCGGCGAGGATCCGGCCGAGGCCATGGAAGCGCTGTTCGGATGGATCGGTCATATGCATGTCGAGGATATTGCCGCCACGCGTGAGCACAACCACCTGATTGCCGGTCTGGGCGCCATCGATTTCGAGAAGGTGTTCCAAACCATGGGGCGCCTGGGGTATGACGGTGATATCAGCCTGGAGCTCTACCCTTACGTCGATGCGCCGGACGAAGCCGGGAAAGCGAGTCGGGCGCACCTGGTGCCCATTTTCCAGCGGGCGGGGTATGCTGTTTAGTACCCATCCATAAATGTCCAATTTACCTGATATCGGCGTTGCGCGAAAAATGGATTCCTCGGAATATCACCCATATGCCTGCGGTTAAATTTTTCGCGCGCCTTGATCTCAACCAAATTTGCCTATTTCTGGATGGATACTGTTTAGCCTTCGGGCATTAATTTTTTTAACGAAAAAATTTAAAACATTAAAATATTTAAGGCTTTAGGCTGGTCAATGAGCTAGTTTCCGCTCTCTTGCCTCACGATTTATTCCCCTGATGCGTGTGTCCCGATGGTTTTGGGCAGGATACCCTCCCGATGATCCCGGCGTCAACATTTTGACCTTTGCGGATGGCGCGAACGCACCATCTTGTGGATACCGCTTGTCCTCATCGTCGTGCGTTAAACCAATGCAACCTTCTGAAATCACCAGTTTTATATTAGGTTTTTCTTCGATCAATTCAAAATTCCATAATGTGGCATGTATATTGCTGTATTTAATGAGCAAGATTCATTCGTTAAATTTTGCACCATGGAAATCAATGGGCAGCACCCAGCCGAAAACGAGGTGAACGATGATTTCTTCCCCATGCCGCAATTGTGAAAAAAAGTACATGTCAAAGGATGAATGCGCCGGTACCTGCCGTCAACTGGAGGAAATCCGCCGTCTTCAGTTCAGCCGGCGCGACATTAGCGAATGCCGTGCGATCGACTACAACGATGACAACCGTTTTCTCGTTGGGCATGCCGAACACCGACATGTTGCCTAGCCCAAACATTTTATGAAATTTTTTCTACGCAATAAATTTTATGCAAATATTCAGTGGTATAAAAGCTATTCGGGCTAATCTGGGGCGTTAGCGTGATCGCACCCAAGGGCGTTTACCACGCATTTTGAGTGCGCTATCCGATTCTTGCTTTGGTTGGGCCTCCCTGAGCAAGGGGCCGGTTGCCGCCATTGGCTGAAGGCGCGATCGGTCTTAGGCAGGCGAATCATCAGGTCCAGGTAGTTTTGTCAGACCTCCCTCCCTCCGGAAAGGCCTGCCGGCAACGGCAGGCCTTTCATTTTGCAAAAACGGCTCACGGCAGCATCCGTTTTTGGCTTTCAGCGCTTTCAATGTGCGATGTCATGCGTTTCCTCTTGCCGACATGCGTTTCGCCGGTTATGGTGGCGCCGGCAGATCGATTCGCAACCGCAGCGAGACGCGAAAAGAATTCCAAAATTGATGGAATCGTAAAAAAACCCCCAAGCCGTCACTCCCGCGAAGGCGGGAGTCTACAACTACTTGAAAACACTGGATCCCCGCCTGCGCAGGGATGACGAAACTGCCCATTCCAAGACTTTATTCGACACCATCAAAATTAAAAGCTTATAGATCCTTATGACGTTGGTGTTGAGCCCTCAGGAGGCGTTGTCGATGAACACAACAACTGTTATCCGGAACGCGTCCTGGATTATCGGCTGGAACAAGGAACGGCAGGCGCATGGTTACCTTCGTGACGCGGATGTGGCGTTTTGCGGCGACACGATCGTATTTGTCGGGAAAGATTTCGCCGGCCAGGCCGATCAGGATTTAGATGGCCGGGGGAAAATGATCATGCCGGGGCTGGTCAATATCCATGCTCATCTGTCCGGCGGTCCCTTGGATAAAGGGACCTTTGATGAGGTGGGGGCCACGGCCATGTGGGGTCAGGCCCTCTATAGCCACAGTCCGTTATTGGTTGCGGATGAGGCATCGCTTGGGGTCGGGGCGGTGATTGCGCTGAGTGAACTGCTGATGAGCGGGGTCACCACGGTGGCGGATATTTCAGGCCTATATCCGGAGTGGCTCGAGATAATGGCCCAAAGCGGCATTCGTGCCGTATTCGGCCCCGGGTTCCGGCAGGCGCGTTGGGTGAATGTCAATGATCACCGCGTCGCATATGAATGGGACGATAAGGCAGGCTGGCGCGGGCTGGAAAAGGCACTGGCCTTCATCGATACGGTAACGGCGCATCCCTGCGGGCGTTTTTCCGGCATGATGGTACCGTCCCAGGTGGACACCTGCCGGCCGGATCTTATTCAAACGGCGCACCGGGAAGCGCGCCGCAGAGGGATTCCGTTTCAAACCCACGCCGCCCAGACCATGGTCGAGTTCAGCGAAATGCTGCGCCGTCATGGAAAAACGCCGGTTCAATGGCTCGATTATCTCGGGGTATTGGACGATCATACGGTTTTAGGCCATTGCATCTATCTGGATCACCATTCCTGGACACCGCTCAGAACCGCCCATGATCTGCCCCTGCTGGCGGAGAAAAAGGTCACCGTGGCGCACTGCCCGACCGTTTTCGGCCGGACCGGCATGACCCTGGAGAGTTTCGGCCGCTATGTCCGGTCCGGTGTCAATCTCGGGATCGGCATCGACTCGTTTCCCTTCAACATGCTGGAGGAGCTGCGGCATGCGGCCATTTACAGCCGGATCACCGCGGGTGACGTCCATGACCTGACGACGACCAGCGTGTTTAACGCCGCCACCATCGGCGGCGCCCGTGCGTTGCGGCGCGAGGATATCGGGCGGCTGACGGAAGGCGCCAAGGCGGATCTGGTCGTTGTCGATCTGGGTCATCCCCTGATGAAACCGGGGCGGGAGCCGCTTCGCAACCTGATCTACGTCGCGGCCGAGCGGGCCATCCAAGATGTTTATGTCGATGGGCGCAAGGTTGTGGCCGATGGCCGGATTTTAACGCTGGATTACGGCGCGGCGTTCAGCGAAATCGATGCCGCCCAAGATCGGGCGATCAGCAAAGTACCCCAACAGGACGCGCAGCAGCGCACTCTCGATGAGATTGCGCCCATGACATTCCCGTTTATGTAACCGCTCCCTGGGCGGCAAGCCGCCGTACTTCTTTGCCGGATGCGTTGACGTGGCCGTTCTTTCAACCATCGATGGCATCGCAGTCATGCTTTAACCGCCCAGGGTACCACTTCTTCGGAGCCCTTACGAATGGCAGCACCATCGAAACTAAAAATTCTGCATGTGCTCGGTCAACGGCCGGACGCCACCGGCAGCGGCATCTATCTGCAGTCCATGATGCGGGAGGCTGCTGCCGCGGGCCATGACAATGTCATGATTGCCGGCATCCAGTCCGATCGTGATGCGGAACTCCACGGCGTAAAGCCCGAACAATGCCGCTTTGTGCGGTTCAACGGAGAAGACATCCCTTTCCGGGTTCCCGGCATGACGGATATCATGCCCTACCCCAGCACGCGGTTTATCGATTTGTCGGCGTCCGAAATCGATGCCTACGAAGCCGTTTTTAAGCGGGTGCTGACCGACGCGGTGGCGGAATTTCACCCGGATATCATTCACACCCATCACCTCTGGCTGGTCAGTTCTTTGGTGCGGCGCCTTTTTCCGGATATCCCGGTGGTCACCACCTGCCACGGAACGGATTTGCGCCAGTTCCAGAATTGCGTCCATCTGCGCGACAAAGTGCTGCGGGGCTGCCGCCACCTGAATGCCGCCCTGGCCCTCAGTGCCGCCCAGAAAAAGGATATCGAAGTGCTCTATCAGCTGCCGCCGGAAAGGGTGGTGGTCTGTGGGGCCGGTTACAACGACGGTCTGTTTACGGCTGGCATCAAGCCCGCCCCGCGTCCCGTGCAGATCGTATACGCCGGCAAGTTCTGGAATGCCAAGGGGTTGCCCTGGCTTTTAGAGGCGCTGAAACGAATCGAAACGTCGGATTGGCAACTGCACATGGTGGGCGGCGGGAGCGGTCCTGAAAACGATGCCTGCCTGCGCCTGGCCAACGCTCTGGGTGAGCGCGTGACGGTGCACGGCCTGATTCCACAGACCCGTCTGGCCGCGATCTTCAAACAGGCCCATCTCTTCGTGCTGCCGTCTTTTTTCGAGGGGCTGCCCCTGGTCGTGCTGGAGGCCCTGGCCAGTGGCTGCCGCGTGATCGCCACCGATCTGCCCGGTGTCAAAGCGGTGCTGGGGGATGTCGCGGTGGATTTCATCACCCTGGTTCCGACGCCGCGTCTGAAAAACATGGACCGACCTTATCCCGAGGATCTGCCGGCGTTCGTGCAGGCGCTGGCCCGGGCGCTGGCGTTCCAGCTGGCGGCCTCCCGGCGGCAGCCGGATATCGATCCCGCGCCGATTGCGGACAAGCTGGCGGCCTTTACCTGGCGCGGCGTATTTGCGCAAGTCGAGAAGGTATACTTCGGCGTGATGTAACCGCAGGATGAAACGGGCGCGGACAGGGAATCCGTCATTGCGTTTCCCTGAAAGGCGGCAGGCCTAATATATTCTCCCCCGGGCGCGGCCACTGTTGGGCCGACTGTCCGACGCGCAGGGTCCTCAGCCGCCGATCCGGTCGAGCAGATCGCGGTTGAGGCGTCGGGTCACCGGCCCCACGGCGCCGTCGCCAATCGGTTGGCCATCGATGCGGGTGATGGGGAGCACCTCGGTGATGGTGCCGCTCATAAAGACCTCGTCGGCGGCATACAGGGCCGTCTTGTCGAAATAGGCCTCCTCGACGGACAAACCGGCCGTCCGGCAGATATCCAGGATGATCATGCGCGTGATGCCGGGGAGAATCCGGGGGGTCAAGGGATGGGTGATAAGGCCGTGGTCCTTGATGATAAACAGGTTGGAACTGGTCCCCTCGCGCACTTCGCCCGTCTCGGCCACGAAAATCGCATCATAGGCACCGGCCTCGAGCGCCTGTTGCTTGGCAAGCACGTTGGGCAGCAGCTGAACCGTCTTGATGTCGCAACGCCCCCAGCGGATGTCGGTCACCGTGATGGCGGCGGCCCCCTTTTCACGCAGCACCGCCGATTTTTCATGAACCCGGCGCAAGATCATCAGGAACTGCAGCTCGGCATCGGTGGGAAAGGCGTGGTCCCGCGGCGCAACGCCGCGGGATATCTGAATGTAAATACCGGCTCGGTCAATGGCGGCCTCGGCAAACAGGGTCTCGATGGCCGTTCTTGTCTTTTCCCGGGGCAGGGCGGGGAAGGCCAGCGCCGCCATGGAGCGTTCCAGTCGGTCCAGATGGGGTTCCAGGTAGAAGAGTCGGCCGTTGTGGCTGGCCACATATTCATAGACCGCATCGCCGAAGTTATAGCCGCGGTCTTCGACCGGGACTACGGCGTTCTCGATGGGCATGATCACGCCATTCAGATAGGCTAATTCAGGCATCCGGAATCCTTATACCAACGTCAGTCCTCGACCGGGACGGCCGCCGCCGGGGTTCCACCGGCGCGCCGGCGCTGGATGAGGTAGATAACGACCATGATGCACACCCCCACAATCGACGAAATATGCTCATGGAGCAGCATGCAAAGGGCTGCGATGCCGGTCATGATACGTTCCAGCACCGTCGACTTGGCCTTGAAGTAGCCGATAATGGTTGCACCCAGGAAGACCACCCCGCCCACAATGGTGGCGAAGACGGTGATGAATTCAAAATAGTCGAAGCTGACCGTCGGATCGAGGATGTGGGGCAGCCAGAGGATGATCGGTGAATAGACGAAGGCGAACGGCACGTAAATTTTCGCCGACGACAGGGCAAAGGCCGTAAAGCCGCTCTTGAAGGGATCCCCTCCCGAAATCCCGGAGGCGGCATAGGCCGCCAGGGCCACCGGCGGCGTCACATCGGCCAGCACCGCGTAGAACAGGACGAACATGTGGCTGATCAGGGGGTGGATGCCCCATTGCAGCAGGGCCGGGGCGGCGATCATGGAGGCGATGATGTACTGCGCCGTGGTGGGGATCCCCATGCCCAGGATGAAGCAGCTGATGGCCGTGAACACCAGGGTGAAGAAGAGGGTTACACCGTCCAGGGTCGTCAGGCCCACGAAGTCGATGCTGTGGATGAAGATGGCCACGCCGGAAGCCAGTTCGATGACCGCCGAGGCGAACTTCAGGCCCAGGCCGGTCAGCGTGGTGGCACCCACAATAAACCCCACCGTGGCGCAGGCGGCGCCGATGGCGAGGGCATTTTTGGTCCCCCACTCCAGGGTGTCCAGGATATCCTTAAACCCCATCTTGCTTTCCTTGTAGGTGATGCCGGCAGCAATGACCGCCATGTTGGTCAAAAAGGCGGCCAGGGACGGTTCGAAACCGGTGAGCAGCAGGCCGGCGAGCAGACCGGTGATAAGGGCACCGAAAAGCCAACCGCGGCGTTCACAGTGGGAATAGGTCCATGCCAGGGCGGCAACCGCCGCCACGGCCCATGGGACCATGGTCCAGACCGCGAAACTCAGCGGGTTGATCCAGAAAAGCACGCAGGGCATACTCAGGAAGATCGCCACCAGCAGCGGCATCGAACGCCGGTGAATTTGGCCGATGGATACGGAATAGATGATGCCCCAGTAAGCAGCCAGAAAGGGACTCGAACCGGAAATCAGCAGATAGACGATCACCACCAGGGGCGTGACCAGCAGCCCCCGTTCCCGGAGCACTTTTTTGACTTGCGGCAGGGATTCACGCGGCAGGCCCAGCAATCCTTGCTTCAGCGCTTCGAAGTGGACCATGGTGCCGACGGCGAAAAAGTGCAGGAAAGAGGGAATGATGGCGCAGGCGGCGATCTTGATGTAGGGGATGCCTAAAAATTCGGCCATGATAAAGGCGGCCGCCCCCATGATGGGCGGCATGAGCTGGCCGCCGGTGGAGGCTGCAGCTTCCACCGAGCCGGCGAAGGTCGGGTTGTAGCCCACTTTTTTCATCAACGGAATGGTGAACGCGCCGGTGGTCACGGTGTTGGCAATGGAGCTGCCGCTGATGGAGCCCAAAAAACCCGATGAGATGACCGACACTTTGGCCGGCCCGCCGATGGTGCCGCCGGCCAGCGCCAGAGCCAGGTCGATGAACAGCTGACCCAGTCCGGTCTTGGAAATGAAGATGCCGAAAAGCACGAAGTGAAAAACGAAAGTGGCCACCACACCCAGCGGGATGCCGAAGATGCCTTCGGTGCCCAGATACATGTGCTCGATGATCCGTTCGACGGAATACCCGCGGTGCGCGAAGAAACTGAGGCCCGGGATCTCCAGGAAATAAGGCCCCAGGTAACAGTTGACCAGGACGATGACGGCGATAACGGCCAGCGGCGCCCCAATGCTGCGCCGGGTTCCCTCGAGAACAAGCAGGATCGCCAGGGCGCCCATCACCATGTCGACATGGGAAGGCATCCCGGCGCGGAAGACCAGGGCATTGAATTCTATGAAAATGTAGACCGACATGACCGAAGAAAGCAGGGCGCACAAAACGTCGAAGTAGGGGACGTCGTCCATCTGGTAGCTGAGGGTTCCTGAGAAAATGCCCATCAGGGCCCGGACCCACTGGAGGACAAAGAGGACCGTGATCAGCAGGCAGATGATAAAGAGAAAGAGGCTCCAGAAAATCAGGGTTTTATTGGGGTCGTGAAAGACGGTTCCGAATTCGATGACCTGGGCCAACTGCACCACACCGAAAGCCAAGCCCGCCAGCATCAGGGTGAAGAGGATGAAATCCGGATAGGCCAGCGCCGGGTGGGTCCACAGGCAGCGGCGCTTGCAATAGAAAATGAGCGCGAATGAGGCGGCTGCCCAGCCGCAGGCCATCATCGGTGTCAGCGCCAAAAGCTCCCGGAACATGGTGGCCGCAAGCATGGCGCCGACCGCCGCATGGAAGATATCGTAGTAAAGGTGTTTGGGCTCGGGTTCGGACTCCTTGCGCATGGAATAGAGAAAAAAGACCAGTGGCAGCACGAAGGCCAGGTGAAAAGCCCGATGACGCCATTCCTGCAGAACACCGAAGCCGGCGGTGTAAATGTGGAACAGGGACAGAATCAGCGTCATGTAGAAGGTCAGCTTCAGCGTGATCCCCGTGGCCTGTCGAAAGCGAAGCTCCGGATCGTACTTGGATATCACATCCAGATCTTCCTTCAGGTCGGCCGGTGCCGCAATGGTCTCGGATGGTGCCATATTAAAAACTCCTGTGCTGCCAGTATAGTTTTGCTTTCAGCCAGGCCCATTGTGCCGCCGGCATTTTGACGACGCGAATGTGCAGCAGGGTGCTGCCGGCCAGGGCTCCAAGGGGGATGTCCCGGCGCCCGTTGATGCGCAATATGTTTTCGTAGCGGGGGTCAACCCATTGATAAATTTCAGGTACGGGGCGTTGCATGTTGCCGATACGGAAATAGCCCTCCCGGCGTTCAAAGACTTCTTCACCGAACGCGGCGTAAGGCAGACCAGTCCGGCTCTCGGCAAACTCGGTTGCCACCACCATCATTTTGTAGGACGGATCGATGACCAGATGGTCCCATACCCGGCAGTTTTCAACCGAATGCAGGAAGCCAAGGGCCAGTTGATGGCCGGGGCGAACCTGCTGGACGAAGACCGGTTGCTCCCGGGGCATGTCCTCGATCAAAAGGGTGTGCAACGGCCAAGCACCCAGCGCCACAGCAAGGATGAGCAGTGCTGCGGTGGCGGCCGCTGCGCGGCGGTGTCCGGAAGTCGATCGCACCTGTGCCGTTCGGGGCGCCGGACAACACCCGGCGCCCTTGGTGGTCTTTTTAGCCGTAAGATCCCGGTCGTCTATTTGATCAGGCCCTTTTCACGGTAGTAGCGTTCGGCACCCGGATGCAACGGAATGGCCATTCCGCTCAGGGCCGTTTCAATGGTGACGTCTTTGCCCTTGGCGTGGGCCTGGGCCATGATTTCAGAACCGGCCGGGGCGGGTTCCGGCTGACCGTCTTTCTTGCGCAGTACGTGGAAGCCGGGCTCCCACAGGGCTTTGGTCAGGGTGTAGATCAATTCCTCGTCAACATCGGCGTCGCAAACCCATTGCGCCATGACGGCGACGGTGTCCACCGGAGTGCTCTGTCCGGCGTAGGTTTCGGCCGGGATGGTGACCTTGGCGTAGAACGGATAGGCCCCGGTAATTTTTTGGATCAGGGCGTCATCCAGGCTGAGGATGACGATGGGCGTGCTGGAAACCAGTTCCATCACCGAGGAGGTGGGGATGCCGGCCGTGATGAAGCCCGCGTCGGCTTGGTTGTCCTGCATCCGCTGGGAAATACCGGCAAAGCTCAGCCAGTCCAGTGAACCGAAGTCATCAAAGGTCAAGCCGGCCTGCTTGAGGATGTTTTCAGCATCGACGGCCGTGCCGCTGCCGCGGTCGCCGGGGATGACGCTTTTACCTTTGAGGTCCATGACGGTTGTGATACCGGCTTCCTTGCGGGTCACGATCTGGATGACTTCCGGATAGAGCGATGCGATGCCGCGAACGTTTTTAACCGCATTGCCTTCGAACTGATCCGTGCCGTTGTAGGCCTGGAAGGCGGTGTTGTTCTGGACAAAAGCCGACTCGATGCTGTGGGAGCGAATCAGATTGAGGTTGGCGGTGGAGGCGTTGCCGGACTGGGCGGTGACGATCACATCGGGCACCTTGGTGGTCAGGGCCTGGGCCAAGACGCCGCCCAGGGGGTAATAAGTGCCGCCGGTGCCGCCGGTGGCGATGGCAAAAAATTGTTTGGCGGCCAGGCCGCCGGGGGCGGTTGCCAAACCGACGATCAGGGTGAGAATGACGACAAACAGGATTTTGTTACGCTGCAACATGGTCTTTCTCCTTTTGCGTAATGGTGTGAGGCAGGATGGGCATAGCGCCCGTGTTTCTGTTGGATGTGGGTGAATCCCCCCTTTCGTATGGAATTGATCCAGTTTCGAAACGGCTTTAGCAGGCCGCAGTTTGGCCGTGGAACCTGTGCAAAAAAGCTGCCCGTGAGTGCCGTTTGTAGGGCACTTATTCGAATTTGCGGCGGGCCATATAGGAACGCCAGTTGGTCTTTGACACAAAACAGGCCGGCCAGGCAATCCTGGATGAAGCGGCAGGCGTCATCCAAAACTTGGATTTTGTATCGACGAAAGATCAAGGTGAAAAGCGATGTGTTTTTCGCATCCTTCTGATATCGTTATACCGTGCCGATGTCAAAAAAATTCAGAAGTCCAATCCACGTAAGCGCATTGCCGTCCGGTTCTTTTGGTTGGCGCTGCCACATGATTGCCTCGGCTGCTCGGGCCGGCGATTTGGTACTTGCCAAACCCGGCTGATGTTCATTAATAGATGGAAACCCCTTCTACAAACACTGAATTGCAGGAGATATCCTCCCCATGAAACCATTTCAAAAAATTCTGGTGGCTTGCGACCTGTCGAAGTTCACCAACCAGGTATTGGACTACGCGGTTGCCCTGGCGCAGAGCACCGGGGCCCGGCTGATCCTGGGGAATGTCATCAACCAGCGGGATGTGGACGCCATCGAATCTGCCATCCACAAGACCTTTCTGGTGGAGAAGGAGGCCTCACCCGAAGCCTATATCCGTCAGCACAAACGGGAGCGGGAGGCGAATCTGAAAACGCTGATCAAGGAGAGCGGCCACTCCGGTCTGTTTTTAAAGACCGTGATCCGAACCGGGGTGCCGTTTCAGGAGTTGATCCAGATGGTTGAATCGGAAAACATCGATCTGGTGGTCATGGGCACCCGGGGGCGCACCAACCTGGCCAGCGTCCTCCTGGGTGCCACGGCGGAGAAAATGTTCCGCTATTGCCCCATCCCGATCTTGAGTGTGCGGTTGCACAAAGATTGACCCCCCGCCCCTCTGGTGGAGGAATCGCAGCGGCGTCTCACTTCCTTTGCCTTATCCATGCAGCGGCCGGTCCGCAGCCTTCATGGCGGTTTCAGACATGATTTCGGCCAAGATGGGGTGGGCGTGAATGGTCTCCACCAGATCTTCCACGGTAAGCCCTTTGTTCACCGCCAGAGTGCCCTCGGCAATCAACTCGGTGGCCCCAATACATCGCCCACCGCGAAAACGGTTGGATCGGCGGTTCGCATATGGTCGTCGGTTTTCACCCAGCCCCGTTCATCCACTTCCACCCGGGATTTTTCCAGACCAATGCCGTCGGTGTTGGGCGTGCGCCCCACTGCCATCAACTCGGTGTCCACGACCATTTCAACAGGTTCTTTTTCTTTGGCGGTGGCCGCTTTGTTGAATGGGGACGCGCCGATAACGACCCGCAGGCCCTCCTGGGTCTCGCTAAAAATTAATATTAGGCTAAAAATTAAAAAATTTGTTGATTGTTACGTTAATATTTTATAACAAAATTTACGTATTCATCAATCTTTTACAATTAATACATGGTTTCCCATTCGACCGGCTGACGGTGACGGTCCATCCGCCGATCCCTTCCGATTTCACGGGACCCATCGGCGTGATAACGCGCATGGGCTCCCATCCGGCGATCGTCATCCTGCCGCCGGCGCCGCCATCGATCCGGAACGCGCGCTCCCGGACGATGAATACTGATCTTCATTTTCCATCCGACCGCTGACCCTGTGCCGCGCAGCATCATCCATTGCCGACAGGAGGCGTTATTGATCATGGCACCTTTGACAACGCCATTGCATTATTGGCATACGCAGCACGGGGCCCACATGGCCCTTTTCGGGGGCTATGACATGCCCCTGTGGTATGGGTCCGCCAAGGACGAGCACCTGGCCGTGCTGACCCATGCCGGCCTTTTCGATACCAGCCATATGGCCGCCATCCTGGTGGAAGGCCCCGGGGCTTTTGACCTGCTGCAATTTTGTTTCACCAACGATTTGTCGGCCTGCCTGGGGCCGAAGAAAGCCCCGTTGCGGCCCGGTCGGGCGGTTTACGGCGCATTCCTGACGGCTGAGGGGCACGTGCTCGACGACGCGATTGTCTTTATGCTTGCCGCGGAAGCGTATCTGGTGGTGGTCAACGCCGGGATGGGCCAGCGCGTCACGGCGCACCTCGACCGGCATCGCGAGCAGCGGGATGTCCGGGCACACGATTTGTCCGGACAGTTCGGCAAGATGGATGTCCAGGGCCCC
>Ga0180429_10002909_pt1 | contig 13986 bp, 8 predicted proteins | sample SS_ome_FD_132428 | JGI IMG/M metagenome (GOLD analysis project Ga0180429, IMG submission 132428) | Hypersaline lake sediment archaeal communities from the Salton Sea, California, USA - SS_1_S_1 metaG | ecosystem: Environmental > Aquatic > Non-marine Saline and Alkaline > Hypersaline > Sediment ...
ACAAGCCTGTCCAAGTCCTGTGCAGCTTCAGCCACGTCAACCTCCATTACCCGAGTGTTTTAGTCAGGTTTTATTGTGGACCTATGCGCCCCAGGATCAATATTCGAAAAGTGTGGTTTAACCGAACACGCCTTCCTTGAGCTCGTCCTGCAGACGATCCGGTTGGGAGCTCCGGCCCATCGAATCGGCCTCGCTGGCCCGTGGCCATGAGTCCCACTTGCTCGCAGCGCCAGGGAGGGAAACAGCAGCCGGCACCCAACCCACAGCGCCAGTGATCCGGCGCCTGAGCCCATTCTCGGGATAACCCTGGCAATAATTCCCCCGGCAATAGCACGGATTAGGTGGAAAGACGTCAACTGGCGGCGTTGAACTTTTCGTTCAGTCGGCCGCTAAGTTGATCAATTCGGCGATTCGGCAAGACATCGCGGAACATCGGAAAACGATTGTCGGACTGGGGATCATATGCAGGAAGTAGCGACTATCGATATTTTGTGGGTGCTGGCCAGCAGCGTGCTCGTGCTGCTGATGCAGGGAGGCTTCCTGTGCCTCGAGTCGGGGCTGACACGCAGCAAAAACGCCATCAACGTGGCGTTTAAGAACGCGTCCGATTTTCTGCTCGCCACGCTGCTTTGGTTCTTTGTCAGCTACGGCCTGATGTTTGGTAGCGGACAGCATGGCTGGGTGGGTCTCGACCGCTTCATGCCTGAATTGGACGCATCGAACACCTGGGAAGCGGTGTTCTTCGTTTTCCAGATGGTGTTTTGTGCAACGGCTGCAACCATCGTTTCCGGCGCAGTCGCGGAGCGCATGCGCTTCAGCGGCTATCTCCTGATCACCATACTGGTCGTTGCCCTGGTGTATCCACTGTTTGGCCACTGGGCATGGGGCGGCGCACTGGTGGGGGCGCAGGGATGGCTGGCCGAGCGCGGGTTCGTCGACTTTGCCGGATCCACGGTGGTACACAGCGTTGGCGGTTGGGTCGCGTTGGCCGCGGTGATGGTCGTCGGCCCTCGCACCGGTCGCTTTGTCAATGGTGAATCGCGCGTTATTCCGGGAAGCAACCTCCCCCTGGCAATGCTGGGCGTGCTGCTGTTCCTGGTCGGCTGGATCGGTTTCAATGGGGGCAGCGCTCTGGCGCTGACGCCAGCCGTACCGGGTATCATCGTCAACACCCTGTTGTCCGGCGCAGCCGGCGGAGTCGGCGCCTACCTGCTGGTCAGCTGGCGGCGTACGCCGGAATTGGACGGCATCTCAGTGCCACTGAATGGCGTCATCGCAGGACTGGTCGCCATCACCGCCGGCTGTCACGTGATGTCGACGGGTGAAGCGGTCATCGTTGGCGCAATCGGCGGCATTGTCATGGTGGTTGCGACCGAGTTGCTGGCACGTTGGCAGATCGACGACGCCATCGGCGCGGTACCGGTGCACCTTGCTGCCGGAGTCTGGGGGACGCTGGCTGTCGCATTGTTCGGCACCCCCGCCGCCTTGGGAACAGGCCTGGGGTGGCTGGATCAGTTGGGCGTTCAGGCCCTCGGAATCGCGGTATGCGGCATTTGGTCCTTCGGCCTTTCTTATGTGCTGCTGAAACTCTGGAACAAGGCCATTCCGCTGCGCGTCAGTGCCGATGAGGAAGCGGCAGGCCTCAACGTGGCCGAACACGGCGCCCGCACTGAATTGATCGACCTGATGACCAGCATGCAACGCCAGGAACACTCGGCAGACCTGTCGTTGCGTGTCCCGGTCGAGCCTTTTACCGAGGTCGGCCAGATCGCCGCACAACACAACCGCTTGATGGATTCGCTGGAACAGGCAGTCACCCGCAGCCAGGCCATCGTGCGTGATCTGCGCGATGGCATCGTCACCATGGACAGCCAAGGACACCTGACCAGCCTCAATCCAGGCGCCGAGAAAATCCTGCGGGTCTCAGCAGCGCAGGCCATCGGTGAGAGTCTCGCCGAATATGTCGACATCGAACGGCTACCGCTGCGCCCGGGCCAGCATAACCCGCCATCGTCGTGCGAGGGCCTGGCCGGGCTACTGCCTATCGGCAAGGTTGAACTGCCACTGCGAGGCAGCTTCCCTGAACCGGCCTATGTCGAGATCTCCATCACCCCGCACGGTCGTGTCGAACAGGGCTTCACCTGTCTATTACGCGACGTCACCGACCGAAGGCACATCGAGGAGCAGTTGTTTGAGGAAAAGGAACTGGCACAGACAACACTCGAATCGATTGCAGACGGTGTCATCACAACCGACCCGAGTGGGCGCATTCGCTACATGAATGCGGTGGCCGCACAGCTGACCGGCTGGCCGTTCGAGGACGCCTCGGGAAAGCTGCTGCACCGGGTGTTCACGGTGGTCGATTCACCGACGGAGCGTCCCAGTGACTGGCTGGTCAAGCGGGTGCTGCGCGAGGGCAAGTCTGTGGTCGAGACCAAGAAACGGATTTTGTATTGCCGTGACGGCAGCGCTCACGTCGTTCAACACACCGCGGCACCAATTCGTAACCAGTCAGGCCGCGTCACCGGTGTCGTCGTGGTGTTCCACGACATGACCCAGGCACGGGCGATGGAACGCAAGCTGACTTACCAGGCGAAGCACGACGGGCTCACCGGGTTGATCAACCGCACCGAATTCGAAGCGACCCTAGACGCAGTCATCGCCCGCCTTGGCGACGGCCCAACCACTCACCTGCTGTGTTATATCGACCTCGACCAATTCAAGGTTGTCAACGATGCCTGCGGCCACGCTGCTGGAGATGCCCTGCTTAAGCAGGTTGCCAGCCTACTCCAACATGGACTGCGCAGTACCGACACCCTGGCCCGGCTCGGGGGTGACGAGTTCGGCGTAATCCTGGACAACTGCCCGGTCGAGCGCGGCATCAAGATAGCCGAAGCGATGCGGGAACGCGTCCGCAACTTTCGTTTCCAGTGGGAGGACCGCCAGTTCGCGGTGGGTGCAAGCGTTGGCCTGGTGCCACTCTCACGCAGCCTTGGCAATACCCAGCACGCAATGAGCCATGCAGACGCGGCCTGCTATGCGGCCAAGGACGCCGGGCGCAACCGGGTGCACGTCTACGATCCGGATGACAAAGAGCTTTCGATGCGCAAAGGCCAGATGAAATGGATCACTCGGATACAGGAGGCGCTCGATACCGACGGCTTCCGACTCTACTACCAAACGATCGCGGCAACGACTTCACTGCAACAGGCCGGTGGCTATTTCGAAGTGCTGCTGCGCATGATCGACAAGGACGGCAGTGACGTGCCCCCCGGGGCCTTCATCCCGGCCGCCGAGCGCTACGGCCTCATGCCGGAAATCGACCATTGGGTTGTCGAAAACACACTGCAGTGGTTGCAGACATACCAGGCCAGTGGCGCTGAGCCGGTGCAGCGCTGCTCGATCAACCTTTCCGGCGCGACCCTCGGCAACGAGAAACATACCGCGCAAATCCGCGAGATGCTCAACAGGTACGCCATCGACCCGGGGCTGATCTGTTTCGAAATCACCGAGACCGCGGCCATGGCCAACCTGCACGAGGCAACCCGTTTCATCAGCGAACTGAAGCAAGTCGGTTGCAGCTTTGCCCTCGACGACTTCGGCAGCGGGCTGTCTTCTTTCGGCTATCTGAAGACCCTCGATGTGGACTATCTGAAGATCGACGGGGCCTTCATCAAGGAGATCGACCATCACGAGGTGGATCACGTCATGGTCGAAGCCATCACCAGTATCGCCCGGGTGATGGGCCTTAAGACCATCGCCGAATTCGTCGAGTCAGAGCGAGTACTCGACCTGCTTTGCAAGATCGGTGTCGATTACGCGCAGGGCTACCACATCGCTCGCCCCAGACCTTTGAGCGATTATGCTGACAAGGCCACGCGGGCCGCGCCTCCCGTGCGCTCCGCGGCGGGCAACCCCCACTCTGCGATGCCCGGTTGAATCGCGAAGGCCGCCAGCCATCCCAATCGGGCTATCGGACAGCACCCGACAGTCGGCCTGCAACTTTCGACACCCTTGGCGGTGTAAAGCCCCTTCTGTTCACCGGCGGCTGAAATGGGTAAGGCCGGGTTTTCGCGCCTTGGCGATCGCCCGCCCTGCCCCCTCGTAAAGCCGGGATCTGACTGGGCAAGGCCCCGATCCGGGCAGCGGAAACGCTGTTGCCACGGCACACGTCGCTGCTAGGAAGAAAAATCTTTCTGCGCCCGTCGGTGCTGAATGACATCAATTGTCCATATTTTGCATCGTTTTTCTTGCTACATTTCTTTGACATTCGACGCCAACCCGCCTTTAATAGAGTCAGTCCTTTCAAGGAGAAAGTCATGCGCGTAGCAATTATTGGTGGTACCGGGTTCGTTGGAAGCTATCTGGTCGATGAATTGATCCAGGTCGGCATGCGGCCGGTTGTCCTGGTCAGACCTGGCAGCGAGACACGTGTGCGTCAAACCGATGCTTGCGAAACGGTCCCCGGCGACCTGTCCGACGAAACCGCCCTCGAAACCCTGCTGAGCGGAGCAGATGCCGCCATTTACAACGTCGGTATCCTGCGCGAGAACCCGGGGCTCGGCGTCACCTTCGACGAGCTTCAGCGGGCCGGCGCCATACGTGCGATGGAGGTAGCGGAAGAAGTCGGGGTACGACGCTTCCTCCTGATGAGCGCCAATGGCGTTGATGCGGACGAAACCCCCTACCAGTCGAGCAAACTTGCCGCCGAGCAATTCCTGTGGAAATCCTCTCTCGAAGGAACCGTGTTTCGTCCCTCGGTCATCTTCGGTGATCCGCGTGGACGCGATGAGTTTGCCAGCGCACTGACCCGGGACATCATCGGCTCACCGCTTCCAGCTCCGCTCTTTTTTGAAGGACTCAACCCGTCGGACGCGGGCAGTTTCGCGCTCTCCCCCGTGCACGTGGAAGACGTCGCCACCGCGTTCGTCCGGTCCCTCAGCCTGCCGGAGACGATCGGAAAGACATTCGAGCTGGGAGGGCCGGAAACGCTCAGCTGGAAGGAAATCCTGACCCGCCTGGCCGCCGCCATGGATCGCAAGAAACTGATGCTCCCCGCCCCGGCACTGGGCATTTCCGCCGCCGCAACCCTGCTCGACAGGTTCGACTTCTTCCCTATCACCCGTGACCAGCTGAGCATGCTGCTGCAGGGCAATGTGTGCAGCGACCAGGCATTGCGCAAGCTCGGCATCAATCCCAAACCGTTTGCGGGCGAACACCTGGCCTACCTGAAGCACAACAACCCTAGGCTGGTTCGATGCCTAAAGAACGCCGCCTGATTACCTCACGTGCCGGACGCCTGACTCAGCTCGGCCGCCTGGCAGGCAACCTCGCGGGTGGCGCCATTGCCGAAGGGGCGCGCCAGCTGGCCAAGGGGAAACGCCCGTCGCTTGGGGACGTCTTGTTGACCCCGGGCAATGTCAACAAGCTCGGCGAGAAACTCTCGGAGATGCGTGGCGCCGCGATGAAAGTCGGGCAGCTGTTATCCATGGACAACGGCAATATCCTGCCTCCGCAGCTCAGCCAGATCCTCGCCCACCTGCGCGAGGATGCGCACCGCATGCCCCTTGGCCAGATTGCGAGCGTTCTCAGCCATGAGTGCGGCGACAACTGGCAAGCGCGGTTCCAGCGCTTCGACTTCACACCTATCGCGGCAGCCTCCATTGGCCAAGTGCACCAGGCAGTGCTTAGGGACGGAAGGCAAGTCGCGATCAAAATCCAGTACCCGGGAATACGCGACAGCATCGACAGCGACGTGGATAACGTGGCTGCCCTGCTCCGCATCTCACGCATGCTGCCCGACGGCCTGGACTTGAAGCCACTCCTGGACGAAGCGAAACAACAGCTTCATCACGAGGCAGACTACTGCCGGGAGGCTGCTGCAATCCGCCAGTACTCGGACCTGGTGGCTGACGACGATCGTTTCGAGTTGCCCGGCATAATCGATGAACTGAGCAGCGAAGCCGTCCTTACCATGCAGTATCTCGACGGCCAGCCGATTGAGTCGCTGGCAGATACGCCGGCCACCCAACGCAACGCCGCTGCCCATGCGCTGCTGGAACTGGCATTACGCGAGGTGTTCGAGTGGGGCACCGTTCAAACCGACCCCAACTTCGCCAACTATAGATACTCACCTGAAACCAAGCGGATCCAGCTGCTGGATTTTGGCGCAACGCGCGAATACCCGCGGCAAACCGTCAGTGACCTCCAGCGACTGTTGAACGCCAGCACCGATGGCAATGACGCGGATGTCCTGGATGCTGCCGCCCGCGTCGGCTACGTCGACTTTGACGACCCCGCCAGGTATCAACAGAGCATCGTTCAACTCTTGCGACTGGCCGTGGAACCTCTGCTTGGCGAGGAAGACTATGCCTTTGCCAATACTGACCTCGCAGAACGCATGAGAGATCACGTGTTGACCATGCGTACGACAGAGCGTTTTACGCGCATACCGCCGCCCTCGATCCTTTTCCTGCATCGCAAACTCGGCGGCCTTTACCTGTTGCTCAGCACCCTGCGCGCACGCCTCCCCGTGGCGGAACTCGTAAGGCAGTTCAACCCATCCGTGCAGCAGCCACCGCTGCCACAGGTCGCCGGCAGCAGCCTCTGAAGCGTCGTGCAATTGGTGTGGTTCAAGCGCGATCTGCGCGTCAACGATCACGAACCGCTGTACCGCGCCGCGCAGGCCGGTCCGGTTCTGCCGGTCTACATCGTCGAACCAGGCCTTTGGCAACAGCCGGACATGTCGAGCCGGCACTGGGCATTCATCCGTGAGAGCCTGGTCGAACTGCGACAAGCATTGCAGAAGCAGGGACAAGCGCTGCTGGTGCGACAAGGCGAAGCCGCAGCGGTTCTTGAAGAGCTCTGTCGCGAGCGGGGCGTAACAGCCGTCTGGTCACATCAGGAAACCGGTAACGCATGGACATACCGGCGTGACATCGCGGTCGCTGAACGACTCGCCAAGCTGGGTATCTCCTGGAAACAACCGCGCCAACACGCGGTCGTACGCGGCACATGCGACCGCGACCGCTGGACTTCACAGTGGGAAGCACTGATGCGTCACCCGCTGTACCCTGCCCCGAGACTTGAGCCACTGCCCAACATCGACACCGGCCAGATTCCGGAACGCCCGGGCGGCCTGGTCACCGAGGCCGCCTGCCCCGGCAGACAGCAAGGCGGACGATTGGCAGCGCAACAGGCGCTGGCGAGTTTTCTGTATGACCGCGGTGAACGCTACCACCGGGAGATGTCCAGTCCCCGCAGTGCAGCGAGCAGCTGCTCACGCATCAGCGCCCACCTGGCGTGGGGCACCTTGTCCATGCGGGAAGCCGTACAGGCGACCCGGGCACGTCGACTGGAGATCAAGCAGAGCGGTAGACGCGGCACCTGGGGCCGGGCCCTGTCTGCGTTCGAGAGTCGCCTGCATTGGCATTGCCACTTCATGCAAAAGCTCGAGAGCGAACCGCGCATCGAATTCGAGAACATGCAACGAGCCACGCAGAGTTCGCGCGATGACCAGTGCGACCCGGCCAGGCTGGAAGCATGGCGCACCGGTCGCACCGGCTGGCCACTCGTCGATGCCTGCATGCGGGCACTCATACACACCGGCTGGATCAACTTCCGCATGCGCGCGATGCTGATGTCGGTCGCCAGCTACCAGTTGTGGCTGCACTGGCGAGAACCGTCACTTCACCTGGCAAGACTTTTTGTGGATTATGAGCCGGGCATTCACTACCCGCAGGTGCAGATGCAATCCGGCACCACCGGGATCAACACCCTGCGCATCTACAACCCGGTCAAGCAGAGCCTCGACCAGGACCCGGAAGGCATATTCATCCGGACCTGGGTGCCGGAGTTGACCCGGGTGAGCAACAGCTGGATACACACGCCATGGAAGATGCCGAAGGCCGCGCAAATCGACTGTGAAACGCACATCGGCATCGACTATCCGAAACCGCTCGTCGATCACGAGGAAGCCGCCAGAGCGGCCAGGCAGGCGCTCATCGGAGCGCGCCGGGCGCCGGGCGCTCGCGATGAGAGCAGACAGATCATGCAGCGTCACGGCAGCCGCAAACGCACCCGGAAGAGACGCATGCACAACCCCTTGCAGGGCGAACTGTTTGGCGATGGCACATAAAAAACCTTTTCTGCCACGACGCACCTGCGAGGCCTGCGGGCGCGAATTCACCTGGCGCAAGCGCTGGCGCAACACCTGGGATCAGGTCCGTTACTGCTCTGAACGCTGCCGCCGACAACGAAGGCAAGCGCCATGAGCTGCAGAAACCTGGTACTGATCCTGGGCGATCAACTTGATCGCCGCGCCACCGTACTCGATACCTGCAACAAGCAGGAAGATCTGCTGTTGATGATCGAGTCGCGTCACGAATCGCGGCGCATTCCATCGCACAAGGCCCGTACCGCGCTCTTCCTCGCAGCCATGCGCCATCATGCCGATTGGCTCCGCTCACAAGGGTTTCGCCTTGAGTATGTCAGAGTGGATACGCCGCCGGCCGCAGACTTCCAAACCGCCCTGGCGCACGCACTCAGGGAGCACCAGCCCGCTGAAGTTCGCTTGACAGAGGCAGGTGAATTCGGCGTACAGGCAACGATCAACGAGACATGTGCCGAGGCTGGGGTTCCTGTGCAAATCTTCGCGGATGCTCATTTTCTGTGCAGCAGGGAAGCGTTTGCGCACTGGCGTGCCGGGCGCAAAACCCTGGTGATGGAAACCTTCTATCGCCACATGCGAAAGCGTTACGACGTCCTGATGGACGGCTCGAAACCTGTCGGCGGAAAATGGAACCTGGATAGCAAAAACCGCGCGAGTTTTGGACGCAAAGGACCGGGGATGATCCCCCCGCCCCCGCTTTTTGCTCCAGACGAAATCACCGCACAGGTCATGCAGGACGTCGAAAGGCACTTCCCCGACAACCCGGGAAGCCTTGCCGGCTTCGCCTGGCCCGTCACGCGTGAGCAGGCGTTGGAGATGCTCGATGATTTCATCGAACAACGCCTGGCCGCTTTTGGCCCCTTCCAGGATGCGATGTGGACAGACCAGTGGCTGCTGCATCATTCCGGGCTGTCGGCGGCGCTAAACCTGAAGCTACTCGAGCCCAGGGAAGTTATCGAGAAAGCGGTTGCCGCTTACGCGGCCAACAAAGCACCCCTGTCTTCGGTCGAAGGCTTCGTGCGACAGATTCTCGGTTGGCGCGAGTACGTGCGCGGCATCTACTGGTCGGAAATGCCCGGTTATCTTGAACTCAACGCACTGCAGGCGGAGCAGCCGCTACCCGGGTTCTATTGGCATGGCGACACAGACATGCACTGCCTGCGGGCCGTTATCGGGCAGACGCTTGAAACCGGCTACGCGCACCATATACAACGCCTGATGGTGACCGGCGTTTTTGCCATGCTGCTGGGCGTGCGCCCCCAGGAAATCCATACCTGGTACCTGTCTGTGTATGTCGACGCCGTGGAATGGGTCGAGGCGCCCAACACCCTGGGTATGTCACAGCATGCAGACAACGGACTGCTGGGCTCCAAGCCCTACGCGGCTTCCGGCCGCTACATCCAGCGCATGAGCAACTACTGCGAGGACTGTCGCTACAAGCCCGGCGAACGTTCGGGAGAAAACGCGTGCCCGTTCACCGTCCTTTACTGGGACTTCCTCATGCGGCACGAGGATCGCTTCGCCAAACACCCGCGGGCGGCGATGCAGTGGCGCATGCTGCAGCGACTCGACGACACGGAGCGCAAGACAATCAACCGGCAGGCAGGCGAACTGCGTGCGAAATTCGCGTCAGGCTAGCCACAAACGCTGTCGCGGCACCCGCCACGATCGTCCAACTTTATTACCACTTTAATTAGACAGTATTGGGACATTTCGCTCGATTCTTGCCTAATAACCAACTATTATCCTGTACAAAAGGTCGCCAAGCTTTGTTGCTCGCGACAAACGTTTGCGGAATTGAAGTTGTTCCGCACCTCTACCCAGGAGCTCAAGGGAGTCGTATGCGCCAGTATCCAGCCACCATCCGCATCACCAACCTGCGTTTGCGAACTTTCATCGGGTTCAACCCGGAGGAACGAACCAAGCAGCAGGACGTGGTCATCAACGCAGAGATACGCCACGTCGTCGGAGACGAGGCACTACAGGACGACGTGTCCGCTGCCCTGAATTACAAAACGATCACCAAGGCCATCATCAAGCATGTCGAGTCGGGACGCTTCCTGCTGCTCGAAAAGCTGGTCGGTGACCTGATCGGAATCTGTAGCCAACACCCACAGGTGGAACGTGCAAGTGTCACCGTGGACAAACCGCATGCATTGCGCTTCGCGGACTCCGTTTCCCTCACCCTGGAGTACGACAGGGAACTTCATCATCAGCAGAGAGAAAACAGCCATGAGCCAGTCGCCCATCCGCTTAGCCAAGCATCGTGAGATCAGCCCCGAGGCCAGCCTGGTCAGGGACGTTCTGATCGAAAAGGGCCTCGAAACCCCGATGTTGGAAAACGGCCTCAACGCCGACCAGAAATACGACCGCATCCGCAGCCTGATGTCCGAAGTCATGGAGACACTCGGACTCGATCTGCATGACGACAGCATGCACCAGACGCCGCACCGCATCGCCAAGATGTACGTGCGCGAAGTCTTCTCCGGCCTGGACTACGCCAACTTTCCGAAGCTGTCCCTGATCGAAAACAAGATGGGTGCCAACGAGATGGTCAAGATCCGTGACATCGACCTGACCAGCACCTGCGAGCATCACTTCGTCACCATCGACGGCACGGCGAAGGTCGCCTACATCCCCGGTGACAAGATCATCGGCCTGTCGAAGATCAACCGGATCGTGCGCTTCTTCGCGCAACGACCACAGGTGCAGGAACGCCTCACCCGGCAGATTCTCGTCGCACTGCAGACACTGCTGGGGACAGAGGACGTGGCGGTCAGCATCGATGCCACCCACTACTGCGTGAAATCCCGCGGCGTGATGGACACAAACTCGCAGACCAGCACCACGGCCTTGGGTGGCTGCTTCATCGAGAACATCCACACCCGCGCAGAGTTTCTCAACCCGTGAGCCCTTGCCGGTGATGCTGCTGATGTCCGGCCGGCGCTTGCCCGCGCTTTAACGTGTCTCGCGCAAGACCATGAGCGAGTCCATTCTCGAGCGGCAAGCTGCCGGCACCCCACCAGGCTGTGTCCTGGTTGCCGGGGCAAGTGGAGGTATTGGCAGCGCCTTTTGCGGGGCTGTCAGCAGCCATTACCCGGAAGCCACATTGATCCGGATGGCCCGCAACCCGGATGACCTGCAAGCACTGCCCAGCGAAACCCTGGACCTGCCATTCGACATCGATGATGAAAGGCAGATGGAACAGGCCACCGCCCGGATCCCGCCTGAACAGCAAGTAGACTGGTTGTTCATCGCGACCGGTTGGCTGCACGACGAGGCATACAGCCCGGAAAAAACCTACAAGAGCCTCAATGCGGACCACCTGCTGAGGTCTTACAGGACCAACGCCATCGGACCGGCATTACTAGTGAAGCACCTGCTGCCCAGGATGTCAGCAACGCCGGATACGAAGATAGGCATTCTGTCCGCCCGCGTGGGCAGTATCAGCGACAATCGCCTGGGTGGCTGGCATGCCTACCGCGCAAGCAAGGCGGCGCTCAACATGCTCATCAGGAACTATGCCCTGGAGCTGGGCAGAAAGCGCCATGGGCCCGTCATCGTCGGCCTGCAGCCGGGAACCACCGACACCGCGCTGTCTGCGCCCTTCCAACGCAACGTACCGGAAGACCAGCTGCAATCACCCGAGTACACCGCCGGGCAACTGCTCAAGGTCATGCAGCATCTGCAGCCGCAAGACTCCGGTCAGCTGTTCGACTTTCTTGGCCTGCCGTTCGAGCCTTAGGCCCTGCCCTGCAGCGACCTGCCTCGGCTCACCGATGGGCTCAACCCGCCTCCAAGGCTTGCAGTGAGTCCGGGTTTTCAAGCGCCTCAAGCAGGGTTTCGATGATCACCGACGATGACGGCCCCAGGCCGCGGAACAGGATATCGGGGTCTCTTTCGCCTTCGCGCAGCGCCTGGATGGCATCCGACAGCGCTGCCGCGTCACCACCGGCCCTCTCGAGCTGGCGTTGCCACTGATCTGCCGCACTGGCCGCCTCCGCATCATTCTGCTGGCCATTGACCACGGCGTTGATCTCGCGCGCGAACTGCTTCACCTCGTCCACCGTGTCGGGATGGGCACGTTTGGCGACACGCGCCTTGTGCCGCCAGTCCGCGGCCTGCTCTGGCTGTGACTCCGCATCCGCGATACGTGCCAGGATGTCACAGGTGACCCACATCGCCGCGACCAGCGGTTCGAGACCCTGCTTGATCGAAAGTGCCTTTTCGGCCACTTCACGTGCCTGTTCGAGACGTCCGGACCGGGTGAGCAACAGTTCGGCAAAGCTGTCGAGGCGCTGGGCAAGGGCAACCTGGTCACCCGAACTTTCGGCGATCGACATCGCCGAACGGATCCAGTTTTCTGCCGCCTCCATGCGACCGAAGTGTTTGCAGATCCTGAAAAGATTGTCGTAGCAGGCAGCAATTGCAGTTTGCTCGTCCGCTTTGCGGAACAGGCCAACGGCCTTTTCATAATGATGCTCTGCCTGATGCCAGTCCTTACCCGCGTCGTAGGCTTCTGCCAGCTGACGATGGGCAAAGGCCATCGCGCGAGGCTCACCCACGCGCTCGGTCAGCGCCACGGCATCCTGCAGGCGCATCACCGCCTTCTGCAGGTCTCCCTCACGCATCGACACAACACCGAGTTGCTGCACCAGCTCACCCTGCTTCTCCAGGTCACCTTGTTTTTCGAAGGTCTCAAGCGACATCTGGTACTGCGATGCCGCTTTGGGCAGCCCGCCCTGTTCAAACAGGGCGTCCCCCAGACCCTGGTGCAACCACGCGCGCAGCCGCTGAACCTCCTCGCCTTGCGACGGCATGGAGCGGGTCAGGGTGATCGCCTCGCGCAACTCCGACTCGGCCAGGTCAGCCCGTCCCCCGATCGTGAGGGATCGCCCGATCCATCCCAGGGTCGAAGCGAGAACCTCGGGCGACGAATCATCCAGCACTTCACGCACCTGCATGAAGATCTCAAGGGCCCTGCCGACCTGCCCGTCCGCGAACAGCTGCCGGCCCTTCTGAGACTGGGCCTCGACCCAGCCCTCGGAGCCCGGGGCTTCACCCGCCTGCTCGAGGCGCTCGGTGATAGCCTTGCTCTCCCGGCTCAAGCCGAAATACTTCAGGAACACCTTCAACTGGTTCACGAAGGTATTCACCTGTTCGTCACCCGCGTCCAGTGCGTTGTGAACCGCCTTCAGCAGGTTCGGCAGCTCGCACTCGGCGATGGCGCGGGCCTGGTCCGGGTAGTTGCGGTCCTGGTGGAACAGGAACCTGGCCACCCGCGAGTAACGCTCGCGATGCGTCTGGATCAGTTCGCCCTGCTGCTCCTGGTCCAGCATCGACCAGAGCAGTGGCAACAGGCTCTGGTGAAAACGCAGGAACGGAGAATTTGCCCCGAGAACGGGCTCTTCACGCATCAAGCGGGTAGCCGCCAGCCAGCCTCGTAACCTTGGCCAATCATGCCCGCTTGATGTATCCGCCGGCGGCATCTCTGCCAGCTGCTTGCGCAGCTTGTCGATCTGTTCATTGAGTTGCGGGTGGCTCTTAAGCTCGTCGAGGGTATCCGGTGACAATTCCGCATCATCCGGCACCTCTTCGCCGATCATTGCCAGGATCGCACGCGGGTCATTGCTGTCCCAGATCGCCAGTTGGCGCTGGATGCGGTCGCGCTCTGCATCGATACCCTGCAGCCCCAGCCCGGCGACGGCAAAAAGACTGTCTTCCATAACCCCAGCGGCACACACGCCAAGCCGCAACAGCGCGTCGCGGTCGGCCGAAGGCATGCTCTCCAGGGACAAACGCAAAACCGCAACCAG
>Ga0180429_10002911_pt1 | contig 13973 bp, 7 predicted proteins | sample SS_ome_FD_132428 | JGI IMG/M metagenome (GOLD analysis project Ga0180429, IMG submission 132428) | Hypersaline lake sediment archaeal communities from the Salton Sea, California, USA - SS_1_S_1 metaG | ecosystem: Environmental > Aquatic > Non-marine Saline and Alkaline > Hypersaline > Sediment ...
AGGGCGGGCCCTCTCCGAAATTGAACTCGATGAAGTTGGTGAAGTTGCCCTTGGGGAATGTCCACTCGTACCACGTGCCGGTCTTCGTGAAGTATCCCGATTGCGAGTAGTCGCCACGTGCCATCTTGATAGTGAAGTTCGGCGGCAGGAGGCTCGCCAGCTCTCTTCCCGCCGCGCCCGTCGCGTCGGTGTCGGCGGTGTGATCAGAGGGGGTGGTTCGTATGCGGATCTTCCGTACCTCGTGCCACTCATAGTCAGGCGATTCGCCGAGCAGGACGCGAAGCCAGAGCGGCCCTACCTCCGTAGATGACGTGCTGGAGTACTTCGGTGTGCGCCAATAGGTGTTGTTGTCCCCATCCACGACATTCGACGCCTCGTAGCCAGTCTCGGCATTCGAGGCTGATATCGATGCGCTAGTGAGCGTGAGCTGCTCTGGTGTGCCGTTCACCCGCACGAGCGGTACCTTTGATTCGCCAGTGTCGCCGAAGGGGAGCCCGATCTTTGTGCCGATCGCCTCCACGTCCGCGTCCGCCCACGCGGAGGCCGACACCTCGCTCTTGAGCTCCCGGTCGTACTTCGCGCCGATAGGGTCAATGGTAATGGTGAAGAGCGTGCTGATAGCCCCGTACTCACCAACGCGGGCGATGTGGCCGGCGAAGAGAAGTAGAGGTTCGCCTATCACCGTGCCTTGCTTGTTGAGGAACGCCAGGTACTCCCTGACCTCCCGCCCCTCTGCCGGGCCGGAGGTATCAGACTCATGCAGGTCGCTCACCCGGCTGCCGGACTGCCGCGAGTTAGAGAGGGATATCGTCGCGCTGTCGATTGCCCCTCCTCCGCCTTCCTCGTTCAGCGCCCATCTGAGCGTACCCCAGCTTACAACGAGGTGTTCGTAGTCGTTTCCGTCATAGCGTATTGGATCGCCCGCAATCCGCTCTCGTCCTGCGTAATAGCGCGTCTGGTCGAGCCAGTCAACCTCCAGCAGTAGGCACGGGCGGTTGGATTGCGCTTTCGCCTGCGCAAGTGTCTGGGCTTCGACGGTTCTCACCGGCTCACCCCGTCACCCGCAGGAGCAGCCTCCCCGAGTAGCTCTCATGCCAAACTTTCATCCACTCCGGGAGCGTATTCATCAGCCGGCCTCGATAGGCCACTGCGTCATAGTCCACAAGGATGACCTCGTTCATGGCGCCGTCGGCATGGTCCTCGACGAATGACTCCAGCAAGTTGAACTTGGCGACCGGCAGCCGCTGGAAGTGCCTCTCAACCTCAGATAGCGGGGCCGACATCTCCGTCACCCACGGCGAGCCGGATTCCGCGCCCTCGATCGCCTGCACGTGAGATTCTATAACCGGCCGCTCATCGAACATATGCGGCTGGCCGAAGTCGAAGGAGTATGTCGGTGTCCAGAGCAGCCCGTTCGGGTCCACCGACTGCTGCACGGCGTTCGAGAATGTGACCGAGGTATTGGCGACGATAGAAGAAATCGTCCCAAGGTACTGCATCTTGGTCGAGTCGGATTCCGAGTAGAGCAGATCCTGCCCCTCCGCGAGGCCCCCGGTGTTCGTTAATAGAATTGTCGTCTCTCCGGCGACAGTCCCAGCGGGGATAACCTTCTCATTCGTCGAGCCATAGAAGAGGTGAATATACATCTAGTTTCCCCTCCCGCCCTGGCCTCTGCGCTTGAGGCGTTCCCATGCCGGGCCTATCTTCCGCGCAGCCGCCTCCATCATCTGATCTTCGGATATGCCTATCGCGCCACGGGCGTCTACGTGAATCTCGATTTTTCCACCGCCGACACTCCCGCCCTCTGGCGTGATTGTCATCCGCTCTCTGCCGTGCATCTCCACCGGCACGGTATATCCGGTCTCGGGACCACTGAAGAACCTGTCCATGCCGTGCTGGGCGCCGAGCTGCGGCAAGTTCGTCCCGACACTGACTCCAGTCCGGATAAAGTCATACCACCTCTCCATCGCCTCCTGCTGAGCCCGGTACTCCGCACTGCCCGGCTCGTAGCGCGCGGCCGTGAATGAGTGCGTTCCCGTGCCAGGGAGATTCGCCGCCGCCTGTGCCGCGGCCTCGGAGAAATGCCCCGCCGCGTCAGAGGCCATATCGAATCCATCCCTCATTGTTGCCGAGGCGTCGATGAGCTGCCACTGGCCGTCTATGTATCGCCAGACAAGCTGCTCCGCCTCCTCTATAGCCCGTGTCTCGGCCTCGGTGGCCTCCTTCGCCATCTCCACCGTTTCGGTGTGCTGCCCCATGAGGTCGGAGAGCTGCTGGAGAATGGGGTCCATGACCTGCATATCCTCCGCGAGCTGCACGAAAAGCTGGTCGAGTTGGGTGAGGTTTATCTCTCCGGTCTCCCGGAACTGTGTTATCGCCTGAGATGCCGCCGTCGCTATCTGGTCAAGGAAGCCGCTGAATATCTGCTCCTGTGCGAGTGCCTCGATGATGGCGCTGAAGGTGGCGTTGTACATCTTGCTCTTGAAGTCGGCGAAGAACGACTCGTAGCTGTAGTCGTCAAGTGCGGCGGCGAGTGCTTCTCCTCCGCCAGCTTTAATAGCCTCCCCGAGTCCCGCCTGTATCTCGGCATAAATTGTATCCATAGCAGCCTTTATCTTGGCAAACATCTCATCCGCTTCTTTCATGCCTTCCTCGAACGACTTGTCAAGTGCCTCTACCAACTGCTCATTCATCTCGTAGATACTAGCCGCCATCGCCTCGGCGGGCCATACCTCTTCCCAGCTCAATGTACTTTCCTTGAACTTACCGATTTTTTCATTGAGTACATCTATTCTCTCGCCGAGCGATGTCGTTCCTTGGAATAATTCCTTGTTCCACTCACCCCCTAACTCAATAAGTTCAGCTATAAGCGGCTGGAGTTTTTTCATCTCCCCGGCATGAGCGAGGCCGTACTCATGGGCGAGCTTCCAAGTATCGGCGTTCTCTTTCGATGCCTCTCCCATCGTCCTTGTGAGGTCGTTCAGTTCACGCCAATGCTGAACAGAATGATATAGCTCTACGCCATAAGCGACTATCCCCGCAACCATCGCAACGGTTGCCGCTGCTCCGAGTGCAAAGGTTGTGTTCAATGTCGCCGAGGCCGCCGTTAATGCCTTGGTAGCCTTAATTAGCTTATAGATTGATACAAGCGCCTGCCCCGATGCGACTATGAATCCCTTGAACATGTATCCGAACGCCATCGTCACTGCGAGTTTCTTGTTCTCGCTTGCCCATCTAATAACGGCCTCAACTATCTTAAGTATACGCGGAATAAGCTCGCGTAGATGCTTCACGAACCCGATGAGCATCTCGCCTATTCTTTTTCCTGTTTCAAGAAATTCCTTGTCTCTGGCTATCTCGCTAAGATAGTCTGCAAGCTCACCGACTGCTGGGGAAATCTGTTTTGCAAGCATCTTGGTAAAGTCGGACCACGCGGCTTTATATTTCCCGAACTTGTTCGAGAGTATTTCGGTGTCCTCTCCAAGCGTGGCCATCTTCTGGCGAATGGCCTCCCATGTCGCAGCTTTGAACGCCTCCATGCTCTCAAGGTCGGTGAGTTGATCGACGGCCTTGCCAACTGATGCCGCGTAATCCTCGTTCGCCTTCCTTACGTTCACTATAATACCGAGGTTATCAAGCCACAATCTCGACTGACGGCCGATACCAACCACAAGACTTCTCATTCCGTATGCAGCATCAACTCCCATCGCCGAACCAAGACGCCTTGCGGCCTCTGTCAGAAGCTCGAACTCACCAGGGGTCTTTGCAACATTCAAAAGAAGCGCGTTGTTCGCTTGTTGCATCGCCTCCATTTCACTGATGCCGCCCTTGGAACCTTCCTTGATAGAGCTCAGGACGGCTTTCCAGTCCTGCCCGACTGACGCGGTCATGGATTTGAATGCCTGCTCAAGGCCCTCGGCCTTGGCGGCGGTGTCGCCCAGTTTCTTGACCACCGCCCCCACGGCACCGTAGGCGATGGTGATATTACGCAGGCCGGTCTGGAAGGATTTGGCGGCCGCCTGCATATCCTTGAACGACCGCTTGACATTCGCCGCCATCTTGCGGGCGACGGGGGAGACCTTGTCCTCCCCCTCGCCGAGGACAAGAACCCTTACTGTCTCTGTGACAACCATTTGTTCATTCCCATCGAGAGCCTTGCGTAGTTCATCCGCTCACGCTGCTCTATCTCTGCGAGCGCCAGCCACTCAGGCATCGTTAATCCCGTCGGCCTGAACCCGGCGGCCATGAGCCTGTGCAGCTTAATCATGTGCGTCATCCACGCCAGGAATACCGCGTCGTACCCCTGCGGTACGCCCTCAGCGCATGTCCGGCAGGCCTCGTCCGGGTCCTCGACTTCCTCCGCACGCCGACATTCAGCGCACGCCGCCAACCTCGCCGGTATGTCTAGCTCGAAGAAGTCTCTGGATCTTTTCCCGCCTCGTCCTCTTCTTTCCGGGCGCTCCGCGTGTGCGGCTCAAGGGCCTCCATCTTCCATTCGAGGTTGATGAGGTCCTTCCATCCGGGGACTTCGGGCGTGAGAAGCGTCGGCTCCTTCGTCTCGGGATGCTCGTAGCCGATGTTCTCGCTCCGTATAAGCAGCTTGTTCATCAGCCAGTTGGCTGCCGAGCGGATACTCGAATGGGTGATCTTCATCGTCGGCTCTTTGTCGGAGCCGGGGTGCATCACCGTCTCATGGTCGAAGGCCCGGCGTTCGTACTCGTCGAGCTCCTCCGGTGTCGGCCGGCGGTAGATGAGCGCAATCGTCTCGCCTGCCGCCTTGATAAACTTCTCCCACCGAATCTCCTGCTCATTCACCATCACTAAGGGCATGGCTCTCCTCCTCCTTTGTTTGCCCCGGCTTATCCGAGGTATGTTGCCTGCGCGTTCTGGCAGGTTATGTAGACCGAGCTGTCGTAGCTGGAGTCCTTCAGGATCTCGAACTCACACGCGCGGGTTAGCTTCCTGTCGGTCGCTCCGGCCACGGCGTCCTTGTAGACCACTCTCGGGAATACCAGGTGGATGTAGTAGTAGTATCCCGTGGCGCCTATCTGGCCTCCGGTGATGGGGATGTACAGGACGTACTCGGTCCCGTTCGTGAGCGCCGTCTGGTGCTCTTGGTCGGTCGTGACCTCCAGGACGCACGAGAGCGTCTGCTCGATGGCATCCCTCTCGAAGCGGCTGACGAGCGTCGGGCTGTCGTGGCCCGGCTCGAAGTGCGGCCTGGCTCCGTTTGCGAACGAGTAGTTGCAGCTGATGAGCTTCGCGTGCAGGGCGTCCCCGCCGCTTGCGCTCGCTCCGCTGTCGAGGACCGATCCGCCACGGTAGAGCTTCACATCGCCGTGTGTCAGGTAGCTCTCGGCGATGCACGTCGGGGTCGTGTCGCTCCACGCCTCGCGCTTTCCGCAGCCCTTGATGCCGGCGGTGAGCCTGACGTGTGTCGGGCCCGCGCCCATCTCGAGGGCGATATCGGAGCAGACGATTCCGGCGAACTTGTTGTACTCCAGCCCGTTGTACTCCAGCATCGTCACGCTGTCGAGCTCGACGGCGGAGCCGAGAGTCGGTATCTCCATCCGGTGCTGATAGACGGACCCGCCGACGACCTCCGTCGTGGTAATCTTCCCGAGGGCGAGCGCCGCGAAGAGCGCGACGTTGTGAGGCATCGCCCGCTGGACGTGCTGGTGTTCCAGGATGTAGGCGAGCGTCTCGAACCTGTCCGGCTGGCTGCCGACGGTTCCGTTTACCTCGTCCTTGTTCGAGAAAAACTCGTGGACCTTCCTGTCGGCGGGTTCCCCCTCGTAGTAGAGCCGCCCGTTCGCGTCGATGCTCTCGGCGGTGCCGAAGTCCGCCTCTTTCGTCGAGTGGCTGAACGCCCGCCATCCGACATCCGTTCTGTAAGTCATTGTTTCATCCTCCCTTTGAACGATATATCCCCGTCCGTTCTCCGGTTGTGAGCCTGTATCAGGGGCGTATATCTCCTATAGTTTACGCAAAACTGGCAACCAGAGAGCCAGTTATACTTGTATGCCGGACGGCCGCGGATGCGTGCCCCGACCGAGCCAAGCCGGGATCGTGCTCCGGGCTTCGGCCGCCCGGCAGTGTTTTTATCAGGCATGACATTTGTCAGTCCTCGTAGTTCGTTATCACGTGCACCGTACAGGTCGTCTCGGCCCACCAGGTATAGAACCCCACCCCCGGCTCGTACCTGACGCTTCTCTCGGTCCGCACGTTCTGGCCGATATAGCCGGTGATATCAACGGCGATCGAGCAGGATGAGTCCTTCTGCTTCTCTAGCAGTCGCTCCAGCCTCCCGGTTATCTCGCAGGAGTTACGCCTGCCCGTCTCGAGGTCTTTATGGCGATTGATCGTGATGCAGGTCACGTCGAGGTAGTTCTCGATCTCGCGCGTGGTGAACTGCGTTGTCGTTTTCGGGTCCTCGATAATGACCCGTATCGCCGGCAGCTGGCTCGGCCTGAGCGCCTTCCGCGCCCCCTGGTCCGGGAAGAGCTGCTCCTGCAGCCCCCTCTGTACCGTCGTGACGTTGTCGGCGTCTCCGAGCCAGTCGTCCGCCTCTATCGCCGATACGATGGCCGTCTCGACCGACTCCACCAGATTGTTTACATCGAGGCTCATGCCCGGCCTCCTCTCTTCGTCTCTTTTAAGATGCGCTGCGTCTCCTCCGAGAGTATACGCGGAACCCTCGGCAGTATGCGCTCGACGGCCTTGCCGAAGAACCGGCGCGGCGCTATTCCGGGGTGCATAACCTTCTTGGCGAAGCCTGCGGTGGCCGAGCCGAGCTTCTTGTGCTTGTACCTCGGGCCTTTGCCGCCGACCTGCGCCCCGCCCCCCGATTTGTCGAGGCTGTGGTACGAGCCGAAGGTCGCCGACTTTCCTGACTTGAGAACCGTCGCGCGGCTATGCCAGTGAAGGACGCCCCCTGGCCGCTTCGGTTTTATCTCGTACTTCGCGCGGTTCGGACCCCAGAGGCCAGTTCCAAGTTCGAGATATGGCGCGTACTTCACGTTCGTACCGATACTTATGCGCTTTATCCTCCCGAGGTTCTCCACCCCCGCCCGTGGTTTTCTTCTGACGCTCCTCCAGAGCCTCCCGGTCCCGTGCGCTATGCCGCCGCGCATTACGTCTTTCACCTCGCGCTCTATCTGCCCGGCGAGGGCGATCAGCACCTCGACAGGGACGCGCTTGTTGATAGACCGCTCGTACTTGTCGATGGCCTCCTTGATCCGGTTCTCACCCTGTATCGTCATCTTGATATTCATCACGGAGCCTCCACGCTGTAGAGCGTGCCGTCGAGGTCGCCGAAGTACGCCCTGTCGCCGGATAGGGCCGGGCTTGACTGGACGGCTTCTCCCGTCGTCCACGACCAGCGGAGATCCCCGCCGCTGGTGAGCGAGTAGAACCCATCGTGCGCCGAACCGACGTAGATGTTGTCGGAGGCGTCGATGGCCGGCGAGGAGAAGCTGGCTTTGCCCGCCGTGTGGGGAGCCGCTGATGGAACCGCCTCGCCGGTGAGCGAGTACGACCAGTGAAGCCATCCGGTGGCCGTGAAGCAGTGAACGAGGTCGGACGAGACGCCGACCCACTTGCCGTCCGAGAGCTGGGACGGGGCGGTGAAGATGTTCAGCGTTTTCGTATAGTAGGACCAGTCCATCGAGCCGGTTGAACCGAGGTTCCAGAAGGTCTTCCCCCCGCCGATGAGGATCTCCGTGGCGGTGACCGACGGCGAAGATGTCGCGGGTGAGTCTATCGCATAGGACCATCCGAAGGCGCCGACCGAATCAATCTGCCATACCGTCGCCGAACTGTCGGAGAAGATATAGGCGTTATCCAGTATCGCCGGCGACGAGTAGATGTCGCCCCCAACGGCGAACGACCAGTAGAGGCTTCCGTCGGAGTTGACGGCGTAGAGATTATCGTCCGTCGAGCCGACGGTAATCACGCCGCCCAGCCAGGCCGGAGACGAGAGCCGGACGCTCCCGGTATCGTAGGACCAGAGCAATGCGCCGTGCTCATTCAGCTTGTAGAGACTGCTTTCCGCCGAGGCTGCGTAGATGTCGATAGCCGGGGTCGTAGTGCGAGTAGGCGTCATCGTGATCGTCTGCGTCGGCGTCGGAGTCAGGGTGGGCGTACCTGTCTCTGTCGGAGTGGGGGTATTGCTCGGCGTCGTGGTAGCCGTCTGCCCCGGCGTTGCCACGGCATCACAGAGGTATACATCCGAATAGAGCGCTCCGTCGTCGCCTATATAGAAGTCGGTATCGGAAGTCGTCTCCGGGAAAAATATCGGCAGTACCGTGCCGCCGTCGTAGGTAAGTATCACATAGTCTCCCGCCTGAATGTCCGGGGCTTCGTTATCCGTGTCTATGGATACTCCGACCGGAGCAGCGGCCTGCGACGCGGAGTCCGTGTAACTGTTCACCCTATCGTAGATATAGCCGAGTTTGCCGCCGACTATGTCATCGACCGGCCCGATTGCAAAACTGTATCCGTAGGGGTCTTCGCCGATAGACCTGGGCCACTGGATGTGCATGTCTTCAAGGTCGGCTATCTCCAAGGGCGCGGCGCACATCGTCTGCGTCGGGGTGGCCGTGCTCGTAGGGGTTGGCGTGATAGTCGGTGTGTCGGTTATCGTCGGCGTCGGGGAGGGGCCGGTGGGCGTATTCGTGGCTGTAGATGTAATCGTAGGCGTGGCCGTCTCCGTTGGGGTCTGAGTTATTGTTGGGGTTTCTGTCGGAGTATGAGTAGCGGTATCGGTAGCGGTGGGCGTGATAGTCGGAGTATCGGTAGGGGTTGCGGTCGGAGCCAAAGTAGGTTCGAAAAGAGCGTAAAGGGCGTTATCCTCAGATCCGAAATATATCCGGCCTTCGTCTAAAGCGACCCCCCCCTTCGCCGTCGAGGCGCCGGCGATAAACGACCAGGAAAAAGCCCCGGCAGAATCGAGACAATAGAAGCGGCTATCGGTACACCCGAAATATACCCGGTCGTCCCCGTCCGTCGCGAATACCGTTTTACTTAAACTCGAGCCAGTATAATAACTCCATTCAAGGGTAAAGTCCTCGGCGGCCAGGCAGGTAACCCTCCCGATATAGTTTCCGTATACGTATTTCGACTCGTCACCGAAGAGAGCCCCCGTCGTCTCGACGTTACTATTAGTTTCGTCTGAACCATATTCTGCGATCTTCCCCTCGTTCTCCCACTCCGTATCGAAAAGGTATTCCCTCCCATACGTGCTGGCGGTCCCACCGTCCCCTATCCCGATATAAGCGAGGGTCCCGGAGGTTCCATCGCCGTATGGCCAGACGACGGTCTCCGCTACTGGGTTAGAATAGTGTGCTTCATATGCAGGGTAATACGACCAGTGGAGCATCCCTCCATCCCGTATATAATACGCGTCTTTGTACGATATATCGTATACCCCCGAATAGGTCGAAACCATAAGGCAGTCCTCGGCTCCGAAACTATTAAGCGTAGGGCCGGTCCGCGCGGTCCCAAGGCCGTTATACGACCACGAAAGGGCGCTGTTCTTATACCACTTGAGAAGTTTTCCATCGTGGGTTATCACTGATACGTATCCGTAATCATCGGCATACGATGTCCAGACGGGACCATAGATCCCACTCCCGCAGTAGTACGTCCAGTGGAGGGCTCCGGTCGAGTGGATTTTATAAAGCCGACCGTCCATGCTCCCGGCATACGTGCCGTAGGCGTTAGCACAGGCCACCCCCGAAAAGACATTATCACCCGTAAGGTAAGACCACCGGAGGGTTCCATTCGAGTTTAGCGAGTAGACCCTATCGTCGATACTACCGAACGAGACCGACCCGTCCATAAAGATAACCGGTGAACTATTTACATCATCACCGGTGATATACGACCAGTGCATGGCTACGTTTTCAGCTATCGCCTCGGCGGCGGTATTCCCCGTCCTCGAGTGGTCGTTCCCGAGTTGAGACCACGGCTGAGGAGTGGGGCCGGCAGTTGGTTGTGCAGTAGGGGCCGCAGGAGATGTCGCGGTCGGTTCCTGAGTTTGCCCTATCGCTGGAATACCTAGTAGACCTAGAACTACAAGGATTTCTATAAACCGTTTCATCTCTCCACCACCATCGGGGCGTTCGTCACCTTGCCGCCCGCCTCATAGCTCCACAGGAGAGAACCGTCATCGGAGATGCCGAATATTTTCTGCTCGGCACCGATGAAGGTCTTTCCCTGCCACACGACGGGTGAGCTCCAGGTCCTTTCGCCGAGGTCGTAGCTCCATCGGAGCGACGGGGAGGTTCCGAGCGTTCCCGCAGGCTGCCTTCCGGTGTTCTGCACGTCTCTCTTGTACTGCAGCCAGTTGATAGGTGTTGCTGTCGGGGTGAATGTCGGTGTGCTCGTTGGCGTCTGTGTCGGCGTATCGGTCGGAGTCGCGGTAGGCGTCTCGGTCGGCGTCGCCGTCTCTGTCGCAGTAGGCGTCTGCGTAGGCGTGTCGGTCGGAGTAATGGTAGGCGTATCGGTGGGCGTCTGTGTTACCGTCGGGGTATCGGTCGGCGTATAGGTCGGGACTCCCGTCGGCCAGGGCGTCGGGGTGTTCGTGATAGTCGGTGTGTTCGTCGCCGTAGGCGTCGCCGTCTCCGTGGGGGTATCTGTGGGGGTCGCCGTCGGTGTGTTTGTCGGCGTCTGCGTCGGTGTATCTGTCACGGTCGGCGTCTGCGTCGGCGTGTGAGTCGGGAGATTGCCGTCAACGACGTAGAGCCTGTTATCCGCCGAGCCGAAGACGACGCGCCCGTCTTCGTCTATCGACGGCCAGCCGGTGATATCATCGGACGTCTCGTATGTCCACGCCATCGATCCGGAAGAGTCGAGACACCAGAGCCGGTTGTCGTCCGAACCGAAGTAGGAGTATCCGTCCCCAGCCGCGCTGACCGAGGTGGTGATACTGCCCCCCGGCAGATACGACCACGAGAGAGAGCCGGCAGAGGTCAGCCGAGCGAGACGGTCGCTCCCCGCCGACCAGATACCGCTCGATGAGTCGATAGCCGAGCCGTTGTCGGGATCGCTGACGCCGGTATACGTCCACGAGAGCGTACCGACGGAGGTCAGCTGGAACAGCCTGTCGGACCCGTCATCCATCGCCACAAGGATCGAGCCATCGACTGAATCGAGAGACGGGAGGCCCCAGGTACCGCCGGAGATGCCGTAGGACCACTTCATCGACCCGTCGGAGTTGAGGGCCCTGAACCTCTCGGTATGAGAGCCGGCGTAGATTATTCCATCGCTGTCAGTCGCACCCCCCGTCCTGAAGCCGTCTGATTTCGTCGAGCGGTATGTCCATTCCAGTTCGCCCGTCTGATTGATTGCGAACATCGAGTAGACGCTGCCTCCGATATAGACCGTCTCGCTCCTGTCCTGCACGTTCGGAAGGCCGACGACGGGGCTTGACGAGTAGTTCGGGTTGCCCGTTGAGTACGTCCACGCCCTGCTGCCGCTCGGAAGCCAGGCGTGAAGCACGCCGTTCGAGTCGTAGACGTAGGCGTATTCCCACCCGAGGCCGATGAGCGTGTCGCCATCGCCTGCCGCCCCCACGGGGAGATACGACCACATAAGCGAGCCGTCGGAGTTGAGGGCGTAGACATTATCATCGGTGTCGGCAAAATAGATGCTTCCCTGCGGGTCGATGACAGAATGGCCCGTCACGTCATCGGCGGCCACCCACGACCATCCGAGGACTGCCTCATACGATCCCTCGTCCGGCCCGATTCCCGTCCTCGCCTTCGTGCTTCCGGCGAACGGCCAGTCGTGATCGGGATAGGGGACGGAGGGGGAGGCAAGGCCGTGGCTCCCGTCGAACGAAGCGCCGATGAACCACGAGTCCTTCGCCCTTGGGGATGGGTTCCGGGCGAAGGCGTCCCAGTAGTTCCAGTTTCCCTCGGCGGGAAGGTTGTAGAGGTAAAAGGTAAAGCTGCCGGTCGATGTCTCCTCCATCACACCGAGTTCGTCAGCCTGCCCCTCGGTCCATACGCCCGCCATCTTGCGCGGCTCGTTGCCGGAGGGAATAATCCAGTAGTCACGCGCCCACGGACTCGGATTCCTTGCAGTTGTGTCCCAGTAGGTCCAGTCGCCGGGGACGGGGATGTTGTAGAGGCTGAGGGTGGCGTTTCCGCTTTCTACTTTCTCGATCACCAGCTTATCGGACTCGCCGTCCGCGTCGGTATCGACGCCGGCGATGCAGATTAAATCATCGCCAGAGGGGATGTTCCAGAAATCCCTCGCCAGCGGTGAGGGGTTGCGGAGAAGCGCCTCGGCGTAGGTGTTATCTCCGGGGAGCGGGGCGTTCCAGAGATAGAGCTCCAAACTCCCCTCGTCGTTCACAATCGTCGCCAGGTCCTCGAACCCGTCGTCGTTCACGTCCCCGACCTCGGCGATATCCACCGTGTCGTTCCCCCCGGTGATGACCCACGTGTCGTACGCGAGGCCGTTTGCGGAGTTCCGGGCCTGGGCCGCCGCCTGTGTAATGTCAGTCCTCATCGGTGTATTATAGATATAGAGCGTGTGATTGCCGGACGAGGACTTCATCACCGCAAGTTCCTGCGCCAGCCGATAGTCGCCAGTGACCTCGACCTCTGTCATGCCGACTATATCAACGGAACCTGACTCTGAACCGATCACCCACTCGTCCCTCGTCATCGCCCCGCCCTCCTGCCGGGCGTAGTTGTCCCAGTAGACCCAGTCGCCCGGCTGCAGGTTACGGTAGCCGAAGACGTGCTCTTCGGAGCTCTCGTCGCGGGCGTGAACGATACGCGGCTCCTTGTGTATCGGCGTCGGGGTGTTCGCGGCTGTGTAGTAGAATACGCCCGCCTCGTACCAGCGCCTCGTCGTTGCGGTATTCGCTACATACTCACCGAGGTCGAGCCTGAAGTTCGAGCTATCGTTCAGGTCGTCCCACGTCCACGGTTCATCCGTCGTCGGATTGCTCGTATAGTCGTAGGTTATCCACCGAAACGCCTGCGCATAGCTGAAAGAATGGAGCGTAGAGTCGTCCTCGAGCTTGATCTTGTGCTGGTTCGATGTCGGCCCCCAGTCCATCGTCCGCGCGAATACCTGGACCAGCGTCGGGGAGTGGCCCGGAGTCGGGTTTACGTTCGCAAAGAACTGAAGCCGTATCGACGGGTTTGTCCCTGCCTCCGCTGACGCGGCGTAGATGTAATCCGATGTCGAGGTGCTGGCGAGACAGCTTGCGACAGTACCCTCGCCGACTTCCGTATACTGCCCTCCTTCGTACGGCCAGACGGTATCGAACGGGCGGCGGACCTGCCGCGTTCCATAGAGCGCATCCGGGTAGGGAGTGGGGCTCGGCTGCGGGATGTACGTCGGGGTCCTCGTCGGCGTCGGAGTGTTCGCCGCCGAGTAGACGTTCACGTGCATGGCGGCGAAAGCCTTCCACATCTCGCCGTATCCAGGGTACTGTGCTACGGTCGAGACCTCCAAGTCGTTCAACTTCGACCATGTCCACGGCTGACCGTCAGACGGGTCGGTGTAGTACGGGGCGCAGGAATACTCGCGCCACGCGTCATCCCCGACTCCGCAGGACCGCAGGCCGGCACCGTTCAGCTTCGTCCCGAGGTAGCCGATATAGTCCTGTTTGCCGTCCTTGCCCTTGATGGTAACGTTCACCCAGACGGGACTCTGCCCCGCAATCTGCGACGGGTTATCGACGCCCCACACGTCCTCCATCGTCGTCACGCCGTTCGACGGCTGCATATAATTGACCGTCGCCGGGTCGTTGATGCAGATGAGAGGTACGCAGGGAGTATTGGCGCAGCGAGCCGTCATCTCGGTGGATATTTCAGAATCCGGGTAGAGAGTCTGGTAGTCGGCGCTCACCTTGACGATGGCGAGCGACGCGATGAGGGCCACGAGCAGCGCGGCAGAGATGTACTGGTACGATTTCACCGGCTCTGGGTATCTCCTACAGTATGTCC
>Ga0180429_10002913_pt1 | contig 13969 bp, 13 predicted proteins | sample SS_ome_FD_132428 | JGI IMG/M metagenome (GOLD analysis project Ga0180429, IMG submission 132428) | Hypersaline lake sediment archaeal communities from the Salton Sea, California, USA - SS_1_S_1 metaG | ecosystem: Environmental > Aquatic > Non-marine Saline and Alkaline > Hypersaline > Sediment ...
CGTAATTCACTCTGGGGCAAATTTGGATATTTCATTTAAAGCTGCTTATAAATATGCCTTTTAGTAAAGCCCAAGAATGAAAATATCAAACCATTTCATCTTCTGAGAACAGGCAACTAACGCCAGTAAGATTTAGAATGAAGCTATAAATGAGATAATCACCCGTAGAATCTGGCTTTCCTTAAGTGATGGTCAATGCCTACTGAATCGCCCCCGCCATCTTGAATATTGGCAGGTACATGGCAACGACCAAGCCTCCGATCGTAACCCCGAGAAAAACAAGCATGAAGGGATCGATCAAGGCCGTCAGGTTCTCAACCGCCTGATCGACTTCTTCGTCATAAAAATCGGCAATTTTCCCCAGCATGGCATCCAGTGCCCCGGTAGCCTCACCCACTGATATCATCTGGCAAACCATCGATGGAAAGACACCGCTCTCAGCCAGCGGATCCGCCATCGTTCGCCCTTCCGATATGCCACTCCGTGTTTTGTAAAGAGCCGCTTCAATCGTTTTATTCCCCGCCGTTTTACCGACGATATCGAGCGCCTCCAAAATAGCGACACCACTCGACAGCATGGTACCAAGGGTCCGCGTAAATTTAGCGACAGCCACTTTTCTCAATAAATCACCAAAGACCGGTAGCCGCAGAACCGTCCGATCAACAAAAATTCGCCCCTTTTCCGTTCGATAGAAATGCCGAAAAGCAAATCCAAATAATATTAAAGCGATAAACACATAAAGCGCGTTGGTTTTGGCAAACTCACTCATGGCCACAACGATTTGCGTCGGAACCGGCAACTCAGACCCGAAGTCGGCAAACATCTCCTCGAATACAGGAATAACGAAAATCAAAATGACGGCTAAAACAACAATGGCAATCAAAAGCGTCACGATGGGATATGTCATGGCACCCTTGACTTTTCTCTTTAAATTGGCCGCCTTTTCCATATAAGCTGACAACCGCCTGAGAATGGTATCGAGAATACCGCCCATTTCCCCTGCATGCACCATGTTGACAAACAGATCATCAAAATGTTTGGGGTAGGCTTTTAAGGCCTCGGCCAGTGTGCTGCCGCTCTCCACATTTTCCTTGATGCTTTTAAGCATTTTTTTGAATGTGGGGTTTTCCTGCTGACTATGCAGAATATCGAGACATTGAATGATCGGCAGACCGGCATCAATCATTGTTGAAAACTGCCGGCAAAAAAGAATAACATCATTTTGTTTAACGCCGGGCTGCAGAAAAGCAACATTCTCAAGTAAATCTTTTGGTTTCTTTTTGATCCGGACCGGCGTAATCTTTAATCGTGTCAGATGGTTTCTGACAGCGTTTTCACTGGCAGCCTCCATCTCCCCTTTCTGGGTCTCACCTTTCCTGTTTTTTCCCGTCCAAAGATAGACCGGCATACTAAACCCTCCTCACAATGGGGAACAAGTCGATGTCATCCAAAAAATAACTGGTTCAGCAGGATGGGTATTTCTCCCTCTTCGCCAAGACGCAGTAACCTTAAGATCAAAAAAAGAAATGATTTCCCCGAAACGCATGCCCTATCGACCATGGATTGTCTCGGATGTCGTTCTAACGTCTTAAAATAGTAAAAATTTGTAGGTTTTGTCAATTCTTCCCTTAAAATACAATCAAGAAGGGGGAGGACAGGCTCTGTGACGTATAAACAGCGATCCGTCTGGATGCATGCAATCCAACCGGAGGTTCCTTTTTGTCAGCCTGAATGGGGCGATTGATTTTCTTACGATCCTTCCTTCTGTGAATATAAGCCTTGAGCCGTGGGGGGATAAGCCGCCATACTCATAGCGATCATCTTGATTCACAGTTGTTTCTATGCCACATTCCACCCCATGCGTGTATAGTTTAATGCGTCATTGTTTGCGTAACCAAATCATCTTTAACTTAATGATCGGCCATTTTCTGTGACTGACAATACGACTCATTTAGAACGGCAGTTGACCGTTATCACCACCCACATCAACGCCGATTTTGATGCCATGGCCTCGTTGCTGGCTGCACAAAAACTCTACCCTGGGGCGGTGGTCGTTTTTCCCGGCTCCCAGGAAAAAAACCTGCGAAATTTCTTCATCAATTCAATGGTTTATCTTTTTAATATGACCGATATCAAAGATATCGATTTTTCAAGGGTTAAAAAACTCGTTTTGGTCGATACACGACAAGCCAAACGAATCGGTAAAATGGCCGCACTTTTAAACCAACCCGGCATTGAAATCCACGTTTACGACCACCACCCCCCCGCGCCCAATGATATCGAAGGACACTACGTTGTCCATGAGTTGACCGGCGCCAACGTCACGTTGCTGGTGGAGAAAATCAGGAAAAAACAGGTCCCCATATCAGCGGACGAAGCCACGATCATGGCACTTGGGGTCTATGAAGACACGGGATCCTTCACATTCCCATCAACCACCGAACGCGATCTCAAAACAGCAGCCTGGCTCTTGTCGAAGGGTGCCAATCTCAACATTATTACGGACTTGATTACCCGCGAAATAACGCCTGAGCAGGTTACGGTATTAAATGATCTCATTCAAAGAACGATTCGACATCATATTCATGGGATAGACATTGTGGTTACCAGCGTCACGACGCCCCACTACATGCCGGATTTTGCATTTCTCGTTCACAAAATGATGCGCATGGAAAACATTGATGCGATTTTTGCGATTGCGCGGATGGACAACAAAATCCACATTGTCGCCCGCAGTCGTGTTCCAGAGGTGAATGCGGGTTTCGTGTTGACCGATTTTGGCGGGGGAGGCCATGCCAATGCCGCCGCCGCCTCGGTCAAGAATAAAACCTTGGCGCAGACCGAGCATGAATTGGTTGATGCCCTCTATGCCACGGTTCGACACCGTCGCAGGGCTTCCGACGTAATGTCGGCACCGCCTATATGCATTGATGCGCATCTGACCTGTGGCCAAGCCGCTGAATTGGTAAACCGCTATAGTGTCAATGCCTTGCTGGTCACTCAAACGGACCGCAATCAAAAAAACCTTTTAGGCTATATTACACGACAGGTTATTGAAAAAGCGCTCTATCATCATTTATCCACGGTGAGTGTCAGCGAGTACATGACCACGGATATCGCCCAAGTCGCTCCGGATGCCGAACTCGATGAAATTCAGGAAAAAATAATTGAGAACAAGCAGCGCATTCTGCCGGTTGTCGGGCCGCCGGGCATTATGGGCGTCATCACGCGTACCGACCTTCTGAATCTGCTCGTTCGAAGCCATGCCCCAAAAAACGACCGGCTCAATGGCCAACGAACCCACACTGTGCATGTTCGCACACGGGTCATTTTAAAATTTATGCGCGAGCGATTGAGTGAGCGGTTGATCGAGCTGCTCCAAAGCATCGGATCATCGGCCGAGGCACTGGGCTACAATGCGTATGTCATCGGCGGATTTGTTCGCGATTTGTTCCTCTATCACCCCAATGACGACATCGATGTGGTCATCGAAGGTGACGGCATTGCCTTCGCCCGCCAGTTCTCCAAGGAAACACAAACGCGGATCCATACCCACGAAAAATTTGGTACGGCCGTTGTTATTTTTCCGGATGGTTTCAAGATCGATATCGCGTCCGCCCGCATGGAATATTATGAATTCCCTGCCGCTCTGCCCACCGTGGAGATGAGTTCTCTGAAGCTGGACCTTTTTCGCCGGGATTTCACCATCAACACGCTATGCATCCAATTAAATCCCAACAAATTTGGGACCTTAATCGATTTTTTCACCGCTCAGAAAGACCTGAAGGAAAAAACAGTCCGCGTTCTCCACAACTTAAGCTTTGTTGAGGACCCAACGCGCGCCTTTCGCGCTATTCGGTTTGAGCAGCGTTTCGGTTTTACCATCGGGAAACTAACCGTCAACCTGATTCACAATGCCGTGAGGATGGATTTTTTTAAACGATTGAGCGGCAAACGCGTGTTTTCCGAATTGCGGCAAATCCTGAAAGAGGAAAACCCCACCCCGGCCATTGTAAGGCTAAACGATTTCAATCTGTTGAAGGTTATCCACCCGTCAATCGAACTTACGGATTCCTTGGTCAATTTATTCACCTCAACCAAAAAAGTCATCGCATGGTATGATTTGCTTTTTATGGAAGAATCTTATATGAAGTGGGCCGTTTATTTTATGGGGTTGGTCCATTCTTGCGACATGACAACCACCATGGATATATGTCGTCAGTTCGAGTTGACGCCCCGGTTAAAAACAATTTTTGGTAAGGAACGATTTGCCGCAAAAAAAAGCCTGCTGGCATTAGAGCGCAATACAGGGATTGACAACAGCGCCATCTACCGTGAACTAGCCGCCTTTCGTATCGAGATCGTTCTGTATATGATGGCCGCCGCGCGAACAGAAAGTGTGCGCAAAGCTATTTCCCATTTTTGTGTCCATCTGCGGTTTGTACAGCCCTTATTAAAAGGCAAGGATCTGCGCGCGTTGGGACTGCCGCCAGGCCCGCGTTACCGTAAAATTCTGGACGCCATCCAAGATCAAAAATTGAACGGGCATCTGGAAACCCGCGAAGATGAACTGGTCTTTGCTCGGCGCCTAGCGAATCCGCGGAAGCCTTAACGCGACGTTCGGGTTTCACGCATGATCAGCCGCAAAGGTGATAAAGGATCAACGTAAGGCCATGCCGAGAGACATCCAGGGTGGTGTCCACAAAAGACCTCTGGCTACTATTGTCAATTTCATTACACTCACAAACATCCGATAACGGACGGCTTGCCGCGGCCAATCATCACAGCGAAGTGAACATCCAACCCGAGACCTGTATCCTGATCCTGCATCCAGCTGAGGAAAGTGAAAGGCGTTTATGAGCCAAAAGATTATATTGACCGGTATCACCACAACCGGCACACCCCATATCGGTAACTATGTCGGTGCCATTCGGCCGGCAATCGACGCCAGCGGCAACCCGGAGGCACTGTCCTTTTATTTCCTGGCCGATTATCATGCTCTCGTAAAATGTCATGATCCTGGCCTTTTGCGGCAGTCGACCCTGGAAGTTGCTGCCACTTGGCTGGCGCTGGGACTGGATACCGACACATGTATTTTCTATCGGCAGACGGATATTCCTGAAATTCCAGAGCTCACCTGGATTTTAACCTGCCTATCTGCCAAAGGCTTGCTGAATCGCGCCCATGCCTATAAAGCCGCTGTTCAGGAAAACGAAGCCATCAAAGCCAAGGATCCCGACAAGGGCATCAATATGGGCCTTTTCTGCTATCCAATTCTTATGGCGGCTGACATCCTGATGTTCAAGGCATCCCAGGTTCCTGTCGGTAAGGATCAGATTCAACACCTTGAAATGGCCCGCGACATCGCGGCACGTTTCAATCATCATTATGGTCCGACGTTTGTTTTACCGGAAGCAGTGACGGATGACAAAACAGCCATTCTCCAGGGTCTGGACGGACGCAAAATGAGCAAGAGCTATAACAATACGATACCGCTCTTCACGCCGGAAAAAAAGCTGCGAAAACTGATCATGAAAATCAAAACCAATTCACAGCCTCCCGAGGAACCCAAGGATCCTGAGACTTGCACCCTTTTCCAAATTTTCCAGGCGTTTGCCGATTCCGCTGAAACAGATGCCCTCCGGCAGCGATACCGCAACGGAATTGCATGGGGTGAAATGAAGCAATATTTGTTTGAATACCTCAATGACCATTTAAGGAAATCGCGTGAGCGCTATGCCGAACTTCTCGAGCACCCGGACCATATTGAAAAAACTCTCCGGGAGGGGGCACGCAAGGCCCGTGACTACAGCCAACCGTTTCTGAGAAAAATCCGCCGGACAATCGGTATTGCATCACTGGAATAGAAGACTTCCATTGTAACGCTGTAACTTCCTCGATAGACATAAAGGCATTCATGGCGGACAGCTACAAAATCCAGTTGGAGGACGTGTTTGAAGGCCCCATGGACCTTCTCCTTCATCTCATAAAGAAAAATGAGGTGGATATTTATGACATCCCCATCGCCTTGATCACCCGACAATATCTGGAATACCTCGAATGGATGAAAGCCATCCATATTGAGTTTGCCGGTGATTTTATTGTCATGGCAGCAACCCTCGCACAAATCAAATCCCGCATGTTGCTCCCTGCTTATGATGGCCAGGAAGACGAGGATGAAGACCCCCGCAATGCGATATCACGCCCCCTGATCGAATACCTGCAAATGAAGACTGTCGCTCAGCAGCTCGCCAGCCGCGACCTGTTAGGGGACAAAATCTTTGTTCGCTCGACATCTTCACAGAGGGCCGCGTTTGCCATCGAGGAAAAAGAAATTCAGGTCGGTCTTTTTGAACTGATCGATGCCTTCCGCAAAATACTGGATAACGTTTCCGGTGAACATCACGTCGATCTTTTTACGGAGCGTATCTCGGTCAAGGACCGCATCAACCAGATTATTGATATATTGGAACAAAAAAGTTCCGTTGCTTTCGAAGAGCTTTTTTCGGATAGTCGAACACGCGCCGATGTGATTGTGACCTTTTTGGCCGTGCTGGAAATGGTCAAGCTAAATCTCCTGCGCGTCACCCAGCATATTCAAACGGGTGTGATACGGATGTTCTATCAATGACAAAACCATTGTCTTTCATCATCGAAAGCCTTTTATTTGTGGCGGAAGAGCCTCTTTCGGTTCAGCAGCTCAAGACCATTCTTGAAACCGACGATGCCGACGCCATCCGAAGCGCACTTCAAGAGTTGGCCGATGAATATGACCGCCGTGGCGGTGGTTTTGAAATAAAACAAGTTGCCGGTGGATTTCAGTTTCGCACCCGTTCGGAGTATAGCGAATGGGTAAAAAAACTGCTCAAGCCCTCCCCGGCTAAATTGAGTCGGGCCGCATTGGAAACGCTCGCCATTATCGCCTACAAACAACCGATCATCCGTGCCGACGTCGAGCACATTCGGGGTGTCGATTGTGGCGGTGTGCTGCGCATGCTTCTTGAGAAAAAACTAGTCCGCGTTTTGGGGCGCAAAGACATTCCCGGTCGACCGATGATTTACGGCACGACCCGACAATTTCTCGAAGTCTTCAATCTGAAAGATCTCCGCGACCTTCCCTCTCCCAAAGAAATAGAATCTTTGGGGACGGAAGTGGATAACCTTTTTTCGACATCCGATGATGGGCCTGAAAATCAACCCTCCCCTCGCAACGCTGAAGCGGAATTGCCTGTTGCCGATAACGATGGACGTTCTGACGTTCAAAAATCGGATGACACCCTCAACCCGCAGGAAAATGAGACATCCGGCTCTGAAGACCGCATACGCAAACAGCAGAGCAGCCATGAAAGCGCTGCCGAAGATGAAAAAATACCGATAGCACCCTCCAATGCTCCCATGCCGCTCACGCCCGTTGATGAGGCGTTCTCACCGGATCCGCCATCGCGGCAAAACGATACAGACGCCACCTCCGACCACTCGGATTTTGACGAAGATTCACAGGAAAGCCATTACGACAGAAAAAAATCTTGACTTGAAATCCACGGAAAGACTATAGAGCAGGCTTATTCTCGTCTTCAAAAAAAGCTCGGGTTCGGACAACCAAAGGAGTCTTAATGAATAAATCAGATTTAATGATGGCTCTCAAGGAAAACGTCAACCTCAGCCGGCAGGAAGCCGAAAACATCGTCAATGTTTTCTTTCAATCCATTGAAGACTCCCTCGGCAGTGGGGGACGCGTTGAAATCAGGGGCTTTGGCAGTTTTACAGTCAACGGCTATAAGTCCTACGTCGGCCGCAACCCTAAAACCGGCGAACGCATTCGCGTCCCTTCCAAAAAATTGCCGTTTTTCAAAGTCGGCAAAGAATTAAAGGAAATGGTCGACATATCTGATTAGCGGGCGGTTAACTCAGCGGGAGAGTGCTACCTTCACACGGTAGAAGTCACTGGTTCAATCCCAGTACCGCCCACCACTTACCAAAACAAGGCCTGATCATTCCAACGATCAGGCCTTGTTTTATTATCGCTGCCACACCACCAGCCGATATGGCCGATTCTTTATCCATTGACATCCAGAGGGCTGTCGCTTATTTTTTTCACCAAGCGGAAAAGGGTGGTTCAAGCCCGTCGGCCTATCGTATATTGCGAACGCGGACATTCGTTATGCCAGTCTATGAATATGAACATACCCAGCAGTCTTGCCCACTAGGGGCAACCTTTGAAGTCCAGCAGTCCATTCATGACGCCCCCCTGACGCATTGCCCGGAATGCGGTCATGCCATCAGAAAGCTAATCTCCCGCTCCAATATCAATACGCCGCGCTCCAATGCCGAACTGAAAGACATGGGATTCACCAAGCTCGTCAAACGGGACTCCGGCGTATATGAAAATGTGACCGCCCGGGATGGCGACAGCCGCTATGTCGTTCGCGACAAACCGGAAACCCTCCCCAATCTGAGCAAAACCATTCGTGATTGACCACCAACGCCAAAAAGTGATCATGTCATTCCCACCGGCGCAACCCGGCCATGCCTCGGAACGAATACCGCATGCGGACTCAATAGGTGTTTCAAAAACAGGTATGTTGTTGGGGATACCGCAGGGGTGACTGAATCATTGAACCGATTGAACATCCTTGGCGGGAGGGTTGCGGTTCTGGTTTCGGCGCTTTGTTTCTACCTTTCGACAGCCACCATTCGTTGGGCCCAGATGCGGGGCGTCAATGCAGACCCCGCCTTTTATGTATTGGTGCGTTTTTTGCTCGGATTTCTGGTCATCGCAAGCATTCTCATTTTAAAGAAGCGTCCGCCACGCCCCGTGAAATATCATTTGCTGGCGGGTCGGGCTATCGCCAACAGCGTTGCGGTCTATTGCTTCTATATGGCGGTCCAGACAACCTCCGTGGCCCATGCCAACATCCTCAACATGACCTATCCTGTTTTTGTGGCCTTGATCACCTGGGGCTTTCTGCATGAGCGGATGGAATTTCGGATGAGTCTGGCGTTGATAACCGCCTTTACGGGTATCGTGTTGATTCTTCACCCCGGGAATATGGCGATCAACGTCAAACATCTATGGGGGCTGGCCTCCGGCATCAGTGCGGCCCTCGCCATCATCTACCTGAATCGCAGCCGGAAAGTACACGATTCGGAAACAGTTCTATTCTACATGTTCGGCCTCGGCAGTCTAATGATTTATGCCGGTTTTCACGATCGCATGGTGATACGACATGCCATCGACATCGCGTATCTGTTCCTCTGCGGTGCATTCGGAATTGCCGGTCAGTACCTTATAACCTTTGGTTTTCGGTATGTTACCGCCGTGGAAGGCAGCATTCTGTCTTCCACGAGGATTCTGATGGCCGCTTTCGCCGGGCCATTGATCGCAATCGATCCGGCACTGACGGCAAGAGGCTGGTCCGGTGCGGTGCTCATTTTTTTTGCCAATGCCTACCTGGCACTACGAAAAAAAGACACGATTCGTGAAAGTGCCAAAACACACTGACACCAAACGCTCTCTCTCTGCGAGATCCTCAGGCTTTGCTGCCGGTAAACCGCAACAATCGGTAATGAAGGCAAACCCGTTCCGGATCGATTTGCGTTACCCGCAGAAGGCGCAGCTCGCCACCGATCCCGTCATCAAACATGGCGATGCCCCCACCGAAAATCATGGGGGTGATCGTCACCAGGACCTCGTCGATCAGTCCGGCTTCAGCAAAAAGCGTATTGATGCGCGCCCCGCCGGCCAGCACCACCCGCTGGTAACCATCCTTTTCCAGATTCTCTAATATAGCACGCGGTGCAAGGCTCGTATAAACCAGATTTTCCCATTGCGACACCCGTTTGGCATTGCGCGTCATAACAATATTCCTGCGGCCGGGCAGCGGTTTGCCGATGGTGTCATAGGTCTTGGACCCCATGATAATCGCGCCGGCTTGGCGCGTTTCACGCACAAAAAGCTGCTTATCGGCCTTGCCGGTCCAATCGGGAAAATGGTCGGCATACTTTGCAATTTTGCCATCAAGGGTCTGAGCCATTAACAGAATTGTCTTGATTGCCACCCCATCCCCTCCTCGCTAAGGATTCATATTGCTTTTGTAGTGAACTGAATTGGTTAATAGGAAAACCATTTCACAATCATCTGAAACCCAATGGATAAGATATTAATGTTTGGTTAATAGAAATATTTTTAATATATTGTTTTTATTGTATATTTTTAATTTTAGCCTCGTGGCATGTTGCTTGCTAAATCATGGGGTAGGCTAACCGGCATCCGATTGCATCGGAAGAATCCATGTGTCCGATGGCAGAGGTTATCTAAAACCTACTTTGACTTGGGAGATCCGCAAAATGAAAAAGTTGTTTCTTTTTTCGTGCATGTTCCTGTTTATGATCGTGCTGATCGGCACGGCCTATGCCGATTGGTTCACGGCATCGGCGCTGCCCGCCCCCGCCTTCCCCGAGCATGCGGCGCTGATTGGGTTAGGTGCTGTCATGATTGCCTTAGGCGCATATGGTCGCCGAGCCGTCTCCACAAGGAATTCCCAGCGTTGAATTCATGCCAATGATCACACCATTCCGTTGCCACGCGGTTGGCTTTTCAAAAACCAAGAGATCGCCAGATGTTTCATTGATATGGCAGTAATACTCGACCAGCGACAGGCCTCCTCGTCCCCCGTCCATCATCCTATCAGAAAATCCATGGCTTTTCGTCAGGCGCTTTGGATAGCCCGCGCACCCGCATCTTCCTGCATAAGGTTATAAAAAACGATTGCCTTGGTCATCAATCGCCCGGTGAATGCACCTCGCGGCGGTTTCGGCACCGTCCAATAGGATACCACCATAGTCATGCCGAACGGATTGCAGTTGCCGGCACAAAACTGTTTCCAGATTTGCCGCGCTGCAGTCCACTTCATTCATGGCCGGTAGCCGCTCCGGGAAGAGGCGCGTTAATCGTTACAGATGTTTCTGTTGGCCCAAATCCGCCAGACGGGAGACATAACCGGTTGCGCCAGGCTTACGTCCAAAGTGGTGTGAATTTTCATTCGGAATGCTTTCCCCCAGCACCGTTCGATCACCATACCACAGGATATACGTGTAAAACCGGCGGAAGGCAGACACGGCCTCATCCAACCACACGCCGGCCACATCGCCCACCACACCCCGTATCGCAAGAATCCAATGGGTGCTGCCCCGGAACCACACTCTTCCAAAGCCGGCATCAATGCACGATGCTTGCCTTGGGGCATGTGGTCGCTCAAAACACAGCGGGGATTCAGTCGATTCATCCCAAACGCGTTCTGTTTGTGTCCTACATCCACGGCAACCGTCAGCTGGCCTGGCGGAAAATCGCCTCGAAGAAGTTTACTTTTAAATGGAAATGCCCTAAATATCAATAGAATCCAATAATTGTGACGACGCCCGCCCCATGACCCTAATGCCACAGGAATGATCGGTTGCGTATTGCCTTCTACATGCCTTTTAAGCCGCTCGGCCATCCTAATCCTTCCGGAGACCTGGTAATCGGCACGGAACTTTTCCAATTCCTGCAAGGATCCGGTCATCATGTGCGGCTGATAAGCCGATTTCGAACACGCTGGCTTTACTGGAAGCCCTGGCGCTGGGCCCTTGTCCCGATGGAAATCGCACGCGTCCGACGCAGGGCGCGCCAGTTCCAGCCCCATCTGTGGCTGACGTACCATTCCTACTACAAAGCGCCGGATGTTCTGGGCGCCGTTTGTGCGCCTTTCCTGGGCATACCGTATGCGATTTTTCAGGGGGTTTATTCCACCAAACACCGGCGGCGCTTGAAGACCCGACCCGGTTTTTGGTTGAATCGCTATGCGCTGCAGCGGGCAAATGCCGTATTCACAAATAAACGCCGAGATGAAACCAATCTGAAACGCCTGGTGCCCAATGATCGCCTGCACTATATCGCCCCGGGCATACGACCGGAACGTTTTGCGGCCACCCCGCCACACGGCACACCGCTGCCGAAACAATGGCACGCGGCAGACTGCCCTGTGATTCTGACAGCGGCCATGTTCCGGCCAGGCGTTAAGACCGAAGGTCTTGCCAGTGTCATTCGATCCTGCGGTCACCTGGCAGACAAGGGCTGCCGTTTTCAATTGGTGATCTGCGGCGATGGTGCCAACCAAGACGTCCTTAAGCGCCTGGCACGGCATCATCTGGGAGAATCCGTCCACTTCGCCGGTCGGGTTCCCAGGGATCAGATGCCCCAATACTATCGCAACGCCGACATCTTCGTTTTCCCAGGTATTCAGGAAGGGTTGGGAATGGTTTATCTTGAAGCCCAGGCCGCTGGGCTGCCGGTTGTGGCGTGCACGGGATGGGGGGCCTCGGAAGTTGTCCGGCACAACGAGACCGGTCTATTGTGTGCACCGGGTGATTGGCCACAATTTACACGCCACATCATGCGTCTATTGATGGACAGCGACTTGAGACACAAAATGGGAAACGCGGCAGCGCAGCACATCGCCTGCCACCATGATCTGCATCTCAATTACAAGCGCTTGGAAACACAACTCACGTATTTGGCCGGTATGTTTTTAAACGAAACGTCGTTGAACTGAAACACATTTAAAAACAGAATCTTAACTCTTTAAGCAGTTCAAGTAAGATCGCCGTCACCAGAAACCAACGGTCAGAAACGCCAGCGTTTACCGATGCCAACACCGTCCGGCATGAAATTGTCCTCATCCCCGCTGGTCATCATGTCATCCGTATCGGGCAGGTCGCCAAAAAACAGATAGGTTCCGTCCTGATCAATGTTCATATAATACCAGCCCTCATCCTGATCGAGAAATCCTGATGCCGCATCTGATGAATGGAGATCCACCGCAACCTTAGATTCTTTTTGCTTTTCATCCACGTTTGCGGGTTGGCCGTTGTCCCTCTTTCCGCCATTGTCGGGGGAAAGGGCGACACGGCCAACGTGAAACAACGCCCGGTTTTTCGGCGCTGTCGCCAATAGGGCTTCAATGGCCTCGGACGCCCCATCCGCCAGGGCAATCAAACGGCGTGAGCCATAAGGCAAGTTCAAGAGCTCGGCGTTCAAATCGCACCCGGTCAGCATGCTCTCCTTGTACAACTTGATATCACTGCAAAAAACGGGGAACGCATTCGCATTCCAGCTGGTTGCCATAAAAAAGCCAACCACAAGGAACAAAACCACTGTTGCGCGACGATTGCAAAAGGGGTTGGTTTTACCAAACAGGTATCCCATAAGCGAAAACTATCTCCTGCCGCGTTATTGACATGCAGCGTGCAATGTTTGTTAGAAAATCTTAAACTCCGCTATGCTAATCATGGCATGCCGTATAGCAAGTTCGGCGGTCATCGACACCGCCCTGCGTTAAGGATGCTATCTCGTGTTCATCCAGAAATAGGTAAATTTGCCGCGTCGGCAATTGCCTTGGGAATCTGGACCGATTCGTGATATCCAAAAAAGATGGCCCCTGGTATACTTTTAAGCGCTGCGTGTAGGATAAAAGTGCCGCACCAAGTGAAAAACCGCGACTTACTGGACAGCGGCGACCATGTGGAATCCAGAGGTAACCGCCCTATGGATAGTGTGAATCATCGGGAATCGAAATTGTCATGATCCTGCATATCGATATGGACGCTTTTTTCGCTTCGGTGGAACAGCTTGATCGTCCGGAGCTCAGGGGGAAATGCATTCTCGTTGGCGGAAACTCCAATCGCGGTGTGGTGACAACCGCCAGCTATGAAGCCCGCCGCTATGGCGTGCGCTCGGCCATGCCCATGTTCGAAGCCCGCCGCCGCTGCCCGCATGCCATCATCGTACCCGGCCGCATGACGCGCTATAAGACCGTTTCGCGCCAGATCATGGATCTGCTGCGCGACTTTACCCCGCATGTCGAACCGGTATCGATTGATGAGGCTTATCTGGATATCAGCGACGGCCATCGATTGTTCGGGCCGCCCGAGC